>Ga0307985_10001114_pt1 | contig 15217 bp, 13 predicted proteins | sample EllFjometageno80_FD_203155 | JGI IMG/M metagenome (GOLD analysis project Ga0307985, IMG submission 203155) | Marine microbial communities from Ellis Fjord, Antarctic Ocean - #80 | ecosystem: Environmental > Aquatic > Marine > Unclassified | place: Southern Ocean | collected 2014-10-09 | reverse complement strand
CCGCTGCGATGAATGTCAGCAAGGGAGAAATCCGGTGCATTTCTTGCTCGTAAGTCACGGTATGTTGCTGCTCCTGCGCCGCCATGTGCCCGATCTGCAGCAGCGACGCGCGCTGCGGGCCACTCTCCATGTACTTGGAAGAGATCTCGAGAATCTCGGGGCGAAGGAGGACGTGGGAGTGGTTGAGATGCCGCATGCTTCGCCGGACGCTGGGCAGCTGGAAGACCGCGCGCTTCTCGTCCGAGCTGATGTCGCGGAAGGACATCTTACGAACCCTGTCCATTACGGACTCTTCCATCCTCGTGCTCTCGGAAAGCTTAGCAAGCGCGGTGCCACGCCGGGAGCGTTGGCTAGCGACGCCGTTGTGGCGCTCGACTGGCTCAAATTCAGTAGACACGAACCTGCCTGTGTCGTCAAGGCGGACGTTGTTCTCAATGTGAGGGACAACTGCATCTAATGAGGGAGAGAGGGAGGCCATGTACTGGGACGTTGTGGAAGGTTTGATTGCTCTTGTTGTTGGGTGTGTGGAGGTGGTGATAGGGATAGTGGCAGGGGCGCATTCGCTGTACTCCTGCAGCGCTTCAGTGAAGTCGCTCGCTTCGTCGGCAATGTCCGGCGGGAGGAGAGAGAGAAGCATTCTATGTATCTGGAGGACTGTTGCTGCATTGGAGTTGGCTGCATTTGAGTTGGAAGGGGGCACATGTGCCGGCGAGGGTGCTTGCGCTACCGAGGTGTGCGCTTGCTCTACCGAGACCGGTGTCTCTGAAGTGTGGATCGTCGACGAGTTAGTCATCCTGTTCACGCAATTTGACTGAGAGTTAACTACTCTCCTTGCGGCCCACAGCCCAACAAAAGCCGACCAACTCAACGCGGGCAGCCAGGTACCCCTATGACAGCTTAAAGTTGGAAGTCGCCATCTAGATTTACAAACAATCGGTCGCAGCACCGTTTCACGCCCCGACTTCTCAACTCGTCGACTGCGCCCTTCCCGCTCTTCATCTTGACGTCGTTCAGCCGCCCCATGTCGGCCTTGCCGTCTCGAAGTAGACTCGCCAGCGTCGTGTGATCGGTTGGCGCCGCTTCGAACAGCGAGTTACGATCCGATCCCCACTTGACATAGAGCACGGATCCATATCTACAGGAGAAAAGGAAGGATGGAAGGAAGAAGGGGTTAGAAGGGCGGCAGGAGCGATGGCGGGTTTTGAGCCGGTCGCTTTGAGCCGGTATCGTTGCGCTTTTGAGCCGCTCGCAACGCGGTTGCTAGCTTTGCTTCGCTCCCAGCTTGGCCCTTGCCGGTCGCCCAGCTCCATTCCATTCCTTCTCACCTGCACACACTGACCCCGCCCCCCACCTGCTGTTCCCATACCAGCTTCTCACTCTTCCCGTCCAGCTTGTTAAAAACAAACTGCGCGTTCTTGTACGACACGCTCTCCCCCGTCGTCCGAGCGATCCACGAGTGTACGCCGCGCTTGCCAATGTATCCGATTGCGGCGAGTGGCACGGCGAGATTAGAGACACCGTTGTTTCCGTGAACCGCATGCGTCGCGAGAAACTCCCCCGTCTCGGCATCAAGATACTCCCCAAGCTCCCTGGACTGCTCCCCATAAACCTTCGCAATCTCCCTCAATCTATCCCCGCCAGTCGCAGCGGCAGCCTCGTCCCGGGACTCCAAAACCCTCTCCAGCATCGGAACTAGCGCGTTCCGTACAGTGTTCCTGAAATATCCCGGCGTGAATGTCTTGGCGTTGGACGGATCAACGTTGTAGGACCACGAGTTCGACTCGCAGAAATTGGTTATCTTGTGCTTCGGGATGGTGAGGAGCGGCCTGATTAAGACGCACTGCGAGGTGCTTGAAGAGGCGAGCGTGCGGTCTTGCGTCATTCCAACCAAGTTCGTCAGATGAACGCCCCTCAGGAGCTTCATGATGAACGTTTCGACGTCGTCGTCCCAGTGATGGCCCGTGAGAATGACATTGGTGGTGGCTGGAATGGCGTGGGACTGCAGCTTGTCGTAGCGCCACGTTCTTGCAAATTGCTGAGAGACGGTTGCGGTGGGGGGGAGTTTGTGGATGGAGAGGGGGAGGTTGAGGTCGGCACAGAGAGAGGTTATGAGGGAGATGTCGTCGGCGTTTGTGGAAGAGGTACCGGAATTTGTGGAGGCGGGGCGGGTGGAATGATCGAAATGGACGACGTGGGGTTTAGGGAGCGAGGGATGCAGGAGGAGGGACCGGAGAAGGCAGATTGAGTCGGGACCAGAGGAGACCGAGACGATGATGTTGGGCGGAGGATGGGTATGGTGGGGCGGATCGAGGTGAGGAGAAAGGGCCGACAAGATGGTTGAGGGGATGAGGTCTGATGGAGAGGGAGAGGAGGAGAAGAGTCGGAGGCTCGAGTGGGACGTGGTTGCGATATGGAAGGACGAGAGGCGACGGAGCATGATTGATATACAGAGGAGTGATAAGGTCAACGAGGGCTTAAGTGCCATGCGTTTGTAGGATTGGTCTGGTGTCGAGAGTGACAAGAGATATGGATTGGCCGTTGAGGGGGACGGAAGGAGCAAGCGTTGTAGGCGACTAGGGGAGCGATAACCGGTAGGTCGGGTAGGCCCGAATGAAGCGGATGAGCGGATGAGGTAGAGAGTAGCGGCCGTCACAGCTTATGATGAATGGCGAAAATCAACATCTCGCCGACAACCCGACGCTCAACGAGCACCGCAAAGCACCGAGTGAGGCATCTACGCGAGAGCTGCCAATCCTCGCCAACCACCCCCTCAGCCCCCATGATCTGCCGCCTCCCCTGGGGTGCTGTGGATTGTTCCGCTCTGCCCCCACCTCTCACCTGCTATCTCTCTGCTGCCGTCTCTTCCTCGTCGACGATCTGTGTGCAAGAGGAGCACCTGCAGTGGGCCCTCATCGCCCTTATCGCCTTCTACCTGGCTGCTCGTCTCATCCTAGTGGACGACAGTGGCTCGCTCCTCGTCTCAGGCACGGCGACCAACGTCCCTGGCGCGCTCCAGCTGCCCGCGCTAACCATATCCCAAGGCACCGCGCTGCAACGAAGGCGCGTTATCAGCGTTCGTCTCCTACTTCTTACCTAACAGACGCGACAAGATTATCAACCGCCACTTCTTACAGGGACGCGACAAGATCGCCTACCACGTGGAGCTCATCGAAGCCTCCCTCGACTCTCCTGCTCCGCTCTCGGCCATTGTGACACTTACAACAACCGGTCCTTCGGGATGTTCATCATAACTGAGACCGACGAGGCCGCAACTCATCCTTTCGTGTTGAACATGATGACAGCCGACGTAATTCACGCCGCGAGAAGATTCAGCAACCGCAAGCAGAACCGCCTCAACGGGTTTGAGTGCTACAAAGCATCCGTTCTGGCCACCGATCCCAGCGCTACCACGGCTACCGTCGCTCTCTTGCGCCCCCTCCACCTCACGATCGCGTGATGGAGAATCGCCGCGACATCGCCGACAGCACGCGGGACCTTGATGATGACGCGGACTTTCCTGCTCTCCACCAGACCAACGTGTCGATCCTCCTCCCAGGCTCGAGTGAGTTCTCCAGCCTCCTCAGCCTTTCGTACTACACGTTGGTGGCTGGCGACGAGGCCTGGGATATTTGGGAGCTGCCCTGGGACGTCCACCGCCCCATCGCTGACGCACTCGAACAGTTCGTGTGCGGCACCGTCAACCCCGAGTCGGCTCACTGCGGCATCCTGCTGTGCTCCCTCCTGCTATACGGCGTGGGCCAACAGCGCAGGGCATGTACTGCTCCCGATGAGCAGCTCCTGATCCAGTACCTGTCACAAAACCCGCTCATGGACCCTCTAAAACTCTGGATGAGTCAAATCGGCCTTACTCAGGCAGGTCAGCTCATGCTGCTCGGCGGCGGTGCCCTCACCAACGACTTCCCCGCGATGACCGAGACGAAGTCGAGCGAGGAGGTCGACGTGGCGTTCATCGCAGACCACCAGGTTGGCGTCTCCGCTGTCGAGCCCGCCTCGGTGCACGCCAAGGTCGCCGTCGAGCGCCTCGCCGGCACGAGCAGGGCCATGAGCGATTTCGTCGCTGCGCCCGGGGGCTGGGAGACGGCCACGTTCGCGCTGCTCGAGGAGGTCAGAACCTCCCCCCTAGCGTAGGTAAGAGATCTGTTCCCTCAATAGCTTGTACATCTGTTGCTAGTGTAAGTGGAGATCTGTTCACACATTACAACACTGTAGCTTGTACTGTGTCAGTTGAATTGAAGAAGACGAGAAAAAACTCTACTTTTCTCCTTTTTTAAGAACAACTGAGAAGGCTTGAATTCTCTCATGCTTGCGCTCAGACTAGCTGGACGTCGCACCCCCCCCCACCGCCGGACCCTGTCACCCCTGCTGCTCTCCCACGCGAACTTCTCCTCCGACAAAGAAGCCCCTCCTTCCAGTCCCATCCCTGGAATTGCAGCTGCAGCCTCGGTCACGACAGTCTCCTTCGCAGCATCCTCCGCGATCTCGACGGCGCTCGCCATCCCGATCTCTGGCATCCCTGTTTCCATCTTGTTGGGTCTAGCTGCCAACAATGTCATCTCTCTCCCCCCCTCTCTCTCCCCTGGACTAAAGCTCTGCACAACTGACATTCTACGAGCCGGAATAATCTCGGTTGGCTTCAAGCTGTCTCTCCTTGATTTGATCTCGTCTGGAGCAATAGGCATTCCAGTGGTGCTCACGTCAATGGCTGCTGGCTTCATTTACGTCCCTCTCGCCGCGCGTGCTGCCGGTCTCTCGCCCGAACTCGGCTCCCTTCTCGCGATCGGCACGAGCGTGTGTGGCGTCACCGCGATCACCGCCGCCGCCCCCGTCATCCGCGCCTCCCCCTCCGACACCGCTGTCGCCGTCGCCAACGTCGTGGCATTCGGCACCCTCGGAATGCTCACCTTCCCCTACCTCGCCCACGCCACCCTCTCCTCATCCCCCGCCGTCGGCATGTTCCTCGGAACCGCCATCCACGACACCGCCCAGGTCCTCGGATCGGTGAGGACGCGAGCGAGTGACGCAAAGAGCGAGTCGCGCGACGCGCTCGCTTTCCCGATCTCATTCACGCCCCTTGTTTACACGTATGTGTGGCTCACACGTGCCCCCCAGGCGGCAACTTACTCCGCAGTGTACGCGGACGATGCCGTGCTCAAGGTCGCAGCCGTCACAAAGCTGACGCGCAACCTGTTTCTAGCCGGTGTCATTCCCGGCCTCGCCTACCAGTACGCTACTCCGAAGGTTGCTGCTGGTGCTCCCGCCGCCACTCCCTCTGCCATATCAGGCCTCGCAACATTCAAATCATACGTCCCCAACTTCGTTCTCTTCTTTATCGGCGCCGCCGCCGTCCGCTCCGCCGGTGATGCCACCCTCCTCTCCTCCGGCGCCGCCTTCTACCTGCTCGACGAGCCGACTTGGAACTACGCCATTAAAGCGATCGGAGGCGACATGAGTACGGCCCTGCTCGGCACCGCGATGGCCGCTGTCGGGTTGTCGACCAACAGAAGCGCCCTGGCTGGCGTCGGCGTTAAGCCGTTCCTCGTCGGCGGGAGTGGCGCAGTCGTGGTTGGCGGCACGGCCTTCTCGCTGATACAGATTTTGGAGGCGTCGAACTTTCTTAATTAGCACACGCTTCATATGGCCTAGAACTTATACCATCGAGAGTCGGTGAGGACAAGGGGCAGCCTGTTTTGATCGCGAGCTTCAGTGCAAACAAGGGACAGCGTACTTTGATCGCGAGCTTCAACCAAACAGCGCGTTCCGGGCTAGCAACCCACGAATTTGCTGCCTTGCACTGGTCCTGACCTCGTTGAGTTCATTTTCACGGTTTTTCGGGCCAGATCATCAAGTTGGTCAGACCACAAGCACTGGGCCTCCGTCTCTCCTCAGACCCCGGAGTGTCATGTCTGCAGTCGACGACGAACCCTCGGCATCCCAGGCGATTATCCCCGAGGTCATTGTCCCCCCTGGGGGACACTGCCGGGGCATTGTCCCCATGGTCTCCCAACAGCTACAGGCATGAAATTTGGAAAGCTATTATCTAAATCCTGCCGCTGTGCCGCAAGAGGCACCACAAGAAAGCGAAAATTGCTGCCGAGATCGCATCTGAAGAGCTCAGACCCGTGCTGGCACAGTTTGCACAGAGCAGAACAGCCACGGAGGAGCACAAGTTTTTGGTCCCCATGATGGCACATGTCGTGCTCAACAAACTGAGACCGGCAAGCGATGTCCAGAAGGCGCTGGCAGAACTAACCGAGGAAGACGGGCGGCGCATCGGCAGGTCGCTGGCGGTGTCGCTTGCAACGAATCAGTCGGCCGAGGCTGGAGTCGATGAGTGGATAGTGAAGTGCCCGGCGTTGCGGTCGTTTGACGACGATCAAGAGTGGCTCCGTCCGGTGATTGTTCAAGTCGCATAGAAGTTATTGAAGGAGGCGACCGGGGCGCCAAGATGCGACTGTTCGTTGGTGGACTTGGCGTCCGACATTGCCATGGTCGTCACGTTCAATGAGGGGCAGGTGGGGACCGCTCGCTCGCTTCTGGCCATGATCAGCTCGAGCCTGCTGATTCAGTTGTGGCTGGTCTACGTGCAAACCAGCGGAGGACCACGCCGCCTAACGGTGAAGTATCGTGTTGAGCGGAACGAAACCGGGTGTAGACGCGATGCGCGTGGGCTTTTGAATTGGTCTGACACAGCGCTGATCGTGTTGAGCGGAACGAAACCGGGTGTAGACGCGATGCGCGTGGGCTCTTGAATTGGTCTGACACAGCAAATTAAACACGGGCTTAGTGAATACAAATGGCATCAAAATTTACATGTTAACGCGGCTCGTATTCTTCCTCTCTTCTCCTCCCCCGCCCCCGCCCCTTCTCGTGATCTACTCCAGCGTAACGAACGTGGCCTCGTCCGCCAACCCGCAGGTGTTGGACCCGTACGCAAGCCTAATAATGCCGTCGTAGCCCCAGTCGCCCGCCCAGCTGTTCCTCACGATCCAGTACCCATCATCCCCGCCAATCCCGCTGTACCCAACCAGCTGAACGCAGTGGTCAAGGTCGTTGTACCCGTGGCCGCCGCACGTGTCACCGCTCATGGTGCCCGTAGTGTAGTCCTGCCACGGCTCCGCGTTCACGCAGATGCTCGCGGGCCCCATCGTGCTCATGTTCTCGGCGAGCGTCTCCTCGTCCTGGTTGTCGCACTTGTTGTAGCACTCGGGAGTGGCGTACTTCCAGCTCTTGATGTTGGTTCCCTCGACGACGTCGATCTTGCTGCTGTCGCACCTCCCAGTGTTCCCGCGGGAGATGCTGCTGCTGTACGGGTAGCCACTCTCCGTGCTGAGCCCGCCAGCCTTCTGGACGTAGTCGTACGCACTGACGGTATCGCCGCCATTGCAGCCGCCGTCCTCCTTGTCGCACTGCACGAGCTGCGCGATGGAGAGCTCCGTCAGGTCCCCGCCCTGCATCGCGTAGGCACTCTCGACCTGCTCGGCAGTGGAGAACGCCCAGCAGGAGCCGCACTGGCCCTGGTCCTTGACCTCCGTTGTGGCGGAGCCGCGCCAGTCCTTGTCCGTGGCGGTGTCGGAGAACTTCCCGCCGCGCAGCTGGCGAGCGGTGGCGGTCATGGTCTCGGTGACTTCGGGGCGCTGGCCGGGCTTGTACGTGAGCATGGTCCTCTTGAACTCCTCGACGGACATGTCCGAGAACTTGGTGACGCCAAAGTTGTGCTCCTTGAGGCCGGTGTTGCGCTCCTGGGCGCGCTTCAGGGAGGCCTCGAAGTGACCCTTCCTCTCCTCGTGCTCGGCATCGTTCTCGTACACCTTGTTGTGCTTGGCCTTGAATGCTGTGAAGTACGTGTCGACGAGCTCAGCCGTGAGCTCAACGCTGGGGTGGACAGTCCTCGGGAGGGTGATGGGCGGCATCTCCTCGCCACGGCACGCCTTGAGGTACGTGACTCCGTATGAGGCCTCGTCCTGGCGGAACTCGCCGGCACGCGCTGTGAACTTGGTGCCGACATACCAGTCCGAGTCGACGCCAACGCAGTCATCGTACTTCTCACACTCGGCCTGGGCCTCCTGAAGAGAGACCTTGTCGGACAGGTCGTCGCCAGTCGCGGTAATCTCGCCGGGGTAAGGGCCGGACCAGGTGCAGGCAGCCGATGCGGCGGCGGGGAGAGCGATGGCGAGGGCGAACTTCATATTGGAGAACTGGGAAGCTAGGGAGGGAGGGTGTTAGAGTACTGTAAAAGATATAGCCCGTGAAAGGGGTGAGGGGAAAGGGGAAGGGAGCGCGAGGGCCAATGTGTCAACAAGGGGCGGGGCGGGGCGATGAGAGGCGAATATCCGGATGGGCTGTGGCGTATTGATGACTGACTGTTCGTGTATTGCAATGAGAACTTCGATACACTTCTATCAGTTGCGATCAAAATATTGGTTCGTTTTTTTTGCGTTGAGAATTGCACCGTATGCAATGAACGCCTGGAAACCACGAAGGTCGAAGGAGGCGGTGCGGTGCGAGGCCGTACGCGTAGGCAGTGTGACGACTCAAGGGCATACAACAGCGTAAGTTTTCGAGAGATTATAGAGTGAATGTTGATTCGTAGTCAGCAACAGCAGCTCCCGCAGCGCCCAACCACTCCTCCCTTTGACCATATAGTGTGTGCGCAGTATGTGCGCCCCCCCGTTCGCACCCCCCGTTTCTTGGCGTGCCGTCAGAGTTCGTCCCATCTGAACCCAGTCAGCGCTGGTCAGCATACAATTTGTACCCAGCATCCAATCTTAGTTGCAAATCGCACCTGACCATGGTCGAAGAACCTAAACCGACCGTTGGAGCCGCAGCGTAAGCGCGCCGACATGCCCCTGTCTGCCCCCCCACCCGACTGGTTCACATAAATCAGCTTGTCATGAATAACCCTGCCTTCCTTAACATTTACTAATTTTTCACACCTACAGGAGCTGGATCAGACTCCTCATCGTACTGATGCTGACTGCCGGCCTCACCACCGGCCTGCTCTACGGCGCCGCCAAAGACACGCCCCCCCACCAGAGCGACGGCCTCAGCGTCGCCGCCGTCTTGTGGATCGTGGCAATGATTGCCTACGGCATCAACTGGCTTGTTTTCATTCCTGCCAACATGGCACAGACAGAGAAGTACTACGACTTCACTGGATCCATCACTTATTTCAGCACCACCGTGGTCAGTCTCGTGCTCGGCGCGAGCCACGCAGACTGGACATTCTCCGTCCGCGCCATTGTGCAGTCTGTCATGGTCCTTGTCTGGTGCATCAGGTGAGACGAGCGACGAAGAGCGAGCTACAAAGAGAGAGCGACAAACACTAGCTTCCCTTCCCATGTATGATGCCCCTTCTCACACAGCACTTGCTTCACCGTCCAGGCTCGGCAGCTTTCTTTTCACTCGCATCAAGAAGGACGGGAAGGACGGCAGGTTCGACGACATCAAGATCACCCCCCCTCGGTTCTTCGCCGCCTGGACCATCCAAGGCGTCTGGGTTCTGCTCACCGCGCTTCCGGTCTTCACCGTGAATGCCATGAGCAGTACCAAGGACTTGGGCGTCAATGACTACATCGGGTGGGCAATCTGGGTCTTTGGGTTCGCGTTGGAGGTCATCAGCGACAACCAGAAGGGCGCGTTCGCCGCCAACCCCGCCAACAAGGGCCAGTTCATCAACGAGGGCTTGTGGTACTACTCCAGGCACCCCAACTACTTTGGAGAGATGACTCTGTGGCTGGGCCAGTTCGTGGCCGCCACCAGCGTCATCTCGGGATCCCAGTACTGCTTGGTCATCTCGCCCCTATTCGTCGTCTTCCTGCTCTGCAAGATCAGCGGCCTTCCTATGCTCGAGGCCCGCAGCGACGAGAAGTTCAAGGGCAATGCGGAGTACGAGCTCTTCAAGGCAAACACAAGTATTTTGATCCCCTGGTTTAAGGGCAGCAAGACTGAGAAGGACGCCGCCATGCTGCTGCAGCCGGAGGGCGCCGCCAACACTGTATATGCAATATATTAAAGGTAATGCGTATAAAGGTAAACACGGAAAGCGAAAGAACGTGCTAAATGCGCCGTTCGCGGACGAATCGCTGAAAACGAGCGGCTCCGAGCGTTCTTGAGCGGCTGGTGAAGAAGGGGCTACAGGGGCTAATCGGCAGCTTCAAAAACGCCACTCTTGGATAACATATTTATAATTACAGTTGTAATACTATGCACGCGGAAAATTTGCTGTAGGAGCTACTTGAGCGGTGCTTCTTCTGCGCACGCTACCGCACATCCTATCGCCAACGGAGCTCCTGCGCCGGGAGCCGCCGCCAATCTGGTTCTGCTGCTCGAGGACCTCTGGTGGGAGCAGGTCGTCGTCGACGTTGGAGATGAACACCTGGTTGAACCACTCTGGCTTCTCTTCTACCCAGCGCGGCCAGTTCTCCTTGAGCCTTTCGCTTACTTGGGGCCTGATTGACTGCCACAGGTGGCGGTTAAATACGAGGATTATCCCTCTCGTCTCGTCCGAGTTACCTTCGTTCAGGAAATAGCTCTGCACCCAGTCGCAGCCTGTTTGGAGGGAGTACAGTTGTAGAAAGTCGCCCGATACTTTGTCTTCATGAGGACGAGGAAGGTGACGAAGACAGCAACCCACGCGCCACCCAACACGCTCGCAAACGCCCACGCAACCTCCTCCGAGATCGCATCGTCACCCTCTTTCACGCTCTTGAAGTGGATGTGCACCTCACGGTCCAGGACCAGTGCAAGGCAGCAGCTTGCTCGCCCAGAACGCACTGCTTGCACGCGAAGCTCTCTGTTTGCTCGCGATCTACGCTGCACGGTTTTGTTGAACTGCGCTACGAGCCGCTCAAACGTGCTAAGCATTCGTGACAAAAACAAGCTGCTCCCTTGTCCACATACGTGTATGTAAAAGTAAATTTGATGCCATATTAGTTACGAGGCTTGTCCAGGACACGAGGTCACTGCATTCATCTTCTTCGGCTCGCACCCCACTCGTACTTTAGGGTATTTTGATTGCCTCTCTTTCCATCGCCTCAATCGCCTCAAACAGTCTCTTGAAGTTCCCCACCCCGAAGCCCCCACATCCCACCACTCCCTCCCCGCACCCAACCCTCTGAATGAGCTCAAAGAACAGCCCCGGCCTCTCGTCGTTTAGCGGCCTTGTAAACACCTGCAGCAGCATTCCAACGTCGTCAGAACCCGGCGTCGTCTCGTAATCAATAAGCAGCCCTGCCTCAACGATTTGTCTCTGCTGCTCTTCAGTGAGTTTGTTGTGTACCGAGTCGAACGCGTCGCTGTAGTACTGGTCATTCGGTCTCTCAATGAACAGCACGCCACTCTTCCTCAAGTGCATCACCGTGCTAACGACATCCTCGCACTGCAACGCGACGTGCTGTATGCCCGTGTGGCCGCCGTTGTGCTGGAGGAAGGTGTTGATTTGCGACCGGACGGGCGTGCCGTTGACGGGCTCGTTTATCGGCAGGAGGAGGGTGGTGCTGAGGGGGTGGAGGGCGATGGAGTTGAGGCCGGACTTTGCGGTGCCGACGGAGGCGGCCGTGAACGACGCGAAGGTGGAAAGGGGGCCGACTGTTGAGGCCGGCCACCAGGAGGCGACTGCGGCCAAGTAAGGTTCCATGAGCGGCACGTTTGACACAATGTGGTCAAACCCGATGGGGGTGGAGGGGGGCAGCGGGAGAGGGGAAACAGGGGCTGGTGCCGGGGGAGAGTAGAAGCGGAGGTTAACAGGGGACTCTGATGTGTAGTAAGATACTGTGAATGACGTTGTTGGCGTGGTACCAGTGCTTGTAGTGATGGGAGAGAGGATTGCATCTACCGATGTTGATGCAATATTGGCTGCTATCTCAGAGTGGACTTTCCGAGGGTCGGGGACCGCGATACCGATCGCGGAGATGTAGGGGTCGGAGCAGCCGAGGGAAGTGGCGGCGATGTCTGCGTCAAAATTGAACGAAGGGAGGGGCGAGAGGAAGGGCTGTATTGCGGTGGGGGAGGCGAAGATGGGGTCGGAGTAGGAAGGAGAGAAGTAGGATGGGGGGAGGGTGTTGAGGTAAACGACGGAGGATTTCAGGTGGAACGCGTGGCAAGTTATAGGGGAGGAGGAGGTAGAAGATGGGGAATTAGAAGATGGAGAGGGTTGCAGGACTGCCGGAGTTGACAGGATGGCGGACAGTATGGCGACAGTGGACGGGAGCTTCGATGTGAGAGTTATCGAGTGGAAGCGAGGGAGGGATAGCGGCAGGCCGAGAGAAAGGAGCAGAGCGGAGATGAGCAGCCGGAGCATCTGGAAGTTTTGGTGTTGGGATGGGCGGGGGCAGGCAGGAGTTGTGCGGCCAACAGGGAAGAGTCAAGGAGCTCGAGAAGGAGGTCCGAGTTCTAAGAACGAGGTGGTTCGTAACTGCGATCGGAAAGCCGGCGGGTACTTGTGCTTTTGGGAATGCGGAATGTTTTTGCGCTTTCAACACTCGCCTCCGCGTGCACTGCTTTTGTCCAAGAGTCGTTCGTTAATTGAAGTAATTGTAGCACCACATCACGAGCCACATGTTCTCGGCCCTCAGCAGTGGGAAGTCATTGAGCCTGATCCTGTGCAGCAGTTCCTGGCCGCGCTTCTCGATAACGTCGAGCGTCTCGTTGTTCCACACGACGAGAGTGGCCCCGTCGCGCTTCACTTGGCTTGGCAGCTGCGAAGCGATCCGCTGCTCGCACTGCGTCTTGGTTAATTCCGGGTTCCGCTTAATCAGCCGCTTGAGCTGCTCGTCTTCGGGCACAGAAACGACAATGATGGTGGAGAACAGCAGCGAGAGGCCGGGCGACTCGAACAGGAGAGGCGCTTCCACGACGCAACGGGGGCTCCAGAAGACGCTAAGGGGGCGCCAGAGGCCGATGCGCGTCATGACCAAGTCAACGATCATCTTCCGGCGAATCAGCGGGTGCGTGATGCGGCCGAGAGTTCGGCGCGAGGCCGGGTCAGCAAACGCAATGGCGCCGAGTTTGGTCCGGTCTATTTCCTTGGACTCGTTCAATATTTCGTCGCCAAACATCTTGAGAAGGGGCGTGTACGCGGGTCCAGTGGAGAGCAGGATGGCGTGCGCAATCTTGTCCAAGTCAATGACGGTGGTCATTCCGTCACTATTGAGCGCCTTGGAGATGGTAGACTTGCCGCAAGCAATGCCGCCCGTGAGCCCAATTGGCTGCAGGCAAGCGCCGAGCTTGAGGGCAATGTAGACTTGGATACACGTCAAGACGTTGGCGTCGAGATTGCACGAGACGAACACGAGAGGAAGGTTGATGAGAACTACTGCCAGGGGGACGACAAAGGCAGGGGCTTCCTTCAAGAACTTGAGCTTCTTGCCCTGGATTCGCGCGATCGCTAGACCGATGACGACGGAGCAAGGGAATAAAAATAAGTCTGCGTAGGGCATATGCATCGCCGGTATCTGTATCTGTGTTTGGGTTAGAGTGAAGGGTTGGGGGTCACAGAGATAGATCATGGGACGTTTAAGAAAAGGGGGAAAGTATGTTTCGCGGGCGATATTCGCGATGTTAGGGTACAGGCGGCGGGAGAGAGAGAGAGAGAGAGAGAGAGAGAGATGAATGCACGAGTAAAGAAGAGCGGAAGCTGTAGTTTGCAACGTGTTCCAACAGCTGGTTACCAGAGGGGATTGTATCTTCGAAGTGTTGTACTGAACGCGTGATGCAGCTTTGCGAGTACGCCTACGAATGCCGGTAGAAAATGACCAGAGATAAATTGCTGGTCTTCAGATGCGCACGATGCAAAAACGTATCACAAGTTTGGTGTTAGGGTCAATGAGGCGATCCATCGGGCGGTTCACGGAGGAGGAAAAGAAGGGGTGATGATTTGCAGTACCATGGGGTGCTGTGATACTTCAGTCAGGCGACTGGAACGCGACTATGAAGCTGCCAGCCTGTCCCGCGATGAGTTTCCGGGTGCGAACCGGGCCGCGAGGGGAGGGTAGTGGATGAGGGAGCTCCGTGTTTCACGGAGTAGCAGTGACTGTATGGAGGGAAGCGGTTCGCGACAAGCATCTGACGTTAAACCAAAACTTAAAAGTTACATTACCTAAAAGTTTGGTGTTAGGGTTAGGGTTAGAAGATTCAAGCCGCCGCCTCTCTCGTGGCAATTCTTACGAGCTCAGGCAACAAGTACAGCTACCCCGCTGCACTTCATCACCCCCCCTCCCCCCTCAACCCCGCCGTCCCTTCAGGGGCCATTCCCAAAAGTAGACGGGGTGGTCGAAATGGGGGTGGGGGGGGGGCACCTATCAAGCTATCAAGCGGGAGTTTTTTTTAGGAGGGCAAGAGAGTGAAGCAAAGGGCCCAGAAAGTCGACGAGTGGGGAGTTGAGGGCAACATGACAACATAGCGTGACCAGCTGCTTTCTATATCAGTAAATCGCCCAACGCAAAGCTGCCGATTAAAACACAGAAACATTTACTCTCTTTCCAGGCTCTCCTTCTAACAATCCTTCCTCGCCTCGATCTGTGCAATCTGTTAAGTCTGCAAAAAGCTCATTTGGGTCAGGAATCGCCACCACACAGTCTCGCTTAGATTCATTTGAGTAGGTGCCGCTTGTCAGAGCACGCGTCCTCACCTTGTTCCGTGCCGTGGCCGCTGTGGAGCTTTTGGTTGCTGGGGGGCGCGCTTTGTGGGCCGCTCCCACGCGCAACCTATGTCATGTTCACGCGGTGACAGTGCGAATGTCATATATAATGACCCCCCTTCCCCAGACCCCCATCCCCCCCTCTCACACTAACACCCCCCAGACTTAAAGACCATGAAGTTCGCCGCCACCATCGCCCTGTCCCTGGTCGCCTCGACCCACTCCTTCGGAGACATGGGGCTTCAAGAGCTTGACGTGAACCTCCTCGACTTCAGCGGCTATGGCATCGAGTGTGTTGACTACTGCCTCGACAAGTCGGGGGGATTTGATGGTCTTGGTGGACCTCCTGCCGAAAGCTGCCCCTTCAACATGGTCTTCACCGAGTGCCTTCAGTACTACTGCACGTCCTCCGAGCTGACCGACACACCGGAAATCGAGACGGCGTGGAACGAGCTCCAGGCCCAAACAGACTTGGCGTGCAACGTGGGAGGAGAGTACTGGGGGTGCTTGAAGGAAGCGTGCTTGTGCGAGGCGCCGGAGTACGTCTGCTACGAAAATCAG
>Ga0307985_10001113_pt1 | contig 15224 bp, 13 predicted proteins | sample EllFjometageno80_FD_203155 | JGI IMG/M metagenome (GOLD analysis project Ga0307985, IMG submission 203155) | Marine microbial communities from Ellis Fjord, Antarctic Ocean - #80 | ecosystem: Environmental > Aquatic > Marine > Unclassified | place: Southern Ocean | collected 2014-10-09 | reverse complement strand
GGCAACAGAAGCAGTGACAAACACAGTAACAAGTATTTGAGCTCAAAGAGAGTGTTATTGTTACTCTGCTGCGTCCCAACTGCAATATAGATAGTGTCGCTTCGGTGGTAGATTTGTTCTGTGTGTGAGGTGTTAGCTCGTGTGCGAATGTAATGGGCCAGGGGCAGCACTCTCCGTTAGCATGGCTAGCTGGCAACATTTTGTTGCGTCAGATTAAATGCTTTCCTAAAAAGGCCCAGCTGTTTGGTCTTGGCTCACGTATGGCGATGATTCAATTCATGGGAAAGAAAAGTAGTGTGTACCAAGGTTAAAGAACCAATGGAACTACAAATGATCATCGTAGCAGTAACGGAGCCGTGGTGTATGTGTGTTTGTGTTTGCGGAGTCACCACTCGCTCTTGTTCCGTCCTCCACCACTCACCTTTTGTGCGCGGTCACCGGTAGTGTGCGGCCACCCTTTTCTTTACGCCACGGTAGCATCCGGGTCGCCTCCGGGCACGAGCACCGCCACGCTGTTCCCGTTGAGCAATATCTGGTCCAGACTTGTCTTCACCTTGACCCCGTCCACGACGCTGATCTCCGTCACGTCGTCCAGCACCATGTTCACGTAGTCGTCGAAGCCACGCAAAGTCCCCACGACCTCAATCTGCAAACGAGACATGTGTGAGTACACAAAGTGATGGGGAGTTGGTGGTGTGAGCGTGTACTATTCAGTGGGTCTTCTCTTTTCAGGCACTTACATCACTCTTCATCAGGATCCAGATGCGACTGCCAATACACTTATCAATTAGCTCGAGGGGGAGGATGCGCTTTGCAACGACGGCGGTGGCGGCGTCGGCTTCCATTATTTGAGGGAGATTTGGAGAAGGGGGAAAAGAGGATGGGTCGATGATGGGGTGGAGCCGGGGGGGGGCTGTGAAAGAAGAGACCGAGGTATAAGACGGAAGGCTGTGAGGTGGTTAGAGGCAGACGAATGCGTGAATGAGGTAAATGAATGCGTACACGAAACGGGAGGGGCGACGAAAAGTGACAAATTGCTGTGGCGAGGAGCTTGACTGCTTGATTTGCGCCTCCTCACATTGCGGGCCATACCTAGGTAGTGTATGTTATTGTCGGGCCTCGGCCGTACATAGGCCGTAAATGGCAGACCACGCGACACTTTGACCGCCACGACTTGAGCGATAAAACCTAGTAGCTCTTTCAAAAATAATCGATTAGCACATCGCAGACAGGACAGGGTTTATATTAGCCTTGCCGCGGAACACAGGAGTACAGCAGTACACATGAAGGCTCCTTCGACGGATGGGGTGCACTCTCTCACGGGCTGCTCGTTGGATACCACTGCACGAATCTCACTTGTGGTCGCCTCCCCAATCTCTCCTTGTGAGTGCCGGGATATTCGTTGACCGCAGCACAAGCCGCTTTATTCATCGCAACCCAGACGACGAGCGAGCCCAACACCGACGCCAAGCAATAATCTGTCCCGTTCCTGTCTGTAGCTTGGTCTTTGCAAACACATCCCGTTCACGGACCGGGTTCATTTTCTAGGTGTCCATGGGAGAAGGGTTGGGGAACGCGTATTGGCGGAGGCTAGGGTCGTACATTGGAGAGGGGACGGACAGGCTTTCGAACTTGCGGACCGTACCATGTCGCTTTGTATGCCAACCCACCTCCTCCTCGGTTATTCACATCCCTCCACACACGTGTTTGTGAAAGGTCTCTAACACAGCTCTCAGAATGGTGAACCTCGACGATCTCAAAGCAACGTGCGCCGCCTGCGGCGCCAAAGTCGCCGAGCTCAAGAAAGCTGGTGCCGGTGGCGACGAAGTGAAGGCCGCTGTGGCCGCCCTGCTCGCTGCCAAGACGGAGTTTGCTGCCAACAACGACGGGATCGGACCCGACGGCAAGCCCTTCGACCCCAACGCTAGCAAGAGGGACAAGAAGAAGGCCGCCGCCAAGCCCGCCGACGGAGAGGCCGCTGCCGGCCCGGCCGCCCCCACTGCCGAGAATGCCGCCAAGAAGGCTGCCAAGGCTGCCGAAAAGGCTGCCAAGAAAGCCGCCGCCAAGGACGCCGCAAAGTCCGGAAAGCCCCCTCCCGCCGCCAACGCTGCCCCCGCTGGCGCCAACAAGCCCCCTCCCGCCCCCGCCGCTGTCGCTCCCGCCGCCAAGGCCGCTCCCGCCGCCAAGGCCGCTCCCGCCGCCGCCGCTGCCCCCAAGGCCGCGTCCAAGGGCAAGAAGATTCAGTTCGGCAAGGTCGAGCCTCTCCAGCTGTGCTTCTCGCCCAACGCCGCTGACCCCGTCCCGTTCGTCACGCTCCTCTCCGCGTGCATCCTGAACATCGACCCCGACCTGACGCTCAAGATGGACATTCACCGCACGTCCTCCCCCGCGCTCGGCACACACGGCAAGGGCACGACCGCGGACGCCGTCGTCCAGGGCGACGTCACCGCCGCCAAGTACTTCCTCAAGACGCACCAGCGCACGGACACCATCGGGCCCTTCATGGGCGACGCGAGCGCCATCGAGTCGGCAAGGGTCGAGGAGTGGGTCGAGTACTCGCTCAAGGCCAAGGCCGCCAACGCCACGTCGTCGCTGCTGACTTCCGTTGAATCCGCGCTCGAGAGCGCGAACTCGACCTTCCTCGCGGGCCCCACTATGACGTTCGCCGATGTCGTCGCGTTCGACGCGCTCGGCGGCGGCACCAGGACCACCAAGGTCGGCAGCGTGGACACCACCAACTTCCCCGCCAACGCGCTCCGCTGGTTCACCGCCATCGACGCCTCCCCCGCCGCCCTTAGGACGCGCACTCTCATCGCCGGCATCGACGGTCACACCGAGTTCCCCGCCGAGAACGTCCTCGAGCCCCTCGTCCCCGGCTGCCACACACTCGAGGGCGCAATCCCGTACCAGGTGTGCACGCGCTTCCCGCCCGAGCCCTCCGGCTACTTGCACATCGGACACGCCAAGGCCGTGCTGCTGAACGACTACTACGCCACAAGGTACAAGGGCAAGCTCATCGTGAGGTTCGACGACACCAACCCCAGCAAGGAGAAGGAGGAGTACCAGCAGAGCATCGTCGAGGACTTAGCCAAGCTGGGCGTCTACCCGGACATCGTCACGTACACGAGCGACTACTTCGAGCAGCTCAGGAGCTACGCCCTCGACCTGATCAACGAGGGCAAGGCGTACATGGACGACACGCCGCAGGAGGAGATGCAGACTGAGCGAATGGCGCGCCAGAACAGCAAGAGGAGGGGCCTGACCATCAAGGAGAACCTGGAGTTCTTCGCCGTCATGGAGAGTGGGAGCGCCGAGGGCGCGAAATGGTGCATGAGGGGCATGGGCAACATGCAGAGCGTCAACGGCACCATGCGCGACCCCGTTTTCTACAGGCAGAACACCACCCCGCACCACAGGAGCGGGGACAAGTACAAGGCGTACCCCACGTACGACCTCGCGTGCCCCATCGTGGACTCCGTCGAGGGCGTCACCCACGCGCTCCGTACCACCGAGTACAACGACAGGGACGAGCAGTACGCGTGGGTCCAGAACCTCCTCAGGCTCAGGCGCACGAGGATCCACGGCTTCGCGCGGATGAACTTCATGTTCACCGAGCTGAGCAAGAGGAAGCTGACCTGGTTCGTCGAGAACGGGCACGTGACTGGCTGGGACGACCCGCGCTTCCCGACTGTCAGGGGCGTGGTGAGGAGGGGCATCAACATCAAGGCGCTCAGGAGCTACATTCTGGGACAGGGCGCAAGCAGACGGATCACGCTCATGGAGTGGAGCAAGTTCTGGGCCGAGAACAAGAAGCACATCGACGACGACGCCAAGAGGTTCATGGCCGTCAGCGAGGATGGCAAGGCGACGTTGAACATCAAGAACGTGGCGAGCGACGCGGACAACCACTTCTTCCAGACCGACAACCACCCCAAGTTCCCCGCTATGGGCAAGAGGCTGGTCAAGATCAGCAACAAGGTATACTTGGAGGCGAGCGACCTCGATGGCGTGGCGGAGGGAGAGGAGATCACGCTCATGAGGTGGGGCGTGGTCAAGATCACCAAGGTCGACGGTGCGGCGAACGTCTACGAGGGCGAGTTCATGAAGGACAGCGACCCCAAGGTGCCCAAGAGGAAGGCGACGTGGCTCAGCGAGAGCGCGCAGAACGTCAGGGCCGAGCTCTTCGAGTTCGACAACTTGATCAACAAGCCCAAGCTCGAGGAGGGAGAGGACTTCAAGGACTTCATCAACGAGAACAACCTGGACAGCCAGTTCGCCATCTGCGACGCCGGCATGAAGGCGCTCAAGGTCGACGAGGTCATCCAGATCGAGCGCAGGGGCCTGTTTAGGGTCGACGCCGTCGGCAGCAAGGGACTCAAGCTTTTCATGATCCCGGACGGCAAGAGCAAGGCCATGAGCACGCTCAGCACCAAGCTCGTGCACAGGTAATGAAGACCGAGGAGAGTGTCAGCATTAAGGGCATAATGTAGGGAGGACTAGTTGAAAATGAAAGCGTGTATGGTACAACTATGGTACAACAGGCTCGGTTAAAGTTACACTATTCGGCAGGAGTTACGGGGGCGGTGGCGGCGATGATCTGGCTGTCGTCGACGCACGCGACCAGGGCGGGCAGCAGCTTGCATACCTTTGTCCAGTCTTCCTTGATCGCCGACAGCTTGGACGGCGGGTAGGGGAGGATCTCGCGCAGAGTGGCGTCGTAAAAGTCGTCGGCAGGCGCAGGGGGGGAGGGGGATTGGGGGGAAGCTCCTCCACGCTTGCGCAAACCGGTGGAGGTGGAGGTGGAGGTGCCGCCTATGCGAACCTTAGCGGTGAGCGTGATCTCAGATATGCGATCGATGAGCGGGCCCTCGTCGCTGTCAAGGGCGGACGTGGTAGTGATGTCGAAAGAGGAGAGAGTGAACTGAGTGGGGTTGGACTCGGAATTGGCGTACTGAAGGCGACGCAGGGTCATGAGGGAATGGGAGAGTGGGGCGTGCATCTTGTCAACGAGAGTAGAGTATTGGAGAGCAGAGCTGACGAGAGCTGGAAGGTCACGGGTAGTGACGGTGGCAATGGCAGATGTGTCTCCCTCCTCTGCGAGCAGCGGCGGCTCAGGGTCCTCCATTAGATTTGGATGACTGATGAGCGGATGGGGAAGTGAGTAGCGGCAGTCACCTGTGTTGATGATTGGCGAAAATCGCCATCTCGCCGACAACGCGACGCTCAACAAGCACCGCAAAGTAACGAGTGAGGCATCTACGCGAGAGCTGCCAATTCTCGCCAAACACACGCTACTCAACCCCCACCCCCCACTCCCCTAGCTCACCAACGGGAGCTGGTACGGCCGCGCCCAGCTCCCCTTTCTGCGACACTGCAAACCTAAGCTCAGTGCTGGCCGATCTATATGTCGCGCCGGAGATCATGGCCGGTTACAGCTACGACTCCACCGCGGACAGCTACTCGTTCGGGATCTGCTTGGTGGCCATTATCAGGGGGGAGAAGGATGAAGTGGACAGTCCGGTCCCGTGCAGGTTACCTCCAGTGGACACCGAGGAGGGAGGAGAAGGCCGGGATGGACGGCGCCACCGCCGCCCAGCCACCCAGGGCGAAGAAAAATGAGATGGCCGCCGATGCCGCCGAGAAGCGCAAGAGGGATGAGAAAGTTACAGGTGCCGAGGGTGAAATATCTTGAGATACTATTAGAAATTAGGAACAGAGCTACGGCGACGACAAGGAAACAAGCGAACCGGCGAGATCACGAGGACAGAAGAAGAAAGAAGAGAGCGTGATATCTTTAGTAGAGGGAAACCAGCAGAACCAGCAGAAGAGAGAAAATTCGCGCTGGGGGGGGGGGTGAGAAAAAAACTGGGAGAGTGAGGAAAAAAATTGGACGAGGGAATAGAAGACTCGATCAAAGAGCGAGAACGAAGAGGGGGGAAACCGATGGGGAGCAACTCACAGAGGGAAGTATCGATATATATACAAATTTTCTGTGTTTTTGTACTTAAGTTGATATTTGTTTTAATGGTACATAATTCTAGTACTCAAACCGGTATGATGCGCGCGGCGGCCGTGATCGCGACGCTTCCGTTGACGACCTTCGCCAAGGCCGAGCTCGACGCCATGACGGACGCCGACGACAGCGCGCTCAAGTGCCTCGTGTGCCAGTGTGAGTACGAGGAAGGGGAGCAGCAGAGGGGCCTGCCGTGCGGCCACGTGTTTCACCAGGAGTGCGCCGACGAGTGGTTGGGGAGGAAGGACGTGTGTCCTTACTGCTCGACGTGCATTGAGAAGGAGAAGGTGTAGCTGTAGAGTTTTCTTCAGATCGTTTGTTAATCGAGAACGCGAACTGCTCACTATTATTGTGTTTGGAGTCGAGAGGCGTGCCAAGCGCCTCCGATTCAGATCGCACTCTTCACCTCGAGCGTCAGAGACCCGTATTCGGTGCTATCCTCTTCCGTCACCTCCGACACGCTGCTAGAGGGTTCGCTCGGCCGCCATCTCCCCGCCTGCTTCGAGAACGCGCTTCGCTCGAGACGCCGGTTAAACTCCCACTGGAGGTAATTGAGCGGCAAGTCGTTGGAGTCCCCGCCGCTGCGCGACACGCACACGTGTGAACAAGAGGAGAAGGTGGAGTGAACAAGGGGGCGTGAGCGAGCACGTTCGGAGCAGCGCCAAACACATGTGCGAAAAAGAGGACACGAGAGAGCTACATGTTTTCTACCAGGCACTCTCAACAACGCACATACTCATTGGATTGGATGGTATTGGATCTCCTCGCGCACGCTTGGGCTACTCACAATGGCTCCTCCAGCATGCGCGCGACCTCGTTCAGCGCGAGATAGCACCATGACGTCAGGAACGTTGCGACAGTGACGGCAATCTGCGTGGAGAGCCAACACGAGAGGATGAAGGGGAGAGTGAACACGAAGATGATGACAAGGAACTCAATCACTTGCGCGAACGGAAGAGGGAAGGGCGTCTCGGCGATCTTGCGAGACATAGCGACTCCGCGCTCGTGGCCCTCGGAGAGCACCTGGAACACGCGAGAGACGATTGGGCCGGGAGCATCGATGACTCCTCTGCGTGTGCCCTCAGTGATGAGACGGGTGATCGCCTCCATAATTCGCGCCACGCGAACGTTCCCAGTCGTGTCCGCGAAGAGGCTGGCCTTCTCGGAGGAGCGAACGCCGCCGACGACAGGTATCTTGTTGAGGGCGAAGATGGATGTAATGTAGGAGGACGTGACGGAGTTGGCAGAGAGGAACATGTGAAAGAGCTTCTTCCGGCGGGACAGCGGCGCGGTGATGTCGACTGGCGGGGGAGTGGTCATGAGCTTGTCGTCGACGAGGTTAGTAGAATCGTTGTCGCCACGGAGCGTCTGCAGCGTCACGGCATGCATCAGTGAGAGGAGGTGCTGGAGCTCGTCGTCTAGCCAATCGGCGTGCTGTGAGTGCTCGGGAAGTTGAGAAGAGAACGATCGGACCTGGATCATAGCATCAGTCCACTTGAAGCCCATGGAGGCGAGAGATGTCCGGCCCTCCCAGTAGCGAGCGTACGCAAGCTGCGCACGAAAGACAAGTCCAAATCCAACAACTGCAGCGAAAAGTTGGAAAGGGTACGGGTGGAGCATCCAAGATGATATGTCGTGGTTGAACAGTTCAAGGGTCAGAGCGATAGTGGTAGAGAGGAGGGCAAGGAGGAGGGAGGGAAGGAATGGAGAGCCGTTGTATGTGTTAAGGAGGAGGGAGAAGGTTGTGCGTGGGTATATGATCATGATGAAATTGGGTTATAGCAGCGAGTAATTAGAGTGGCTGTGGGGAGATATTGAACTATATACTATATTCTGTTACAATTGTAGTTAACTATATTGAAGGCTGGACTCAACGCTGCTCTGAGGGCATGTCGATGGTGCGCGGCCACGAGTTAGGGTTAGTTAGGGATTCAATGTCGGGTTAGTAGGAAAAATTGGGGTAAAATGTCGTAAACTACTTTGGTGTTAACTCGCACGCAATTGTACTAATTTAACCCCGCTCTACACGATGGCACTAATAGATATTTTTTCGCGGCGAAATAAGAAACTCCGGAATTCTAATCCTTATCTCAATCTTAGCTCTAAATACTCAAACAGGTATAAGGCCAAAATCGTCTCTCAGAGACGTATTTAGGCCCATAACATCTACGGTAGATGTTTTCTGTTGGCATCTGTGGGCACTTCGAACACCGCTCCCTCGCGTGCATTATCAGACGATTTGCTAACCAAAAAACGAGCTCACTGCAGCCCTCCCCCCCTTTGTAGAGGTCGCCGTGGACGACGAGTAGTACAGGTTGCCATGGGCAGGAAGCGAGTTGATGAAGAGCGCCACGAACTGGGTGTAGGAGTCGACGGTCGCGATCGTGAGGTCCACCGACTTGGCGGAAGCGGAAATAGTTGCGGGCTGCGGGTCTGCGGACGGCACGTCGTTGGACTTGACGACGGAGATGGTCACGGTACTGAGCGCGGACGTGAGGTCTAGCGAGTTCGTCGCCGAGTACCTGCGCGCCACACACATGTGTGAGCAAAGGGGGGCACGCACATGAGCGAACAAAGGGACCACACATATGTGCCACACACATCTGTCAACAAAGAGTGCCACACGCATGCGCGAACAAAGGGGCCAAACACAAGTGTGAACAAAGGGGGGTTCGCGGACACTTACTTGAAGATGTTGGTCGTCTCGTCGTCTCGTCGTCTCGGCTTGGCTCGAACTTGAGCCGGATGCCGTGGGCCTGCTTGGGGAGTTCGGAAGGCAAGATATGGTGGACGACGCTGTCGCTGGCGTTACACTCGTAGAGTGTGCCGGTGGCAGGGAGGGAGAAACTGGTTACCGTCACGGGGAGCCCCACGGGGTCGTAGGTGGACAGGATGATGATACGAGTGCTGTCTTCGACGAGAGAGTAGGACAGATATGATGATTGGTGTGGGGTAGCTATGATGACTCGGTGGTGTTGTACGCTTCCTCCAAGGTATAATAGATGAAGAGGTCGGGGTCAGTTGTGTCTAGGGAGAAGGTCTAGAACGAGAGGAACGCCTCAGAGTAAAGACCGTGATTGTAGAAGGCGATCTCATCCATCGAACCCTAACCCTAACCCTAGCAGCCGCTGCGGCCATGACTAAACAGTGTTAAGAAAATTCACACTGAACTGCTGAAGGCTGAAGGATGGCGCCTGAAGGATGGCCGCCTGCCTGAAAGTCAGGCCTAAAAGTCAGACCCTAACCTGCCCATCAGCCCATCCCAAAACTCTACATATTATTCCACATGGTTCAGGCCGGCCCCTCTGCTTCCCTATGTCTGCCCACAGCAATCCTCCAAAGGCCATCTTCGTCTTCCCGTCTGCAGCCGGCCACATCAACCCTTCGCTACCTTTGGCGCGGGGCCTCGTGGTTCGCGGCTGGGCCGTGGACTACCTTGCCACTCCGACGTTTCGGGCGGGCATAGAGGACACCGGTGCCACATTCTGCGACCGCGACGACGTCTGCCGCGCTGGTGGCATCGAGGATGTCACTGCAATGGTCATGGCCACCAAGGCAGAGTACATCCCGGGCGGCGATCCGCCCCAGTGGTGGCTCAACTTCGGCAGCATTTCAACCTCTAAGCTTCTGCCCATCTACGTGGACTATCTACGCTCCCAAGGCGCCACGCTCGTGATATACTGCCCGGTGCTGTGCCAGGTGGCGCGCTTCGCCGCGATGAAGCTGCAGGTGCCTTCTGTCTCGTTGCTCACAGCGGCCGGACCGGGCTACTTTGACGCGGCTATCGCATCCATGGCGGGGGCCGCGGCCGTGCGGGGTGCGGCGGCGGGGTTGGTGGCCGCGGTAGCGGCGAGTGCCCTGAACGCCAAGGCTGTCGAGTCCATCCGGTCTCAGATGGCCATGCCGGCGCTCACCCTGAACACCGCGGAGCCGCTCTGCTGCGACCACTACGCGAGCGTAAACCTCGTGAGCACCACGGAGGAGCTGGCGGACCCAATGTGTGCGGCGGACGCAGACTTCTACCGCGCAGCCGGCAAGGCCTTCCACTTCGTCGGCCCGCTGCTGGACGTGTCGGGGGCGAAGCGTAGCCAGCCCGGGCAGGCAGGCGAGGCGGCGCAGCAGGAGCTGATGCGGCGCGTCGAGGCTGCGGCCGCGAGCGGCCGGAGGGTGGTGTACGTGTCGATGGGCACTGTCATTACGAGCGACGGCGCCGAGCACGGCTGGAGCGGAACCAGCGGCAGCGGCATCACCGGGCAGCAGCTCTGCCAATCGGTGTATCGGGCCGTGTTTGAGGAGCTCGGCGGGGCAGAAGGAGAGGGCTCGCCGCTGATCGTGGTGTCGCTTGGGCCACAGCCGGATGCGCTGAAGGGCGTGGCGGTACCACCCAACGCGGCGTGCGCGGCGGCGGTGCCGCAGGTGGACCTGCTGCGCCTGGGGAGGCCTGCGCTATTCGTGACGAACGGCGGGCAAAATTCGCTGATGGAGAGCATGACGGTCGGCACGCCTGTTCTGGTATGCCCTGGGTTTGGGGACCAAAATTCGAACGCAGTGAAGGTCGAGAAGCACGGGTGGGGAGCAAAGGTCGGTCGTCCTGCGGCGGCGGACGAAGTTGACGTTGCAGCGTACAAGGCCGCGGTGCGGTGCGGGGTACGAGAGGTGCTGGAGAGCGAGGAGTATGCTAAGCAGGCGAAACTCATCGCCGCAGGGCTGGCGAGGGCGGAGGGAGTAGACGGGGCGCTGCGTATCATAGAGGCAGCAGCGCCGTGATTCGTAGCAAGTGAGGCGTGGGGATATCCGCGCGTCAAAAGTCGATCGGAAAAATGTCTCTCGAGAGCTTGTCCGCACGCCAAAAATATGAAACGCACTAAATTTTATTCATGAACCGATCGAGCTCTAACTCAGGGAACTTCGACCCGGGCCTTGCTAGGGTTCAGTGTTTTGGCTCGGGGCACCGCGAGTTTTGCGTTTAAGAAAAATCCGTCACGGTGGTTTCCTCGGTCGGGGCCCGCCCGACTCCTCGGTCGGGGCCCGCCCGACCGAGGAAACTCGCGGATCGCGTCCTGGCGACTACCTTCACGTGGCGCGAGGAAGACGACGGGTCTTTCCTCATCGCTTGGGCTCCGGTCGAAGAGGTAAGCTACACGACAAGAAGCAAAGCCACGAGCAACCGCCCCCTTCCCTCCGACATTCACATTCATTCTTCCCTTGCTCACACATTTGTGTATAGCACTCTTCCCCCGAGCGCGTGCGCAAACCGACAAGCTCGTCAGAAGCGACACCGCCGCTGTCAATGGGAGCAAGGGGATGGGGAGGCTGATGACGGTCGTCGCCATGGCGCTGGTCTTGTTGGGGCTGTGTGCGGAGGCGGTGGAGGGGACTGACTTGCCCGGATTCGTTGATGAGCAAGGCCGTGGTTGTAGCGACTGGGCGAACTACGATTGCCACACTGCTGTTGGCGAGTTCCAGTACACCACACCCGGCCAAGCAGCCCTCTTCGAAAACTGCCCTGCGACGTGCGACAAGGCTGCTGTACTGAACCCCACCATCCGTTCATTGGGCTTTACGGCGTGCTACACGGCGTTCCTTACCGACCAGTATGCCGATGGCTGGAATGGGAACTACCTGACCATCACAAATGAGGTTACAGGAGATATAGTAGGTTCACTCACTCAGCTCTGTCAAGGGTCCAACGATTGTCAGGGTAGTGGTGGAAACTACGACGAGACGGAGGAGTTTATGCTGTGTTTACCAGGGTGTGGGGCGAGCTACACAGGCATCGTGGCGGGAGATTCGTACTTTGCCGAAACTTCGTGGCGGCTCGAGACTGCTGGCGGGGTGGTCATAGCGGAGGCCGAAGTCGGAAATGGAACCACTTTCACGGTTGGCACTGTTTGCGGCGCGAACGAGTACAGCTCGACTGACTAGGCGCAACGGGGGCAGCCGGCTCTTGTGTCTGTCTAGCGTGCCCTCCGGAGCTGCCGTTTTCATTGGAGGGATCTGGAGGCCACATTCTTGCAAGCTGCTCGCCGCCCCCTGACCAATGCATCGGGCTCATGGTTGAGGGGTGCGTTGGCATGGGTTGGGAGGCAGCGATCTACGGGGGGTAACCCTAACATAAGCAATGAAGGAGGAATGGAAACAAGGGCATACCACGGCACTAAAGTTTTTGATCTTCGTGCCGGGACTATGATTGAGCGCACCCCTAACTGTTGCAAGGGTGGGAACAACCAGTTCATCAAGACTAACTAAGTCTAAGGTGTGTCAAATAATATCAGGTTTTTTTTGTGAGTTACAAATCGTCGCATGGCATAAGAAACTGCCAACAGCTCAGCCAAAAATGACTGGACTCAGGACAAGGCTCCGACAATTACGATGGTTATTGGTCATGCCGCTCGAGCAACGTACAGTGATGGGGAGCAGCGTCCTTAGGTAGACTATCTCTTCACTACTTTTTAGAGCGAATATTCTTGATTGAGAAAGACGTGGGATGACCTCACGGATCGATTTATGTAAAGAAGTTTACGCTTTCCAGGGTTTATTCTACGATTTTCTACGCCTTAGTGCCCAAAGTGACAAATAAGTCAGCGATAGTCAGTTTTGGGGGGGAAGGCCGCGGCAAAATGTAGACAAACCCTACTAAGCAGGTCGAGTACATCGAGGGGGGGAATATAAGACACTGAACAGCTTTATACACCCAAACCCGGTGATTATTTCTGGGGACGACTCCAGCCAAATCGAGATCACGGACATAGGGGTCGCATAGTACTAACCGCGCACAGTCAAGCACACGAATGCTCAGTAACCTACCCTACACTCGGGGAAACCTTACCAGCAACACTTGGTAAGCGTGACGTTGGGCTGATGCCGATTGTGGAGCCTGATGTTAGTCTCGTGGGCACGCATACTCTGGAAGAGGCTACTCTGGAAGAGGCGGTGGAGGTGAACATTAGGGTGCAGGCGGAGGTGAGGACAGGTGGGGAGCGAGGAATGGTCGGCGAGGGCGCGCTGCGAGGAATTGTACAGGAACTACGCGAGGAACGACTGGCTCAAATTGCGCCGCTTTAGATAACGCGAGGAACGACCGGCTCAAATCGCACCGCTTTGAACTACGCTCGGAACGACAGGCTCACATCGCCGCTTTGAACTACGCTCGGAACAAACGCGCTGCAGCTTCTCTCACTTCTCTTCTCACACGCGCATACATGTGTTCCCTAACGGTGGACATTACTGCGTGTGCGTGGCATATACAGGTTACTTGAGCGCGACATCACGCTCTTCGGAGCCGAGTCGTCTATAGTATATACTCCTCCAGCAAATTTATCAGCGCGTTACAGTGGTCGAGGTCGATGTGCACCTCAGGACACAATGTGTTCAGCACGCCATCCAACCCCTTCTGGTCGGCGGTGCATTCTGCCTCGAAAATCCTCCGCCCGTCGCCCTTCCTGTCAATAACAGCGAACGAGAACTCCAACAACCTCACGCCATCTCTCTCGACCCGTCTCACCCCATCCTCCGCCATCGCAGCGGAAGGAGCGACCTCCTCCATGCCGCCATACAAGCTGCTCGGAAAGGATAACCCTTCCCCCGCACCGAACACGTTAATCTGGCAGTACAGCATTCCCGCGGCCTCGCACATCGCTGCCTCCAGGGCAATATACTGCAGCCACGTGTGTGAGGGGGGGGCGACGTGTCCAAAGCGGCAAGAGTAGGTCGCTCACACACTCACGTGTGAACAAAGGGGGCTGCGGTGTGCTCGAACGCGTCATACGCGAGCGACTCGCGCCAGAAAGCGCTGTTTGCGAGCGAGGAGCTCCGATCCGTTAGGGTAGTTTGAGCAGGTCGTTTGAGCCGGTCGCGTTAAGCCGGTCGTTCTCAGCAGGTCGTTCCGACGCCTCGCCGACTCGCTCAGCATTCCACTTGTTCCGTCACCTCGCCGCCTTGCTCCCTTGTTGCATTGTTCCGCCGCCTCGCTCGCTTCGTGAGCGTGTGCGTGTTTCGCGACCTTACCTGCAAGCCTTCGTCAACCCCCATTTGCATACCGACCATTTCCCCCCTCTTCCCCAGCCGGCTAAGCGTAAATCCCCTCCCCCTCAGCAGATCCAAAACCTTCCCGCTCTGCCTCGCCGCCTCCCGCCGCGCTTCCTCGTCCATTCCCGGAACATAAACCGTCACCTCAACCATCAAGAAAAGACACCGATTTAAAACTGCGTCAGCTCCCTCAACAGCCAGCAATTCCACTCCCTCTACGTCAATCTTGAGGTACAGCACGCGCTGCAGGAGGGGAGGGAGGCAGGGGGTAAGGAAGAACTGGTTAAACAAGCGAAAGGCGAGCGAGAATGGCGTGTTCGAGGCGTGTGTTGAGCCCGTTGCTTTAGCCTGGCGAACGACCGAATAGCGCGCTTGTCGGCCGGCGCGCTTTGGTGGTCTCTCTCCCTCGTCCTTACCTGCAAATCATGCTCCGCCCCAATAGCGTCAATGGTCGTCGTGTCGTATTCCAAGCTGTCGTTGTTCAGGTTGAACTCATCCCCCCAGTTTTTTGACGCCGTAGTTCCGCTAAACTTGGCCTTAACTCCCTCCCCTATGACCTTCTCCACGACAACTAGGTTACCCTCAAACTCGTTCACGCTACTAGACAGTTTCAGCATATCTATGAACCACTCGTTCACTTCCACGGCCACCGCGGAACAACCCGCCGCGAGCGCCATCAATGAAAAATAACCTACTTGGGAACCAACATCAAGGACTGTCAAGCCCTCGTTTGCGGCACAGTACGTCGAGAAGAGGGTGGACGTGATGCGAGTCTCGGGGGGCGACCAGATCGATTGACGCCAAAGTGAGGCCGAGACTTGTGGGAAAGTTTCAGTTGGAGGACCCTGGACAGGAACTGTGACCCAAAAACTAATGGTCGGGAGATCGGGCAGGGAGGGGAGCGTTATATACGAAAGGCCGAGCTTCGTGTCGGGGGATGGAGGAAGGGAGTTAACATGAGAGATCCCGACGAGGACGAAGAGCAGCAGGAGGATACCCTTAGATATACACATAGACAGGAACCAGCTGGGTTGTTGTCGCGCCGAAGCAGGAGAAAGAGATCAAAAAGAGGAATTTGCTAAATCGGGGGGGGTAAGCAGCTGGGGGTAAGGGGTGTAGAAATTGCGAATCGGGGGGGGGGGGGGGTGAGTAGTTTGTGAGTTGGCTAAACTTATTTACATTT
>Ga0307985_10001112_pt1 | contig 15226 bp, 7 predicted proteins | sample EllFjometageno80_FD_203155 | JGI IMG/M metagenome (GOLD analysis project Ga0307985, IMG submission 203155) | Marine microbial communities from Ellis Fjord, Antarctic Ocean - #80 | ecosystem: Environmental > Aquatic > Marine > Unclassified | place: Southern Ocean | collected 2014-10-09 | reverse complement strand
ATGAACAAATGGAGCAAATCGTTGGATTGGATACAACTATTGACTGGAAAAATACAGGAGACAACTCCTATGATGGAGAAAAGCTTGCATTACTTGTACATGATGAAGCTGGCAAATGGGAAAAACCAGAAAATATATTAAACAACTGGCGAGTTACAAAAACAACATTAAGATTAGGTAGTAAGATTATAGGTAAGTGTATGATGGGATCAACATCAAATGCTTTAGATAAAGGAGGGAGAAACTACAAAAAAATATATGATGACTCAAATGTTACCAAAAGAAACCGCAATGGACAGACTCGCTCAGGATTATATAGCTTGTTCATACCTATGGAATGGAACTACGAAGGATACCTTGATGCTTATGGATACCCTGTCTTTGACACTCCACAGTCCACAACTAAAGGAATCGATGGTCAAGAGATTGAGATCGGTGTCATTGAGCATTGGGAGAATGAAGTAGATGGTCTTAAGGATGACCCTGATGCACTTAACGAATTATATAGACAATTTCCACGTACAGAGAAACACGCTTTCAGAGATGAGACAAAACAATCTTTGTTTAATCTTACAAAAATATACGAACAGATAGATCATAATGAAGATCTAAAGCATACAACTGGAGTTACTCAAGGTAATTTTCAATGGAAGGATGGTGTAAAAGATACAAGTGTAATGTTTGTACCTAGCAAGCAAGGAAGATTTTTTGTCACTTGGGTTCCAGGTGTTGATCACCAAAACAAAGTTATTATTAAGAATGGTTCTAAATACCCAGGCAATGATCACATGGGAGCTTTTGGTTGTGACAGTTATGATATATCAGGAACAGTTGATGGAAGAGGTTCTAAAGGATCACTTCATGGTTTAACTAAGTTTACAATGGATAATGCACCTGCAAATCTAATGTTTTTAGAATACATATCAAGACCTCCAACTGCAGAAATCTTCTTCGAAGATGTATTAATGGCTTGTGTATTTTATGGGATGCCTATACTTGCGGAAAATAACAAACCAAGATTATTATATCATTTTAAAAGAAGAGGCTATAGAGCTTACTCTATGAATAGACCTGATAAAACAATGCATAAACTATCTGTTACTGAAAAAGAAATAGGTGGTATACCAAATTCTAGTGAAGATATAAAACAAGCTCATGCTGCTGCAATTGAAGCTTACATTGAAAACTTTGTAGGTTATAACAATGAACAGTATGGAACTATGTTTTTCCAAAGAACATTAGAAGACTGGGCAGCTTTTGATATAAACAACAGAACAAAGCATGATGCTTCAATTAGTTCAGGACTAGCAATCATGGCTTGCAATAAGAATAAATACAGACCTGTAGCTGATATAAAAAAAGAAAAGCTTAATTTAAATTTTTCTAAATATGATCAAACAGGATATGAATCTAAAATAATTAATAGATGATCAATACGAGTACTAATAGTTCTTTCCCTAGTCAGGTGGTACCTGAAGCAGAAAAGAGAAGTTTAGAATATGGATTGCAAGTTGGGCAAGCTATTGAATATGAATGGTTTAGAGGTGGCCGACTGAATGCAAGTAGATGGTCAACGAGCTATCAAAATTATCATAAATTAAGATTATATGCAAGAGGAGAACAATCTGTAGAAAAATATAAAAATGAGTTATCTATAAATGGTGATTTATCTTATTTAAATTTAGACTGGAAGCCAGTACCTGTTATCCCTAAGTTTGTAGATATTGTTGTTAACGGTATATCTTCAAAGAATTACGATATAAAAGCTTACGCTCAAGATCCTTTTTCACAAAAAATTAGAACTCAATATGCTGATAGTATAATGAGAGATATGCTAGGAAAACCTTTAATTGATAACATACAACAATCATTAGGTGTTACCTTATATAATAGTACAGATCCAGCAAATCTTCCACAAAATAAAGAAGAACTAGAGGTTCACATGCAGTTAGACTACAAGCAGTCTGTAGAAATTGCAGAAGAAGAGGTTATAAACAATATACTAGATTTTAATAAATATAGCTTAACAAACAAAAGAATAACAGAGGATATAGTAACTATAGGTATTGGAGCTGTAAAAACATCTTTCAATAGATCAGAAGGAGTTACAATTGATTACGTAGATCCTGCTAACATTGTTTATTCATACACTAATGATCCTAACTTTAAAGATTGTTATTATGTAGGTGAAGTAAAGTCTATAACTTTAGCTGAATTAAAAAAAGAATTTCCAGATATTGATGATGAAGAACTAAAAAGACTTGCTAAATACCCTGGAAGACAAGGTTATTTAAGAGGTCCTAATGCAGACAATGACATGGTTCAAGTATTATATTTTGAATATAAAACTTATATTGACCAAGTATTTAAAATAAAAAACACTGAACAAGGATTAGAAAAAACTTTAGAAAAGCCTGATTTCTTTAATCCACCTCCTAGTGATAACTTTGATAGAGTTTCAAGAAGTATAGAGGTATTATTTAGTGGAGCTAAAGTGATGGGTGTTAATCAAATGCTTAGATGGGAAATGTGTGAAAACATGACAAGACCTAAGAGCGATTTAACTAAAGTTAATTTAAACTACTGTATTACAGCACCACATATATACCAAGGACGTATTAATTCTTTAGTAGGTCGTATAACTGGTTTTGCTGATATGATTCAATTAACATCGTTAAAATTACAGCAAGTAATTGCAAGGATGGTTCCTGATGGTGTGTTTGTAGATGTTGACGGTTTAGCTGAGGTTGATTTAGGTAATGGAACTAATTACAACCCGCAAGAAGCTTTAAACATGTATTTCCAAACTGGTAGTATAGTTGGTAGAAGCTTAACACAAGATGGTGATCCTAATAGAGGTAAAGTACCTATACAAGAATTACAAACATCAAGTGCTAATGGTAAAATACAATCACTAGTAAGTACATATCAGTATTATCTACAAATGATAAGAGATGTAACCGGTCTTAATGAAGCTAGAGATGGTAGTATGCCTGAAAAAGATTCTTTAGTTGGTTTACAAAAGCTAGCAGCAAACGCTTCTAATACAGCAACTAAACATATATTAAACGCTAGTTTATATTTAACATTAAGAACTTGTGAGAATGTTGCTTTAAGAGTTGGAGATATGTTACAGTTTGAATTAACTAATGAAGCTTTGATAGATAGTATAGGAGGCTTTAATGTTTCAACACTTAGAGAAATAGAAAATTTACATCTATATGACTTTGGCGTATTCTTAGAATTAGAACCTGAAGAAGAAGAAAAAGCTATGTTAGAGCAAAACATTCAAATGGCTTTGCAACAACAACAAATATATTTAGAAGATGCAATTGATATTAGGCAAATTAATAATATCAAATTAGCTAATCAAGTATTAAAATACAGAAGAACTAAAAAACAAGAAGCTGATCAAGCATCTCAACAACAGCAAATACAATCTCAGTCTCAAGCTAATCAACAAGCTACTGAAGCTGCTGCAATGCAAGAAGTTGAAAAGCAACAAGCTTTAAGTCAAACAGCAATACAGATTGAACAAGCTAAATCTCAGTTTGAAATACAAAGAATGCAGAGCGATGCTAGCATTAAAAAACAACTTATGGCCCAAGAGTTTGAGTATGATATGAAACTCAAAAAAATGGACATACAAGTTAATCAACAGAAAGAACAGAACATAGAAGATCGTAAAGATCAAAGAACAAAAATACAAGCAACACAACAATCTCAAATGATAAACCAACGTCAAGGCGGTGGAGTACCAACTGATTTTGAAGCACCTAGTACAGAAGATCTTACTGGGTTTTCCATATAGTTATTAAACTATTTTATTAATTTTATATTATTTTATTATGTCAGAAGAAGTAAAACAAGAAGGAGAGTTTAAGATCACGAAAGCTAAAATTCTCAAACCAAAGAACTTAGGTGAAAACAAAGATCAAATCACTAAAGTTGATTTATCTAATCCACCAAAACAACAAACAGATGCCATTCAAGAGCCAAAAGCAACGAAGGTGGATGTGGGCAAACAAGCCAGAGATGGCGAAGCAGTGGGAAGCGGAGGGAACAACACCCCCATTGTCGATGTTAAAGTCGAATCAGAGCAGCCTGCAGACAAACCAATTATTGAAGAAATAATTGATGAACCTGTTAAAGAAGAAGAAGTAATAGAAATAGGAGAAAAAATGGGACCACCTATTAAAAAAGTGGATCCAAGTCCTATAGCTAAAAATACAGAACTACCTGAAAACATCGAAAAAGTCGTAGACTTCATGAAAGAAACAGGTGGTACATTAGAAGATTATGTTAGATTAAACGCTGACTATTCTAATGTTGATAATGATACTTTATTAAAAGAGTATTATAAACAAACAAAATCACATCTAGATTCAGAAGAAATAAGCTTCATGATTGAAGACAATTTTTCTTTTGATGAAGAAGTAGATGAAGAGCGAGACGTAAGAAAAGCGAAACTCGCCTACAAAGAAGAGGTTGCTAAAGCTAAACAGCATTTAGAAGGTTTAAAAAGTAAATACTATAAAGAGGTAAAATCTCGTCCTGGTACTACTAGAGAACAAAATGAAGCTGTGGAGTTTTTCAATCGCTACAATGAGGAGCAGGATACGGCTCAACAACAACACGATAATTTTAAGTCTGATACTAAAAGTTATTTTTCCGAGGAATTCAAAGGTTTTGATTTCAACGTAGGAGAAAAGAAATTTAGGTACGGAGTAAAAAATCCTAGTGAAGTTGCTGATAAACAATCTGATATTTCTAATATAGTTAAGAGGTTCTTAAACGAAGACGGGAATGTAAAGGATGTACAAGGTTATCATAAAGCTATGTATGCCGCTGAAAATGCTGATACTATTGCACAACATTTTTATGAGCAGGGTAAAACCGATGCTACTAGAAATATTGCTGCTAAATCCAATAACATATCTACTGAAGCTAGGGCAACATTGCCTCAGGATCAGAAGGTTACTATGGGAGGTTATACAGTTAAGTCAATTTCAGGGGGTGATTCTTCAAATTTAAAATTGAAAACAAGAAAATTTAACTAAAAAACACAAAAATTAATTATGGGACAATTAGCACCCGTGTATGGTAATATAGTACCATCACAACAAATGCAACCGCTTATTACTAACTATTTAGCTTTTAATGGTGGTGCAAATGATTTCGCTCAACAATTCTTACCAGAAGTATATGAGCAAGAAGTAGAAAGATATGGAAACAGAACTTTATCTGGTTTCTTACGTATGGTTGGCGCTGAAATGCCAATGACATCAGATCAAGTAATTTGGTCAGAGCAAAATAGATTACACATTGCATATGGAACTAACGCTGCTAACGGTAGTGTAGTAACAATGAATGCAGGTGGTACAACTCTAGGAATAACACAAAGAACTGTAGCTCAAGGGTTTGTTCAAAATGTTATCCAACAAAATTCAACAGTAGTTATAATGAACACTATAACAGGTGCTACATTAAAAGCTATTATTGGAATTGCTCCAACAACTGCTGGAGGTGTTACAACTTTAACTCCTCTTTCTTATACTACTGCAAACATGGTATCTCTTAGAGATAATCCTGCTGCTGCAGCTGCTACAACAAATATTAAACTATTTGTTTATGGTTCTGAATTTGCAAAAGGTACTGTTGGATCGCAAAACGGTATTACACCTTCTTTTACACAATTTGCTAACTCACCAATTATCATAAAAGACAGATACCAAATTTCTGGTTCTGACACTGCACAAATTGGATGGGTTGAAGTTGCTACAGAAGATGGTACATCAGGATACTTATGGTATCTAAAAGGTGAATCTGAAACTAGATTACGTTTTGAAGATTACTTAGAGATGTCTATGGTTGAAGGTGAACTAGCCGCTGCTGGTTCTGCTTTTACTGCTGGTCAAGCGACTGTACCTGGATTTGGTGCTTCTGCTGGATTAGCTGGATCAAATGGTGTAGCAATTAATGCAAAAGGTACACAAGGTCTTTTTGCTGCTATTACTGCAAGAGGTAATATTATGTCTGGCTTTAACGCTGGAACAGGTATTTCTGATTTTGATCAAATTCTAAGAAACTTAGATACTCAGGGAGCTATTGAAGAAAACATGCTTTTCTTAAACAGAGCTACTGATTTAGGTTTTGATGACATGCTTGGTGCTATCTCTCAAGGGGGATTAGGTGGTACTGCTTTTGGTTTATTTGAAAACTCTGAGCAAATGGCACTTAACTTAGGTTTTTCTGGTTTCAGAAGAGGTTCTTATGACTTCTACAAAACTAGCTGGAAATACTTAAATGACGCTTCTACAAGAGGTGGAATGTCAGTTAATAGTATCAATGGTGTATTAATACCTGCTGGAACTTCAACTGTTTATGACCAATCACTTGGTACAAACATTAGAAGACCATTCTTGCATGTTAGATACAGAGCTTCACAAGCTGATGACAGAAGATTTAAAAACTGGATCACTGGATCTGTAGGCGGAGCTTATACTTCTTCTCTAGATGCAATGCAAGTCCACTTTTTATCTGAAAGATGTTTAGTGACTCAAGCTGCGAATAACTTCGTGTTATTTACACAATAAGATTGCTTTAAAGTTTATCCCTGTCTTATTGGCAGGGATACTCTTTATTTTTATTAATTATATTATATTATATCATGTCAAAAACAAAAGAAATACAAGCCCCAAAATGGGAGATAAAAGATAGAACATATTTTTTAACAAATGGTCTAGAACCATTAACATTTACACTACAGTCTAAACATCACGTAAACTCTTCATTACTTTGGTTTGATGAGACGCTTGGATCACAAAAGGAACTAAGATACGCAACTAACCAAAATTCTCCATTTGTTGAAGAACAAAAAGGTGAAGCAACATTAGGTCATATAGTTTTTTCCAATGGAACACTAAGTGTTTCAAAGAAACTACAAAATTTACAAAAATTATTATCCCTTTATCATCCTAAAAAAGGTATTTTATATAGTGAATTTCAACCTATACTAGATGCAGAAGAAGATTTAGATATAATCGGTTATGAAATTGATGCATTAAATGCTGCACAAAATATTGAAATCGATCATGCTGAAGCAATATTAAGAGTAGAAAAAGGAAGTGCCGTATCATCTATGAGCTCTAAAGAAGTAAAAAGAGATTTATTGATTATGGCTAAAAGAAATCCTCAAGCATTCTTAGCTATTGCAAATGATGAAAACGTTGGTTTAAGGAATGTAGCCATTAAAGCTGTAGAAGAAAATATCCTTAAAATGTCTGACGATCAAAGAACAGTACATTGGTCTTCTAATGATAGAAAACTAATGAACGTGCCTTTTGACGAAAACCCTTATTCAGCTATAGCTGCTTGGTTTAAAACAGATGAAGGAGTAGAAGTATTCAAACAAATAGAGAAAAAGTTACAATAACATGTGACTATAATATAGTGAAGGGTCGTTTTAAAACGGCGGCCCATCATTATTAATATAAAAAATTAAAATGGCAATAAACGTAAACACTGTATATCAAACCGTTTTATTAATAATCAATAAAGAATCAAGAGGCTACATGACGCCTTTAGAGTTTAATAAAATAGGTACTCAAGTTCAATTAGAAATATTTGAATCATATTTCGAGAGCTTGAATCAACAATTACGTATTACCCAAGCAGATACAGATTACGCCGATAGAGTCGTAAATCTTGATGAAAAAATGAATGTCTTCAAAGAGTATGCTTCAGCAAGTTACAATGCTGCACAAAGTATTTTTACTCTTCCCACCCAATCAGGCGCCGCTTCAGTAAATCAAAATTTTGCTGGAAATGCAGCAGGCGATCAAACTGATTTCACATTAACAACTATAAACGCCTCACAGGTAGCTAGCGGAACTGCTAAAGTATTTATTACTGGAGTGGAACAAGCAACAAACACCTGGACTCTTACTGGATTAGAGCTAGTATTTGCTGTAGCTCCAGCGGCTAACGTAGTTATATTATTACAAGTTACACCTAATGATTTTTATAGATTAGGTGAAGTATTTTATACAGCTGGTGCAAAACCTACTGAACAGATGCAAAGAGTGACTAGATCTGAGCTATTTCACTTAACCTCATCTAATTTAACTAAACCTTCAACTACTTATCCTATATATTTATACGAAAAAAATCAATTAGAAGTTTATCCAAAGAGTATTATTGCTGATGTAACTGTTTCTTGGTTAAGAAAACCTATAGATGTTATATGGAATTTTACATCGTCAGGAGGTCAATACACTTACAATGCTGCTACTTCAACTGATTTTGAACTAATAACTCCTGAGCAAACAGAAGTTATAACAAAGATACTTTTATATGCTGGAATTGTTATACAAAACCCAGAGATAATACAAGTTGCTGCATCTCAAATTGCTCAACAAGAAAATAATTCAAAAAGTTAATATATGGCTATACCAGATGGTGGCTTAATCACCGAAACTAACAGACAATATTACGCTGGAGCTCAGCAGTTTTTGGTAGCTAACACTGCTGCTGATCAAACTTTTACAAGTACTTTTAATGTTGATCTTACATTTGGTTCTTCTGATTCTGCTAATAATAGTTATTTATTAAATAACTTTAAACTTTTTTTTAGTGCAGATGCTCTTACTTGGACTGAATTTTCAACTTCTTTTCCAGCATTAACTGCTGTTGTAGAAAACGCTACAGGTGCACCTAGTACTACTGTTGATTTAACAACATTTAATAACAGTATACAAGTAGGTGATCTTGTTTCAGGAACAGGTGTAACTACTGGAACAAAAGTTGCAACATTAAGTGCTTCTACAGTTGTTTCTGGAACAATTGAAGTTCCTGTTATATCAGTAGCGGTAAATCTTCCAACTCAAACAGGAATTGTATTTAATTACACTACGTTTAATGCAGCTATTACAGTTAATAACTTTATATTAAAAGGTGGTAATATTCCAGTTTTTACAAATGATACAACTATTAGATGGTTAGTAGGAGCTAATGTAGTCAATGGTGCACTTGGAACACTAACTAGATCAGGGACTGGAAATACTCCAACTCAACCTGGCATTGAATTTTCAGCTGGACAAGCTTTAATAGCTAATCCAGTTCCTACCGCAACTCAATCTATAACCTTAACTCTTAACGCTAATATTTTAGCTGGTATGGGGGTTTCTGGAAGCATAACTAATGCTTTTGGAACAGGTATAATTACTTTAGCTTCAGGAATTACAGTAAGATCTAATACTACTGTAGCAGGAAAAAGTGTTTTAGTTCTTGAAACTGGTGCTGGTGCGCCTGGTACTGGAACTATATACACTTGGGCATCATCACCTTGGAATGGTGATACATTATCATTTAGTTCTCAAGAATTAACTTTAGACAGAAATGCTACAGTTGTTAACGGTACAACTTTATCATTTTCAAATCCAAACCCGTTCACAATGGTGAACAATGTTGTTACTGTTAACACAGTATTAAGTGCTTCTAGTTACGTCAAGATTCAAATGAATGAAGACGCAATGGAAGAAAACAACGGGGCTTATTCTTATACTAGATTAACAGATGTTATTGATAATTTCTTAGTGGCGTATGTTGGAGCTGGAAAACTTATACCAAGTGTAAAAAGATCAGATGTTATATTCCACGCAAGAAGAGGATTACAAGAGTTTAGCTATGATACTTTAAAAAGTGTAAGATCTCAAGAGCTTACGGTACCAACTAGTTTAAGCTTAATTATACCACAAGATTATGTCAACTATGTTAGATTATCTTACGTTGATCAAGGAGGTATTTTACATACAATATATCCAGCTAACACTTTAAGCACAAACCCTTATGAAAATCCTGCTCAAGACGATCTAGGTATACCAACTCAAGATAGTCAAGACTCTAATATAACGACAGAATCTTTAACAGAACAAAGATTTGATGCTCTTAATCCTAGAAATATAAGTGGTGCGGTTTACGGAGAGTTTTCTGACGCGGCTAACATTAATAATGCAGACTGGTTTAGTCCAGCTTTAGGTCAAAGATATGGTATGACCCCTGAAACAAGTCAACAAAACGGATGGTTTTTAATAAACGATAGAGAAGGTAAATTTCAGTTTACAAGTAACTTAAGTGGAAGATTAATAGTTCTTGAGTATATATCAGATGGTAACGCATATGATTTAGATTCTAGAATACCTAAGCTAGCTGAAGATGCTTTATATGCACACATTACACATGCTATACTTTCTGCAAGTAGTGGAATTCAAGAATATATAGTAAGAAGATTTAAACAAGAAAGAAGTGCTAAATTAAGAAATGCTAAAATAAGATTATCTAATATAAAACTTGATGAAATAGTTCAAGTTATGAGAGGAAAATCTAAATGGATTAAATACTAAACATGGCAGAAATTAAGAATAGTTTTCTAGCGTCCAAGATGAACAAAGATCTTGATGATAGATTAATACCTAATGGTGAGTATAGAGACGCTACAAATGTATCTGTAGGTAAATCTGAAGATGATGACATTGGCTCATTAGAATCCATCTTAGGTAATGCCTGTATGACTGATTTCATTGATAGTTATAGAGTTGGTTTTGTTACTGCAGATGAAAATTTAGTTCCAGAAAAAGGTGATTATAAAATAATATTAAACAATGCTGTTTCACTAATAAATGTTGGAGATGATGTTTATAAATGGTCAAACTCTGGAGAAAAACTAACAACATACATAAGTAAAGTATCTTGGTTTGAAACAACAGCTGGTATTACAACAGTATATTTATCAGAACCTTTACCAGCAGGCTTAGTAGAAAATCAACAAATAATTTTTGCTAAACCAATAAGAGTTTGTGGGTACTATTCTGATGAGGCAAGAAGTAGGATGTATTTATTTTTAACTGATTACACAGGGACAGAACCTCTTCAGCCTGAAGGTCATGTTAATTTTATTAAAGTTTACACACCTAGTGATAATACTTTTACTACTTTAGTCAAGGACAATGGAGATAATCTTTTTTTAAACTTTTCTACAGCTAACCCTATAATCGGGATTAGTCTAATAGAAGATTTATTATTTTTTACAGACAATAGAAATCAACCTAGAAAAATAAATATAACAAGACCTGTTGATTACTATACTAGTGAAGCTAGTATTTCTGTAGCTAAATATAATCCATACGAGCCAATTGAAATGGTTAGAACTGCTGCTGGTAGTATAACTTCAGCACCTTCTACAACTGTTCTTGCTCTTGGTGCTATAACATCTGGAACTGCAGCTAGTAGCTCTGGCCCAACACTTACAATAACTGGTCTAAAATATGATATAAAACCTGGTCAAGTTATAGGTAGTGCAAGTGTAATAACAACATACATAAGCGTATTAGCAATTGAATTTTCTGGAGGCAATACTATTGTTACTTTAAGTTCAACCGCTGGAGCTGTTACGGGTAATACTATAAACTTTTACCCTGGTTTCGAAATCTTATCTAGTGTTGTTTCCACAACTATTGGGTATGCACAATTTATTTATGTTTCTAGTTGGAGTCCAAGCAACGGACAAATCACTTTAAGTGGTGCATATACTGGAACAATGTCGTTTCCGCAACCAATTAATTTTTTAATCTCAACGATGACCAATAAGAGCGCTGTTAGCGATTGGCCTGGTGATCCTGATTTTTTAGAAACATTGTTTGTAAGGTTTAGTTATAGATTTCAATATGATGATGGTGAGTATTCTATAATGGCGCCATTTACTCAAATAGCTTATATACCTAAACAACAAGGTTATTTTGTAGGAAGTGGAGGAGCTAATGCATCTCTTGTAAAACCTAAAGATGAAGAGGCGGCATACAGAAGTACTATATTAGAGTGGATGGAAAACAATGTTCAAGATATTGAACTAATAATTCCTTTACCAGATTTAGGTAAAAACTTAGGTGAGAGCAATTCTTCAACATACAAAATATCATCAATAGATGTTTTATATAAAGAATCAGATTCATTAGCTGTAAAGGTTTTAGATAATATCGAGTCTTCTACTTTTAATTCTAGTGCTGAAACACAATATTTAGATTACTACAATTATAATTATCAATCAAGAAAACCTTATAAAACTCTTCCATCTGTACAAACTACAAGAGTTTATGACATGGTTCCAACTAGAGCTTTAGCTCAAGAAACCGCTGGAAATAGAGTGATCTATGGTAATTTTGTAAATCAACATACTCCACCTGGCACTTTAAATTATCAAGTAGGTATTGCTCAAAAACAAAGTGATGTAAATGAAGGCTATACCAATTGGGTAGAATATCCTAATCACTCATTAAAACAAAATAGAAATTACCAAGTTGGTTTTATATTAGCGGATAAATGGGGTAGGCAATCTTCAGTTATACTTTCATCTATAAACCCTACAGCAAAAACAAACGGATCTATAAGTTATGGTGGATCGACTGTTTACGCACCTTACAATGCAACACAAACCTCTAGAGGATCAATAGCTGCTTGGCCTGGTGATGCTTTACAATTAAACATATCTCAAATAATTTCATCAGGAACTTCTTCAACACAAGTAACAGTTACTGCAGACGGAACCATATCAACGGGTGCTACTCAAATTAAAGTTAACCATATTGGTGATTTTGATTTATCTAAAGGTATAGTAACTTATCCTAGCTTTGAAGTTGGAATGCTTGTTACCTCTAGTTCAATAGCTATTGGCACAAGAATAAAAAGCATTATTTCTCCAAGCGTTTTTGAGTTAACTAAAGCTACAATAAATTTAATACCTGCTGATAGTTCTATGATTTTAGGAGGTACTACTAATAGTCAAAACGTTTCTACAGGTGAACCAGGTTTATATGCTATACCTTCAGGAATAGGAACTGGCTTTAATATAGTTGGAGTTACTGCTACTATTCAAGGTAATACATATGTATTTACACTTAATGCTGCATCTGGACAGAACGTTCCTTTGAGAAATGATATAATGAGAGGAGAAAACGAAGACTATGTAAAAGTTAGTAATGTAGCTATTGCTGGTGCAGTTTATACAATAACAACCACAGGTCCAGTTAATTCAGAATATTACTTAAATAGAACTGGCGTTACTGCTGATAATAAATATTCTTACATTTTAAACCCTACGGGTTGGTATTCATATAAAGTTGTTGTAAGACAACAAGAGCAAGAATACTATAACGTATACTTACCAGGAATAATTAATGGTTACCCCGACCAATTGACAGCCACTAATGTTATTGATTTCCCTGATGATCCAGTCAATGCTACGGCAAATATTGTATTATTTAACGATAACATAAATAAAATACCTAGAGATTTATCAGAAGTTGGTCCACAGCAAAAAACTTTTAGAAGTTCAGTCCAATTATCTGGAAGAGTACAAAATACCGTTGTAGGCACCGCTGCAAATGCAGCTTTAAATAATAAACAATATTTTCCAGGAATAGTAACAAATACAGCTATTAGTATTTCTACAGCAACAGACGCTAATATGGCTTTTGAAGTTTTTGGTAAAGCTGATGGAACCGATCCTATACTGTATTCTACTTTAAGTACATTTGGCCAAGACGCATTGTATCAACTAGATAGTAATCCATTAATAGCTAGACTGTCTACAGACGCTAGTAATCCAATTGGAGTTGAATCTACAAGTGTAGTCAATACAACCATGAAACCTTATTTAGCTATTTATGAAACAGAACCAGTTGAATCTTTATTAGATATATATTGGGAATCAACAACTGTCGGTATGATTTCAGATCTTAATGCAGACATATTAAACACATTTGATGGAGCTACAGGTTTTAGTGCAATTGGATGGGTATTAGATGAAAGCAAAGATAATGATGATGTTGTAACAGGAGGATTTTTCCCAGTTAATGTAGGAGGTATTAAATTTATTCCACCTGGGGTAGCGGGCAGTACTCGTGGTACCACTATGTCAATGGCTGTAACGGATGGTAATGGAAATACGTTTGGTGGTTTTACTTTAACTAATGGAGGAACAACTGGTTATACAATAAAAACAAATCAATTTTTTACTTTTCTTCATAATTCTTCTTCTTTAGATGTATATGACTTTACATTTACAGGATCAGTAAACGCAAACGAGCCCACTGGTTCAGGCGCTGGAGCTGGAGAACCTTTTGAATTAACTTTTAGTCAATCATTAGGTAATGTTGCACCTAGTTTTGATGCAACTTTAGTTGGTGGTAATTTACCAAATATACAAGCTTTACCAAGCTCTACTGCTTTAGGAACTTTATCTGCTAAAAATGGAGCTAATATAGGTGCTTCACCAACAGACCAATTAAGATGGAGAATAACATCTGCAGCACAAAGTATTTTTTCTATTGGAGAGCAAACAGGAGTTTTAACTAAAACAAGTGGTACACCTAGTGGAAGCTACGTCTTGCAAATAACACTTGAAGATTGTTGGGATGGTTCAACTTTAGGTACTGGTTTTAAAAGCTTAGTATTAAATCAAACGGTTGTTGTTTCTTCAAACTTTCAAATATTTAATTCATCAAATGGATCTAATTTTGGAACTGGACCATGTAATTTAGTTATAAATCAGCAGTTTTATCACAATGGTGTAGATCTTGATCCTAAAGTTGGAGACACTGTTTATAGCAATGCAGCTGGAACAATAACTGTACCTGCTTTTTATTATCATTTCAGTAAAGCTGGTGGCGGAACAGCACGTTTTTTCATTAATAATAGTAATGGTATAATTGGAGGAGCAGGCGGTGTTATAAATTGCCCTTAATGTAATAAATGTATAAAATGAGTGATAATTAATTATGGCAGCAACTATAGAAATTAAATACTTTAACACTTTTTGGTTAAAAAAAGTAGAAGATCTTACAAGTGCTTTGGTTGCTCCTGTGTTTAATCCATTAGCTTCGTCTACTACAACTAGTGATCAATATGCTACCGTAGCTTCAACAACACTAGAACTAGGAACTGCCAATGCTAGCGTAATTGCTGGTATGAAGATAACAGGAAGTGGTGTTGCAGCTGATACATACATAATAGCTGTTGTAGATGCTGGTGAATTGTTTACACTAAATCAAGTTGCTACACTTGGAGCCTCTGACACTTACACTTATACAAATGTTTTTCCTGATTTAAAAACTACAAACTTACCTAAAGAATATACTGTTAATGGAGTTTTAAAACCTGTAACCTATACTAA
>Ga0307985_10001111_pt1 | contig 15242 bp, 17 predicted proteins | sample EllFjometageno80_FD_203155 | JGI IMG/M metagenome (GOLD analysis project Ga0307985, IMG submission 203155) | Marine microbial communities from Ellis Fjord, Antarctic Ocean - #80 | ecosystem: Environmental > Aquatic > Marine > Unclassified | place: Southern Ocean | collected 2014-10-09 | reverse complement strand
AAACCGAATGGTTGATCTGGCCGTGAAGATGGGTTCTGCATGACTACAGCTGTTCCCCGACTCGAAGACCTGGGCGATGTCGAAGGCAAACGCGTCCTGGTTCGTGTCGATTTCAATGTGCCATTACGGCAAGGCGTCATCGCGGACGATCTGCGCATCAAGGCAGCGATGCCAACGCTGCGGTGGCTGAACAAGCGTGGCGCAACGATCGTTGTGTGCAGCCATCTGGGTCGTCCGAATGGCGAAGTGGTCCCTTCGTTGTCGATGGATCCCGTACGAGCACGACTCGAAGAGTTGCTGCCGGGCGTCGAACTGCTCGAAAACCTACGCTTCAACCCGGGCGAGAAGTCGAATGACCCTGGGTTCGTCGCCGAACTCGTCGACGGCATCGACCTCTATGTGAACGATGCCTTTGGTGCATCACACCGCAGCCATGCCTCGATCGTGGGCCCACCACTACATGTGCCTTCGGCCGCGGGACGACTTCTCGAGAAGGAAGTCAAAATCCTGGGTGAGTTGCGAACGGGCGCCAAGCGTCCGTTCGTGGCTGTGCTTGGAGGTTCAAAGGTCAGCGACAAGCTGGGCGTGATCGATGCGCTGCTCAAGAAAGTCGACCAGCTGGTTGTCGGCGGCGCGATGTGCTTCACATTCCTGGCAGCGCAAGGCCATCAGGTCGGAGCGTCACTGCTCGAAGAAGACATGATCGATACCTGTGCAGCATTGCTGGAACAGGCCCAAGGTCGCATCGTTGTGCCCCACGACCTGACGGCGCTGAGCCCTGGCGGCAAGATCATGGGTCCTGGGGGAGAGGTACGCCAGGCGGGGGTCGACCTTCCCGAAGGCTGGATGGGCTTGGACATCGGTCCTGGCACCGCTGCCGCGTTCACCGACATCATCTTGGAAGCCCGCACCGTCTTCTGGAACGGCCCCATGGGCGTGTTCGAAGACCCTCGATTTGCCGCTGGCACCAAGACCGTCGCCCGAGCGCTCGTCGACAGCCGAGCCTTCACTATTGTTGGCGGTGGCGATAGTGCAGCGGCGATTGCCGAGTTCGGGATGAGCCGAGAGATCGACCATATTTCAACCGGCGGTGGCGCATCGCTGGAACTACTCGAAAATGGCGACCTGCCGGGGCTCGAAGCCCTGCGCAACGCCTCGAACCTGGAGAACTAACTCATGGCCCGTATGCCGATCATTAGCGGCAACTGGAAGATGAACCTCAACCACTTTGAGGCGATTCAGCTCCTGCAAAAGATGAACTATCTGATCGACAATGTCGACTACGAAAACGTCGAAGTGGTCATTCACCCGTCGTTTACAAATATTCGCTCGATCCAAACGGTGCTTGATGCCGATCGTATTTCGATCAACTTGGGCGCACAGAACTGCCATTGGGACGACAGCGGCGCATGGACAGGCGAAGTGTCGGCCGCCATGCTGGGCAAGCTTCAAGTCAAGTACGTGATCGCTGGACACAGCGAACGGCGCGAACTGTTAGGCGAGACCGATGAGCAGATCAATGCGAAGGTCAAGGCCATTTTTAAATACAACATGACGCCGATACTGGCGCTTGGTGAAACACGAGAAGAACGAGATGCCGACCAGACTGAAGCCAAGATCGTCAGCCAACTCGAGTCTTGTCTCACCGGCGTTGGCGGTCCGAAGGTCGCGGAAATGGTGCTTGCCTATGAGCCGATCTGGGCTATTGGCACTGGTGTGACGGCAACGCCAGGCGATGCCCAAGAGGTCTGCAAGCTGGTGCGAGACACCGTTCAGAGGCTTAAGGGCAAGGAAGCAGCGAAAGGCGTGCGAATCCAGTACGGCGGCTCGGTGAAGCCAACCACGATCTTTGAGCTGATGCGTCAGCCAGACATCGATGGAGCGCTCGTTGGTGGGGCAAGCCTGAACGCCGAAGACTTCGCCCGCATCTGCCAATACCGCCTGCAAGGTTGATAGCGTCTCTTCCGTGGTATTGAAGTGGATTCTCATCCCGATCGACGTGGCTGCAGCGTCCGCTCTGATCGTGCTGGTGCTTTTGCACAGCGGTCGTGGCGGCGGTCTTAGTGACATGTTCGGCGCCGGTATGGGCAGCACCGCTGCCGGTTCAACCGTTGTCGAGCAGAACCTGGACCGCATCACTGTGGTCTTGTCGCTGATCTTTGGCTTCTGCACCTTGGCTCTCGCACTGCTGCTCGACGGCAACTAATAAAACCACAACAGAATCGGGCGAGATGCCGTTAGCATCTAGCCTCGGCTCACTCCGGTAAAACGGAGCGAGTAAGTCACGTCGGAGTGGCGGAATTGGCAGACGCGCCAGCTTGAGGGGCTGGTGTCCTTAGGGACGTGGGGGTTCAAGTCCCCCCTCCGACACTCGAACAAGTGTTCGATCAACCGAAATTCATGAAGGGTTCGGTTGATTTGCCAAAGGCCAATGATTGTCGGGCTGTCGAGCGCCGGCGTCATCTGGTTACGTCATGTCATGTGTCATCGGGGACACAGGTCGATCCATTCGATCTCGAGACGGAAGGGACCGTCGACCCCGTCGCTGATGAGTAGCCCCATGCGGGTGGCCAGATCCTTCTGAAAGGGCAGGTCGTCGATGGGCCGACCGAAGATCGCTGGGGACAGCTTCTCGAACGAAACCGAGATGGACTGCCACTGTCCGGGAGCGTGGAACTCGATGGGAGTTCGGTGCGAGACTCGACGGTTACCAGAGGCAAGGTCATCGTCGAAGGTCACCATGTAGGCACGGTCGTCGGGCCGCGCCCGAAGTTCGATGCGGTCGTAGGGGCTGAGAGCCTCGGGTTCGAGCGGCAGACGCAGCGATGAGAAGCCGCCGCCGTCGGTGTCGATCTCTCCTTCGAAGATCAGGATCCCGGCGTCGAACGACAGCCCACCGTGTGACCGGCCACCCATCACGTCGTCGTTGACGACCAGCCATCGTTGGTTGGCCTCATCGCAGTCGAAGTCGGCCAGGCGGCGGCGCTGGGCTTGGTCGTCGTTGGGGCGCATTGTGGTCGTCTCCGGTATCGGGTCGTGGGATTAGTGCCTTCGCGGCCTATTTCGGAAGCCATCGGGCGCTCACCACCCAGACGTGCCGGGCTCACCCTTGAACGGGCCGACAAGGTCGTCGGTGATCCATCCCCCGTAGAAACCGCCGGCTTGGGGTCGCACAAGTTCCCCGTCGACCGTGCAGTGGACCCGGCCGGGGTAGAACGAGATCCATCCGGCGTAGTCGACGAACTGCGGGTACGGATCCGGATACCGCCAGCCGACGGGTTCGGTGGTCCCCGCAATCGCCACATACTCGGCCGCACCTTTCCACTCGCAGTGCGAAGAGCCCGGCACACGCACCAATCGCCCCGAAATCACCGATTCCGGCGGCAGATAGAACGCGGGCGGGTGCGACGTCTCGAGGACCCGCACGGACCGGTCAGTCGACGCCACGAGGCCTTCGGCTTGGGCAACTTGCACGGCGCGGCGGTCCGGTACCACCACAGGGGGCCGTGGGTAGTCCCACACCGATTCCTGGCCGGGGCCTGGATCCTCGGCGAATGGGGGGCGTTGTTCGCCCCGATGGTGCCAGCCATCGCGCGCATGCTGAATCCATGCTGGGGGGTCGTTCCGCACGCTCTGCACGCTAGTCGTGCTCGCCGTCTGCGCTCCGGCCTTGCCGTCACCCTCCTCGCGGAGCGATTCGGCCGGGCCGCGCCGGCGGTTGGCCGTCAGGGCTCTTGGGCGGTAGGGGGTTCGACCTCGAGGAGGTCGCATGCGTCATCGGCGAGTCCCTGCCCGGCTTCGCCGTAAAGGTTTCGGGCCACATCGACACCCTCGTGTTCGAGCTCCATGATCTCGTCGGTATGGGTCGCGGTAGCGGCGATGCGGACCTGGGGCAGGAACTCCTTCACCCGCTGGACCGCGACCAGGTTGGCTGGGTGGTCGCTCATGGCGAGGACGACGAGTTCGATGCGGGGATCGAGGCAGAGCCGGCCCCAGAACTCGACGTCGAGGGCATCGCCTCTGATGACGTGACGACCAGCGGCAGAGTTCTCCGACGCGACTTCCGCGATTCGGTCGACTCCCATGACCACGTCGCCCCGCCGCCGAACGAGCTCGTCGTAGGCGCCGGCGCCGACTCTGCCCATCCCGAACACGATGATCCGAGCGTCGATGGGGTCGATCAAGGCGTCGTCGGGTTGGACGGGTTGGCGTTCGAGCCGGCCGAGCAGCGGCGACAAACGGCCGTACACCGTGTAGCGGGCGGTGTTAAGCGGGGCCGCCAGAGCGAACGAGGCGGCGACGGCGACGGCGATGGCCGAAGTCCACCGCTGATCCAGCACGTCACGATCGACACCGACGAGCGCGACGATCAGGCCGAACTCGCTGTAGGTCGCGAGCGAGATCGACGAGTGCCACGAGGTCCTTACGCGGAAGCGGAATCGGGACATGAGCAAGACGAACCCCGCTGTCTTGATGGGAAGGACCACCAACACGATGACGGCGATCAGGACCTCGGTGACGCCAGGTGTGCCGCCGAGGCCGATCGACAGGAAGAAGCCGATCAACAAGATGTCCTTGAAGTCGAGCAGCGTGGAGGCCAGCTCGGGGGCGCGGGGATGTGAGGCCAGAGTCAACCCGACGACGAGGGCGCCGAGGTCGGGTTTGAGGCCGACCTGATCGAACGACTCGGCTCCCACACCGATGGCCAACGCGAGGCCCAAGAGCAGCAGCAGCTCGCCGTGCCCACTTCGATCGATGAACCATGCGTACACAGGCCGGGCGGCGATCACGGCGAGGACGACGGGTATCGCCCAGATGGACGGGGGAGTGTCGACCGCGGCGGTCAGGAACACAACGGCGAAGATGTCCTGCACGACGAGGATCCCGATGGCGAGGCGGCCCTGCAAAGAGGTGGTCTCGTTGCGCTCTTGGAGTGCCTTGACCGCGAACACGGTGCTCGAGAACGAGAACGCGAAGCCGACGAGTGCTGCCTCGCGGATCGAGAGATCGGCCGCGAGTGGGAGCCCGATCGCTCCCAGCCCGAGCATCAGGGCGCCGATACACGCGGTCGTCATGGCGGCGTGAATGCTTGCTCCGGCCCACACAACGGGACGGGCGAGGGTCCGGAGACGCAGCTTCAGGCCGATGCCGAACAGCAACAAGAGCACGCCGACATCGGCGATGAGCTCGATGCCATCGCTCGACTCCTCGCCGAAGGCATGAAGTACGAACCCGGCGGCGAGGTAGCCCACCATCGGCGGCAACCGGACGACCGTCGCTGCGAACCCGAACGCGAACGCCACCAGCACGAGGGTGAGATCCATCGTCAGCCCGCTCTCAGCCGCTCAGTCAGCAAGGGTGCCGGCGTACACCTGCCAGGCGAGGGCACTCTTGGCGACGAGGCTGAGAACGAGGTACACCTTCTCGCCGTAGAGGTAGTTGGCGAAGCGACCGCGGCGGCGGTATTGCAGCCACTGGTTGAGGGCGAAGCAGTTGAACAGCAGGAACAGCGACACGAAGATCCCGTAGACGAACCCGGGTACGCCGTCGCCCTCGGACTGTGAGCTGATGAGCGCGATGGTGATGGCGATCCAGGGCACGATGCCGACCACGCTGCCGAAGATGAAGGGCCACCACGTCGTGGAGTCGCGGTCGGGCCGGTTGGACTGTTCCATCAGCCATCCGAACAGGATCATGGCCGCGTTGACCGCGAATAGGCCGATCAGCGCGTAGAGGTTGTTGATGCCGGGCAGCATCGCGATCAACACGATCATCAGCGATGCGCTCACCGAGTACTCGACCCAACGGGCCGGATTGATGCCGCGTGTGAGGTTGGTCCGATACCAACCCTCGACGCGCGGAGCTGCCATCAGCAAGTGATCTGCGGCCGCCAACAACAAGAACAACGCGATGGCGACCGAGAAGCGCAGATCGAAGAAGACCTGGTCGATGGTCAACGCCGTGCCGGGCGGACCGTCCTGCACCTTGGCCTGCACCGGAATGGCGAAGTCATTGCTCAAGGCGAGAATGGCCAAGGCCTGGATCAGGTGTGTGGCGCCGACCCCGATGTTCCAGCGTCGCAGCGAGGCGAATTGAGTGCTTTCGGACATGTGGGTGGACCCTAACCTGGTGCCATCGGGCCGATTGAGCCGAGCGGGGATCCGTCGTGGCGGAACCGGCCGGCCGGGACTCGTGCTCCGACTCGGACGAGTGCGAGGTGCCACGATGGGGAGGACCCGAGTGCCCATCGCAACGCGGCCACGGTGCGGCGGCCGGCTGCTTCTCCGCGGTGTCGTGGTGTCAGGCCGATGATGTCCGCGATGTTGGCGGGGACTGTTGCGACGGCGGCGCTGAACAGCAGTCGGTATCCGAGCTTCACCGCAACAGGTAGTGGCGGGTTGCGGAGGAAGTCGATCGCTTGATCCTGGGCTCGGGTCGGTGCCAAGGCGGGGTGTTCGGATATCCAGCGGGAGAGCTCGTCTGCGGATGTTGGTAGCGGGTCGGCACCGAGCAGCGCTCCGACCCGTGCTTGCTCGGCGACGAACTGGTCGGCCTCGTCGCTGGTCAGGGTGCGAGGTCCATAGGTCTGGAAGGCGACGAGGAAGGAGTCGGTCAGTACGTTGTGTACCCACGCCGCCATGGCCGGCTGACCCGCGTTGTATGGCTTGTCTCGCTCGGAGACGCCCCGGACCGGGACGTGCGCCTTGCGGACCGCGGCCACGGCTGCTTCGACCTCGGGCATTGCCCCGTAGGTAGTCTCGGTGACATAGACCGAGGTGCGGGACAGGCGGCCGAGGGGGTCGGTGCGGTACTGGGAGTGCTCTTCCACGCCGGCGACCACCTCGGGGTGCGCGGTCTGGACGACGAGCGCTCGAATGCCGCCCACGAACGCGGTGACGTCACCGATGACCTCCCATGACACCGAATCGGGTCCTAGGAGTCCGGGGTCGCCTCGGTAGGTCAGCGTGTTGGCTAGAGGCTGGGGTCCGTGAGAGAAGAGCGCAGTCGTGGAGCCGACGACACGTGCCTTCAGCTTGTCGATCAATTCGCCTGTCCGTCAGCTTTGGGCGCGTGCGCGCCAGGAGACGAGCGCCGAGCCTCGCAAGTCGGCGCCTCGGCGCTGGCGACCAGGCGCTGGGCCAGCTGCTTCCACATGATCTTGTGGATCGGCAACAGGATCCACCAGTACGCACGGCCCGTGACCCCGCGTGGGTGGAACCGTGCGAGTTGGCGTAACCGGGCGCCACCGTCGCTGGTCTCGGTGATGCGCCATTCGAGCCAGGCCTCGCCGGGGACCTTCATCTCGGCTCGAAGCCGCAGTAGGCCTGGTGGTTCGTGGGCTTCGACGCGGAAGAAGTCGAGAGCGTCCCCGACACGTAGTTCATCAGGGTGTCGTCGGCCTCGTCGCATGCCGACGCCGCCGATGACTTTGTCGAGCCAGCCCCGGATTGCCCAAAGTGGGTTGGCCACGTACCAGCCCCGTGCGCCGCCGACGCCCGTGACAGTTGCGAAGACCGCTATGGGGTTGGCGCTGGTCGTGACCTCTTGGATGTCTTCGTAGATGGTGCCGCCGGCCCAGTCGGGGTCTTGGGACATGGGCGAGGCCGAGGTGTGAGTGGGGGCGCTGTCCATCCAACTGGTCTTGATCTCGAGGTCGCCGACCACAGCCAGAGCCCGTTGAATCGCTTCGTCGAGGGTGTGGGGCTCGTGATCGATGATGCGGCGGATATCGCGTTCTGGGTGAACGATGACGTCGTTGATCAGACTGTCGACCAGAGGGCGGGCGAGAGCGTAGGGGAGGGGCGTAACCAGGTTGACCCAGTGCGATGACAGGCGCGGGGTCAGGAGAGGGACGGGGATGATGAGTCGTTTCCGCAGTCCGGCGATGGCGGCGTAGCGGTCCATCATGTCGCGGTAGGTCAACACGTCGGGCCCGCCGATCTCGAGGATCTTGCCGGCGGTTTCGGGCTTGTCGAGGATGGCGACGAGGTAGTGCAACACGTCGGCGATGGCGATGGGTTGGCACTGGGTCTTGGTGACCCAGCGGGGGCAGATCATGGCGGGGAGGACTTCGTCGAGGTGGCGGAGCATCTCGAACGAGGCGCTTCCCGAGCCGATGATGACTGCGGCACGGAGTTCGGTGACGGGCACGGTTCCGGCGGCGAGGACATGGCCGACTTCGTGCCGGCTGGCCAGGTGACTCGAAAGATTCTCGGGGTCGTCTTCGCCCAGTCCTCCGAGGTAGACGATTCGGGATACGCCCGCGTTCTCTGCGGCGAGGCGGGTGTTCTCTGCGCCGAGGCGGTCGGTTTGTTCAAAGTCGCCAGCGTGGCCCATTGCGTGGACCAGGTAATAGACGACTTCGACTCCGCTCAGTGCGGCATCGAGGGACGTCTGGTCCAACACATCTGCAGTCGCCACGTCGACGTCAGAACGCCAGTCGACTCCTGCGAGTCGGTCGGGGTTACGGGCGAGGCAACGCACGTCGTGGCCTGCGGCGAGGAGCTCGGGTACCAGTCGGCCACCGACATAACCCGTCGCGCCGATCACGGCGATCTTCATGAGCTCACCTTCTTCGCCTCGGCCATGCACTCGATCCGTTCCAACGCGAGGCGGCAGACGGCCAGATAGGGAGCGGCGGGCCATGGGACACCGAAAGCCACGCGGCACCGAGCTGGCTCAAGGGACTCAACGGTGTGATCGGTGGCCGAAACTCCTGCGACCTTCCAGGTCCACCGTACGCCCTCATCGAACTCGGTGATTTCAAAGGGCACGTCTAGTCCGAGCACGGTTGTCACCTTGCCCCGCGCACCTTTTCGGAGGCGATCATCGTCGACTTCGGCTCTCCGCACGCTTGGCCCCCACTCTGGCCAATACTTCGGATCGGTGAGCAGCTCCCAGACCACCGCCTGCGGTGCGTCGATGTCACGGCTGACCCAGAGTTTCTTCACCGGATCACCCTAACTGTCGACCCTTCGGATCAAGGGCCCGAATGGGGCTTATGAGGCGTCGATCAAGCGGAAGTCACGGCTGTGGCACCTCGGTGACCGACGCTGTGGCCGGATCGAGGCCCAGCTGCTCGTACAGGTTCGATGCAAATCGCTGCCCGGTCGCCCGCATCGTCGAAAGCAGCACAGGTTCGACTGCGTGTCGCGATAGACCCGGCAATGGCAGGTCGACAGAGAGGGTCAGGTCAACCTGCAGGTCGGTGGCCTTGCGGCCGTTCGACGTCAAGTCGTAGACGCCTTCGACTCCGGCGCGCTCCCGGCTCCCGATGGGTGGATCGTGGGTGAATATGATTTGGCGCTGGTCGATGAACTCCATTCGTTCGGTGAATACCGCCTCGACCTTCAAGCCCAGCGCTTCGATGCCATTCAACGCCCATTCCCATTGCGAACCCGTCGCCTCGATGGATCGGACCAGCGGCGTCAAGTCGGCGAGCGCTCCCGGATCGGTGATGAGCCGCCAGATCTCATTGGACCGGACGGGCACAGTGGACATCGAAATATTCCGTGCAGAGAACCAAGTCATAGCGTCGGCCGTCCAATCACTTCAGCGCTCGTTTGTACGTTTCGAGCGTGCGGAGTCGTGCCTGGCTATGGTCGACGATGGGCAGCGGATACGTCTCTTCGAGTGTGATTCCCGCAGCCTGGAGGTCGGCTGAATCGGCCGCGCTCGGCTCGTGGATACCGGGCGCACGAAGGTGAGCGAGCTCGGGGACCCACGTGCGGACGTAGTCACCGTCGGGGTCGAATTTGATCGCCTGGCTGGTGGGGTTGAACACTCGGAAATAGGGGGCGGCGTCGGGGCCGGTGCCGGCGACCCATTGCCAGTTTCCGGCATTTTGGGCGATATCGGCGTCGACCAGGTGATGTCGGAAGAAACGTTCGCCCTTTCGCCAGTCGATGAGCAGGTCCTTGACCAAGAAGCTGGCACAGATCATGCGAACCCGGTTGTGCATCCACCCGGTCTGGGTCAACTGACGCATGCCCGCGTCGACGATGGGATAGCCGGTGCGACCGGTGCACCAGCGCTCGAAGCCGTGGGGATCATCGCGCCACGCAATGCCGTCGTAGCGGGCCTTGAGCGCGACATTGGGAAGGTCGGGGTGTAGGGCCAGCGTGTGGGCCCACCAGTCTCGCCATGCGATCTGTCGGACAAAGGCCTGCCGTCCGGGAGTCTCGATCCCGATGACATCGGCCACGGTGCGGGCCGCGAGCGTGCCGAACTTCAGATCCGCGGAGAGGTTCGAAGTGCCATCGACGGCGGGCAGGTCTCGGAGGTCCGGGTAATCATCCACGACTTCGAGCCATGCCGTGAGGCGGTCCCACGCGGCGGTTTCCCCCGGTGCCTGGCGGACCGGTCCTTGCGGATCGGGGATCGGTTCGCCGGGAATCGTGACCGATCGGCCGGCACCGTCAGATGGCCATGGGGTTCGATGTGTGGTCGACCAGGTCTTGTAGAACGGGGAGAAGACCTGGGAGAGCGTGCCCTTCTTGGTGAGCACCGCGCCCGGTTCGTGCACGGTGAGACCGTCGAAGGCGTGAACGGGGACTGTGACCGATTCTCCGATGGCCTGGTCACGGGCGGTCGAGAACGGTGTGACGTCAGCGTTGAGGTAAACGGCCGATGCTTCACATTCGCCGATCAGACGCGGGACGGCGGTGGCGGCAGGGCCGGAGCGGACGACGAGCCCGCCGCCTCTGGCGCGTAGTTCATCGTCGAGAGCGTGGAGGTGGGCGAGGAGCTGATCTCGACGAAACTCCCCGGCGGCATTCATCAATCGTGGCTCGATGACGAACACGGCGACGATTTCATCGTGGGCCGCAGTCGCCGCGGCCCACGCCGGGTTGTCCTCGAGGCGAAGGTCCCGCCGGAACCACACCACGCCCGGCTTCTTGTCGACCTCGCTCACCGGCCCAGTATGGGCGCTTCCTTCGTCTGAATAGCGACTCAACCACCACATCAACCGGTCGCATCCCCTCGGAGCGCCGAGAAAGCGTGTTCGACCCTGTTGATCGCTCCGCTTGGCGATAAGACTTAGTGATGGCCCGTTACGTTATGCACGTCCGCTCACCCAAATCGCCCGCCGAGTCGTTCGCGTATATGGCTGATTTGTCGAACTTCGCAGAGTGGGATCCCGGTGTGATCAAGGCCGAACAGGTCGAAGGCGATGGCGCCGGCCCAGATGCAGTGTTCGATGTGGCGGTCAAGGGTGTCGGTGGCCCGCTGACCCTTCGGTACCAGACCGAGGCCTATGACCCGCCTTCGTCGATCGTGGCACGAGCCGAGAGCCGTTTCTTGACATCGCTCGACACAATCACCGTTGTCGGAGATGGCACCGGTTCGATCGTGACCTACGACGCCGAACTCACACTGAATGGTTTACTTGGCCTGACCGACCCCATTCTCGGCCTCGCGTTCAAAAGGATCGGCGACCGTGCAGCGACCGGGCTCATCGAAGCTCTCGATGGCGAAAAGGTCACGGAACCCAACTCATGAACCTGCGCAGATACGTCGACGCCGTCATCGAGGCACCAATCGTCACCAGCTTCACCCGTCTCGGATACGCGTCCCGCAGACGCCTCGACCATTGGACACCGCTTGATGACTATGACCTGGACGGTCAGGTCATCGTGCTCACCGGAGCCACATCGGGCCTGGGCAGAGCAGCTGCCAGCCAACTCGCCCGGTGCGGCGCCTCGCTGGTGCTTGTCGGACGAAATTCGGAGCGGAACGAGTCGGCGGTCGCCGAGATGATCGAGACCACCGGCAACCAGGCCATCACCCAGGTCGCCGCCGACCTCGGCGACCTCGAGCAGGTGCGGGCGCTGGCCAAGGCGGTGCTCTCTGAACACGACCGAATCGACGTGTTGATCCACAACGCCGGGGCGCTCACCAACGAGCGTCATGACGCGCCCGACGGGACCGAAGCCACTGTGGCGAGCCAGGTTGTCGGTCCGTTCTTGCTCACGAGTCTTCTCCTCGATCGCTTGGCCGATTCGGCCCCATCCCGTGTGCTCACGATGTCATCGGGCGGCATGTACACCGCCGGGCTCACCGTCTCCAAGCTCGAAATGTCGGCCGAGGAGTACAAGGGGACCGAACAATATGCTCGGGCGAAACGAGCCCAGGTGACCCTCAACGAGATGTGGGCCGAACGGTTCGGTCACCTCGGAATCCACTTCCACGCCCTGCATCCCGGATGGGCCGACACACCAGGAGTCGACGCCGCACTTCCGGGCTTTTCGAAGGTCATGGGTCCGCTCCTGCGCACAGCTGACCAGGGAGCCGACACGATGGTATGGCTCGCCTCCGACGACTCGGCACTCGAATCCAACGGACTGTTCTGGCTCGATCGTCGGCCTCGCAACACCCACAAGCTGCCCGCCACCAAGAGGTCCGATACGAACGAGCGGAGAGAGCAGCTGTGGTCCTGGGTCAGCGAAACCGCCGGCCACGCCCCCTCGCTGCCCGACTCGAAAGGGTCAAGATGAACTCCGGCGACCGGGCGGTCGTGGTTAGCACGATCATCGATCGGAGCCCGTCACAGGTCTGGGCTGATGTCCGAAACATCCAGTCCCATGTGGCCTGGATGCAGGACGCCGTCGAGATCCGCTTCCTAAGTGAGGCCAGCGAAGGACCCGGCACCCGGTTCGAATGCGACACCAAGGTCGGTCCCTTCTCGTTGACCGACATCATGGAGATCACATCGTGGGAAGACGAGCGCCGGATGGGCGTACGCCATGTCGGCCTGGTCGAAGGAACTGGCGAGTTCACCCTCCACGACCTGGGATCGGACCGGACCGAGTTCCGCTGGGAGGAAGACCTCTCCTTTCCATGGTTCATGGGTGGACCGGTCGGCGCGTTCCTGGCTCGACCCGTCCTTCGTTTCATCTGGAAACGCAACCTGAGCCGCCTCAAGGCCCGAATCGAGCAATCGTGAGCGGCAACGCGACGTTTGTCTTGCGCTAGGCAGGCTGTGGTCACGGCAGCCGGCGGTTCCAAATCTGGCCTTCGCCCTCCGACCTCGGTGAACGCCAAGACCATGGATTGTCGGCGCTCTCGTCTGTTGCGATAGAAAGGCCCTACGAACGACGCAGCCGTACGGAGGTGCGAGGTGTGAACAAATCTGCATCCAGTTCTAGCGTCGAGACCGAAACAATAGGAGTGAGTACACCATCACCCGCGATGCGTCGCATCGTCGCCGCCACCGTTGCTGTCGCGGCGCCGATCCTTGTTGTTCTTGCTCCGTTGCTCATCGTGGGTGGCCTCGTCGTCGACCTTGCGACAAACAGCCGCTTTCGGTACACCCGACTCGTTGCGATGGCCACAAACGCGCTGTGGCTTGAGTGGATCGGGATTCTGATGGCGGGCGTCTTGTGGATCGCTACCGGTTTTGGCACCGCCATCGAGCAGCCATGGTCACGGCGCCTCCACTACCGAGTCCAGCGCTGGTGGGCCGGAGCCATGTTCGGAGCCATACAACGTTGGCTTGGTCTAAAGGTTCGTTTTGACGGGCTCGACCTCATCGATGATTCACCAGTTCTCATCGCTTGCCAGCACGCCAGTTTCTTCGACGCACTCCTGCCAACGGTGGCACTCGCTCAACGCAGTGATAGACCCGCACGCCACGTTCTAAAACGCGAGCTCGCATGGGACCCATGCCTCTCACTCTTCGGCAATCGCCACCCGAATCACTTCGTCACGCGCGAAGGCGGCGAACGCCACGATGAGCTCGCGGCAATCGAGGACCTCGCCGCTACCGCGGGAGATGAAACACTGGTGATCTTTCCGGAAGGGACATTCCACTCTCCGCTACGAGCGGCCAAAGTAGACGCCCGTCTCGCTCGTGACGACCCTGGCAGACGCGCACGGCTCGACCTGGCGGGACTACTTCCGCCCCGACCCGGAGGTATCACCGCGTTGCTGCGCGGACGTCCCAACTGCGACGTCATCTTCATGGCCCATGTCGGCCTCGAAGCGTTCGGGTCGCTGCGCTCGATCGTCGAGAACGTTCCGTTCTCTCAGCCAGTGACCGTCAAACTCTGGCGGCTGCCCGCCGCGGAGATACCCCTCGACCCGACAGATCAGATGCTCGTCATCGACGAGCACTGGCAGGCCATGGACGACTGGATCTCGAAACGGAATCCTGACTCGTTCGCATCCGCCAGCGGTAGTGCAGCCGCAGAGCGGTCACACCAAACCCTCTAGAAAAGGGCACTGGCGAGTTCACCTCAATAGCCGCCGGCCATGAGCGCGCGACGAAGCCTTAGGGCGCCTTCGGAGATCTCACTATCGACAGCGGAGAGCGGGAGCGAGGTGCGCTCTCCTATCTCCGCACGAGTCAACCCGTCGATGAGGGCAAGCTCGACGACCATTCGCGATGACCCTGTGAGGCCGTTCAGCGCATCGAACACGAGCATGCGATCGGCGACTTGGTTGACCTCCGACTCACCTGCGGTGTTGCCAATGGTTCGATGGTCACCAGGCTGGTGACCCAGCCTGGTGAGGACCCGAGACCGAGCAAGCGCCATGAGCCAGCCGCCGAGACTCGCCGTGGAGGGGTCGAATCGAGCACGGTCCTGCCATGCCTTCACAAAAACGTCACGAGTGACGGAAGCCGCTGGGTCTTCGCCAAGAAACCGGATACAAAACGTGTACACGAGCGATCCATACGCCTCGTAGGCACTTTTCAAGGCGGCATCGCGACCGAGCGAGAACTCCAACTCCAGATCATCACTCGATTGCGAACCCACTCCCGACACCCCTCGAACCTACAGACTCGCGGCTCGTTCAGTCACAGCACCGTCGGCGAAGGGGCGACGATCGGTCGGCCGAGACCATTGGGGGTACCCTGAGAGGATGTCAGCTGACGCAGAAGACGCTGCTGCCACTGAGCGGATCCGTTCGATCCTGTCACGGGTCGAGGAATCGGACTTCGAACGTTTCGATCCGCCGGCGGATCTATGGGAACGGATCGAGGCGTCTATCGCGGCTGACCTGGTCACGTCGACGAGAGAACCGCCGTCTCGAGAGTTCCCTGCGAGCACGATCGTCGAGTACCGGATCGATGCCGATGACATCGTGACCGACGTTGGTCAGAGTTGGGCCGACTTCGCCCGTGACAACGACGCCCCCGAGCTGGCTGTCCCGACATCAGACCGCGCCTTGTGGACCTACTTCGAAAGCGATGAGATCCGGGACCTGTGGCGGCTCCTCGTCGAGCTCGTTCGGGCTTC
>Ga0307985_10001110_pt1 | contig 15254 bp, 9 predicted proteins | sample EllFjometageno80_FD_203155 | JGI IMG/M metagenome (GOLD analysis project Ga0307985, IMG submission 203155) | Marine microbial communities from Ellis Fjord, Antarctic Ocean - #80 | ecosystem: Environmental > Aquatic > Marine > Unclassified | place: Southern Ocean | collected 2014-10-09 | reverse complement strand
AGCTATACCAATACGCTGCTCTGCTAGCTCCGCCGCGATATCCGCAGGGTCGGCACCGTCTACCGTAAATGAGACCGTAGGTGCGCGGTCTTTTGCGACGGTTTTCCCTATGATATGGACACTTTTTCGGTGCTTGAGAAAGTCTAACAATGGCTCCAAATTTCCAATCTCTGCTCTATGAAGCAAAGCGCCCACACGGTCCGTTTTCGATGATGATTCGTCGCTATCACCAAAATGATGAGTATCTATTGCTTCAAAATAATCAATCACACCATTAACAGAGGCAATCTGTGCATGATCTGGCCCGGCGGGTGTGAATCGACTAGTAGCAGATCCAACATTGAAAAAATGGCCTTGGCTAGGTAGAGCTTTATTGAGCGCCTCACGCATAACCATAACGCCAAGATGTGGCCCGTAGACTTTATAGAGGGAGAAAAAGTAAATATCAGCGCCAAGTGCGTCCACATCGGGAAGACCGTGCCCGGCATAGGAAACGCCGTCAACAAAAGCCAGAGCGCCCACAGCATGAATTTTATCTGCCCACTTACGTACTGGGTTGATACTCCCCACAATATTTGAACAATGGGTAAAGGCCACGACGCGAGTCTTTTCGTTTAGTAGGGCGTCTAATCCTTCGTCCTCTAACTCAGCGGTTTCAGGATTAACTTGCCACTCCCTTATAACAATACCCGCGGCTTCTAATCGTCTCCAAACCCCAATGTTCGCCTCATGATCCTGGTCGGTAACAATGATTTCATCGCCGACTTCTAGGTGCTCTCTGAGTGCTTGTGACACCACATAACTATTCTGAGACGTTGATGCACCAAAGTGGACCTCATCGGCTCCCACATTAAGCCATGAAGCCATGCGTTCGCGGGCATGGGTCATTTTTACCCCAGCACCCACGGAGGGTTCGAACCCGTAATAAGGTTGAACTTTAGTCGCCGTATAGTAGTGATGTAAAGCGTCGATCATTTGACGGCAGGCATATGAACCACCCGCGTTTTCAAAGTGTGCAAAACCTTTTAGAGTTGGCTCGCTAAACGCTGGAAATTGCTTTCTTACAAAATCTATATCTAAGTCAGTCATCATATGTCCCTTTATTAAAACGTGATACATAGTCACATCAAAGACCTGAAGTTGGCAACCTCCATGCATCCGTCATTTGGTCTCACGGTATATAGCCATATCCTTAGTCACGGGCGTTAGTTTCCTAAGCATAATAATATAGTCGTTTTTCTAGCGACAGCTATTTAGGGGTTCCATCCATCATTTAGAATTTATTTGAAATAAATAAAAATAGGCTGAAGGGCGCTCTGAAAGAGGGTTAGGAGCCTAAGGCTCGGCTGCCCGTCAAGGGACCCCGAGAGACGAGTTGTCGCTCCTGTGATCCTACGTGTATATTGTCAGTGCTTAACTCGATTGCTTTATTTCTCTAGTAGACCCTATTTTCGAGGATCCATATGCAACGTTGGCTGACTTTGACTATTCTCTGCCTGTCTGGCGGTACTATTTTCATGTTGCCTTTCCTTCGAGAAGTTTATTATATTCCTATACAGCAGGCCTTTTCGTTCAATCATACTCAGATGGGTGTGTTGAGCAGTGTCTTTGGCACCGCATCCTTACTAGCCTATTTTCCCGGAGGTTGGTTAGCCGATCGGTTTTCTTCACGTAAACTAATGAGCAGCGGTTTATTGGGCGTTGCATTAGGCGGCGTTTATTATTCTACGTTTCCTTCTTACTCGATCAGTATTGTTATTCATGCGTTTTGGGGCCTCTGTACGTCTTTAGTATTTTGGGGTGCCATGATAAAGGCCACTCGCAACTGGGGGCGCACAAACGAACAGGGTCGGGCGTTTGGGTTATTGGAAAGCGGGAGAGGTATTTTTGAACTAGTTAGCTCATCGTTATTATTGGCTTTCTTCGCCTGGGTAGGCAGTCAAGCAGACGCCTTATCTCAGGTCATTATATTATTTTCTTTATGTAATGCATCTCTTGCGGTATTGGTGTGGTTATTTTTAAAAGACACGGTAGGGGATAAGACTGGAGAGGGCACCAAGACAAAGTTGGGTCTCAAAGAAATAATAGCGGTGCTACGAATGCCGGCTGTGTGGCTCATTTCTATGATAGTACTCACCTCGTACAGTGCGTATTGGGGTGCCTATTACTTTGCTCCTTATGCAACCGACATTTTTGGCCTCAGCGTTGTTATAGGCGCATCTCTAGCAGTGGGAAAAATGTGGCTTAAACCCGTTGTTGCCGTCTGCGCTGGTTTTGCTGCCGATAAATTGGGTGTGGCCAATACCGTTTTTTATTGCCTATTAGCCATGACGCTCTGTTTTGGTGTGTTCTCCGTTTTACCGGGGGGCGATGCGTATTTGGTGGTTATGTTGATAAACGTGGTAATTATCTCCATCGGGGTTTTTGCGCTCCGGGGTTTATATTTCGCTCTCCTTTCCGAAGGTGGGATATCGTCAGCGGCAACAGGCACGGCTGTGGGGGTAATTTCGGCTATTGGCTTCACCCCAGATGTTTTCATGCCGTTGCTTGGTGGTATCTTGTTAGATGCTTATCCCGGGGCTGAGGGTTACAGGTACTATTACGGTGCGATTGCGATACTTTGCTTGATTGGTACTTTTTGTGCCCATTTAATGAAGCAAATAGTGCGAAAGACACCCATTCAATCAGTCGTAGAAACTATTGCAGAGGAAATAACCAATGACTGAGTTCCTAGAGTTAATGGAAAATTCGGCGATGACATTGACCCTCCCAAGCGATTGGTACCTGTCCAATGATATTTTCGCTCTTGAGAAAGAGCACATCTTTCTTAATGAGTGGATATGCGTTGGTCGCGAAGAAGAGATACCAGAGCCGGGTGACCACAAGGTACTTGGCCTATACGGTGAGAGCATTTTAATGTTGCGTAATAACGAGAGTGAACTGCGAGCTTTCTATAACGTCTGTCGTCATCGAGGAGCCCAACTGTGCCCCTCTGCAGACCAAAAGAATTCCGATGACCGTGTACCCTTAAAAGGGGGCGTAGTGGGTGGCAAAGCAATTATGTGCCCCTACCATGCGTGGAGTTATGACCTAAATGGTCAGCTCATACGTGCTCCGCATCTGGCGCCTGAGATGGGATTGGATCTGGACGAAATCCGATTGCACCCAGTAGCCTGTGAATCTTGGGCGGGTTTTATCTTCCTGCACCTTAGTCCAGAGTTGGCTAAGCCATTTTCAGAGCACCTCGGTGAGAGCGTTGAGCGGTTTAAACGATATCCATTAGCCGAACTTGTGGTCGCAAAAACATTGAGCTATAACGTAGACGCTAACTGGAAGGTACTCTGCGAGAACTACAATGAGTGTTATCACTGTGGTCCTGTGCACCCGGAATTGTGTCAGTTAGTTCCGGCCTTTAAAGAAAACGGTGGTGCCGATCTTGACTGGGATAATGGTGTTCCTCATCGAAAGGGTGCTACGAGTTTCACCATGACAGGGACGACAAATCGTAAACCCTTTCCTAATCTAGATGAGTTTGAAAAGGAGCGTCACAAGGGCGATTTAATCTATCCCAATTTATTCTTGAGCTTAGCCTCCGATCATGTCGCCGCTTTTATCCTGCACGCCGAAGGTCCCGCAAAAACGCGTATTGACTGTCATTTTTTGTTTTCTCAAGACGAAATTAACCTCGATAATTTTGACCCATCGGATGCCGTAGACTTCTGGCATCTGGTAAATAGACAAGACTGGTCAATCTGTGAGCGGGTCCAGACCGGCATGAGCTCTCGAGTCCATACCCAAGGGGTATTCTCGCCTATGGAAGACTGGAGTTTGGATATCCGCCAATACGTTAAGGACCGCATTGGGCCCTATGTCGAGGCTTAAATGACAGGACCGGGTGGGTACTCCGCGATGGGTATATCACGAAGATATAACTCGTTGGTTTGACGATCTAGTTCCCGCGAAAATGAGTGGCCGCTATGCACAGCATGAACCAAGGCCCCGGGCGCCAGAGCATCGCCAATCCGTTCGATCGACTTAATGCCTGCCTTAGCACGCTCCTCTGATCGCGCCTGAAGTGACTGGTATAAGGCATCATTGGGAAGCCTTAACCCCACCAGCACGACCGATTTTGCAGCGACTCGCTGAATCTTATTGGTAAATATATTACTAAGTATCGCCTCCCCAGAGCCGAAATCACTGAGTAATTTTTGGGTATGTACCTTAACATTACACTTATCCAATGCTTGGTGCACATAGGGTTGTTCATTGGTCATTATGGTCCACGCTGAAGCATGGCCTGCAGGGGTTGCATAAGCAACCTCAAGACCCTGCTGAGCTAGAGATTCAGCAATTACACCACCCAAATAGTAGTTATCAAAGTCATAAACTAAAACAGGAGACTCTGGCGTGACGCCTCTCGCCAAGTCGTCTGGCGTGTAAACATTAGGTTTATTGAGCTCGCCGAGAGGGATTTCTAGAGATGAGTAGAGCGCTTTGGTCCAATGGGCGCCAGTGGCTATAGCGACACGTTGATGTTCCGAATTAAGGATATCCTCGGCGTCCAATTCACTATCCAAATATAGCTCGACATTAGACATCTGTTTGAGCGCGTAAAGCCTATACTCGTTCACTCTGGCCCATGTATTGAGACCCGGCAGTTTAGTTTCAAATAACAAGCGCCCACCCATCTCATTGGACTTCTCAGCAATAGTCACATCGTAACCGCGCCGAGCGGCTATTAAACCAGCCTCGAGCCCAGCGGGTCCCGCGCCAACAATTAGTATTTTGTCATTACTGCCAGTGGGTGCAAACTTCTCAGGATGCCAGCCTTTGCGCCACTCTTCACCAGCGGTAGCGTTCTGAGTGCAGCGCACGGGAACTCCATCATGCCAACTGGCTATGCAAATATTACAGCCAATGCATTCACGTATCTCATCTTCACGACCCTCTCGGATCTTGTTGGGTAGAAAAGGGTCGGCTATAGACGGGCGAGCGCCACCAATCAAGTCAAGGACGCCACGTTTTATCTGCGACACCATCGTGTCAGGAGAGGTAAAACGACCAACACCTACGACAGGCTTATTGGTTACCTTTTTAACAAAATCAATAATCGGCTCATGGGCACCTTCAGGACGAAAGCGAGAGGCACCACAATCTGTTGGGCTGGAGTCCATTTTTACATCCCAGAGATCTGGCAAGTCCGAAAGCAGTGATACCACTTCGTGCGCTTCTGAAGCATAATGATCGTTTGGCTTTGCACGGAGCTCTTCTAAGCTGATACGCAACGCCACGCCGCACTTGTCGCCTACCGCATCCTTGGTAGCTTCAATTAATTCCCGAACAAATCGCACTCGGTTACTTACCGAACCTCCATAGGCGTCCGTTCGGTGATTGTATTCCTCCAGTAAAAACTCGTACCCTAGGTAACCCATACCTGCGTAGATGTAGACAATGTCAAAACCGGCGCGTTGCGCTCTTTTAGCCGCAGCCACCTGCCAACCGATCACATCACGAATGTCATTGTGGTCCATAATGCGGGGGCGTAACTGTCCCATAAAGCCAACATGAGTGGGTGCCCAAGAGATACCAGATGGAGAATATGGTGCAATTCTAGAGGTGCGATTCATGCAAGCGGCGCCACCGTGCCACAACTCGACTGCTGCGAGAGCACCATGCTCATGAATGGCGTCACAGCTAAGCGCATGAGAGCGAACGTCGTTATCATCCCATAATCGTGCGAAGGGCAATGGGCTGTCATCAGAGGAGGGGTGTGTAGATACAGCCCCCGTTGAAACGACACCCCAGCCACCCTCAGCCTTCATGCCTCTAAAAGCAGCTCTGACTCTCGGATTGGCTTCTGTCATACCACTGGCATGTGGTACTTGGTAAAAGCGATTAGGCGCGGTTACAGGTCCTATTTGGACAGGTTCAAACAAAATGTCGTAACGAGAAGGGGTACTCATGGATTGGTTCCCTCGAAATAATTTTGATGGCTATTAAGTCTGGTATTTCCTGTTTATAGCAAAGATAGCTAAGTTAATCGTCTTTTTCCATACTAAACCGACTATGAGTATAATTTGTAAACTTTAGTGCGGTCGGTTCGTAGTCGCGCAGCATCAAGAAGTGTGCTCCCAAACGGCAAACTTAATTACCCATCCTTACCGGCTTCAAAATCTTTCAACAGCTTTTTCCCCAAAACACCAATGGCTAATGCCAACAAAAAAGGAATCCACGACGAAGCGTCTTGATACATATAAGCTTGAACAAAGAAATAAACAGCTGAAAAGCAGCCTATTATCCACATCCAACCGAAAAGGGTGCCTATGGACTCATGCCTCATTAGCTCTGCTATCTTCATGTGGTTCTCCTTTTTAGATCAATAATAACTGAATAGGCAATCTAATCAACTTCGGAAATAGATCAAGGTTACTTTTATGTCGGTGATGCTGACGCTGGCAAGACAGCCGAAAAAAGGATCTGAGCCGCTGATGTCGTTTGCAGGTTCATTTGAGCGCCTCACTTAGTTAGGTGGCGCCATGGCCCGCTGCATTTCGCTCTCGGCACGAATAGCACTAAATTCAGAGCTGCTCTTCAACTGCGGCCATCGGGTCGAATCACCCAAATCTCGCAGAATTGTATGAAACAATTCAATGTCTTCAACCGCGCCACGCAGATCCCAGTCAGCACTCCAGGCATCGCAGGTCTGGTGGTAGCAATTATCGGTGTAATCAGCAATCCACTGATCACCGGCGGCACGACCACCTTCAAGCAAATCTGCTCCGCCAGCGATACCCATTAGCAACAACACCGGCACACCCTGTCTCGCAAGAGAAAAATGGTCGGCACGGAAAAATAGACCATTTTCGGGTAGGTTTTCAGGCGTGACCACACGTGACTGCAGTGCTGCGGCCCGCCTCAGATCTGCTTCTAGGTCACTCTGGCCTTCACCAACTAAAATGACATCTCGCGATGGTCCAGCAGTCTGCAGAATATCCAGAGTAAAATTAGCCACGGTTGAATACAGTGGGTAAATAGGGTTCATCGCATATGCCGCTGAGCCCAGTAGACCACTCTCTTCTGCGGTCCAGACCGCGAACACAACGCTGCGCGCCATGGGTGGTCCAGCCTTTAGCACACGTGCTAGTTCGATCACACCAGCGGTGCCTAGAGCATCGTCGTTTGCGCCAGGACGGACCGTGCGACCCTGCAAGTCTGGCTCCCCTTGGCCAAAGGCGTCCCAATGCGACGACACCATCAAAGTTTCGTCTGCTTGCGTGCTACCAGGCAGGCGGGCCAGCACGTTTTGGGACTGTATTTTCTCGAGGTCAACATTGAAGCTTGCGTTCAAGGAGACTTGAGGTAACTCAAATGCAGTGAAATCATCGCTTCGTGCAAGACGGCGCTGCTCGACAAGATCTAGACCGGCTGCCGCAAACAATGCATTGGCCGCATCATAATGAAGCCAGCCCTGTAATAGAGGTGGTAACGGACCGCTAGTCCCTGCCAGTGCAAATTGATCCCCAGGGGCCGATGACGCTACGCTCCATCCGTAACCGGCGGCCTTATCTTCATGGATCACTAAGGCAGCAAGCGCTCCGCGGCGCGCAGCTTCTTCATACTTATAGGCCCAGCGGCCATAATAAGTCATGCGTTTGTTGCCGAAGCGCCCAGCTACTGGCTCGTCAACTTTCGCTGAAAAATCCGGATCATTGACCAAAAATATAGCGACCTTTCCGTTTAAATCAATATCACCGTAATCATCCCAGCCTCGTTCAGGTGCATTGGCACCAAAACCAACAAAGACTAGCGGCGCTGCATCAATTTCAACAGCCTCAACGGCGCGTACCGTACTCACCGCAACGTCAACCCCCTGTTGCAAAATTTGACTCACATCGCCTACCGAAACGCTCACATTGCCGTCATGTGCCAGTTGGGTGTGAATCAATGGCACGGCGTGTGTCCAGGTGCCATTAGTACCGCCGGGTTCAAGACCCAGGTACTCAAACTGGTCGACCAAATAGGCAATGGTTTTCACCTCTCCTGGCCCGCCGGGCGCTCGGCCTTCGAACTCGTCCGAAGCAAGGACTTTTACAATGTCCGACAGACGCTGAGCCTCTATGGCCTCTGATTTAGGTGTTGAAGCGGTATCGACTTGATTATCGGCAACCGAGTTGATTGATTCAGTGCAGGCGCTCATACCGAGCATGAGGGTAAGGGTGAGGCAAGAGAGATTAAAGTGGTTCATAGTGAGGCTTTCCCAACAGAGTTAAGTGGCTGGCGCAATCCTAACCAACATATGGTTATGCTAACTCATAATGGAGCATTCAGCGGGTTTTTAAATCGGCTTACGTCGAGACGATATATTTGTGGGTGATTTCGGGCAGTGACTCAAATCTGTGAGGGTGTTTATATCTGCCGTCAAAAATAAGTTCAAATTTTCTATATAACTAAAAGCGTTCTTCGTTGATTTCAAGTACTCTAAATTTTTGCTTCTGGAATTTCGGTGCCGTTTTTTAAAGTTAGGAATAAAAAGATACTGCTCATCACCAACTTCAAGGTGATGTTCAGCTCGTTCAAAAGAACCGAAAACTTTATTAAATTGAAGCGGGCCGAAGCATTTTTGCGCATTTCCTACAGTAAGCCTTTAGTTTATTTCACAGTGCGTGACCCCTATGAAAGGGTTGCGTCTTTTTACAAAGATAAATTTCAGCAACATCCCGCAAAGTATTCGTTAGGTTCATCTTTTAGATGGGAAACGCCGCAAAAAATATTTTTTCCACTGTTAGGCTTGAACAATAAGACTAGTAATGAAGAGATTAGAGAGGCTTTATTAGGCACCTCTTTTGAGATGTTTATAGATATGCTTGCTCAATGCTATCACCTTGATGAACATGTAAACCCGCAACATTGGATACTTAATCATCCTCAATACCGGTTTTTCAAAAACCTAAATGTCCATGAAAAGCAGTTGTCAGTTTTTAAGATCGAAAACCTATCCCATATGAGTGAGTTTTCATATCTGACAGGATTTGATTCCAACGTGAGCATGAATAGCACAAAGAAGCTAAATGCGGACTGCTCAATGAATAATGAAATGCTAAAAAAGATCAATAGTATTTATGCCAATGATTTCAAATACTACGGATACAAGTTGCGAATAACAGAGCCGCAAACCATGGATGATAGTGATTGACCCCTGACTAAAATAACGGAAAGTGTGTATTTATGATTTTGAATGATTTGATATTTAATTTTTAGTGAAAGTTGGTTCAATGAAAAAGAACGTCGGTATTGGAGCATTGACTCTACTCGTTGCGTTTTCCACGCTCGGGGAAACGGAATCTGAGTCTAACCAACTCCTTGCGTCTACGGTTAGCTCTGGGTCAAATTTAGATATAGACGGTAACGGTCGATTTGACGCTCTTACCGATGGACTATTGGTCCTTCGAAGTATGTTTGGGTTGGATGGCAGTGCATTAGTAACTGGCACTATCGCTTCTGATGCTATTTATACTGACTCAGTCGATATCGAATCTCGCATTGAAACCCTTGGTTACCTCGCTGATATAGACGGTAATGGCCAAATAAATGCCCTTACAGATGGTCTGCTTACATTACGTTATCTATTTGGTTTACAGGGCGATACGCTTATTAATGGGGTCGTGGCAGGTGATGCTGCTAGAACTACTGCAGAAGAGATTGAGGCTCATTTAGAGACTCTAATCCCTACTCCCGATAGCGGGGGATGCCCTCAAACGGGCTGGAGTTCCGGGACTATGACGATAGACCATAATGGAGTTGAGCGACAAATCCGAGTTCATGTGCCTGCCAACTACAAAAACAACGTCACATCCCCTCTAATAATTGGTTTTCATGGCTGGGGTGGAGACCAAAACGAATTTCTTAACAATGCGGCCGTTCAAAACCAACTTAATGAACACAACTATATAATGATCTCTCCTCTTGGCCTTGGCTCTCAAGAGCCAGGATCTTTCTACTCCTCTTGGTCCTTCAGCGGGTCAACAACGGGACTCGATGGAGACGGAATTAACGCGTTGGTGTCAAACGATTCCGAAAAAATTTGCAATGCCAATATAACGCCTGACTATACGTATCCGTCATGTCAAGGTGTGGCCGCTAATAGTTGCTCTTGGACTCATTGCCTAGACGACGATGTTAGCTTCGTTAAGAGCCTTGTAGCCCAAGCACAGCAAAATCTCTGCATCGACAGTGAACGCATTTTCGCCGCAGGGGGTTCCAATGGTGGCATGTTTGTTTGGGAGTTAGGCCAGAATGAGCTAACCGCAGATATTTTCCGCGCTGTTGCTCCAATAATTGGTCTTCCTCATCGGGGTTACCTGTCAGAGCCACAAAAGGTTAATGGCCTTCCAGTTATTCTAATAACGGGCATGCTCGACACCACTGTTCCACCGGGTAACTGGAACGACAAATCTTTCACCACTACATCTAACGGTGAGGCTTACTTCTACACTGGGGCGAGCGCAATTGCGGAAAAATGGGCTAATACGCTTCGGTGTGATACGTCTGTTTCTCCGGAGATTGTCGAGCTAGGTGTCGGGCCTAGTCTGGAGTGCCGGAGTTGGAATGACTGCGCTGGGGGCGGAGCTATTCCTCCAATTCTTGATTGTCGGGGCAGTACGATGGGCCATAGCTATGATCTAGATCAAACGTGGCCACTAATAATGAGGTTTTTCAGCGCCCAGTAAAGGTAGATTGAGAACTCAAGTAACAAAGTAAGCGTTTTATTTCCAACCTATGCTGATTGTTATCGACTTTAAGGCTAGATAGAGGTGGTATTTATATAAAATTGGTCACATCGACTTAATTTTAGATTATTTAACTATAAGCTATTGATTTATAGCCAATATTAACGGGGTGGACGACGGCGATTGAACCCGCGATCACCGCAAGCATGTTTCTAGGATCTATCTATCAGGAAATATGGCACCAACTGGTATTAAGCAGTTGCTTACTTCAATATGATCTACACTATATTTATAATCCACTTTATTTCGAGGGAAACACGAAAACATTTGAGCGAATAATGAACCGAGGAAAATACATACTCTCGTATGTGCTTGTGCTCTTTTGTACGAGTGCCATATGCCATGCTGCTACTCCGCCCCCGACAGACACTGGCACTATTTTTGGGCCTAGGCCTATTTTTTCTCCCGGAGGGTCCATCAAAGTGATCGTAGATGACTTTGGCTGGATAGACTATACGGTGACACCGCAGCAACGGGAAGTTATCAAGAACAGTATTTCTGATTGGGAGGCTCAAGGGATTGCCTATGGGGCTTACTATGCTATGCAGCACTTGGAGACCTCTGCAAAAGACGATCCAGACCTCAGAGCGGTGGCGTTGCCAACTACTTTAGAGGGTTCAACTGGATCTAATTTTTCTATGGCAAGACAAGGTTATCTTGACTATATGGTTGATTCAGGGAAGTTAGCAATCGACTTAGGCACCAGTTATATTTTTATGGATGAAGCGGCGGGCTCCATTTCAGCCATGTCTTTTGATAGCACTACGATATCGGGCTTTAACTCCTACCTTTCCGACAATTACTCGTCTGTTGAGATTACTAATTTTGGTATTTCTAATGTAAGTAATTTTGACTATGCTGATCATCTACGTACCAATGGTTGGTCTAGTTCTAGTCAAGTTCGTGCCCAACCTCCGACTGACTCCCTTTTTAAAGCATGGCTAGCATATATGCGTTCACTTGAGCGTAGTTTCTTTAAACAATGGGCAGATCAACTTCGAGCTTATGGATTAGCAAACTACAACCGGCCTATTTATTTGAGTACAAATCGTTATACCAAAGCACGGGGTTGGGACGTATTGGACCTATTTGATTATGGTTTGGCGGAAACCTTTCTTGATAGTCTCGGGTGGCCCTATGGTCATCTGGCGTTTATCAATAAAACCATAGTCAATTTTGATAAAAAGTTTTGGTCGTGGAACTTTCCAGCACATACCGAGGCTACCAATAGTAACGAGAGTGCTAGATTATTTGCTGCTGAAACGTTTGCTGCTGGAGGCTTGGTACAACACGGATCCGGTTCCAGCTGGAGCGGCTTCCATCACAAAAAAGAGCGCATGGACTTTTTAAGATCGTTTCTGCAGTTTCCTACCCTACAACCAACGGCCTTTAACCTATCAGAAGCGGGACAGTTCGCGGTGCTTTATTCTGAAATTGGTGAGGTCTCCGACCCAGGCTCAACGACATCATCCTTTCGCGGAGCCACATACTTATTGACAGATATGCAATGGATGTTCGACGTAATTTTTGCGGCACATCCGAACCGCAGAGAAGGTAATGAGCTATTGACCTTGGCACAGTTGCAGCGTTATGACGCTGTGATACTCCCCAACACCAGGTATCTTACAGATGCACAGATCGTTCTTCTTGAGCAATACGTTAATGCCGGGGGTATTTTGATTGGTTTTGGCAGGGTTGCGGATAATGATCACACCGGTCAAATACGCTCCGGTGACAGGAGTTTTGATGATTACTTCGGCTCTGATGAGGTGCAAGCAGTGGGAAGCGGATTTGTTATCTCTTTTGAGAGTACCCTAGGTAGTAATTATGAGTCTGACAAAACAAGCGCCACTTCAAAATCGACGATTCGCGAGTCATTTTCAGATCTAGTCAGTAGCAATGTTACACCTGAAGTAGGGTTGACTCATAGCACATCAGGATCGTCTCCTTGGGAATCTCCCGATGTATTTGTTAATCGATACAAGGCAGCAGATGGTTCTTGGGTTTTTCATATAGTTAATAGGCAAATTGTCATCCCAGCGGACAGTCCGTCAGACGCCAGTATGACGTCGCTTGAAAGCGGTGTATTGGATGTCCTGCTTCCATCAGAGTTCAACGCGGATAACGTCTCTGTGTCATTTGTCGACGCAGATTCACCGACGGTAAGCTCACTCTCATTTATGCCAACTGGAGATCGGATATCGTTTACGTTGCCGTCATTTTCCCTATGGTCAGTTGTGAGAGTTGGATCAATAATGCCTGCCTCACTCGCCCATGATGAACCTCCTCAGTCAAATCCCTATTTCCATGGAGATTTGGATCATGATGGCGCGGGCGGTACAGGAGGGCATCGCCCTGACGAGAGAAATAAAAATGGAGATATCAAGTATAAATACTGGTACTGGAAAGGCGGCAATCATGGCGCTGTACCTTGGGATGTGCCTTTTTTTGCTACTGATGATATCGGCTTAAAGGAGGCACATTTGTACCATAGGTACAGTATTGATGGGGAAACATGGGGCGAATGGTCACTCTACGAGTCTACTGAGTTAACTGGCACGGTTGTATATAGTAACTTTTCGTTTGATGCGCCAGATGGGGAGGGCTTCTATGATTTTTATACCCAGGTAGTCGATACATCAGATCAAGAGGAATTAGTCGGTCAATGGGCCGAAAATTCCTATGGGGTTGATCAGACCGCCCCAATTCCACCTGAATCTATATCGTCGAACGGTGGTCAGCAAAACGGTTATTGGACCACCGATCTATCGGGTCTAAACTTTAGTTGGGACATATCAAACGACAATTTGTCTGGCGTAAATCAGTACCAGGTGAGTATCACAGGCCTTAATGGATCGGCCATCGTTCTTGAAAATATAATGTCTGGAGAAACATGGACTCCTAATAGCAGTGACTTGGTGTCTGGAAACACCTACAAATTTAGGATACGGGTTTCAGACAACGCGGGAAACTGGAATAGCGGACATGATGTATTCGATCTTCTTTATGGAGAATCCCCAGTCGCAGATGTGATTAATCCTGCCGTACTTGAGGGAGATGGTAATCTCACAATTTCTTGGGTAAACCCTGATGACTCAAATTATGTTGGAGCAAGAGTCGATGTTAGACCGACGGATGAACCCTATGCTTCTTGGATCCAATCTAGGGTTGTGGGTAAGGACGAGCAAGGTGAAGTGAGTGTCCCACAATTGCTCAATGGAGTTGCGTATCATGTTCGAGTGATCGCTTTTGCAGCAAATAATAAGTACGGAAATTATGTAACCTTCCCTAGCACATATATGCCAGATGCCGACTCTGATGGTGATGGTATTATCGACAGTAATGACCCTTTTCCAAATAACGGATTATATACCTTAGATTCTGACGGCGACGGAATGCCAGACGCATGGGAAACTCAATATGGCCTGGACCCTAATGATCCTTTAGATGCAACAAGTGACGGTGATAACGACGGTATCTCCGCCCTAGATGAGTTCTTGGGAGGCACTGTACCTTCAGGCTCAGTCGATCTAGATGGAAACGGCGAGTATGACGCTCTTACAGATGGTCTTCTTCTACTTAGAGGTATGTTCGGGTTAGATGGTAATGCTCTTATTGGTGGAACGGTAGCTTCAAATGCAACTTACACTGCGGCTGTCGATATAGAGTCTCGTATCGCAACTCTTGGTGATCTTGCCGACATCGATGGTAATGGTGAGATAGACGCACTCACGGATGGATTGCTCACACTGAGGTACTTGTTTGGTTTAGAGGGTGACACGCTAATTGCTGGAGTGGTGGCTTCTGATGCCACAAGAACATCTGCTGCAGATATTGAGGCGCACCTAAAGACCTTGATGCCGGCTCTTTAAGGGGTCGGGTCACTAGATCGAGGTGGTTTCAAAACAAAACCGTCCACAGACCGTCCACAGAGCCATATTTTCGCTTAAAATAATCGTAAGTCATCGATTTATAGGGATAATTAATGGGGTGGACGACGGGGATTGAACCCGTAGCATTGACGGTGAGTGTCGGCCAGTGTCGGCTACAAACCCCATGAATGCTCACTTCTTGTTTTTCATGACCTACACTGAGCGACACTGAGCGATAAACCACTGGCCTAAATACTGGCCTAAATCCGCTTATGTTCGGTTTCAGGTAATGGTTCAAATTGCTCAAGATTTCTATTTTCAGCATACTTGTCAATCCATTTTGAGTAAGTAAATCAACCTTATTGATTTTTAGTTATATAATACAAATTTGTGATATCTTAACATTATTCATTTTTATTCTATTATTAGGACCCAGGTTTTTAATGAGGATGGTTTAGTGAAGAAGTTTTTTATCATTTTGGGTTTGTCTCTGCTCTTAGCGTTTTCTACTTTTGGGGAAAGCGAATCTGAGTCTGAGTCTGAGTCTGAGTCTGAGTCTGTTTCCGCCTCTGGCTTAAACATCGATATTGATGGT
>Ga0307985_10001109_pt1 | contig 15255 bp, 12 predicted proteins | sample EllFjometageno80_FD_203155 | JGI IMG/M metagenome (GOLD analysis project Ga0307985, IMG submission 203155) | Marine microbial communities from Ellis Fjord, Antarctic Ocean - #80 | ecosystem: Environmental > Aquatic > Marine > Unclassified | place: Southern Ocean | collected 2014-10-09 | reverse complement strand
TTCTTTCTAAAAAATATAATACCGTTGCTACCAAAGGAAATCTTAACAATCATATAGGAGTTCCTCTTACGCTATTAGCAATGAATTCTGATACTGAAATAGGGGTTGTAGAAATGGGTGCCAATCATCATAACGAAATAGAACTATTATGTAAAATTGCCAAACCAGATTATGGATATATTACAAACTTTGGAAAAGCACATTTAGAGGGATTTGGAAGTTTTGAAGGTGTTATAGAGGCAAAAACCGAAATGTATCAGTATTTAAAAAGCAATAGCAAAACTGTTTTTATCAATTTTAATGATAAAAAACAACTTACTCATTCTGAAGGGATCAACAAATATACTTTTGGAAACGAACATCAAAATTGTACTATACAATTATTAGATGCCTCCAACGAAGTTTTACTTAATTATCAAAATGCAGTTATACAAAGCCACTTAATTGGGCACTATAATTATAATAATATCGCGGCGGCAATTGCAATTGGGCAATTTTTTAAAGTAACTTCTGAAAATATAAAAGCAGCCATTGAAAATTTCATTCCCTCAAACAACCGTTCTCAATTAATAGAAAAAGGAAATAATAGCATTATTTTAGACGCCTACAATGCAAATCCATCAAGTATGATGGCAGCATTAGAAAATTTCATACAATCCCAGGGAGATCAGAAAATAGTCTTTCTAGGTGATATGTTTGAGTTGGGGCCTGATACTGAAAAAGAACATCAAAACATCGTTTCTTATTTAGAAAACAATTATAAAGGAACCTGTTATCTTGTAGGTGAAAATTTTAATAAAACAAAAGTCAATGCTTCCACTATTTATAAGTTTAAAACCTTTGAAGAATTAAAAAAATTCCTTAACAGAGCACCTTTAAACAATCAACACATCCTGATCAAAGGATCTAGGGGAATGGCTTTAGAACGGGTTTTAAAATATCTTTAATATAAAATATTTTAACTATCTATATTTAGATTTAATTATGTAATTTTACTTTAAACAAACATTAAAATTAAAAAACACAATGAAAAAACTATTTACACTTTTACTTGTAGCTACATTATTTGTAGCCTGTGATAACAAAAAAAAATCTGATAATGAAGGACATGCTGCAATGATTGAAGCGTCTAAAAATGGAGCTCTAAAAACAAAAAATGAACCGGCAGTTATTGGATCAGCATTTATGGAAGATGGAACAATAAACCCTATAATTGGTGGTGATTTAAATACTCAAAAGGTTTGGTTAGCTTACATTCAAGCTCATAATGACAGGGATTTAGATAAAATTACTGCAATAAACACTACTGACTGGGAAGCATACCTTCCTGACGGAAACGTACTTAAAGGACCCGATGCGCAAACTGAATTATTAAATACGTGGTTCAAAACATCGAACCCAAAATGGGAAGTATCATGGATGATTACCAATAACAGCAAAAATGAGGAAGGTGTTATGGACCAATGGCTAACTACAGGTAATAACCTTACCGATACGGACGAAGAAGGTAATGAAACAGTTCAGCATCAAGTACATGACATCCAATTTGTCGACGGTAAAATAAAGAGAATCAATATCTATACTAGATCAAAAACAGAAAAATAAATATAAAGGAGGTTTTTTTCCTAATAGGAAACTAATAGAATATCATTAAGTTTACTTTTTCGAGTGGAAATGAGGATTTGTAATGAATTAAAATTTACTCCCAATTATAAGTGTAAAGTTGTGAACCACTCTATTAATTTAGGGTGGTTTTTTTATGGTTCGCCTTATGACAAATGTCATAAGCATTACTAAACCAATGCATTATTTTTAGTGGAATTAATCAAGCGCAAATAAGTAGGTGTAATACAATACACTTAATATTTTAATGTAATTAATATTAATTTTACTTTTTCAAATATTTATTGGGGAATTGATGTTTGAATTGATTTTTTTAACTATTAAAAGGTTATCGTTTTAGTAGCCTTTTAATATAATTTCCCTTATGATAAATACCATCAACTGTATTAAAACAAATTATTTATCTTTACATAAGAATTAAAACAAACAAATGAAAAAACTTATGGGTTGGCATAAAAAACTTACTGAGAAAACATTGAAATATTTTGGAATAAGCAATTACGGAGCACTATGGCTGTCTTTCGTAAAAGGATTAATTATAGGAGGAGCTGTGGTTTATTACTTTTTCCCTTTACTTCCTTAAATAAGCCTATTGGTAATTGGGATGTTAGTAATGTGACTAATATGGATGGGATGTTTTATCGTGCTACTTCTTTTAATCAAGATATAAGTACTTGGGACGTTAGTAGTGTGACTGATATGAGCGATATGTTTAATAATGCTCATCTTTTTAACCAAGACTTAAGTTCTTGGAATGTTGATAATGCTACAATTTGCAATAATTTTTATGCAGAAACTCCATCTTGGACATTACCTCATCCTTGTTTAAGTAACTGTGGTATTCTTTTTATTGGGATGTGTTATCAGGGAGGTATAATAGCTTATATAGATTCAACTGGGCAACACCGGCTTAATTGCTGCCGAAGAAGACCAAAGTCCAGAAATACAATGGTATAATGGCACTTATATTGTAACAGGTGCAACAGGTACTGCTATCGGAACAGGTTTATCTAATACAAATGCTATAATAGCTGTCCAAGGTGAAGTTCAAACAGATTATGCAGCAGGTTTAGCAAGAGCCTATAATGGTGGAGGGTATAACGATTGGTATTTACCAAGTCAGGACGAGTTAAACATATTGTACGAACTACGGGCACTTCCAAATGGTGTCGCGATTTGGGGGTTTACAGGCGATTACTACTGGAGTTCTACGGAGTACGATAACCGTAACGCGTGGGTACAGAGTTTCGACATTGGTTATAAGGACCCCTTCAATAAGAGCTACGCTATGAGTGTGCGTGCAGTTCGAGCTTTTTAATTATTTATCAATTTAATAGATTATAAACCTAGAAGTAACTGCAACCCTTTTTGGATACCTTATAATAATTGTAGATTGGGATGTATCTAAAAATGTAGATTCTGTAGAATTTAGATAATCACTAGATTCATTGGTGTTAGGTAAGTTTAGAACAAAAAAAAACCATTATTTCTAATGGGATTTTTTTTGAAGTGGGCACAATGAGGGATTGTAGATCCCCTATTGAAACCACTACTGCAAATACAATCCCTTATGAGCTTTGCTCATATAGTCTTTTTTGTTTTTAAAAAATCATGAAGCAAGCTTCTGATTTTTTAAAAACAAAAAATCCTGCCGAAAATTCGACAGGATTGTGATTGAAGTGGGCAATGAGGGATTCGAACCCCCGACCCCCTCGGTGTAAACGAGGTGCTCTGAACCAACTGAGCTAATTGCCCTTCTGTTAGCGATGGCAAATATAAGGCAGTTTTTAATTTACACAAACATTTATTTAAAAAATATTATAAAATTTCTGCTACTACAAAAGTACTTCCTCCTATATAAATTAGGTCTTTGGCATTGGCAGCAGTCATTGCACTTTTATATGCCTCACTTACGGTAACATATGATTTACCTATAAGAGCATGACCCATTGCTTTTTGCTGTAACTGATCTACTTCTAAGCCACGAATAACAGCTGGTTTACAGAAATAATAAATGGCCTTTTTTGGAAACAGTGGTAAAATAGCATCTAAATTTTTATCATCTACGACTCCCAATACGATATGCAATTGATTAAAATTTTCTTTTTCTAACTGATTTAAAACCAAACTAAGCCCTTCTACATTATGAGCCGTGTCACAAATTACCTTTGGAGCTTTATTTAAAAGCTGCCATCTCCCTTGTAAACCTGTATTTTTAACCACATTTAAAAAACCATTTTCAATGTTCTTATTGGCAATATTCCATCCCTTTTGCTCTAAAACACCTAATGTGGCATAGGCTGTTTTGTAATTTTTAACTTGATAGGTTCCTAATAGATCTGTTTTAAATTCAGGAACATCCTCTTCTTCAACAAACAGTATTGAACTTTTTTCTTTTCTTGCTTTATGGAGAAAAACTGATTTTGTCTCCGGTTTTGTTTCACCGATCACCACCGGAATTTTTGGCTTTATGATTCCAGCTTTTTCTGAAGCAATCTCAGCTAAAGTGGTTCCTAAAAACTGAGTATGATCCAAACCAATATTTGTTATTACTGAAACTTCAGGATTAATTACATTAGTACTATCTAATCTACCCCCAAGCCCTACTTCAATAATTGCAATATCTACTTTTTCGTTTTTAAAATAATCGAAAGCCAAACCGACGGTCATTTCAAAAAAAGACAATTGATTTTCTTCAAAAAATGATTGATGATTTTTTACAAAATTTATTACTATATTTTCAGGAATTACATTTCCATTTATTTTAATTCGTTCTCGAAAATCTTTTAAGTGAGGAGAAGTATACAATCCTACCTTATAACCTGCATCTTGTAAAACAGAAGCCAACATATGACTAGTAGATCCTTTTCCATTGGTTCCTGCAACATGTACCGACTTAAAACTGTCTTGCGGATTATTTAAATAATTAATTAACTTGATGGTATTGGACACATCTACTTTATAGGCAGCAGCTCCAATACGTTGGTACATTGGTAATTGATTAAAAAGCCAAGATATGGTCTGCGTATAATTGATAAAAATTATTTTATGATTAACTTTTTTGTGAATTTTGTTCTTTCAGAAATAACTTGAACATAATAAACTCCTTTATTCAATGCATTTAAAGAAAGTTGAACCTCATCTCTTACATTTTCAACATCTTTATTCAAAACGCTTCTTCCTAATTGATCATATATAATTATTGAACTATTTTCAGAAGAGTCATCCAGTGAAATATGAACAACGTTTGATGCTGGATTGGGATACATACTAAATCCTGAAACCGAAGAGTTATTTTCAATTCCTAATACATTATTACTGATATCCATTTTATAACTGGAACGACCATAAGTTGCAGCATACATATATTCTGAAGCCTCATGAATAAACAAATCGTTTACAACTACTGAAGGCATGTTTTCTCCAAACGGCTCCCAATTAGCACCATTATCTAAGGAAGATAACACACCAATATCAGTACCTAAAAACAAGTTTCCATATTGATCTTGCTCTATATCATTAATTGGGATATCTGGTAAGGTTCCAGAAATATCGGCCCAATTTTCTCCAGAATCCGTACTTTTATACACGTGTCCATCATCCTCTCCATATCGATATCCAGAAAAGGTAACATATAGGGTGTTGACATCATTTCTAGATGCCAAAACTTTGGTAATCCACCTGTTTGGTAATGCATCTGAAATTTTAGTCCAATTAGCACCTCCATCACTTGTTTTCCATAGATTTCCATCATCGGTTCCTGCATATATTACATTGCTGTTTATAGGCGAAACATTAATGGTTGTAACAGTTCCAAAATCAAGATTCCCTGCATAAGGTCCATTGCTTAAATCTGGGCTTATAGCGGTCCAGTTTTCAGCAGCATTTGTAGTTTTATACACTTTTTGTGTTCCATAGTAAAGCGTTTGAGAATCGTTTGGGTCAAGTACTAAAGCAGTATCCCAGTTATTGGTGTCATCTGAAGGAATCCCGTTTAATGCTCCGTTAAAAGAACTTCCATTATTGCTTGATTTTCCTAAATTTCCTCTTTGTGATAATGCATAAATAACATTGGTGTTTGTAGGATCTACTATTGGCTGGAATCCATCGCCTCCATAAATTGCTTGCCAATCACTTATACCTCCGGTTTGTGTTCTTATCGTATTATTATCTTGTGCTCCTCCATAAATTTTATCTGAATTTTGTGCATCTACATAAAATCGATAAAACTGTGTTATTGGTAAGCTATTATTTTTTAATGAGGAATTACCATTGTCGTTACTCACATACAATCCGCCATCATTTCCTATTAAAACTTCCCCAGGAACTAAAGTATTAAATGCCATTGCATGTTGATCTACATGTACATTTGGAAAGGTGGAATTCCAAGTCATTCCTCCATCTACAGATTTATCCATTACAAAACCTGAATTATAAATAATATTTTCGTCTATAGGATCAATAAATATTCCACCAAACCACCAATGATATGAGGTGCCATTATTTATTGAATTAACTTCAATCCAAGTATCTCCTCCATCAATTGTTTTAAATGTACCTTCTACATTCCCAATTTTATCGGTATAAAATGCATAAAGCACATCAGGATTTGATTGAGAAATATCAATACTTATTCTTCCTTTAGAATTGGGCTCGCTAGGCAATCCATTGCTTAGTTCACTCCAAGTATCTCCGCCATCTTGTGAGCGATATATTCTAGAGGTTTCACCTCCATATTGACGATTAGTAGGTCGTCTTATTCGCTCCCAGCTTGCTGCATATACTATATTTCCGTTATTAGGATGAATAGCCATATCTATAATTCCTGTAGAATCACTCACTAATAATCGTTGTTCCCAAGTATCTCCTCCATCAGTAGAGCGATACACTCCCCTATTGGTGTCTTTTCTAAACAATGGACCCATTGCACCTACAAAAATTGTTTCATCATCATTAGGATCGATCAATACCTTACCAACACTACCTGAAGCAGGTAATCCTTTTGCTTCCCAAGTTAAACCTGCATCTTCACTTTTATAAATACCGTTACCATCATACGCTAAAGATCCTCCTCCGGCATTTACTTCACCGGTACCCACCCAAATTATATCAGTATTATTTTTTGAAATTTCTATATCACCAATAGAAAGCGTTTCTTGGTCATCAAAAATAGGGATCCAATTAACTCCTGCATCTGTAGTTTTAAAAATACCTCCTGAAGCAGCTCCAACATAATAAGTTTCTGCATCATCAATTGGAATTTCAATATCTGAAATACGACCACCAACATTTAATGGCCCTGAAAATTCCCAAACAGAAAGCACAGTGTTATTTCTATGAGCTTGTTGTTTTTTCCACTGAATAGCTTTTGAATAGGCATCTGTTTTAATTTTCCCCTTAGGATATGCGCGTTGCACAAACATAAAGTCATGTGGTGTTTTTTTAAAATCTTTAGTTTCTACAGTACTTGTTTTTGTAGAATTATTACAACTTGATAAGGATACTATTGTAATTATTAGCAATAAAGTATAACGGAACATATAGTTTTTTTTAATTGCTATAAAGATATTAAAAATGAATTTTTAAAAATGAATTTTTTATAATTATTCAGAAAGACTAAATCGGTAAATAATTTTACCTATTTGTTTAGAAGGTGCTTTAGCATCTTTATTAAATTTAGTAGCTAATGCAGCTCTTTTTGCAGGATTTAAAAGACATTTAGAATTATTAGTTGTACCACGTACTCCAGGAGTTGCATTGATTACGTTTCCGTTACGATCTACTTCAATACTTACTACTACAATTCCAGCTTCGTTACAATCTTGAACAAACTTCTTTTTATTTAAAGCTTTTCGTCCGCCTAGTAAATAATTTCCATCACCATCTAATCCTTTTCCATTACCATAATAACTTTTTGCATTTGGGTCACCATTTGGATCTCCTTTATCGCCTGGCTTTTTATTACCACCCTCTCCTGCTTCATCAACTCCATCAGATTTTGGTCCATTTATTAAACTAGAAAGCGCATCTGAAGTTGATTGATCTGGTTTAGGATTTGGTTTTTTTTCAACTTCTTTTTTAGGCTCCTTTTTCGGAACTTCCTTAATAACCTCTTTTACTAATTCCTTTTTTTTTTCCTTTTTTATAACCGGAGCTTCTTCAGTATCTTGGGTAATAACTTCTTCTTTTATCTCCGCTTTTTGCTGTTTAACTGGTTCTGGAGCTGTTTGCTTAGGAGCGGTTTTTATTTTTTCTTTTGGCTGTACATTTCCACTACCCGTATCCATGGTGCCAAAATTTACTGCAATGCCATTTTCTGGAGGTGGATCTAAATAAGTTAATCCTACATAAAAGAACAATAGCAGTATAATCACATGCAAAACTACTGTGATCGCCATACTTTTTTGTTTATGTTTAGTATCTAATAAACTCATCGTATCATATTAATAGAAAAGAGATTCTTCACATTTGTTCAGCATGACATTATCTAATTTGGCCTTACCGCCAACACTACTTTATAGTTATTTTGGTTTGCAATATCCATTACAAAAACAGCATCTTCAATCGGAACTCCCTCTTCTGCACGAAGAATTAAAGTAGGTTTTTCTTGACCAACAAATACTTTTTTTAATTCAGTTTCAATATTAAATTCACTTACTCGTTCTTTATTAACATAGTAAGCGCCATCCTTTGTAATACTAACTGAAGCATTTTGTTTGTTGGTAGATTTTCCTTTTGCTTTTGGTAAAATTAAATCCAAAGCATCAGGTGTTATTGAAGGTGATGTTAATAGAAAAAACACTAGCAATAAAAATACTATATCCGTCATTGAGCTCATACTAAACTCCGCACTCACTTTATTTCTTCCTCTTAAATTCATTAAGCAGGTTCATTTAAAAGATCTAAAAAGTCTACAGCAGTTGCCTCCATTTGATGAACAACCTTATCTGTTTTAACAACAATATGATTGTAACCTATATAGGCAATAATACCAACGATTAATCCAGCCACTGTTGTTGTCATTGCTGTATAAATACCTTCTGCTAAAGTTCCCATTTCTGCTTGACCACTACTTGTTGCCAAGGTATGAAATGCCAATACCATCCCTATTACAGTACCTAAAAATCCAATCATTGGAGCAGCACCAGCAATGGTAGCAAGAATACTTACATTCTTTTCTAATTTGTATACTTCTAACTTTCCTGCATTTTCAATTGCGGTATTGATATCTTCTAATGGGCTTCCAATTCTTGAAATTCCTTTTTCGGTTAATCTTGAAACTGGCGTATTTTTTTGTGCACATAATATTTTTGCAGCTTCTAGATTACCTGTACTTATATTATTTCGAATCTGATCCATAAAATTAACATCATAATCAGTCGCTGCTTTTATTGCAAATAGTCTTTCAAAATAAAGATATACAGCAATAAACAAAAGCACAAATAGGACCCCTATAATAATTTGTCCTGCCATACCTCCATCCATAAGCAATTCCATGATGGATAGTGTTTTTTCTTTAACCAATGGCTCTAGGTTCTCTATAGTTTCAGAACCATCTTGAATAAATATACTTAACATATAAAATAGTTTTATTGAATAACGATTATCTTATTCATAAATTGTTAGACGTTTAATTGTTTAGGCAAAAAGCACTCTTTCTAAAAGTATAAATATAGCCGCTCCTGCTATAAAACCTGCAAATGCTAACCAGGTTATTTTTTTAAGATACCAGATAAAATCTATCTTTTCCATTCCCATGGCTGCTACACCAGCTGCAGATCCAATAATTAACATACTTCCACCAGTTCCAGCAGAATAAGCAATAAAATGCCAAAGGATTGAATCGGTAGGCGAATCGTACATCCCTATAGATGCTGCTACTAAAGGAACATTATCAATAACTGCAGAACACACTCCTAATAGTATAACTACAACATCTTGATTCGGTATGGCAGCTTGCAATACTTCTGCTAAATAACGAAGTGTCCCTACAGGATCACCATTTTCAGCAACACCATAAACTAAGCTCTCTAAACCAGCCACCGCCATTAAAATTCCTAAGAAGAATAAAATACTTGAAATCTCAATACGAGATAATGCTTTATGGGCTGAATATAAATGCCGTTTTGAACTTGAAAAATCTTCTTCTGGGTGAATGTATTCTGAAACAAGCCATACTACTCCTAAAGCAAGCATCATACCTATATAAGGAGGTAAGTGAGTAATTGTTTTAAAAATTGGCACAGATACAATCATCCCTAATCCTAGAAACAACATTGTTTTACTACTTAATAAACGTTCAGCCACAACATCTTCAGTAGTATCTACTTTAATGTTTCCTTTAAATACTTTTAAATATCCTGCAATAAAAAATGGTACAATAAAACAAACTATAGAGGGTAGCACTACTGTTTTTACCAAACCTAAAGCTGTAACTTTATTAGCGATCCAAAGCATCGTTGTCGTTACATCTCCAATTGGAGACCAAGCACCGCCAGCATTGGCTGCAATTACTACCATTGCTGTGTACCAAAGACGTTCTTCTTTATTTTGTATTAATTTTCGCAATAAGGTTACTAAAACGATGGTTGCAGTTAAGTTATCTATTATTGCGGAAAGAATAAACGCTAAGATCCCAATAATCCATAATAATTTTTTCTTACTCTTTGTGTTTACAGCTCCTTTTAAAATTTCGAAACCTCTATGTAAATCTATAATTTCAACGATAGTCATCGCTCCAATTAAGAAAATAAGAATTTCGGAAGTTTTCCCTAAATGGTGTAATAAGGTATTCTCAAAACCATGTTCTGCAGTTTCTCCACCAGATAGAAAGTTAAAAACATTTTCATGAGTATCAATAATATCAAACCAACCCGCATGAAAACCAATAGCCAGTAATGCCCAAATAAGTGCTGCCATAATTAATGCAGGCACGGTTTTATCAAGTTTTAAAGGATGTTCTAAGGTGATTGAAAGATAACCTATAACAAAAATTAATATAATTACAGAAGTCATAAAATAAAATTTAAAAAAATTAAACACCTAATACAAAGAAGAATGTTAACTATTTAGGGTTTAAAATTACCCCGTAAATATATAATGAAATTAACCCTTTTCCAATTGATTTTTAGGAAAAAATATCACTCCTGAGGAATGATCTTTTTTTGCTCCAGTTACACTTTTTAAACAATTATTTTCATTCCTTAATTTTAAAATTCCTAGCAAAGCAAAAATTAAAGACTCTTTGTATTCAATCAATTCTGGTGATGGAATGATTAAATTTATTTTTTTATAATTAGTAATACGTTCCAATAAATAAGAGTTATAAGTTCCACCTCCTGTAACTAAAACATTCGAATCTTTTTTAAATTGATTTGATAATTGGAAAGCGACATGTTCAGTTATGGTATGCAATTGATCTTCAATTGAAATAGCTGAAGATTTCAATAATGGGAACACCTCTTTTTTTACCCATTCCAATCCCAACGATTTTGGTGCAGTTATTTTATAAAAAGACAAACCGTTTAATTGCTGAAACAATTCCTTGGATAATTTTCCTCCACGAGCTAAATTTCCACTTTCATCAAATAAATAACCCTTTTGTTCTGCTAAATAATTAAGCACAATGTTTACAGGACAGACATCATAGGCTACTCTTTTTAACCTTTGCTTTTTATTTCTTTTTTCTTCAAAAGAAATATTTGCAAATCCCCCTAAGTTTAAACAATAATCATATTCACCAAACAGTAATCGATCTCCAATTGGAACTAAAGGAGCTCCATTACCCCCTAAATCTAAATCTTGAATTCTAAAATTACAAACTACTTTTTCGTTTATTAACGAAGCAATTTCAAGTAAATTACCTATTTGTAAGGTGATTCCTTTTTCAGGTTGATGCAAAATTGTATGCCCATGACTACAAACAGCATCTAATTTGAATATCTTTTTTCTTGATATGAATTCTGAAATAACTTTAGCCAAATAAAAAGTATATTCAGAATTTAGTGCTCTTATTTTTTTTTCAGAAAAAGATATTGCTTCCTGCAATTTATTTTTCCAGTCTTTAGTGTAAGAGAAAGTTTCAGATGCTATTATTTTATAATTCCAAGTTCCTTTTTCTGATAAATTAAAAATAATTTGAGCTAAGTCAATTCCATCTAATGATGTTCCACTCATTACACCCAAAACATGATATTTTATTTTTTTCAAAACTGACATTTATTTAGACTTTAAATATACAAGACCCTTATGGTTTCTTCAAAACTAATAACAATAAAATTATACAACAATCGAAACTATTTCTAATTTGACAATTGAGATTTAAAAAGGTATATTTGCACCCTATTTATCAAACTATTTAATACTGTTTTTAATGGATTTTAAGCTTACTGAAGAACACATTATGATTCGCGATGCAGCTCGTGATTTTGCTAAAACTGAATTATTACCAGGAGTAATAGAACGAGATAACAAACAAGAATTTCCTACTCAACAAATAAAAATGATGGGAGAAATGGGCTTTCTTGGAATGATGGTAGATCCAAAATATGGTGGAGGCGGAATGGATACTCTTTCTTATTCTTTGGCTATGGAAGAGATTTCAAAAATCGATGCTTCAGCAAGTGTGATAATGTCTGTAAATAACTCTTTGGTCTGTTATGGAATAGAAAAATATGCTAATGAAGATCAAAAACAAAAATACCTTACTCAATTGGCTACTGGTAAAAAATTAGGTGCTTTTTGCTTGAGTGAACCTGAAGCAGGATCTGACGCTACTTCGCAAAAAACTACTGCTATTGACCAAGGAGATCATTATTTATTAAATGGAACAAAAAACTGGATTACTAATGGAAATTCTGCAGATTATTATATTGTAATCGCTCAAACAGATAAAGAAAAAAAACATAGAGGAATCAATGCTTTTATTGTTGAAAAAACTTGGGATGGTTTTGAAGTAGGAGCCAAAGAAGATAAATTAGGAATTAGAGGAAGTGACACCCACTCATTAATGTTTAACGATGTAAAGATTCCTAAAGAAAATAGAATTGGTGAAGAAGGGTTTGGGTTTTCATTTGCTATGAAAACACTATCTGGAGGCAGAATAGGTATTGCATCACAAGCTTTAGGTATTGCTGCTGGTGCTTATGAATTAGCAAGAGACTATTCTAAAGTAAGAAAATCTTTTGGCACTGAAATTTGTAACCATCAAGCTATCGCTTTTAAATTAGCCGACATGCATACCAATATTGAAGCAGCTAGATGGTTAGTTTATAAATCTGCTTGGGATAAAGACCAAGGAAATAACTACGATATGAGCAGTGCAATTGCAAAGGTGTTTGCTTCACAAGTTGCAATGGATGTTACGGTAGAAGCTATTCAAGTTCATGGTGGCAATGGATATGTAAAAGATTATCACGTAGAGCGTTTAATGCGTGATGCTAAAATCACTCAGATATATGAAGGAACTTCAGAAATACAAAAAATTGTAATTTCTAGAGGATTATTAAAAGATTAATCAAATAAAAGCTATAAAATGAAAAGAAACCACTACTTATTAATTGCCATTGTCCTTTTAATGTTTGCTGGATGCAATAGTTCTATAAAAGTATTAAGTGCATGGAAAAGTAAAGATATAGACAAGATGAAAGATAGAAATATATTGGTGATTGCAAGAACTTCAGATATTGAAGTACGTGCTGATTTTGAAAGCAGTATCGCTAATAAATTAAGAAGTGCTGGTTATAAAGCTACTGAAAGCTTTACAAGATTTCCGAAAATGGATCATGACGAGGAAATGACAGAAGAACAACGAAAACGCATTCTTGATATTTTTGGGTACGAAGGATATGATGCCATATGTATAAGTGTACTTAAAGATTATTCAGAAACTAAAACCACCAATTATTATAATGATTATTATGGAGGCGGCATGAGTATGATGGGACCTTATACTTCTTATTATCCTTCTTATTATGGAGGTTTTAACACTTACTATACGCATCCATATTCATATTCTACATTTGGGGATTATTATGGCTCTGGTGGCTCCTATACAACTACAGATAAAAAGTATGTACTTGAAACATTATTCTATAATTTAAATAATGAAGATGACGAGCAACTTATGGCTGCTACTACAACAGTAATAGAAAACCCAAAAGACGCTGTAAAAACTGCAGATAAATACACTGAAAAAATAGCAGAAAGCTTAAGTAAACTAGATAAATAGTACCTTTATAAATCCAATATTATAAAAAAGACCTGACAGCAAAACTCTCAGGTCTTTTTTATAATGAGAATCCCATTTATTTAATTTCATATAAATCACATAAAGAAATTCCATACAATACCAAAACGAATAACTGCATCACGATATGGATATCCAGGTGCCGAAAAATAATCATTGGTCCCTGAAAATAATGCATTAAAATTTTCATATTTAAAATAAAAACGAATTTGTTGCACTCGTGCATTAAAAAAAATATCAAATTGAGGATACCCTCCTAGTTCTATATCATCTTGAACATAAAACTCTGCTAATACAGCATCGTAGCCATTCATCATATAGTTGGAATAATATTTAAAAGCGACCCCAGTTTGCATAAACAATGCTTTTTCAAACCAGTGATCTTCAAAATACAATGTATTTCTTGTGATAAATTGAGGTAATTTTAAAACTTCTTCACCATTTAAAGCATTTTGATACAAGAGTGTGTTGTCCAATCCAAACTTCTTATATTTAAATTCCTTTTGTAATTTTACTTTTACATAATCCACTCGTTCTCCATATTGTTGTGGCGTAGGGGTAGAATCATTTTCTTTAATAGAAAAATACGCATACTTATCAACACCTGTATAACTCAGAGACAAGTTAGCAATTTTATGAGATTTAAAATCTACTTTTAACTGCTGCGTTTTTATATTATCAAAATTATTTTGCCAATTATAATTAATGTAATCACTTTGGTTTAATAAGAAATTAAAGTTTGGCGCAGTAGTATGAGTTTTAATTTCTGCACTAATTTTATGAGCGTTTTTAATAAGGTAAGAAGCTCCGGCCTGTAAAAAATTACCATCATAATCTCCCGAAATATTAATAGCTCCTTGACCAAATAATTCAAATCCTTTATATGTTTTTTTGTAAGAGGCGCCCGCTTGAACCAAATCACCTTTTAATCTATTTTCAATCCTACCTTCATCAAATATGATGACACTATTATATCCATAATTATAATCTGTATAACCGACAAAAGCACTTAGACTTCCTATATTGTTATTTTCAAAACGAGTATATCCTTGAATATTAAAATCTTCAAGCCTTCCTGTTTTATACAAAGCAGAAGTTTTATACGATTTACCATATCCATCAAAGGGACTATCTTGTTCAAAGACATACGATTTATCTTCAAAGCTCATTACATTACCAATAACAAGCTTGTTTTGGTCGGTACTATCTTTTTTGGTAATTAACTCAAATTCTTGTTTTCCGTAAACACGAAACCCTTTTAATTCATTTTCTGCATCTTCAAAAATTACTTCTAACCTTCCCCTATCTCTAAATTCACTATTATTACTCTCAAACAATAAAACAGATTCATCCGTAAGCCCTCCATTTTCTTGATTAATAAGATC
>Ga0307985_10001107_pt1 | contig 15274 bp, 12 predicted proteins | sample EllFjometageno80_FD_203155 | JGI IMG/M metagenome (GOLD analysis project Ga0307985, IMG submission 203155) | Marine microbial communities from Ellis Fjord, Antarctic Ocean - #80 | ecosystem: Environmental > Aquatic > Marine > Unclassified | place: Southern Ocean | collected 2014-10-09 | reverse complement strand
CCCCTAGTAAGTTTGGTTTAATACAAATAACCAGACAACGCGTACGACCAGAGATGAATATTAAAACTCGAGAAGAGAATCCTAATACTGGAGACACTACCGAGGTTGAAGCACCAATAGTATTGGTAAATAAAATGACTGATGAGCTTAAAAGCCTTATCAAAAAAGACTCTAAAAAGATAACTTTAAACACACATCCTTTTATAGCGGCCTTTTTAACAAAAGGTTTTCCATCCGTGCGAACCAAGTGGTTTATGGAGCACAAGAAATGGGTGACAATACAACCAAGAGATGCTTACACGTATCTAGAATATCACTTTGTTGACAAAGATGATTCGAAGATAAAATAACCTGAAAAAAAACCTCCTTTGTGAAAACTTAGGAGGTTTTTTTATGCCTTTTTTTAATTAAATTTGAGAAAAAATATTTTTAGTGAAGTTCAATTATCAAAAAACATATACTCTAAAAGAAGCTACTACCAAACTTGAAGGTTATTGTGCCTACCAAGAACGTTGTCATAAAGAAGTGAATCAAAAACTAAGGGAAATGAGAATGATTCCTGAAGCAATTGATATCATCATTCTTCATTTATTAAAACATAATTTCTTAAATGAAACTCGATTTACACAAGCATATGTAAGGGGAAAATTCAACCATAAAAAATGGGGGAAACAACGCATTGTAAGAGAGCTTAGGTATAGAGATATTTCTAAATACAATATTGACTTAGGCCTAAAAGAAATCACTGAAGAAGACTACGAGAATACCTTTAACGAATTAGCGAAAAAACGACATCTTCAATTAAGTACTGAAAATAACTTCCAAAAAAAAAGAAAAAAACTAGCCGATTATTTGTTATATCGAGGCTGGGAATCCTTTTTAGTTTATGATAAGGTTAGGGAGTTGATTAAGTAATTGCGATTGCTATCTAAATCAATCATTTTAACCTAAGATAGAACCCTGTCAATCAAATTAATAGCATAAAACAATTGATTGACTTGCATTTTCAGAAAAATCTATTTAGATTCGTTAACATAAAATAAAAATAACAAATTAGATATAATTTATCATATTATGGCCAACTATTATTTTTATGAATATGGTATTAAAACAAAAATATTAGCGTTGTTTTTTGTTGCAATTTTTGGAGCAATAGTTATTGATACTACAGCAAAAATAATTGCTGAAATTTATGATTTGGGATCGGTCTTGGCAGGTTATCAAAGTTTAGGAAGATATATTCTCACATTATTTAATGGAGAGGCTTCATTTCCAGATCCAAATTTTTCGAAAATTCCCAAATTAAAGGGAGAAACATTTGTTGGATTATCGGCACATATACTTGTCTGCCTCTTTGACACTTATTTATATTTTTTACTCAGTTTCAAAATACTTAAATCCAAACCCAAAATACTACCTGCTCTAATTATGATGTGGCTGTTTATGTTTATGCCTTTATACATGGAGATGCCAGCTCTTGGTCTGGGCTGGGCTGGAGCTGAAAGCCCTAATCAAGACCTTTTACTACTAAGAACTTTTATTTGTCATACATGCTATGGCATAGCATTGTATGCTGGAACTATACTATTTTATAAACTCCTCAAAATTTATAAAAGCCATTAAAATTAATTTATTCTAATAGTAATATCTGTTTTAGCTCAGTAAATATTGATTGCTATCTAAATGTATAACTCACTCCAAACTCAAAATTACTCTTTGGCATAATTACGTGATCCTTTTCATAATATTCTGTGTCAAAAATATTATTAAATAGAACAAATACAGAAAAAGATTTAATAGCTGCAGCAACTTTTGCATCTACTATACTATAGGATTCTTCGGGTCTTTCCACATATTTATAAGTAACACTAGGCCTTATAATTTTAGCAATGGTAAAATCAAAAACTCCTACAAAATGATTCTTTATTGAAGTGTCAATTAAATACCTTGAAGCGTAAACATTTGTATCGTGATAATCATCTTCCAAAAAAGTATAACCCAATTTAACTCTTTGAGAATTATTGAAAAGGATAAAGTTGTAAGCTGCACTTAACTCAAACCCAGAAGTTGTTATCTCTCTTAGGTTTTGAGCTACAAAAATTGGACTTTCTTCTGTTTCCTTAACATAATCTATCAAATCTTTAGCTTCTCTTCTAAAAGCTGCCCCAGTCAATTCTAATTTATTAATAGTGTATTTTATTCCTAATTCTTCTCCTAATGCTTTTTCAGGTTTTAACTCTGAATTACCCGATAAAAAGTTTGGAATATTAATATACAATTCTGTATAAGTAGGAACTCTATAAGAATATCCAATATTCCCGTAAATTTTTAAATTATTGGAAAATGCATATCCAACATCTAAACCTGGAAATGTTTGAAAATCGAAATCTGAAAAATAACTCAATGATACACCTGGAGTGATATCTAATTTATTATTTATTAATAAAAAACGGTGTTCTACAAACATATTAACAGCCGTTCTATTTTGATCCCCTAGGTTATTACTTGATAATGTTGTTTCAGAAACATCTAGCCCAATACCTGTAATTCCCAATGATGATTTAAAAGAAGAATTTACTTCTGCTGTTATTTTATTGGTAATATTAAAGTTTCTGGAAAAGCTTGGATCTTCTCTTTTTAAAACAAACATATCTTGTCCTCTTTTCCAATATAATTTTGGTTTAAACGTCCAATTGTTATTTTTAATAGAAGTTGAAATTCCTACCAAACTTGTTTGAGTTTCCTCATATTCGTTATATACCGGGTTATTGGTATAAAAGTTACTCGCACCAAATTTTCGATCAATAAATGTTGCTATTACATTAATAGGTTGATGATTAGTTTGAATACTACTCTTTAAAAAATAATTAATATTTTTGTAATCAGTATTTTCACGATATCCTTGACTACCATTGTATTCGAAATTAACAAAATGACTTGATTTTTCAAGATTAGTTGCTGCACTAAGCCCTAAATTTAATTTACCATAAGAACCACTTCCTGTTTCTAATTTTAATTGCTCTTTTACATTGCTTTTAGTTACAATATTGATAGCTCCAGAAAATGCATTTTGACCAAATATTCTTGCTGATGGTCCTTTAATTATTTCAATTCGTTCAATATCCTCTAAAGGAATCATCATATTCATTGTATGATGGCCAGTTTGCGGATCATCTGTTTTAAAGCCATCAATCAAAATTAAAGTTTGATTGAATTGTCCACCACGAATGTAAATATCAGATTGCATACCATCAATTCCTCTTCTTCTAATATCAATTCCTGCTACACTTTGTAATAAATCAGTAACGTTGGTTGCGGTACTGTTTTTAATATCTTCAGAAGTAATCACAGTAATGGTTCGAGAGTTTTCAGAAAATGGTAAATCTATTCTACTGGAAGTAATTAATATTTCATCTAATTGTTCCTCGGTACTGGTCTCTTGAGAAAATGAAATCATTCCAATAAATAAAGTAGGCAATATTAATATATGTTTTGTTTTCATAGCTATGTTAATAATAAGCAAAAATAAAGTTATTATTAAATATATAATATGCTTTTACCAAAAAATATTATTTAAATTAATTAGTATGGATACAGAAAATGATAATAAAAATTGGTTTAAAAAAACACTAGAAGTAAGTTTTAAAGACATAAAAAAATCCCAAATCAATAAGATTTGGGATTTTAAAATATGATAATAGTATGGTCTTAATCTGCCAAAACAATTGCTTTATTATTTTTCATTTCAATAGTACCACCGTTAATTTTTAAAGACCATTTCCCGTCATTTTCCTTAGAAAATTTATCTTCAAAACCTTTAGTAAATTTAGGTTCTCCTTTAAATTTTACGTTTCCATGTTGTAAAGATGACACAATAGATGCGTGATTATTTAACATCTGAAACTCACCATCTACTCCTGGTACTGTTAAAGATTCTATTTCACCACTTACTAAAGAAGCTTCTGGAGTTACTATTTCTAAATACATAATAATTATAGTTAAGTGTGCTATTATACTTCAGCTAACATTTTTTCTCCAGCTTCGATGACCTCTTCAATTGTTCCTTTAAGGTTAAATGCAGCTTCTGGCAATGTATCTAACTCACCATCCATAATCATATTAAAACCTTTAATAGTTTCTTTAATATCTACTAAACATCCTGGAATTCCAGTAAATTGCTCAGCAACATGGAAAGGTTGCGACAAGAAACGTTGAACTTTTCTAGCTCTATATACAGAAAGTTTATCTTCTTCAGATAATTCTTCCATACCTAAAATTGCGATGATATCTTGTAATTCTTTATAGTGTTGTAATAACTCTTTTACACGTTGAGCACAATCATAATGTTCATCACCTAAAATATCTGCAGTTAAAATTCTAGAAGTAGAATCCAATGGATCTACCGCTGGATAAATTCCTAACTCAGCAATTTTACGAGACAATACCGTTGTTGCATCTAAGTGAGCAAAGGTTGTTGCTGGTGCTGGATCTGTTAAATCATCTGCAGGTACGTAAACCGCTTGTACAGAAGTAATAGAACCTCTTTTAGTTGAAGTAATCCGTTCTTGCATTGCTCCCATCTCGGTAGCTAATGTTGGTTGGTATCCTACCGCTGAGGGCATACGACCTAAAAGTGCTGACACCTCAGATCCTGCTTGTGTAAAACGGAAGATATTATCTACGAAGAAAAGAACATCTTTTCCTTGTCCATCTCCTGCTCCATCACGGAAATATTCAGCAATGGTTAAACCTGATAATGCTACACGTGCACGGGCCCCAGGAGGTTCGTTCATTTGTCCAAAAACAAACGTTGCTTTGGATTCTTTTAAAGCAGATTTTTCAACTTTTGAAAGGTCCCAACCTCCATTTTCCATAGAATGTAAGAAGTCGTCACCATATTTTATAATTCCAGACTCCAACATTTCACGAAGTAAATCGTTCCCTTCACGAGTACGTTCTCCTACTCCAGCAAATACTGAAAGTCCACCATGTCCTTTTGCTATATTATTAATAAGCTCTTGTATAAGTACTGTTTTACCTACCCCTGCTCCACCAAATAAACCAATTTTACCACCTTTTGCATAAGGTTCAATAAGATCAATTACTTTAATCCCTGTAAAAAGAACTTCTGTTGAAGTAGAAAGATCTTCAAATCTTGGTGCATCACGGTGAATAGACAATCCATTTTTACCTGTTTTTGGTAAATTACCAATACCATCAATTGAATCTCCAACCACATTGAAAAGACGTCCGTAGATATCATCTCCAATTGGCATTTGTATAGGAACTCCTGTTGCGATTGCATCAACTCCTCTACTTAATCCATCTGTTGAATCCATAGAAATAGTTCTCACCGTATTTTCTCCAATATGTGATTGTACCTCTAGTATTAATAATTTTCCATTATTATTTACTTCAAGAGAATCGTAAATTTTTGGGAGTTCTGATCCGTTTGTAAATTCAACATCTACAACGGGTCCGATAATTTGGGCAACTTTACCTGTAACTTTTGACATTATTAACTGTTTATTTTTTTTTAGTACTATTAGGGCTATAGATATCCCCTATTTTAAACGGGGCAAATATAGTTTTTTATATTGAAAAAATACAAGGCAAAACCCTATATTTTTATTCCTAACTAATACCATTTCATTATTCCTATTAACCATCAGCAATAAATAGAAATTAATATTACAAAGAAAAAAACCGAAGTATTTAACTTCGGTTTTTTTCTTTGTAATATATCAATCTGATTTATTAATTCGGCAGATTTTCCGGATACATAATAACATAATCAGCTGCCTGTAGCATAGATCCTGATGCTCCGAAATTAGAACCATAAGTTGCATCTATTTGTTCCAAAAATTCATTTGCCATTAAAGCATATCCTCTGGCTGTTAAATGAATTCCACTTAAACTAACTAGACCTCCAAAAACCAAATCTGTAGTCATATTAAAATTATCAAAAACCAATCCACTTGAAGATGCTTCACTTAAAACGTCTTTTAAATTTACAAAAGCAAGTCCATAAGAATCTGCAAGACTTATGATTTTCATAGTATAAGCATCAGTTGCATCCTTAGTTTTTTGGATTTCAATATCAGTTAATACAAAATTATCTGCTAAAGGATAAGTAATTCCATTAACTGATAATTGCCCAGCAGTTTCTGCAGGAACGCCAAGGTCAAGAAGATAAGCGAAATGCTTCTCATTAAATTTGCCGATAACTCCTGAACTGGTTAAGAGCAAAAGATCCTCTGCCGTTGCTTGACGTGACTGGCCATATTGCTGAGCTAAAAGAGCAGCTGTAAAGGAATCTACTCCACTTAGCTCAAGAACAAAAAACAGCTCATCAGTAAGACTTGGCAGACTCTTATCAAAAATCACAACAGGACTCGCCGCGGCTTCAGCGAAAACAATAGAACGCTCAGGGAAACCTAAAAAAGCAAATGCCTGATTTAAACGATTAAAAGATGCGTTAAGTACTGGAATTTGTGGTCCAAAATCAGGATTGGTTGGATCTAATGCCGCATAAGGTACCGCAGTAAAAAATGGTAAATCAGTTACATAAGGAACGTTTGAAAGCACTCCCTTAGCTCCATTAGCAGTTAGTGCAGAAACAATTTCGGTTATTTTAGTATTAAATGCTGTTGGATCTGTAATATCGTATGGCGAATAAGTTGAAGTTTCTTGATTCCCTATTTGGTCTATACCATAGGCACCACCAGAAGTTGCATACGATAATACATCGTTACCTCCCATTACAGATATTGTAAAAAATGTTGGATCCTGAGACACTGCATCTCCTAATACCGTTGCACTTGGGCTTGAAGCCATTCTTACAAAATAAGGATTTGCTCCACTCCCTAATCCAGATATATCACCATAACCCTGCTTTGTAAATTGATAACTTTTAATTCCTGAAACACCCATATTATTAAAGGGCCCAGTTAAAATATTAGAAATCTCAGTAGTAGGAGTAGCATCTAAATAAGCGGGAGCTTGTCCATTAAAATATAATCTAGGACGATACTTAACTTCACCACTTTGGTCTTCATATTGAAAAACTTCACCATTTAATAACAATCCTCCAATGTTATCATTTACCATTGGTTGTGAAAAGAAACCTTCAGTACCTGTATCTGTAAGAGTAACCGTATTTGAAAATGCTTCTGCTAATAAATTTGGAAACGAATACTCTTGGGCTTTAATAAACACTGAACCACTAGATTCACCAGCAGAGAAAGAAGCTCCAAGAGCTACATAGTTTGAAAAATCAGCAGAACCTGAAGTTAACGCAGGAAGTGTTGATGGTGCTGTTGGATCATTCAATGGATTATCATTCCAATATTGATCTTTAGAACAAGATGTCAATAAAGTAATTGCTAAAGCAAGTACTCCAATACTTTTGTATAAATTAAATATTTTCATATTACTATTATTTATTATTAATTATTTATAGTTAAAGAGATGTAATATTGAGATCCAATATTACCAGTACCTACTGCACTTTGATACTCCGTACCTCCTAAATTTGTTGCACCTGCTTTAATAACAGATTTTATTGCAGGAATTCCATAATTTATCTGAGCATCTACAACATATATTTCTGGCATCACCGCATTAGCAATACTCGATTCCCACAAGTATGAACCTTTATATCGTCCATCAATATTAAATCCAAAGTTTTTAAATAAATTCGAATTTCCAATTGAAATCTTTACCTGATTCTCTGGAGTATTAAATCCAGCAGAAAAATCTGGTTCTTTTTCTTGATCAAAATCAAATTTCGCATAAGTGTAATTTACTCCAAACACAAAATTCTTAGCAAATTTAAAATTACCCCCAATTACAAAACCATAAGATTTTATTTGTTCAGTTGAATTTGTATATAATTGGAAGGCTTTGTATTGACCAGTAACAATATCAGCAATACCACTGCCATCAGAAGTACTTCCATTTTCAGGAGTAACTACAATTTGTTGATTGATAAATCCGTCATACATATTGTAGTAAAGATTCGCATCTAAATTAATTGGGCCAATTTTTCCTCTATACCCAATATCAAAGGCAGTAACTTTTTCTTGTTGAACTAACGGAGTTACTACAGCTTCTAATAAAGTTGGATCTCCAGTAGCAGCGAATGCTAATACTGATGTTCTTGTATAGGAATCAAAGTAAGCATCTTGACCTGTTAAATCTGTTCCTGGCAAATTCCTATCTAAGTTATCTGGTGAAGAACCTACTAAAATTGCTCTACCAACATCAAATCCTATAAACAATGCTTGCGTGTCTGGATTTCTAAACCCTGTTTGAAAGGAACCTCTTATATTGTGTTGTTTTTGATCACCTGCAGAATAATTTAAAGAAACTCTTGGTGAAAATTTAGCATCGAAAAAATCGTTTTTATCAACACGAATAGAAGCCGTTAATTTTAATCTTTCTTCTGCTAAGAATTTTTTTGAACCTTGCACATAAGCACCTATCTCACCATACTCAATAGGCCCATCATAATCGGTAAAAATTGTACCATCAGAGTTTAATGAATATTGTCTGTAAGAACCTCCCACTTGAAGATCCATATAATCCTTTAAAAGACTTCTGAAATTATAATTACCCTCACCAACATACATTTTTGTTTGGTCAACAAATTTAGACCCCTCATTCACATCTGGATTATCAATAATTTGATTGTAAGCGTTATTAAATGCTGCTGTTCCTGGCTGTAAGGTAAGAGGATTACCATCTGATGCAAGGCTTGTGCTGCTATCCGAAAAATTTCTTGCAAATAAATGTGCTGACTCATTATCCTGTCCACTTAATTTAGCTTGTAAATAAGCTCCTGTATAAGTACCAAACCATTCTTGAGCATTAATTTTAGCTAAATTAATACCAGTAAATCGCATATCGTAAGAATCACCAGCATCTTCAGTGGTCATATACCCCCTAACAAAAAAGTCTTTACTTCTCAGTTCTAATTTATGCTGTTGCATTAAGAAGTTATCCAATTGATACCTATTAGCACCTTGGTAGATTGTTCTTCCAAATCCAAATTTAGAATTCCAAACTAGTTCCAAATCACCTCCTGTTGGTCTATAGTTTAAAGAGAAATCTGCTTTACCACTTGCAGCTTTATAGGTAGTAACATCTTGTTCTCTATATCCTGTTCTTGATACATTTACTGCCGGAACAACAGCACTTGATCCAGCAGGGATTAACCCCTGAGCTTCTAATGATTGAGCAACTTCATTTAAATTGGTACCTAGTGCACCTAAACTTACCGCATCTCCATAAATATTCAAACCATCGTGTGCTGGCTGATTTTCAAATGGAATAATAGTATCTGGAGCTCCAGCTTCATATAGGTTATATTGATTGGTGTCTGTAGCATACCATTCTGTACCTTGTAAATATGAAAAATTTGCTTTTGCAGCAAATTTATCACTAAATTTATGTGCAGCTCTAATTCCAAAATCATAAAAGTTATTATCTCCAGCAGCTTGTTGTGAAGTAATTCCAGTTTTTACATATACGCTAATTCCTTGATCATCAAAAGGACTTTTGCTCGTCATAAATAAAATACCATTAAAAGCATTCGCACCATATAGCGCAGAAGAAGCTCCAGGTAATAATTCAACACTATGAACGTCTAATTCGTTCAATCCTAAAAAATTTCCAATAGCAAAGTTTAACGCTGGTGAAGAATTATCCATTCCATCGACTAATTGAACAAAACGAGTATTTGCAAATGTTGCAAAGCCACGAGTATTTAACGAACTAAATGTTAAACTCCCTTTATTAATATCAACACCTTTTAAATTTTCTAAACTAGCATAAAAATCTGGAGAGGTTGCGTTTTTAATATCTCTGGCATCAAATCTTTCGATAGTTACAGGAGATTCTCTAACACTTTCAGGAGTTCTAGAAGCTGAAATAACAATTTCGTCTAATTCATCTCCTTCAATTAAGGAAATATTAAAAATTTGATTATTAGATGTTACTTCAAGAGTAACTGATTGATAACCGATACTACTTATTTCAATTGCAAATGGGGTTGCCTGATCAACAGTTAAAGTAAAGTTACCATCAAAATCTGTAGACGTTCCATTAGCGACATCCACAATAATAATGTTGGCACCTAAAACTGGTTCTAGAGATTCGTCTAAAACATTACCAGTAATGGTGGTTTGTGAAAAAGCTATAAAGCTAAAACACATACAAAAAAGTGTAATAATTGTCTTCATATAATTGTTTGAATTGATTTTTATGTCCGAAATATACACAAATTTAACTTTAATTTAAGGATTTGATAATCGAAATTAAAACAATGAGCGTATTAACACCAAATTATTCTAGGTTTTGTTCTTTAATAAGTGAATTAATAGGAACTAAAAAAGCAATATTTAATATGATAAAGGATATCGAGGTATAAGAATAAATAAAAAATTCCAGACTGTAGTCAAGGATATTTCGATTTATGAATCTTTATGATTTAGGATAAGAGTATCGTTTATTTATTTTTTATAAGTTAAGATTGTTTCAAAGAATTCCTCAAATTTTCTTTTCCCTTTTTTTGTAATTGAACACGTTGTTTGGGGATAATTATTCTTGAACGATTTTTTAATATTGATATAGTTGTTTTCTTTTAATTTTTTTATCTGTATACTCAAATTACCTTGTGTTGATTCCGTTATCTTTTTCAAATGACTAAAATCACATTCACTGGTATTAATTAGAGTTGATATTATTTTTAATCTAATAGGATTAAACAATAATTTGTCGATTGGTTTATTCATCAACTTTCGATTTATAAAGTGTTATTCCTGGAATTAACATCCCTAATGATATTCCGATGATATTTACTAATAGAAAATTAATACTTGGATTATAATTTATATAAACTGTAAATAACATCAATAATAATCCTCCGAATATTATTGGTTTAAATTTTATTATTAAACCTGTTATTAATAAGGTTGTGCTTAATAAGAATAAAATATCAGGTACAGGATTAACGTCTTTAAGAAGTGAAATTATTACAATTAACAACCAGGATAAATTAAATACTCCCCATATAATTTTTATTGCTCTCCCTAGATAAGTTTCATATCCAGTTGTTTTTTGGACTTTTATATTATAAAAAACAGTAAGAATCATACCGATTATAGGTAACACTGTCCAAAATAATAATGATGAGTATTCGGTAGACTGAATAAATTGAGGAAAAATATAATGTATCAAACTCATTCCAACAATCAAAGATCCCCAAAATATAAAATTCACACTAAGTGGTTTTAAGTTTTCTTTAGTACTATTAATCACCTTACTTATTATTTCAATTTGTTCTTCAGAAGTATTCATATATTTTAATTTTAATTACACCACAAATATAAACTAGTTTATTTTATAAACAAAATATTTTAATAGAATAGTTAATTGTTAATGTTTGATAATAAATGGAGTTTTGCAATGAATTATGTTAGAAAGGTTGGTGTAGAATAGAACTATCAAACTAAAACTCATAATACTAGAATTGAATTCAGGTTTAATATTAAAAGTTTTGTGGAGATTATTTTAAAATTAAATAAGTAACCTTGATATAAATAATATGACTATTGATATTGTTGAAATAAAAAAAACCAAATAGTTTATAATATTATAAGTGCTCTATAATAAGGTAGTTAATTACTCCACCGTAACCGCTTTTGCTAAATTACGAGGCTGGTCCACATTTCTACCCAACATTAAAGCAATGTGGTAGGAAAGTAATTGTAATGGTATTGTTGTTACTAATGGCGAAAGGGTTTCTGGAGTATTTGGAACCTCCATAACATAATCTGCTATTTCCCTAACAACAGTATCTCCTTCAGTAACGACAGCAATAATTTTCCCTTTTCTGGCCTTTATTTCTTGAATATTACTCACTACTTTTTCGTAATGATTGCTGTTTATTGCAATTACTACAATTGGCATTTGTTCATCGATTAGTGCAATAGGCCCATGTTTCATTTCAGCAGCAGGATAACCTTCTGCATGAATATAAGATATTTCTTTTAACTTAAGAGCACCTTCTAAAGCAACGGGGAAATTATATCCTCTTCCTAAATATAGAAAATTTGTAGCGTCTTTAAAAACTTTAGCAATTTCTTCTATATCTTTATTTTTCTCTAATGCAAGACCTACTTTGCTTGGTATTAAATCTAATTCTCTTAAATGTAACATATAGTTGCTTTGAGATATAGTTCCTTTTATTTTTGCCAGTTTTAAAGCGATCATGGTCAATACCGTAATCTGTGTCGTAAATGCTTTAGTGGAAGCAACACCAATTTCTGGACCTGCATGCGTATAAGTACCACTATGTGTTGTTCTTGATATTGTTGAGCCAACTACATTACAAATTCCATAAACAAAAGCCCCTTTTTCTTTTGCAAGTTTTATAGCAGCAAGTGTATCAGCTGTTTCACCACTTTGTGAGATAGCGATTACTACATCTTTTTCTGTAATAACTGGATTTCTATATCTAAATTCTGAAGCATATTCAACCTCTACTGGTATTCTTGCCAAATCTTCAAAAATGTATTCGGCAACCAATCCAGCATGCCACGATGTACCACAAGCTATAATTATAATTCGGTCGGCATTTGTAAATTTTTCTATATGGTCTTCTAATCCTCCCAATTTTATAATTCCTTTATCAGCGAGTAATCTCCCTCTAAAAGTATCTTTTATTACGGAAGGTTGCTCATAGATTTCTTTTAACATAAAGTGTTCGTAACCTCCTTTTTCAATTTGCTCCAAATTTAACTGAAGCTCTTGTATATACGGTGCTACTATACTATCGTCTTTAATTTTTCTGATTTTTATATCTTTACCTAACCTAATAATGGCCATTTCTTCATCTTCTAGATAAATAGCATTATTTGTAAATTCAATAAATGGGGAAGCATCACTAGCAATAAAAAACTCATTGTCGCCAATTCCAATAGCAAGAGGACTTCCCAATTTAGCAACCACTATTTCGTCTGCCTTATTCTTATCATACAAAGCAATTGCGTAGGCACCAACAACTTGGTTTAATGCAATCTGAACAGCTTGTCCTAATTTGACATTTTCATTTTTCTTAATCTCTTCAATTAGGTTTACTAACACTTCTGTATCGGTATCTGAATAAAAAGTATAACCCCTATTGATTAACTCCTTTTTTAAAACAGCATAATTTTCAATAATCCCATTGTGTATGAGTACTAAATTTCCACTATTTGAATAATGTGGATGAGAATTAACATCATTTGGCTCTCCATGTGTCGCCCAACGGGTATGACCAATTCCTAAATTCCCAATTGTTGCCATTTCTTTAGATACCTTAAGCTCTAAATCTGCAACTTTCCCTTTTGTTTTACAAAGCTGAATATTCTCACCATCATACAAGGCAATTCCTGCACTATCATAACCCCTGTATTCTAAACGCTTTAATCCATTTAGGATAATAGGATACGCATCTCTATGACCAATATATCCAACAATTCCACACATAGTTTTTAATTAGGTTCTGTATAATAAATTTCTAAAATTAATTTTTTATCCTCATCAATCGTATTATTTCCAAAAAGAACGGTACCCTCATGAGAAATTACACTACTTCTTTGCACCGTTTTAATGGTTTGTAAATTTTGATTAGGGTCTAGTAAAGTGTCTAGTTTTTGAAAGCCATTTAACAATACATTTTGTGTAGCAATTAAACCTATGGAAACATTTGTTGAATCTTTATTAATTAAATTACTGATGTGATGTGTTAAATTAATTTTATAAGAAACCCCTAAATCATCGCTGTTTCTTTCAATTCTTCCCATGTGATTTGATATTGCAGTATTAGGGTCCTCTCCAGATGTTGGGTCTAAAAAATAATCTGCCAATACGGTATTATTGTTAATATTATAAACGGTAAGCCTTTCTGGCTCCGTTGCTCCACCAACAATTTTACTTTGGTCTATGTAAAATTTTAAATTTGCATCATTAATTAACCAATCTTTATCTCGAAGCACTTCTAATTCATCAGAAACCCCATTTTGATCAATATCTTCCCCAAATAGATTAATAACAGTAATAATTCCATCACCTCCTCTTACATAAAGGCTCTCTTCGCCTTCATTTATGTTTGGAGATGCAATTGCTGAAGCAACTTCTGGAGACAATTCGTTATCAAAAACATTTAAATTTACTCCGGCGAAACTTAATATATATTCTTCAAAAATAGTGTCAATTATAACTATTCCATCATCATCTAATACAGGATCACCTGAACTATCTTCTCGGGGTCTTAAAAATTTATAATAAAGTGTAATATTAGCAAGTTGGGGATTGAAAATAAATAAATTTCCATTGTCAGTATTTGATGAAGCCTTAAGGTATATCCCTCTAAGGTAATCCTTAAAATTATTATTGTTGCTTAAAAATGGATCCCCTTCTTTATCTAATATTTTTTCTTGAAAATAATCATTGGATAATGGAACTCTTATCCCTGGGGCAATAGTAGTAGTATCAATAGTTACTACACCATCTTCTCCAGTTTCATTGCTTATTATAATATGACCTTCATTACTTGGTACAAAATCTTCTATTTCTAGAAATAAATCGTTTTGTAATAAATTATCTTCAAAAATAGGTCCTTGATTAGAATAATAATATTGAGGATCTTGAAAGTTGGAGTTTGGATCTAAATCTCTTAAAAAATAATTAGATTCGTAGATCGAAATGTTTATAGGTTCACTTCCAAAAACCGAATCTAACATATACGTTGTAATATCTTCCTCTGTAATTACATCGTTAAAATAAGGAATGTATAACATCACACTATCTAAAAAAATTTCTTGCCCTAGAGAATCTCCAAAAACAGGGTTTGGAGAATTCATCAGTAATTGAGTCATATAATTTATAGTAGATTTCCCAAAGGTACCATCATTATAAATACCTAATTGACTAACTGGTATTATATTAGTTTGCACTGGAGCTAATTTCCTACTATAAGCAACTACAGTTTTAGATTTGTCTACTTGAGAAAAAAGACTGTCGTCACCAACAATATCTCCACCTATTGTATTAAAATCTTCCTGACAGGAAACAATAGAAATAATAAAAAATAATATTGCCACTATTTTAGGCAAAGTATTTTGTGTTTTCATAGTAAAATAAAATGATGTATTTATGACAATACTTTTGAAAGGTAAAAATCTAAATAAGCTGGGGATATATCTTCTTTTTTATGATACTTTAACAT
>Ga0307985_10001106_pt1 | contig 15278 bp, 3 predicted proteins | sample EllFjometageno80_FD_203155 | JGI IMG/M metagenome (GOLD analysis project Ga0307985, IMG submission 203155) | Marine microbial communities from Ellis Fjord, Antarctic Ocean - #80 | ecosystem: Environmental > Aquatic > Marine > Unclassified | place: Southern Ocean | collected 2014-10-09 | reverse complement strand
ACATACACCCGTCGCCGCTTCTACCCCCCCCCCCCCCCCTCGTTACAAATCCTCGTGGTGCATGTCGTGGGCTTCGACGGTTTACTACCGGGACTCTTGGGGAAACGCGGCCGCAGGGTCGTGAACCAACCTGACTCGGAAATTGAGTTATCACAACACCCGATACGACGCGTGGTCAGATTCGGGCTGATCCTCACTGATAGCACGGCACCCATGCCCGTCGACTCGATTTTTTCACGTGAAACGCCCGATTTAAATCACACGAGCACTGGGATTTCACATTCCGCAGCCAGGACTTTTGGTCTTTCTGCTCCCATTTCTCCCCCTCACACCGACCTCCAACTAAACATGCTCTCGTCTGTCCTATTCAGCTCCGCGCGTATGACCAGCAGGTCTTCCGCGCTTATGACGCGCCATTTGTCGTCCGCTGCCTCCAAGAGAAAATGGCCGACGGTGGCTATTATTGGCATTGGCCAGGTAAGATAAAGCAGATAAATGGATGGGTGGCAAGCAACACTCTGCTATACGAGGCCATCCAGCACGCTGGTATACCTATACACGTACTCGATGTTGTTGTATTTCCATGTGCTCCACTTTAGTACTATTGTTCACACTTGTGTTGTTCACACTTGTGTATACCTTTTTTCACACATGGCCAGATGGGCGCCGCGGTTGCGGGCAACTTGATCCGCAACAACGTCCCCGTCGTGCTGCACGACATCAACGGCGACGCCAACGTCCCGGATGCCGTCCGTGAATCCATCAAGGGTGCCACTTGGGTCGGAACTGCCAAGGAGGCGGCTGAGGCTGCCGATGTAAGTACTGCAAAAGTGCGGCTGCTGCGGCAGAAGGCGCGTGAACAAAGGGGGGGGGCGGTGTGAGCTGCGTGTACCTCGCAACCCTCGCCCAGCTCAAGCCTCGTATCCTTCGTCCCCTTTGTTCACACGTGTTTGTGACGCGCTTGTGACGCGCTTGTGACTCGGTTATGGTCCCCTTTGCTCACACATGTGTGGTGTGTGATGGCAGGTTGTCATGACTGCTCTCCCGCGCCCTGAGCACGTGACGGCTGCGTTTGAGGGGGCCGATGGCCTCCTCGCTGGGTTCTCGAAAGACATGACTTGGATCGAGCACAGCACCACCGACTTCCGCAACACCATGAAGCTGAAGGAGTCGGTGGAGGCCGTTGGAGGGCACTGTGTGGAGGCACCCTTCACTGGCGGCATGCAGATCCTTAGGGAAGGCAAGATGGTTTCTCTCGTCGGCGCCAAGCCCGAGGTGTTCGAGGGCGCTATCGCCGACCTGGTGGCCCTGAGCGCGCCCCGCCTGGTCCGTTGCGGCGAGTTCGGACACGCCACTGTCATCAAGGTTTGGAGCAACGTGCTGTGCGCAGCGATGGACGTGCACATCGGCGAGGTCCTCGCGTGCTGCAAGAAGGCGGGTTTGGATATGAACTTGGTCTTCGACGCCATGAGGGTTAGCAGTGGGAACTCGTTCTGCTGTAAGTGAAAGAGCGAGCTGAGTGTTCGCGAAGATCGCCGTTAGATTGAACAAAGGAGGCGAGCAAAGGTGTGCGTGGAAGCGAACGTTCTCGGTTTGCGAGCGATTCTCTCTGAACGACCGGGCTCAAAAAACGAACGAACGCGTTTTTCGCTCTCTCGCTGTTCGCTCTCTCGCTGTTCGAGCACTCGCAACCCTCGACTCACACATGTGTACACATTGCAGGGGAGACCGAGGTGCCCATCATGCTGCAGGGGGACTTCAACCCCAACTTCACTGCTCGGATGATGCTCAAGGACATCGAGCTCACGCTGGATTTGACGGAGCGCCTCGGGGTCAAGACGCCCATGACCGAGCTGATCAAGCGGAGGTACGAGGACGCTATTGAGAGGTACGGCGAGAGCTGCGGGAGCGCGGCGCCGGCTCGGCTCGCTGAGGACGAGAGCGACTGCAGTTTCAGCACCGGCGCGGGCAACGCGAAGGACGCTTTTGAGAACTGGAGCTACACGACCGAGTTCGTCAACGGCAGCTACAACATCGTGCACCAGGATTACGAGAACGCGTACTTGAAGGAGCCCTTCACCACACACCACCCCGTACAGAGCGAGGTCGAAGTGCTCAGGAAAATGGTCCAGGAGCTGGAGGAGCAGCTGGCGGCGGCCAAGAAGTAGACATTAACAAAAGCTATGCAGTGTAAACAAAGGGAGGAAAGCTATGAGCTGAGCCAGCCGTTGGATCGCGCGGGTTGGAGCGGTTGAGCCTGGTTGAGCTACAAACTAAATCCTTCCTGGAGGCCTCCTTCCTTCATCCTTCCTTCTTCTAATGGGTGCCGCTGCAAGCCTAGACAAGTCCGCCCTCTCCGACGCATCCCCCGCCGACATAAGCTCCTTCATTAACGACCTCCCCCTCCAATGTTCTCGCCGCCATCGCCCTTTCCATTCAAGAGGATCCCAGCTCCAAGTGGAACCCTTTCTATTGGCACATTTAACACGCGGACGTGTGGTTTGCCAGTATGATGTTAGTGTTACTCTCTCACGTACAAGAACGCCATCACCAACGAGCTTCTCATTTCGCACGCTGCCAAGCTGTACGAGACCACCAGCAACAACACGTACCTAGACATCGCCGTGGCGGGCTACGACTGCTTCGAGGTCTCGTGCACGCTGACGGACGCCAATCTCATTGTTGATGGCCTCTGTGACTCTCTTGACTGCAAATATCAACACCAACTCAAGGCAACTGTGAGGATAGCGTCGATCCCGACGCTTGTGATCACGACGGCTAGTTCTTCAAGGGGATTTCGCTAGGCACTTGGCGCACTTTATAGAGTCCGCCAACTCAACAGCCTCGGGCGACTTCTTCGAAGCCAACGTGCAGTCGCTTGCCCAAAACAACATGAACGACGAAGGGCTGTTCGGAGTGCAGTGGACTGGGCCGTTCTTGCCACCTGACGAAGACGAGTGTGTGCTACAGCTCTCGGCGTTTTCCCTCTGGCACCTTGCTCCACTCTCATTTTCTTCTTAATCGTCTCTTCTACCTTACGTCCTTGTCCCCCACCCACTCTAATTCTGTCTACCCTAATGGTATGTCCACCAACTCCTCCCTCCTTACAACGCCGCCGCGTCCTGCCCCTCGCTGTCCACACCAGCGGCGACGATGTCGGTCATCTCCACGCCCGCGTCGTCGTCACCCTGTCTCACCGTCACCGCCTTGGTCTTTGGCGGGAGGACAACCTTCTGCTCCTTGCCCACCTCCTCGATCTTGTTGGCGTTGCTCTCCTTGTCGGGCGAGGTCTTCTTCATGAACGCCACGATCTTGGGCGCCAAGATCTTCTCCCTCTTGCTGACGTCGGTCTGGGCCTTGTTGAGCACGTGGAAGGCCTCGAAGGCAGCCGCGGTCTCCTTCTCAGGGTGGGGGTTGTACGCCGCCAGTCCGTACCCGGGCAGCTGGCTGTATCTGTCCAGGTGGAGCTTCTGCTCGGGCGGCTGCAGGCACGAGAAGCACTTGACGATGCAGTTGTTGCTGCACCTCTGCTCGCCCACCATGCCCGTAACCATGTCAATGAGGATGTTCCCGAACTGCTTCGCGCCGAAGAGGCACGCCGCGCCGACCCACGCCAGCCCGTAGATGAGCACCAAGAACTTCTGCTCCTCCGTGTAAACCTTGCTCATGTCCGTCTGGATCTCCACGAACGGCCACGACCTGTACAGTCCCCAGGTCATGGCCAAGTGCGCCACCAGAGTCCACTCCAAGATGTATCTCGCCGTGACGCTCATCTTGTAATCGAGCTCTGGGGGCCTCTCCCAGGTCCTCAAGATGCAGAACTTGTCGGTAAAATACGCCAGCCCGAAAGCGAACGTCGCGTACCCCAGCCCGGTGGGCAGGATACTCACGTAGAACAGGCACAAGAACAGCGTCTTGATGCTGTCACTGTACCTCTCGGCCAAGTCCCACTTCCTGGGCTCGAAGCACTTGTTCAAATCGTCCTGGCAGTTCTTCACGCCCCTGCTCTTGAACTTCCTGTTAAACACCAGCATCGGATCGAACAGCCTACTGGCGCTCAGAGTGATGTCAGCCTGCAGCGTGGTCTGGATCTTCGCCACGAACTCCGTGTTCAAGTACAGCCTGTGCTTGAAGTCCAAGATGCCCTCCGTGTGGGGGATCCCGAAGATGCTCGTCTTGTCGTGGTTGGCCGCCTTCTCGCACGTCAGCAACAACAAAATCGCCGTGTTGACGACTCTCACTGCGGTCAACTTGGTCATCAAACTGTACTGCTGGTCACTGTACGTCAACGGAAGCTCCACGTTCTTCACCCAGAACACCGTGAACGCCTTCAAAATCCCGTTACTCGCCGCCACCGCGTAACCTTGGTAGTTTGGGTTCAACTTCATGTTGTTGAACAGCATGATGATGGCCAGGAACAAGATGGTAAAACCGAAGCAAATCAAGTAACCCAGCCACTCCCTCAGCCTCCTGTTCCAGATGCCGACCGCCAAGTTACTGTAGATGAGATCACTCGCCTCACAGGCCTGTTTCACCTTGGGGTACTTGCCGTGCGGGCCCTTAACGTTGTAACTCGAGGCGCACGCCGTGTCCAGCGCCAACTCCGTGTCAAACGTGACGAACATCCTGCTTCCCCTGATGGGCTCCACACTAGTCTGCAACGCGTCAATCCTCTGGTCGAGCTCCTCGATCATGCTCAGCATATACTCGGGCGTGACACCAATCCCCAACATCCCCAACATCGGGTTCGGCGGGTTGGCCTTGCTGGCCAGCGGCATCTTGTAGTCCGGGTCGGCCTTCTTCAATCCCCTAATCACAGAGAACAGCTTCTCCTCCATGGCGCGCCTCCTCTCGACCATGTTGTAGATCTGCCTGGCGCCCTTGACGCAGAAAGTAATGCTCACCACCTTCCCGTCCGTCTTGCTCCCGTCCTCGACAAACGGCTGGTCCTCCTCCACGTAGTCTTCCTTGATCCTCGTCATGTCCTTGGTGATTTCCTCAAAGTACTTGCGCCACTGGCCAACACTAACCTCGGCGCTCGGCGGCGCTCCCTTGACCACCAAAGTGTAATCTCCGGGCGTCTGCACGCCGGCGTCGATCCTCGCAATCAGCTTCTTCTCCTTGTCGTCGGCCAGAATCAGCACCAGAGCCAACAGCAAGCAAATAGTCAGGTCCGTCACGCCGCTGCCAATGCTCAGACTCTCGCTACTCACGTAACTCCCCCTCAGCACCATGGCCAGCTCGTCGCTCTGGTTCAGCCCGTTGCTAACGATGATCGGCAAAGCCAGCAGCAATCCGCCTAACAGCATGTAGCACAAGAACAACATGTTCTTGAAGTACAAGCTCACTCCAACGCCATAGTCACAATCGTCAATATCGGTACTCCACACAGGCCTCAGCTGCTTGTCAGGGTCTCCCATCAAAATCCTAAAAATGCACGGCTCGGCCGCCCACAACTCATCGCCCGTGCCTTCAGGACACTGCGGCAAGTCCTTCCTGCTGTACTCGACTGCCTTGGCCATATCCGGCGCCTCCCACGGAACCATGTACTCGTCGTGGGTGAACTTGTTCCTGTTTGTGTTCAAGCTGCCACCGGCAGTACTATTCACGAACAGTTTGAACTCCTCAACGCCCAGCTCGCCGTCTCCGGAATCGTCAAACTCGTCCATAATCTTCTTGATCTGGGAGGCCGTCCAGGGTTTCCCCGTCGTCTCAATCATGGCCCTCAGCAGCTCGTCGCAGTCGATGAACCCGCTGCCGTCGATGTCGGCCTTGTTGAACGCCTGCAAGATCCTCTTGTCCTGGGGGTCCCTCGGGTCAATCTTGTTCAGCTTCTGCATTCCGCAGAGATCGACTCCCTCGAACGCATCAAAGTTCTCGTCCTCAAGCAACTCGGCGTTGTCCATAGAAGCCATCCTCTTCATTGTGTGACCGTCGTGCTTCTTAGCCTTCTTCTCCTTGGCCTTCTCAATCTCGCGCTCCATCTTCTTCGCCAGCAAGTCGTTTAAGTCGTTCATTCCCGCATTGGCCGCCATGTGCTTCTTCACGGCGTTGTTCTTGGCCTTCGTGCCACTGACCGCGTTCTTGATGAACCACAGAACCATCAAACTAATGATCACGACGGCCTCACCGGCAACGAACAGCAACAGCGTCGTCAAACTAATCTCCTTCGGCACGCAGTCGCCACTGTCGCACCTGCCCAAACTGATGCCCTCGTCCGATCCCTCGAACTCCATAAATCCTCCACTCTTCAAAGCGTTGAAGCGGTTGCCGTAAATGACAAACGCCCCCGCGTTCGTCGCAGTGTCGCCCTCTCCATCGAGCTCGAAGTAAATACTCTCGCCCTTGCCGTAGTCAACGCTGTCGCCCTCCCGGGGTTGGCACTTGACTTTAGGGCCCTCGCCAACAAGTTGGCTCATGTGGATACTGTTCTTCTGGTCGCTGTTCTTCTGCGTGACCTTGAATAGCCCGTCGAAGCAGCACACACCGTCTTCTCCCGTGGACTCGCATCCCACGTCTTGGATCATGTAGTTGCCGCTCCACCTCAGAGCGCTACCCTCGACCAAACAATCGTACTCCTCAGTGGGGCGCTTCACGCCTTCCACGCCATCAACAGAATAGCCCTCGAACCTCGTGGAATGCAGGCACTTGTCGTCGTCATATTCGTTACCAACACCGCCGCAAGTGACGTCCCTGGTCCTCAAACCGTCATTGAAGCCAAATCTGATGGGCTGGCAGCTCGACCACTCGGTATACTGCCACGACGCGGTGTCGTGCTCACTCAACCCGTACTCCGTGGGAAAGCTCGTCTTCTTCACCATCTTGAAGTTGGCCTCGAAGCCGCTAACACTCACGGTGTCGTCTGACCTGAAGCTGATCTTGAGCTTGTCGGTGTGTGTGTAAAACAAGCTCGGGCTAGGAGCGGTGAAGCGGTTCTGCTTGCACACGGTACCCTCACTGCAAGTGGAGTAAATCAACCCGTCGGACGGCTCCTTCCTTCCGCAAATCTTGGCAAGCAAAACATCGTCGGCGTTCTTGATCTCGACGTAGTCGTAAATGCAGGGGGCCGGCTCCTCTCCTCCCTCGACGTGGAAGGAACTGAAATCCATCTTGATGCCGTAGAGCTCCTTGTCGTCTTCGTCGATCGTGATCTCCCAGTCGCAGGACGCCTCGCTGGCGTAAGCGTCGGCGTGACCGTCGCTGATGACCCCCTTGTTCTTCCCGCCTACCAACTGCAAAGAAATCTCCCTCGTCTCCTTGCTGCAAAATTTCCCGTCGTCTTCGACTTGCAACCTCCTCTCGTCCACAGCCAACTTCCTGGAGGGTATGGCGACGACCGCCTCGACAGCGGTGTATTTGATGTTGAAGCCTTCGAACTGCATGTCCCCGTCAGAGTGGAAGGTCACCGTGACCTCGTTACTCTTACTCGTGAAGTTGGGCTTCACTCCGGATCCGCACACCGTGGTGGAGTGACCCGTATAAACCTCGTCCTGGATCCTCAAGTAGTCGTACTCGCAATCAGTCTCCTGCTCGAGCGCGAACGAGATGAACTCGAACTCAATGACGTAGCCCGCCCTGGCTGCAAACTTCCACTGGCAGTGGGAGTCTGCATCGTACTCCAGCAACTCGAGTTGGTCCGAGTATCCGCTGTGAATGGCTCCCATGGCAGCGGCTGCGGGGCCGAGGGGAACAGCCGCACCGGATATACAGTGGTGCATGATGATAACCTCCTTACCGTCTTCGTTGACGACAGTTTCCTCCTCAACCACCACCTCCTCCTCAGCCCCGTCGTCCTGAACAACAAAATCGTCGTCCTCAATAGTGGCCTTAACGGCTACAGCGACGGCCTCAAAGCCCTGCGCCGTGAACATCTCGTCGGTAATGAACTCAACGTGCATGGTCTTGCTTGAACTCTTGATGCTGGGAGCGGACACCGTCGTGATGTCGCCGTTGCTGGTGGGCGAGCAAACGTAAGCCCGAACGCCGGCGTTGACGTCCGCGCCGTCCCGAACTGTGATGCGATCATAACATCCGGTCTCGAAATCGATTCCGGGGTCCAAAAAGGAGAGGTACACGTTGAACCGTTGCCTTGCCTCCACCATTTCCCCAGCCTTATTCTTTGCCAATACTACCACGGGTGGCGGTGCACGGATGACCCAGGAGCAGTGCATCAGATTGGCGTAGTTGTCGCCAGCACTTCCGTCGGTAATCAACCACTCGTTCATGGCCCCAGCGTTCACGGTGGTTTGATTTTGATCCGAATGGGAGAGGTAGAGATTCTTGGTGCTGATCTCCCCGGGTTGGGAGCACAAACCCGCCTCGGGGTCATTGATGGCGAAACGCTCGCTCATGTAGCCGAAGACGCCGTCCTCGACGTTGCTGCTGATGACAATGAAGTAGTCGTCGTCGTTGACAAATCTGCTCCAGACGAGAGGTAAGACGGTGCCGTCTCCCGCGCCAGCATCCATCCTCGCGCTCGTCTCAAAGTCGAACTGCCACGCCACGGTGTGGCACGCGCTGAAACCATCCATGTCCTCGAGCAGCTGGTCCGAGCACTGGGAGGGGTCGCCCTTGTAAAGGGAGATCATGGAGGAGCTTTCGAGTGTGAAGCCGGTTCCCGTCCACCTCACGTTGACCTTCTCTCCCACGTCGTAGATGGGAGGGGCGCCGTTGACGCCTTCCCTGACCGAGAACTCCCCTGCCTCAGACACTTCCCTGACGGGATGCACGTTAATGTTGGTGGGGCAGGCGGTCGAAGCGACGTAAATTCCAGAACAAGATCCCTGAGACGACTGGCACTTGCCGGAGCTGAGGCACCAGCCGCAAGACTGGGTAGAGTACGCGCCCGAGGCGCCGAACTCGTACTCCCTGCACGCTCCACACGAAGGCTGATAGCCGCAAGTGATGGAGGGGGGCACGTCGAGGTCCGCAGCGATAGGAGGCACGACGGTAAGCTCCAGCACAGACTCGAAGGCTTCGGGGTACTGCGGGCCAGCGAAGGTCACACCAGTCTTGGCATAGACCACCTTGACAGAGCCTCCGCCGTCCCAGCCGTTGCCGTAAGTGTCGATGTTGAGCAGGTTGTAAGATCCAGGATTGAGGCAGAGCTCTCCGTTGGTGTACTGCTTGCAGATGACGTTGCTCGAGCCGCTGTCATCGCACTCGTGTCCCGCACCGGGGGTGTAGAAGTGGGTGACGGTTTTGTCTTCGAAGACAGCGTTAAAGTCCTGCTCCTCGGCATCACCATAGCTAGTAATGTCGTCGTAGAGAGCGAAGAAGTCGCCAATGAACGGGTTGTGGGCGTAGATGCTAGGGCTCTCGGACTTGCCGTCGAACAGCATCATCTCCATCTCCATGGACCAATCCTTGGCCGACACAATGATCGCGATGTCGACGCAAGGCTGCTCGATGTAGAACTCCTGCGTCGCGTCATCTATAATCTCGACGCCGCCAGTGGCGCCGGGCACCACGGCTGAGATCTTAAGCTTCCACATGCCGGAGGGGATGAAGGCGGAGACCTCCCAATCAAAGTGACCAGTGTTGGGCGTAGCCTCGGCAACGACAATCTCCTTGTGGGTGCTTGAAGTGCTGGCCTGGCCCGCCTTGCACTCCAAGTCAAACTCACTACACACCCAGGTGTCGGTGTAGACAACGATCTTCATGGCGAGCGAGCCTCCCAAGTTCTCGGTCGCCCAAGTGATGTCCATGGCGCTGGTGCCGCCGACCGTAGCGTGCGTCTGGTTCGTTGTGTTGTGCAAGTCGTAAGGCTTAGTGATGGTGAGGACATATGCTGCTGAATCAGAGCAACTCTCCACCGTGGTGGAGGGCGCAAACACCTTACCCTGAGCGTTGCAGTCAGCAGCCAAGCCCTCCGAATCGACTTCCATGCACTTAGACCGGGTGGGGTCGGCGGTGCAGTAACCGCACTTCAGCGAGCCGTCTGCGTTCTTGTCGTTGACACAGCTGAAGCAGTCAGAGTGCTGGCACGCGGCCGAAGAGACGGTGAACGCGAGCGGAGTAGAGGAGCCCACGATCTTGGTGGGCGGGACCATGAAGTCGCCGCCAGCAGCCACGACAAGCAGCTTTCCGTCGCCGTTCCAGCCGTCACCGAAAACATCGTAACCGGTGAGCTTCCAGTCGCCATCGGGCAGGCAAATATTCTCCATCTTGTAGTCGCCCTCCAGCTCCCAAGGTCCTTGCATGGTGTAAAAGCAGCCGTTGCCGGTGGTGGTCTCGAGCTCCCAAGAACTCTCCTGGGGCCACTCGTTGATCTCGGCAATGATGGTGAACAGCTGGCAGTTTTGCGTCGCGGGATCGGTGGGGGCGGGGTTCTCCGCGCTGTAGCAGGCGTCCAACGTGGATTTCTTCTGAATTCCGCTCGCTGTTTCTGCGCCGGGTGCTGATCCACCCGCCGGAGGTTCCTGGCCTTCTATGGGCTCATACCACTCCATCTTGAAGGGCTTGCACACGTCAAGGTAGGCGGCGAAGAGTTTAGTAGCCTCGCTGCGGGTCACCGTAGTTTCACCGATGCCTTCCTTCATTTCGTACTTGCAAATGCAGTCGTTCGTAGAGGGGTAGTTGTAGAAGGACACAGACTCGGTGACGGGCATGTTGTTCCCGTCCATCAGCGGCTGGCCGTTCTCGTTGAAAGCCATCCTGTCGTACATAAGAGGCTCGAGGGCATCCTTGCAAGCGCCGAAGTTGCTGTTGGTCTCGTCGGGTGCCGAGTCATCCCACATGCACCCGCTCTGCGCCTGGAAGTAGGCGTCGTTGAACTTGTTGTTGCTGAAACCAGCGTTGGTAGCTTCCTCGCAAGGGTCGTAGTAGTACTGCATGGTGAAGGGTGCAGAGACCTCCCTCCTAAACCCACCGGTATAGGTCATAACGGGGCAAGTAGCGCAACCCGCCATCTCCTGGGTCACTTGCAAGTCCTGGTCGTAGTAGCTCAACCTGATGATCCACTGTCCTTCGCCTCCGCCGCCGAGATTGAAGTCGAACGTGCCTGAATTCATCATGGACATAGCCATCTGCGAAAAGCATTCATCGGGTTTATTCCAGTCGGTGCAGTCCTTGCCTTCTAAGTAAGGAACCAGCTCAACTTCCACCGCGGCCTCGGGAGAAATCGCAGTCGAGTTCCAGAAGATTTTGACAGTGTCGCCGACGTTGATAGTCGGGGCCACGAATTGGCCTGCAGTAAGCGTTGACAAGTCGTTCTTGTTGGCGACCCTGACATTGGAGAAGCCGGGGCTGGGGCATACCACTTCGGTCTCCGCGCTTCCGCCAGCGATGACCTGGTTGTCGGCCGCGCAGCTTCCCATGGCATCGGCCTCGCGGCAGAGGTTCTCGGAGATGCACCAGCCACACGCGCCGACAGCGTCAGCGCACGTGGCGCAACTGGCGCGCCAGCCAGCAGTACAGTCGGTTGAAGACTCGCCCGTGACAACAAAGGTGAACATCTCCTGCTTGTTAGCAGGAACCATATCCTTGAGAGGCTTTTGCCTCATCAAATCAATGACGGGGGCGCCGGACGACAAGTCCGTGATGGTGAACTTGCCGCCGTTCCAGCCGTCTCCGTAGTCGTCCTGGCCAAGGAATGTGTGCTCGCCGGCGTCGAAGCAAGCAGTGTAGGTGTACGTGCCTTTTTGCTGGTACTGGTACTTCGGCAAACCAAAGTTCGATCCTGCTGTGAACTTGGTGCTCATGGCAACCGAATTCCCGTTCAAGTCGGCTTCGAGCGCGCCGTAAGACACGGAAGCGGCGGTTTCGGGGAACTCCCAGAAGACCTCACTCGGGTACTGCTCCTCCTCCAAGTTGATGGTGAGCATCACGTTGAAGCAAGCGGGCGCAATGGTGAACGTGGGAGTGTAGTAGGCCACAGTAGCGTCCGAGAACATCTCGATCCTGATCGCGTAGTCGTCACGGCGGGCCAGACCGGAGGGAATCGTGAATGTCAAGCCCGCGTCCGACGTCCCCATGTTGTTGGGCACCGTTTTGACCACCTTAATGACCTCGTACACGAACGCCTCAGTGGTGGAGAAGGGGTCCACCCATGCGGGCTCCGAATTGTAATTGCTGCCTCCTCCGCCGGGGCCGGGGTACATGCTGCCGTCCGAGGGGTACCCGCTGCCGTCCGAGGGGTACCCGCCGCCGTCCTCCATTTGCGAGCAGGCTTCATTCAAGTTCATCTCCTCGAACAGGTTCGCCCAAGAGTCCTTGGTGGCTGGGCCGCAGTCGTAGCCGAGACACTCAAAGAAATCATCCTTGGTCTGGCAGATCATCATGACGTCCATGTTGCCCGTTCCCATCGCCATTTGGATGTCGAAGCCCATCTTGTTCTCGGAGCACATCTGAACGCAGGCGTCCGAGCACAAGGTCAGGAACATCGTAGCCAGACTGTCGACTTCCTCGGACCCGCAGCCCTGGGATATGCAAGTCGTGAGGGAGTCCTTCTTCGGGCAGATGGCGCCAGCGTCGGGCATGCCACCCGCAAAGGCATCCTCGATTCCGTCGGCCTCGAGGCAGGTCATAGCGCAATCAGGAATATCGTCGCCTTCGGGGTTCATGGATCCGTCGGAGTCATAGCCGGGTCCCGAGTCGCTGGGGTACGAGTCGCTGGGGTACGCGTCGCTGGGGTACGCGTCGCTGGGGTACGAGTCGTCGGGGTTCATCATATCGTCGGGGTTCGTCTGGTCGTAGGGGTTCGTCGGATCGTTGGGGTTCGTCGTGTCGTCGGGGTTCATCATGTCGTCGGGATTCGTGTCCATGCCGGGCATCATCTGAAGCATCCTCTTCTGATTCTTGGCCTTCTGCACGTCAAGGCTGGCCCCCGCGTTGTTCGGGCTCTTGACGAGCGAGATCTTCATCATGGCGGTGGCGGCCGCGGTGGACGCCCACTTGATCGTAATTTCCTCGCTCTCGCCGAACGAGCAAGCTTCGTCCTCGTTGGCGGCGCAGCTGTCGGAGAAGACAATCTCGGGCGTGATGGTGACGGTGTCGGACATCTTGCACATCTTCTCTGTGGTGAAGATGGCGGACGCGAGCCAGCAATAGTCGGCGCAAGCGTCTGCGGCCTGCAGGCCGCAGCCAGCAACGCAGTCGTCGTTAGTGTTGGTGTCCTTCTTGGCGCGGTCCGGGCAGGTGAAGTCGGCGTCATTCCACGTCGGGTTCGTGGCCGTAGAATCAGCGTGTTGCTCCTTACACTCCTGCTCCGAATCGCACCAGGCGCAGTTAGAGACCTCGTCCGTGACGCAGGACTTGCAGTCCAAGTTCGAACACGTCTTGACGCCCTCGATCTCGAAGGCTACGTTCAGGGAGTTGCCAGACTGAGGGGAGGTCTCCGGGATGAGCTCCACGCCGTTGTCAATGCGCTTCATCGAGAACCACCCTCCGTTCCAGCCATCTCCATAGGAGTCCTTGGAAGCGAGCTCGTACACCCCAGGGATGATGCAAAACTGCTTCGTCACCGTCTCCCCCTTCATACCGCCTTGGCCTTGCCACTGATACCCGTCATCGAAGCAGGTAAACGAGAGGCTGATCTCCTCCGGGTAATCGTTCAAATAGACGGTCACCTCAACCTCAATGCAACCGGTCAAGTCGCCAGCCTTGTCTCCCACAGATTCCGCATACGCCTGTTTGGACAAAGTGGAGCAGTCGAATGTGGATGCAGTGTCGCCCTCTTTGCCCTTGCCATTGTCGTCAGGCATGTACGGGGACGAGTACGTGTCGGACGGGTACGTGTCGGACGGGTACGTGTCGGACGACCCGTCACTACTTTCATCCCCTGTCGGCTGATCGCAAGCCCAGGTTTTGATTTCTTCGGAGGAGGTCCACGCTTCGTTATCGCAGTTCTCATTCATGCAACCATGCAGCATTTCGGTGCCGTAGTTGAACTGGTCGCAGACGTAACTCGGGTTGTTCTGGAGCTGGTCGAGCGGGAACTCAGCCTGAGTAGCGCACCCATCCAGGCACCCGTTGGCAGTGGGGGGGGGGCAATCGATATCCATATTCTCAAACTTGTTCGCCCAAGTTTCCTTGGTGGCTGAGCCGCAGTCGTCGCCGAGGCACCCCAAGAAAGCATTCTTGGTCGCGCTCGCACAGAGGGCCATGACGTTGGCGACGTCCATCTCCCCCTCGGTCATCATCGCAGCTTGGACGTCGAAGCCCAAGGAGCCGCCTTCCAAGGCGCATGTCTGAACGCAAGCGTCCGGGCACACCACCAGCATCGAAGCAAACTCGGACGCCATCTCGGACCCGCAGTTGGTGGCTGCGCAAGAGAGGAGGGTGTCCTTCTTCGGGCAGATGGCAACAGGGTTGGGTGGGTCGAAGTCATTGGAAGAAAGTTCGTTAACCTCGAGGCAGGGGGTAAGGCAGGCGGGGAGGTCGTCACCGCCGGTGTCGGTGCCGGCGCCGGTCCCGCAGTCCGTGCCGTCGTACAGGGCCTGAACGGAGGGCACGAGGGACCCGCACCCTTCGTCATTGAGGCAGACCTTCAAGTCGTCGAGCTTGTCGCACATTTGATTGTCGTAGTAATCGTTTCCTTCGGCGAAGATGTCGTAGTTGATGATGTTGGTGGAGCACTCCTGGCACGCGGTTGTGCCGGTGCCGGCAGGGGTGGGGGTGGGGGCGTCGGACTCGGCGCACTCCTCGCCGAACTTGACCTGAATCTGGTCCAGCTCGGTGTAGCACTCTTTGTTCTCGAGGCAGTCCTTCAGGCCGTTGAACATGCCGCACTGGTCGTTCTCGTCGAGTTTGAACGTCTGCTCGTAGATGATGTCGTATCCGAGGGCGTCGTTGGAGCACTCCTGGCACGGGGTTAAGCCAGCGTCGGCAGTAGGCTCGGCAGTAGGCTCGCCAGTAGGCTCGCCAGTAGGCTCGCCAGTAGGCTCGCCAGTAGGCTCGCCAGTAGGCTCGCCAGGCTCGCCAGTAGGCTCGCCAGTAGGCTCGCCAGGAAGCTCGACAGGAAGCTCGACAGTAGGCTCGGCAGTAGGCTCGGCAGTAGACTCGTCAGTAGGCTCGGCAGTAGACTCGACGCACTCCGTGTCGAACTTGCTCTGAATCTCTTCCACCTCGGGGTAGCAGTCCGCGTTCATGAGGCAGAACTTCAGGGCGTCGAACTCGCCGCACTTGTCCTTCCCGTCTAGTTTGAACGTCTGCTTGTCGAAGATGTCGTATTCGAGGGCGTCGGTGGAGCACTGCTGGCACGCGGGTGCGGGTTGTTGCGCCACGGCGCCGACGAGGAGGAGGGATGCGACGAGGAGACGCATGGTGATGAGGTGGGG
>Ga0307985_10001105_pt1 | contig 15304 bp, 13 predicted proteins | sample EllFjometageno80_FD_203155 | JGI IMG/M metagenome (GOLD analysis project Ga0307985, IMG submission 203155) | Marine microbial communities from Ellis Fjord, Antarctic Ocean - #80 | ecosystem: Environmental > Aquatic > Marine > Unclassified | place: Southern Ocean | collected 2014-10-09 | reverse complement strand
CACGAGTTCTGGTCATGCACGAGTTGGCGTTTTCAGAAGTTGAACACGATTCATTCTGGATTAATTCATGGAACGATTGCATTTCTTTCTCAGATCATTTTATCCTCTCCAGCCTTAACGTGAGTACTCATTCCCGCTCTGTAGCCAGTTGCCGGTGCCCCCAAACCCCTCCCAGCACAGCCTCGTTGCCTCCCTTGTTGCCTCTTTCGCATCCCCGCACCCCACTCTAACCCCCACCGCCTCAGACATGTTTGCTAATTATGACTTCACCGAGCTCTTCGGCGCCACCCTCAAGAGCAAGACCGGCGATGTTACCACGTCCGAGGCCCTCAATGGCAAGAACGTCATGGTGTACTTCAGCGCACACTGGTGCCCGCCATGCAAGGCCTTCACTCCCAAGCTCTCGACCTTCTACACTTCACTCAAGGCCTCTAACCCTGACTTCGAGCTGGTCTTCGTGAGCAGTGATCGCGACGAGGAGGCGTTCAACGAGTACTACAGCGAGATGCCCTTCCTTTCCCTCCCCTTCTCGGATCGCGATCGCAAGGCAACCCTCTCCAAGAAGTTCAAGGTCTCGGGCATCCCTTCCCTCGTCGTCCTCGGCTCCGACGGATCCACGATCACGACCGACGGCCGCAGCGGCGTGGCCGACGACCCCACGGGCGCCAAGTTCCCCTGGAAGCCGCCCACGTTCGAGGAGACGATGCCCGACGCATTGACCGGCAAGAGCGGCGACGTCAAGACCGAGTCCCTCGACGACAAGCACCTCATGCTGTACTTTAGCGCGCACTGGTGCCCCCCGTGCCGCGGCTTCACTCCCGAGCTCGTCAAGGTGAGAATCACACACATATGTGAACGAAGGGAACGCGCTACGAACATGCCTGTACTAACCCAACCCGCTCGCAGGTTTACGACGAGCTGAAGAAGACTCGGGACGACATGGAGCTCGTGTTCGTTTCCAGCGATCGCGACGAGGAGGCCTTCAAGGAGTACTACGGCGAGATGCCGTGGCTCGCTCTCCCGTTCGCGGACAGGGCCGCCAAGAACGCCCTCAGCAAGATGATGGAGGTCGACGGCATTCCGAGCCTCGTCGTGCTCGGGCCGAAGAAGGACGGCAAGAGGGAGGTGATCAACGGGAGCGCAAGGGGGGAGGCGAGCATCGACAACATTGCGGCGTTTCCGTGGTACCCCAAGCCGTATGGCGATCTGAGCAAGAGCGTGGAGTGCGGTGGCAGCGACATCAACGAGACGGCGAGCGTGATTGTGTTCTGCGAGGGCGCGGACGACGACGAGCAGGCGGACATTGTTGCCTGTGTCAAAGAGGTTGCCGAGAAGAAAGAACTGAAGGGGGCGGATGGAAGCGACTTTCTGTTCTTCTACGGGACGAAGAGCGGCGGGTACGTTGATCGCGTCAGGCAGCTGTGCGGGCTCGACGGGGACGACAAGAAGGGAGAAGTGTGCATGGTGCTGCTAGACATTCCCGATAACGGAGGCTACTACGTGAGCAAGGGGGGAGACATCACGGCTGACAGCATCAAGGAGTTCGTCAACGAGAGGAAGAAGAGCGACAGGGTCCAGCTCGGATAAGCGAGTGGAGGGATAATTAGGCAAGCAGGTTGCTTACACTTACACAAGCGCGTTGCGTTCAGATTGACGTGACGGTTCGCCCTATATTGTTCGCTTACTCAGCCGCAGTAGCCCATGGACTCGCCTCCTCCACCAGCTCCGTTCGCGCCGCCCTCGCTCGCGGCCCTCTGTCTAGACTCACCGCCGCCCCTCAATAACGATTCTCTGCCGCCTCGTCAAGTATCATACATGCTTCCGTCAGGACATCACCTAACATGGCCAATATGGCACAGGTTGCCACACGAAGAGAAGGTGCGGCTGGCGCGCATGGAGAACTTGACGATTGGCGAGTTTGAGGAGAGCGTACAGCTCTTCTTCGCGCTCGGCGAGGAGGAGGAGGAGGAGGAGGAGTCGCCAGTCGCCGTTCCTGTTCCCCCTCAGGAATTGCCCAATGAACCCCCCAGTGCTACGAGCATCCTGGACAAATATCGGGGCGTGTTCGGCGATGTCGCCAAAGCGATCGAGAGGGAGGAGAGTGACGACGAGGGTGAATCCTCCCGCGAGCCTGCCGCCACCGCCGCCACCATCTCCCTCTCCTCCAAAGCCATCTCAGATGATTTGGAGGTGGAGCTCTTCCTGCCGTCAGAAGTTATCATGGGTTCGATGTTCCCCTTTCTGCCGATCGAGCAGATAATGTCTTCCCTGCCCCTCCTATCCAAGTCTTGGGCGTGGCTCGCCACGACTCACGACAACTTATACGCCGACTTCTGCCGTCGGCGATTTCCCAATTTGCCGCAGCGCCCCCCCCGCTTCAGGACGAGCAAGGACTGGCTGATGAAGCGCCCGCACCCGAGGCCGCACGGCGTCTACGCGATCAAGGAGAGCCACATTAAGAAGATCACTAGGTGAGCGCGAGCGATTGGTGGAGAGCGAGGTGAGCGTGAGAGGAAGCGATTTGCAAGAAGAGCAAGACCCGAGCCAATAATATGAACGTCCCGTCCGAGCCCCTCCTCAATGTTCACCGTGTTTGTGGACTCGCCTTCATCTTGTTCACACGTGTTCTGCGCCCCCCCCCCCCTTTGTTAGGGATATGTGGACCTCGGAGCAGTTGCCGCCCGGCGTGATACTGAAGAATGAGTGGTGAGTTCGCTGTATGCGTCGCTGCCACGCGTCGCTGCCATAAGTCGCTGCCGTGCGTGCGCCCCGCTTACACGCCGCCTTCTGCAGGCACCGTTATTTCCTATTCATCGAGAACAGCAACTTCGTGGGCTACTTGCTGTCGACCAAGACGTGGGAGGAAGTTACCCCGAAGTTTAGGAGCTGGTATCTCGGGCGCGAGAGCAAGAGGGACATGAGCAGTGTGCAGAGTGGCGAGATCTGCACCGGCGTGTACACTGTATTCAAGGGCGGCAACGTGAGGGTAGAGATCGCGCAGCCGTGGTGCGACGTCTTTTTTGAGGTGAGGGTGGCCGAGGGGCGAGGTAATACAAGGATGACGTTCGAGCGGCACTATTCGGTGAGTAGGATGAACGCTGCCGAGCCCGTTGTTTTCGAGGTGCCGGAGTGCTTCGATCTGGAACAGACGGAGGGTGTGTTCAGGTTCCACGGGGAGCAGAGACGGCTCTAATTTTTATGGCGCTGGCGTTGGAGCTGATTGGCAAATTTATGTTACTTGGAGAAGCACGAAGGCGGTGTCGTAAACTCGTTCGAAGTTACAGTTTATTGCTAACGAAGAAGGGATGATTGCTGCTGAGTTTGAGACGCGCCCCGTGAATTTATAGCAGGGTTACTATTCGAGTGCAGCGTGCTCAGCATGGGCAGTTCTCAACCGCCCCTGAAGAGGGTGAAGGTGGAGCATGAGCCTGATGGACCTCTTGGATGCCAATTCTGCTTCGAGAGCTGCAGGGGAAGAGGTAGGTGGGTGGATGCGCTCGTTTGCATGGGATGCGAGACGTTGTGGCACAGTGTGTGTGGGAAAGGGTGGAACGGCACTTGTCCGAAGTGTCTGACGGATGAGAAGGTTGAGGTGTTTGAGAATCCAAAGGTGCCAAAGGGACAGGTTGTTATCAAGGTTGAGGGGTAGTAGCGGGGAGGAGGAGGGGGGAGAGAAGGAGGAGGGGGTTGCGGAGAAGAAGCGCATAGGAGGGACGTGGAGGACGTGCAGGGGTTGGTAGGTGGGTGTACAGGGCGAAGAAGTAGGGCAGTCTGACGCAGCACAAGGCCAGCATTCACGACATCGACATTGTGTGGCATGACTGCCCTGATGTCGACACTGAGCTTGGTTGCGAGTACAGGGCGAAGAAGAACAGCACTCTCAAGCATCACAGAGCCCAGGTGCACGACATTGGCGTCACTTGGTATGAGTGCCCAGAGCCCAACTGCTCGTACAAGGCGAAGAGGAAGACATCAAGCAGCACAAGAGCCAACGTGGACGACGTCGGCGTAATTTGGCATGCTTGTACTGAGCTCGGGTGTGAGTACAACGCAAAGCAGGAAAGCGATCTCAAGCGACACGGAGGCATGGTGCTCGCTATTGATGTGCTCTGGTGGTTCTGTGACTACGAGGGCTGCGAACACAGGGCCAAGTCGAACGGCAAGATCGCGCAGTTCAAGGCCAACAAGCACAGCATCGGCGTGCAGTGGAAGCACTACAGCAAGTGCGACTACAAGGCGAAGACGAACAGCGACCTCACGACGCACATGGCTGCTAAGCACGACATTGGTGTTCAGTGGCACCAGTGCCCGGATTGCGAATTCAAGGTGAAGACGAACAGAAACATCACGCAGCACAAGGCCAACGTCCACAACATTGGCGTTCAGTTTAAAATGTGCCCTCACTGCGATGACAAGTCGAAGCAGGCAAGCGACTTAAGGAAGCACATCAAGAGACATCACACGTCTGAGTGGGATGCGAGCTGCGAAATGGGTCTGGGGACGCGTAAAACTTAGTACTAACTCGTGTATGAATATTTGGAACAAATATTCGGAGAATGTTGATCGGAGAATGTTGTTCGGAGAATGTTGTTCGGAGAAGCACAAGGCTACACACAACTGTAGGTCAAGGGCTCGTCCGAAGCAAAATTAGCTTGTAAGTGATCATCACTCCTGGCCCCTCTCTCCCCCCTCCCGTTGTTCACACACTGCAGCTTGCATGAACTCCCTCATATCCTCCCACTCTCTGCTCACCCCTCCCACCGCCTTCTCCCTCCTCCCGGCGGACCTCCACGGCAATGTGATAATTGCAGCCGCACTCTCTCCTCTCCTAACCTCCAAGATCTCCAAGCGTGAGTTGTCCGAGCCCAAAATCGACGTCCTCAAGCTCCTCCGGCTCGAGCCTCATGATGGATTCACCACATACTGCCCGAATCCGTTGCCCGCGAGCACCAAATCGACGAGCACAAAAGCGACCAGAGGGGCACCCCCCCCGGCAGCTGCCCTCCCCAAGCTGCTCTACTACAAGCACGCTCTGTCGGCATCGCTGCCCGCCACAATCCTCCTTGTGCACCAACATACCCTTCCCAGTGATAGACAGGCTGCAGCGGAGGCCTCGAGTGGCTCCTCCCGGCGCTCCGTGAACGACCTCTTTGCTCCTCAAACCAACGCCCCTTCCCCCGCCATGAACCTAGCTCCTGAGAACAACACAGTATCTTGCCTGGCCTTTTCCACCTCCTCGACCCCCCCTCCCCCCCCCCACCCGGCCTCCCCCCCCTCCAACTACCTCGCCAGCGGCTCCAACAACGGCACAGTGCACATCTACGACCTCCCCCCTTCCCCCCAGCTCCTCACATCCCCCCCCGACACCTCAATCGCACCCACCTTCATCCTCGCCCCCCACGCCCCCACTGACGCGAAGTCTGGCGCCGGCCACCAGCACGGCAATGCCGGCGCGACAACCCCCGCGGTCAAGTGCATCGCGTGGTCGTCCCCCATCCAGTCCGACACCCCAGGAGGGGGCGCCCCCCCCCCCCCCCACCCGCCTACTACTACTACCACTACCAAAACTGGGTTCACGCAACACCTCCTCGTGGGGAATGCTGACGGTGGGATACGCCTGTGGACCCTCGTTAGGCACAGTACCCTAACAGATGTCAAGGTTGCAAAGGCGCCAAGCGTTAACTGGTTTTCGTCGGCGCAGGCGACGCCCACCTCCACTAGTACCAATAGCGCCCACACCACGTGCACCTACCAATCCCTGTTCCTCTCTAAATCCCTGCACTCCTCAACCTCCTCGATCTCCTTCCTCCCGCCTCCCTACGAGAACCTCTTCGCCGCAACGTACTCGTGCGGATCCCTGCTCCTCTTCGACGTTCGATTGCCGTCCAAAACCATTGTAAAAATCAACGTCAGTCCGTACACGACGTCCTGCCAAGCCTGGGCAGCCGGCGGTGTGGTGGCAACAGGTGGGGGGCGCGACCGCGTGGTGAAAGTGTGGGATGTGAGTGGGGTGCTTGAGGCCAATTACGGGGACAATTCGAAGCAGCCGAAACTTGAGCGGAAGGGCGCAGCTACGAGTGGACTGTCAACGAGTGCGAAGGGGGGAGCGAGCTCGCACGCTGCGAGAGCGAAAGATGTTGCGTGGATGGGGGTGAACCAGAATAGCGGCAATAGTGATTATAGCGGGGGGGGGAATGTTGGGCTAGACATGGAAGAGGGTAAAACTCTCCTCCCAACGCAGGCGAACTCCAACCAGAATTCAATCAATGGGAAGAGCCTGGGTAGCACGGGGAGTTTCAGCCGCACTACGTTCGTCGTCCCTGGTGAGTCTGGCACCGCGCAGGCACCATAAGCGCGCACTGAGCGCGCACACTGGCGAGCGCTCACATGTGTATGGCGTGTGTATGGCGCACTTATTCCAAACCCCTTTGTCCACGCATGCATGTGCACGGCCTCTTGCTCTTGCTCACACATGCGTTGTCGCTCACAGGAACACCAGCAGTCCGCGAGACAAGCCCCCTCGCGTCCCCGCACAACACGGTCAACAGCGTGACCAACGCGGCCACCGTCAACCCCAACAGTACAAGCAACAACTCCACTGGTAGCGGTGGGTCGAAGCGGCGCGCGTTCGCGCAGCCTGGACTTGGTGGTTACAAGACGTCGACAAGTAAGACGAGTAGCGGGGAGTTTAATGCGGTAAAGCATGTGGCGACGTTGCATGTGGGGGCGTTGGTAACGTCGATCCAGTTCAGGCCGGGGAGGAAGGGGAGGCACTTGGTGGTTGCGACGAGCTCGGGGGCGAGTAATTTGGGGGTTGATGAGACGGGGGTCGTGTCGCTGTGGAATGTGGAGAGGCCGACGATGCCCATGGTTGTGTGTGATAATAGGGGGGAGGGGGGGACGATGATGGTTGGGTTTGTGGACGCTTTGTTTGAGGAGAAGAAGAAGGCGAAGAGCGACGAGGTAAGCCGCGAACACTCGCGGGAACAAGCTACTTAAATGGCTGGCTCAGAGCTTGCTATTCTCTCGCTTCGAGCGGCCCAAAAACGCGCCACGAGCGGCTCAAAAGCTTTCCGCTCTCGCTCCAAACGCGCTATTCGCGATCAAACACGCTGCCCCTTGTTCACACCGACTTATACGTTCTGGGCCAGAGGTGCATGTGTGTGGCGCGCCCAGAACACCGCACCGCTTTGTTCACTGGCGTTTGTGGGCCCCGCTCACCCCCCCGCGCTCGCAGAAGTTAGGGCTGGTGATGCCGGACAGCCCGAGGAAGCGGTATTTGCAGCTGCGCGAGAGGGAGGGGGAGTTGGTGCATAGTCCGGAGAGGGATTACAACCCGGCGCTGGAAGCATCTTACGTGACGTCGCCATCGGCGCGCGGGGGGGTGCTTGGTGGGCAGAGGCCGCCGTCGCCGTTCAGTCTCATGGAAGCTGAGAAGGTCAGTCCGTCGAACATACACCGAGCACCCGCATTGCCAATCGACGCTTTTGTTTTGTTTTGTTTGTTTTGCCGCTCTTTGTCTAACTCTTCCTCCCACTCCCTAACCCCAGGTCATTGTGGGCGGTGACATCTGGCAGCACGTCGTGAGCATTGGGAAGGATGGCAACGTGTTTTTGGAGAACTTGGCGTACGGGAAACGGCCCACTGAGCAAGTGCCGTCGTCCGTGTTCGGAGTGAGCAACAGCAACTTCATTGCTGCCGTGCACCAGAAGCCGCCCAATCGCGCGATTGACGACTTTGGGTTGACGGGCTTGAGGAGGGGTGGGCGGGAGGAAGACGCAATCGGGATCTTCAGGACCCTGGCCGAGGATGCTTCCGCTGCAGAGGAACAAGAGGGGGAGGGGAGGTGGCCCGCCCAGGACGAGTACAGCCGGAGAGTGCAGGTTACGAGCATCGCCGTCAGCAGCATGGATGCGAGGCGCAGCAAGCTCGACGAGCTGGAGCCGCACCACAAGTTCATGAAGCACTTCGCGGCGAACTTCGTGACCAAATGGAGGCCACCCCTCCGATCTAGCTTCGAGGTGTGCGTACACAACGCGAAAGTATGCGAGGAAGTCGGATGCGGCGAGCTGGGGCGCATGTGGCGGATACTAGGGAGCTTGCTCGAGACCAAGAACGCCGAGGGGTCTCTCTTCCACTTCATCGCGCCCACGGCGATCAAGAGTTTGCTGCAGGACAGAGTGGACTGCGGTGACGTGCAGAGCTGCGTGTACGTGTGCGGGGTGCTGGACGTGTTCGAGATGAAGTCTCCGCCGTTCGAAATAGATATCGTGAGGGAGTGGTACCTGAATTACGTGGAGCAGCTCAGGAGCAGGGCGATGTTCGTGGAGGCCACAGAGGTCATCAAGTACAGCGGGGACCCGGGCGGCGACGTGGGCAGCATGAGCAAAATGGGGACCGAGATCTTCAACTCCTGCCCAAGCTGCTTGAAGCCGCTGATCAACGAAATCGGGCGGATCGAGGGCGGCGGCAGCGGCGGCGGGGAGGAGTCGCAAGAGAGGATCTTGAGAAGCTGCTCGTCCTGCAAGAAGAAGCTGAGCATGTGCGGGCTGTGCCACGACCCCATCAAGAAGCAGACGACGGTGTGCGTGGGCTGCAGTCACGGCTTCCACATCGAGTGCGGAAATTTGTGGTTCGAGCAGGAGGGGGAGAGGGTCTGTCCCACAGGATGCGGCCACAAGTGCAGAGGGGAGGCGATGAGCTTCCTTCCTCAAGATATGAAGACATCCCAGTGAGACTCCATTTGATTTGCTCAAAACGCTTTCTATTCACCCCATTCACCGCTCATCACTCTTCTAAACTACACATCCTCTCGAACTTTTTTGCTGCCCCTGCCAATCCCCCAGGCATCCCCGCCGCCATCGCAGACATTCTCTTCGTCATTCTCTTCTGGATCACTTCCTTCCGCTTGCTAGTCAGGTACATGTCCACGCTGACAAACCCGCCACAAATTGCCGTCTCCAGTACCTCCGGCTTGCCCCTCTTTCCCTCTTCTCCCAACCCCAGGTTGACCGGCGCCTGGAAGCACTCGATGCTGTGGCTGCTGGTGTCGATGTCGCCGTCCTTGAGCCTCAGGAAGGTCCAGCAGACGCACTCCGAAACGATCTTCTTGCCCTTGATCTTCTCGTCCATCAGCTCGATCACGATGAACGAGCCCTCGGGCAGCGTCTCGACCGGCACCTGCAAGTGAACCTGCTGCGCGTACCACACGCAAGTCTCGTTCCTGTACGCGTGCTTCGCGACGTCCTGCGGATCTTCCACCAACTTTCTGTCCGCGTTAAAGACGCTGAACCTCACGAACGGGCACTCCAGCTCCCCCGCTCCGTGAAGCGCCACCTTCTCACACAGCAGCGTCATGTAGGTGCAATCCTTGACCTTGTTCTGCACATCGCCCAGCAATTTGTTCCTGTTGCTCCCCCCGATGTTCGCCACCATGCACACTTTCTGCACATCCATCGGGTTCTCGATGATGTCCAACGCGCTGAGCCCCTCCTTGTTCTTCAGCATCATGTCCCCCCCCTTCCTCACTAGGCTCGCAGCCATGTCTATGTTCCCTTCTCTGATGGCCAGATGCAGCGGCGTTTGACCTTCGATGTTCTGCTCGTTCATCTCGTTTCCGTTCTCGGCTAACCACAGCGCGATCTCGATGCTCACACTGCCCGTCTTCATGGGCGCCTGGCAGATGATGTGCAGCGCTGTTTCGCCCATGTCGTTCTTCAGTCGGCAGATCTCTGCCCTCTTCTCTAAGTTCAGGAAACTCCTCACGTGAGTCTTTCCAGCCTTCCTCGTTTCGGTGTTGACGTCTGTCCTCCTCAAATCTACCAGCCACATCTGCAAGTCCTGCTCGTTCAAGCACTGGAAGAAGACATTCCCGTCTTTGTTCTTCTTGTCCAATAAGTCCGGACTGTACAGCTCCCACGTGTACTTGTCCTCCCCGCTCCTCTGCACGGTCGCGTCCTTCAAACTCACTTCCTTCAGCGGCTCCATGTCGCCCTTCCTCCTGTACCACTCGATCTTGTCTTGCCTCAAAACAGCGTAGTGTCCGACCCAGCCTCTAACCCAGTTCTTCATCTTCAGAATGCCCTCCCTCACCGGGGGTCTTTCCTCCCATTTGCTGTTGCTTCTCCCATCCCCGCTGTCATCGCTGTCGTCGCTCAACATACGCTCTCGCATACTGTCCGAGTCCCCAATGGTAAAGACTGCGTTGAGCGCCGTGTCCGTGAAGAACTTCATGACGCTCGCGCTCGAGTGCTTGGCGGCGATGTGGAAAGGGGTGTTCCCGTGGGTGTCCGCCATGAACACGTCCTCAGGATCGCTGCACAGCAAGGCAACCACATCCACACTATTGCTGATCGCAGCCGAGTGCAGCAGGCTCTTGCCGCTGTCGTACCGGTTCCTGATGTGTCTCAAGTCAAACTCTTTGTATTTGTCCAGCAGCAGCACCAGTTCGTCCACCTTCCCAATCTTGGCCGCCTTGTGAACCTTCAGCAAAGCATCCTGCAACCGGATGTTCCTCAGCAGGGTTCTCACCGCCTTCTGAAGAGACTTCGTCAATCTGATGCTCTTAGAGAAGTCTCTCCTCTGCAACGCCATCCTCACCATGCTCTGCCCCTTCGTGATGTCCGCCCGGTCCTTCTCGTACGCTCTCTTCGCGTTGCCCACTCTCGCCCGCTTCTGCAGCATAACGGTGGCGTCCACCGCCTTTCCGAATTCCCTCTTCTCGGTCCTTCCTCTGTGCATCGTCTGCACCTTCAGAATCGCCGCCCTGTCCTTCTCGTACTCCCTCTTTGCGTTGCCCACTCTCGCTCGCTTCTGCAGCATAACGGTAGCGTTCAGCGCCTTCTCGAACTCCTTCTTCTCAGTCCTTCCCCTATGTATCGTCTGCACCTTCAGGATCGCCGCCCTGTCGCTCTCGTACTCGCGACGAGCTGCCCTCTCCCTGAATCTGGTCTGGATCTCCCTCGCCCCCTTGTGTTTGGATAGGGCCTCCTTGGCCTGTTTGCTCCTCTGGCACTGCTGCAGCGAAACGACCGTTCTCTTGTACTTCACGAACTCCGTCCGCTTCCGCCATCTCCTCACTCCAGACTGCATGAAGCACGCCATCTTGAAGTCCCTAGCGTCCTTCCTTCTGTATCGCTCCTCCTTCGCCTTGACTATCTTCCAGCCTCCCTGCATCAAGTTCGCCGACTTCTTCTCGAGCGCTTGCCTCGCCAACCTCGCCTTGGTCTTCTCAGAAAACAGGGTGGAGCGCGCTTTCAGACACCTACTGGCGCACTGCAGCGCTATGATCGCCGATCTCTCCTTCCTGAACTTCTTCTTCTCCGCCCTCATCCTCACCATGCTGCCCATCAAAACCGCCGCCTCGCCCTCCTTCTTCTCCTGCTTCCTCTTGCCCAACTCCCTCTTCGCGCCCATGATTCTGCTTCGCTTTTGCAGCAGCAAGTTGGCCTCGCCGACCTTCCTGTACTCGATCCGCGCACGGAGCATTCGCAGCTTCGACTGCAGCATGATCGCCGATCGAATCCCCACCACTCTTTGCCGTCCCTTCCTTGCCCTGAAGACCGCCTGGATCTTCAAAGAGTTGTCGTTCTCCTTGATGGTTTGCTTGATACCAGCAACCTGCTTCCTCGCCTTTTTGCCTCTGAACATCCGCTGGATGAGCTCGCTGCCCTCTCCCTCCTTCTTCACTTGAATCCTGGCGCCCACCTCCTTCTTAGCGAGGCGAGCGCGAACAATCTTCTGGAGCAGAGTGCTGCCCGCCGTCTCCTTCCTCTCCTGCAAGATTTGCGTCTTGCGGATCAAAAACATCTTGCGCCCCATCTTGCCCCTAACGACGGTCTGCATTACCGCGATCTTCTCCTTCTTGACCTTGAGATCTTTCTTAGGCCCGATCATTCTGCACAGGGACTGCAGCATGGCAACCTTCACGCGCGTCTTCTTGTACTCGGCCTTGTCCTTGTTGCCCCGGAACCTGCTCTGGATCCTGGCAACCTTGTGGTGGTAGAACATCTTAATGTCGTACGCGAGCTCCTCAAGCACGCCGTCGCGCAGGAAGATCTTCGTCTTGCCGATCTGGAACTTGGGCTGCTGTCCGTCGGCCACAACGAGGTACTTCCCCCCGATGAAAACGCAGGCGTCCTTGGGGTCGATGTCCTCGGGCTGCCCGTAACGAAGGATCTCAAACTGCTTGCTGAACTGCTTGAAGTGCATGCGGACAGGGTATCCCTGCCGCCGGATGCGGACGACCTCGAGGGTTCCGCTGTAGCGAAGCTGCGCGAGTGTCAGTTAAATGTCTATAAGGAGAGAGAGAAAAGTGAACCAGGGAAATAAGAAGAAAGGTCGACTCACCTGCTCGCACACCATTGTGTTCGAAAATCCCCCCGGAAGCTTCACTGCGTTGGGCTTGATGCACTTAATGTAATGCGGGTTCGTCTGGGCGAGCTGAGTCACCAGCGCCTCCAAACCAACCCTGAATATACTGCTCACAGTCACCTTCTGGGCCATCTTGCCCCCTCTCGCCGTGACCGTGTTTCTCGCCCGTCCTCCGGCGTCCTTCGGCTCCTCCTTCGCCGGCTCCTCGGTGGCAAGCTCGAACGTATCCTGGATGAGTTTAACGCTTGACGACTTCATCAGTAACACCAACTGCTCGTTAAGCGAGTCGTTGTTCTTCTCAATGAACGAGGTAATGTCGTACGTAACATCCCCCGCAAAGTGCTTCACGATGAAGTTGTCCCCCTTGAAACGCGGCTTCGCGTAGTTCGGGTGCTGATCGTGGTTCTTGTGATAGTTCGTGAGCAGCGCGCTGTTGTCGGGCTTCCTGTTCATCATCCCGTGCTCCTCGAGCGTGATGAACAGCCCCGTCGGCTTCTTGCTTATGAGATCAATGACCAACTGGTTGTCCTGAAACTCAATAGTGTCGGTGGTGAGGCCCTCATCCTCGTACCTGACCTTCTCCAACACGAAAACCTGCTGGTTGAACTGCTGCTGCAGCATCTCGTTCGCGAAGTTGATGCACAGCTGCTCGAACGAGTTCGTCCTCATTATCTCGAAGCCGAAAATGTCGAGAATGCCAATGAACGTCGTGGCGGTGCTAGACGGGATGGCGTGGGCCGCGTTGATGGCAGACACGAGGTACGAGAACGTGGCGCCGTACGCGTACTTGATGAGCGCGTGGATGTTGTTGAGCGCCTGGTCGGGGGTGAGGGGGATGGACGTGGTTGAGCCGCGGCCGGACGTCTGCATTCTGATCACGATGGCATTCTTGAGCAGGGTGGGGTCTACGCCGAAGAGGGCGGCGATCGTTGCGAGGGAGACTGGGGGGGTTGGGGCACCACCGACGGTGGGAGGGGGGGCGAAGTCAACAGTCGCCTTCTCGTCCTCTCCCATGGTCGAAGTAGCGTTCCCCAGCTGCAGCAACCCAAGAAGCAGGTCAAAGATGCGAAGTTGGTCATCCTCGGAGACGCCCATGGTATTCAGCGCTTGCTTCGTCAGCATGAACTCCTCCTTGTCGTCAACCCCCTCGTTGACCTTGATCGTGTTCCCCTGGCTCAGCAGCTTGTACTCAGTCGCCGGCAAGACGCTGCGGGAGGAGTGGCCGGCGCACATCTGGTAGAATACGTGGTAGTTCCTCTCGCCGTCGTCTACGTGGATTAGCCGCGACTTCTCGAGCAGGAACGTGTCCGTCTTGGCCCCGATGATTGTAAGAGAGTCGTCGTACTTCATCTTAATGTACTTTCCGAAACGGGACGAGTTGTCGTTGCGCACAGTCTTGGCGTTCCCGAACGCCTCGAGGACGACGTTCGAGTCCAACAACCGCTGCCCATATACATGTGTTAGAGGCCATGCACATGTGTGAACAAAGGGAAGGGGAAGGTGGCGTGAACGAAGGACCTATGCTTCAGAAAGGGGGAATGAACATGTGCGAACGAAGGGGGGGGGGGGCGTGAACAAAGGACCTGTGCTTCAGAAAGGGGTGGTCGTCGGCGGCATTGTTGCAGGCAAGCATTCGCACGGCAAGAACAAGAGGCGGTTTGGTGAGCGACATAACTACAGCATGGTGCGGTGGCAGGATGCGGTGGCAGGATACGGCAAACCTCTTGGTTCGTTTCACTTCGCTCTCACCTGCTGAATCCGCTCTCCGCTCTCCTTGTCCTTGTCGGAGCACTGGGACGCGTGCAGTAAGTACCGCATCACGTGCTTGGACGCCTCGGTCTTGCCCGCCCCGGACTCGCCGGAGACTACGACGGACTGGTTGGGATGGTGGGCGTTGTGGGGGTTGGACATCTCGGTGAAGGCGTTCTGGGCGATGTCGAATACGTGCGGTTCCTGGCACGCACGGGGGTGAGCAAAGGGCTACACACACCTACACACACCTACACACACGGTATGAACAAAGGGCCAAACACGGTGTGAACAAAGGGGCCACACACCCGTCGGGTCGGATCATGCTCGGCACTTTCCTCTTCTTTGGGCCTTGCTCATTCTCTCAATCGGCGTTCCTCCTCCCGTCTCTTTTCTCTCCTCGCCGCCATAAACCTCACTCCTCTCCTTACCTTATCAGGCGACTCGGACGTGGTGTGAGCCAAGGCGGGCGGCTTCCCATTAGTCTCCTCCCTCCCCCCCTTCTCCAAGTCGTACAATCCCTTGAAAACCTGGTACGGATTGAGCGATATCAGCACGTGGCCGCAATAAGTGTAGATCTGGTTGTTGCCGAACCGGCGTTTGAGCACGTGAAGGAGCGGAGCTTCGTGGAGGTTGTTGAGGCGTGAGATGTCGTCGAGGTTCAGGTCGTGGCTGGGATCGAACACGTGGCATTCTGTGAGCGGTACTTCGATCTCTGTGCCGGCATCGTTGTGGATTGTTAGGATGGTACCTGAGGAACGGAGGACTGTGGCTTTGCGCCAGACTTCCTTGGGAGAGACGGTCCAGACTGTAGTGATTGAGTTGGAGGTGGCGTCTTCGTTGAGAAGAAAAGAGCCGCGCTTGTTTGCAACAGCTGTGTCTGCTGCTGTCGGGGGTTGGGGGGGGGTGTCTATATTTGGTAGTGTTTCTGGTGGTGTTGGCACAGGAATGTCGGACGCGTCCCCCACTTGTGTATCTACGTCGTCGGGGGTGGACATGTGAGACGAGTGTCAGATGTAGGTCGTGAGTGGTTATGTGTGTGGCTGTAGCGGAGTGTGCGCAATGAAGATGTAACTTGCGAGCGAGGCTGCGAGGATTGTGTTTTTTCCCCAGGATTTGTTTTTTAGAGATTGAGGCTCACGTGCCGTTGTTCACACATCAATAGGAAGCGGTCGGTCGGAGT
>Ga0307985_10001103_pt1 | contig 15309 bp, 15 predicted proteins | sample EllFjometageno80_FD_203155 | JGI IMG/M metagenome (GOLD analysis project Ga0307985, IMG submission 203155) | Marine microbial communities from Ellis Fjord, Antarctic Ocean - #80 | ecosystem: Environmental > Aquatic > Marine > Unclassified | place: Southern Ocean | collected 2014-10-09 | reverse complement strand
AGATCGTCCCGGGTGCTCTTTCACCCCAACCGGTGGCCCCCCCCCCCCCCCCAGCCGTCTCTCTCTCTCTCTCTCTCTCTCTCTCTCTCCCCTTCTGCTACGCACAGCTTCGATGTTCGCCGCCACAACCCCCTCCCGAACCTCCCTTATAACCCCCCTCCTAGACCCCAATGCTGACGCCGCCCTGCGCTCCTTGTTCTTCGGCAAGGATCACCCCATCAAGAAAGTCACCAGGAAACACGTTATGAAGTGGTCCGAGAAAGCGGCGATCCCGAAACCAGTCGTCATTGCTGGTTTAGGCACTGTTGTATCTAGAAGAGGGGAACCCGGACCAGCGGGTGATAAACCACTCGTTAGAGAGATACACACGACCATCCAACGCACCACAAGATCCAACAAGTCGTCCACCGGCGTCGTGCGACAGACGCTGACTCAAACCGCCGTTTACGGCGGCCGTACCAACGCGCGTCCCAAGTCAGCTGCAGTGCTCCGGTCAGCAGCGACGTTGAAGCGCCAAACGAGCTACCTTGGCGAGACTAACCCGAGAGAGTACTGCACGATCCCACTCAAGGCGCTCACGATTGACGACCACGGTGTGAATCTGGACCGGTTCGACAACACGTTGCCGATGCAGCCGCTTACAACGTCAATTACTGAGACTAGGAAGGAGGAAGCGGACTACGCGAATAGGTGAGAGCGAGCGAAGTCACGTCCTTGTTACACGAGCGCGTTGCGCCCACTTTGTTCTTTACTCACGCGTATGTTTGGCTCGCAGCGTCGACCGTATCGCCATCCCGCCCGGCTTCGTCCTGCTCAAAGGCACCGAGAACATGTCAAAGAAGCAGGTGTTCGACACGTACGAAGCCGCCGGTTACACTGGCATGCAGTACCGGCTGTTGTTCCAGCCGACGATTACCAGTCGTGACAAGCACGGGAACATCGTGCAGACGCTGGGGCCGTACTACGTGGGATGCGTGGACTATGAGGAGAAGAAGAGCAGGAAGATCCGGCCGATACCGCGGCCTAAGTCGGCGCCCGTGAACATTAGGAAGGATCAGCGCGTGAGTAGAGAGCGGCTGAGCGTGCCGAGCCAGTTTCAGAAGCTGGGGAATCAGTTCTTGGACAAGAAGCAGGAGGAGATGGAGAGCATGTTCCCTGGGAAGCGTGTGTACAAGGCAATCAAGACCTTACCTGGCGAGACTCACGTAACGGATGGTTACATCGTGGACGACGACTTCCTGAGCAAGAACCTCGACGACCCGACCGTGTGGGAGTGGGTCGTGCAGAAGGACGCGAGGAGGAAGTCGGGGTACAACCCGAACGGGGTCTTGATGCTCAAGAAGAGCGGCTTGTTCAAGCCGGAGATGCTCTTGCCGGACCCGGACGAGCTCAACTATAACGACAGGATCGAGTACATGGAGGAGAAGATGGGGTTCATCGGCACACCGAAGCCGACGTGGGGGGAGAAGTTCGTGACGGTGTTCGGCCGGAACAGCGAGGGAAAGATGCTCACTACGAAGATCACTCGAGTGAACAAGGAACTAGAGGAAGTGAGGAAGGAGATGAAGAGCAGGCTGGCGGCAAAGGGGGCGGTGTTCGAGAGCAAATTCGCGGTGAAGAATGACTTGGCGGCGAGGAGAAGAAAGAGGGCTACCACCGGGAACAGTATATTAAAGTTCAGCATAACACGCTAAGTCGCTAAGTTGTGCCTACACAGAGTCGCCTACACACGTATGTTAACGACACCGTCTGCCCACGATTGTGCCGTTGTACCCTTCCACAACTCTGAAGCTGCTCCATATATGTATGCCTCGCCGCCCCGGTAGCCGATTCAGCCCTTTGAGCCGCCATGGCCGCCCTTTACAGCCGAAATATTGATTTGGAGTGAATGAAGACATCGAGTTCATGTAGAGCGCCATTCAATAATTCTAAAATGTTATTTGTCCGTCTAGTGTTATTTGTTCGGGCAGCAGCAGTTTTCGGGCAAGCAGCAGTGCCCTGGCAAGCAGCATTTTTTGGACAAGCAGCAGTGTCGGTGTCCGGGGAAGCACTTTATTTGGGACCATATAATGCAGATGAGATGCAGTTACTTCCCCGACTTTTTTGACAACGCCACGGTCATATATAAGAGACACAGACCGAGGCGGCGCCCCGACCGTGATCTCCCAGCCGCTTCTGTCGCGCTGCTTTGCGGAATACGGCGCCCCCCACAGATTGTCAAACTAGTACATGCTGTTTTGGACCCAACAAATCGGCTCCAAAAGTCGGGGGGGAAACAATCTGTTCCGGGTCTGCTCCCGAGGGTGGGGTTATGCGATGCACGTGATGTTCAGTTGTGAAATTACCAACATGCTCGATGCTAAGTTTCCTCAGTCGACATTAGAAACGATAACAATTATCATGACATCCACGTACTGCTTTATCCGTTTGTTCAGCGCAGCTTCGTCCCTCGCGGGCGTCTGTGGCGAGTCTTTTTGTGTGCTCCGCGCCGCTTCGTCCCCAGTCTTCGCATCAGAAGCACACGGGCGACCTCCCGTGTACCCCCTCTTTGGCTCACGTCCTTATCGCGTTGAGAACAATTCTTGGGGCTAGGGTTGGGGCATCTTTGCGCGGCCGCAGATCGGGGCCACAGATCGGTCATGGCGATCCCCGAAGCCCTCGCCCTCACCCACAGCTTCTCCAACCACAGCATCTGGCTCGTGCCCCGCTCCCCCAGCCCATATTTAACAGCTCTGAACTCAATATTACAAAGGTACACTCCGGAGGGTATGCCTCCATTGACCCTCCATTGCACCCTGTTTTACGACTTCGTCCCGCCCTCAAACATCAAGTCGCTGCTCCTCAAAATGCAGGCCTCGCTGTCGGCGTCGTCGCATACCGGCGGGTTGTGTGCCATCACACCTACAGTTCCCTTCACTCCCCCAACCCGCCCCCTTCACTTCTTCCACTACCCCAAGACCGCCGACGACAACGCCGGCTTCGGCGCGATGATCATGTATCTCACGATCCAGTGCACGGCGCTGCGAGCGCTGTTCGAAGAATTCAACAATGTCCTCTCGCACGGCCGCAAGAACCACAATGACGGCGCGTTCATTCCCCACTTTGCTCTCGCTTATCACTCCGACGAGGTTAGGCCGTCGCCGTACATCAACGACTCGGCGATCGCGGCGCTGTGGAAGGAGATCGAAACCGTGCACGACCAGGCCGGCGGCGTCGTCAGCGATGAGTGGGAGCTTGCGTTGTGGAGGACTACTGGGAGGATAGAGGAGTGGCGAAGGGTTTATGGAGTAATAATTACGTGAATATGCGATAACAACGTGAATAAGCGACTTACTTCTGTAACACCCGGCCTTCCAAGGAGTAGCGCAGGAGTAGCGTACAGCTGCAAAAGAAGACACACAAAGGTTCACTGAATGTGCGGTTCATCGCTTCTGGTAAGATGGAACTGCACGCGAACATCATTGCGGACGAGGACATCACGGACGAGGACATCGCCAACGAGGACATCGCGGACGAGGACATCGCGCGGCGAGTGGTGGAACTGTTGAGGGGTAGACGAGTTGAGGAGATGGGCGTTGGGACTGTGGGCTGAGGGTGTTACGGGTGTGGTGTTCGACTTGGCGCGAATAAGAGCGTTCACGTGCGAGAATAAAAAGGTTAAGAAGCTGAGAAATGATGGAGGCGGCTTGACACTCGGCGAGGTGTGTATATCGAACGAGATGGCGAGTCTCCCGAGAGTCAACGAGTGGTTGCAGGAGGCGCTCTGCTTGGACGGCATGGCGGTCCGGTATGGCGACTTCGGCGAAGGTCTAGCCGACGTAATAGTAAGTGGCTGTTGCTGGTAGCGATTGGCGGCAACAAACAGTACAAGGGTATGCGCAAACCCCAGCAAACACCCAACAGGGTCTCTTTGCAAACAGTATGTCTCTTTGTATTACCTCAGCCAGGGCTCGCCTGCGCCTCCCTCATAGTTCGTCGTGCTCCCAGTGTGTGTCCATTACACTCTGGCCTTAACAAACGCCAACCCCTTCTCATTAAGTTCCTTCTCATACACGTCCTCCTGTGCCTTGTAAAAGTCCACCAGCTTCGCCCTCCTCCTCGTCTTCAACTCCGCCCCGAGCAGCCGCATCTCCTCCGCCGCCACCTTACTCTCCCTCCCAATCTTCGCCGCCAGCGTCTGCTTCCCCCCGGACTCAGCCCAGCGGGTTATGCAGTCCTGCTTCTGGATGTCTGCGACGTACTCGCTGTTGCGGCGGAGCTCTTCTGTTCGCAGCACTAAGACACACAACGGGTGAGCATGGAGGGTTAGGGTTGTGGAACAAGGGGGGGCAGGCGGCAGCAGCAGCAGCAAGGAGTGATGGTGATTACAAAGGTTTTAGTAAGTTTTGTCCGGGCCACTTAGTGAGGGATGGGGGGGGGACGTACTGTACTTGTCGACATTGGCGCCGGCGGCGGGCTTCTTGGCGGGCATGCTGGGTCGGCTGGAAAGGTGTCGGGGGGTTGCTGGGGCAGTGGCCAGTCCTCATCCGTTGAGGAGGTCTGCAGGAGACTATGAGCAAAATGCCAATTTTGATGCCACGGTGCTCAGTTCTTGATTAGTCCTCAGTCCGCTGCGATGCTCTCCTCAGTCCGCCGATCGGCATGCCTACTCGTCCACTCTGCCCCCCTTCGCCGCCCCTTCTCCGCCTCATCTCTTGACTCCTCAGCCAGCGCCTTCGCCAACACCATCTCCGAGTCCCCTCCAGGAGGTTATCTAGCATCTCGACAGCTTGCCATGCCCCGGGATGCTAACATGCACCACGACGTGTTCGGCGGATGGATTATGTCACAGATGGACCTGGCCGCGGCTATTGCAGCAGGACGACACAGCAACACAAAGGTGGTAACAGTAGCAGTAAGTTCATGACCAGAGAGGGTGCAAGTGCCCAGTGTGCAAGTGCCTTTACAGCAACAGCGCCGCTTTATAGCAACAGCTCTTTATCTCGCCTCCCTTTGCGCATGTCATCCAACGCTCATCTGCGTTCCCTCCCTCTCAGGTGGACAACCTGGTGTTCAAGAAGCCCGTGCACGTCGGCGACACCGTGAGCTGCTACACTTGGATCAAGAGCGTCGGGCGCACGTCCATGAACGTAAGGGTGCTGGTGATCTCCAAGGACGGTCTGTCCGGGAACCCTTTGAAGACGGTAACAGAGGTGACGGACGGGACGTTCACAATGGTTGCAATAGACGACGCGGGCAACAAAGTTAGAGTTCCTGCTTTGAATTAATTTCACTATGCTTGGCGCCGCCCAGACACTCAAACTTGCCATTGATTTCCTCGTTGAAGAATCCGTAGTTTACGTACATCTCCGCTTTACACACGTCCACGTACGCCACCTCAATCGCCTGCCCCTCCGCATACTCCGCCTTCTGCAGCGCAACGAGATCAACGACCTGCCGCTCGAACGCTTCCGCTGAAGTCTCGGAGCGTACCCCGACCAGGCTCGGCAACTCGTGCGCGAGTTAACAGAGCGCCAGACCCTGCGTCGCCAGACCAGATCGCGCCTTTTCTTTGTGGCCTTGACCCTCGTAGTCTTCTTCGCCTCTCTCCTCAACAGTGGCATTCCCGACACCCTAACAGTTCAAGTACCGAGAGCTTTGTTGAGTAGCACTGTGCTCCCCCCTTGACAAATTCCAACTAAATTGCTTAGCTTACTCTCCACCTCCCTCTCACTTGTTCCCCCTCTCGCTCTTCAAGAGAGCACTCCACATGCTCCCCTTGTCCTTGCCCAGCTCTCCCGGAGTGCCGAACTCGCCGACCTGTCCCGCGTCCATGACCAAGATGAAGTCGCTGTCGCTGATGGTATTCAATCTGTGCGCAATCGTAATCACCGTGCAGTCAACGAACTTGTTCCTCAGCGTCGCCTGCAGCTTCTCGTCCGTCTGCACGTCAACGTTGGCAGTAGCCTCGTCTAACACGAGCACCTTGCTCTTCCTCAACAGCGCCCTCGCCAAGCAGAACAGCTGCCTCTGGCCCACACTGTAGTTGCCCCCTCCGTCCTCCACGACGTCCTCCACGCCCCCCACAGCGTCTTCTCCCAACTCGGCCTCCCTCACCGCCTTCAAGATCTGCTCATCACTGTAACTACTGGTGGGATCCAAATTTGACCTCACCGTCCCCTGGAACATGACCGGGTCCTGCGGGATGATGCTCAAGGCCTTCCTGACGTCCCTCAGTCCGCCCCGGCACAAGTCGTAGCCATCTAAAATCATGGAGCTGTCCTTCGTGGGCTCAGCCAGCCTGAACAGGCTCACCAGCAGGCTGCTCTTGCCGCTTCCCGTCCTTCCGGCCACGCCCACCTTGGAACCTCCGGGAATAGTAAGATTGACCCCGTCCAGCACCAACGGCAGGCCTTCCCTGTAGCGCATGCTCAAGTTTTTCAGCACCAGCTCGCCCTTCTCCGGCCACGTCTCCCTCGGCCTGTAGTCCTCCACGATGGCCGCCGCCTCGACCTCCTCCAGCTCGCTGTACTCCACGATTCTCTCGACGCTGGTGATACGGGCCTCCGTCTCGCAGCCCATCCGAACGGTCCAGTTCATCAGTCCCGTGACCATCATGACATACGTGATGAGCAGACCCGCTGTCCCCGAGTCCACGCTGACCAAGGCGCTGGTCTTGCCCAGGATGACGAAGAAGCAAACGAAGCTCATCGTGAAGCCGGCCAACGCGTCCAGCCTGATCTGGAGCCACCTGTTGCTGACGTGCATCATGTAGAAAGCGTTGTTCCCGACATCGATCAAGTTGTCGCTCTTGGCGCACAGGTTCTCGCCGATGCCGTACGCCCTGACGCTTATGACGCCACTCACGGCCTCGCTGAAGCTCGCGAAAATTGGGCTTCTGCTGGCGCTCTCGATCCTCTGCAAGTCCCTGGAGAGCGGCCTGTAGTTGTTCTGCGACATGTAGTAATAGTAAAGAATAGGGCACATGATGATGAAGAACCAGGGCAGGACGACGCCGATCATCACGAACGACCCGAGCACGCTCATCAAGCAGACAATGAAGTTGCTCACGTTGCGAGGCAGCTCGACGTCCACCATGTAGAAGTCCTTGGTGAACCTGTTCAGAATCCTGCCCATGGGCGTCGTGTCGTAGAAGCTCATCTTGCACCGAATGACGTTCCTGAGCAAATTCTCGTGCAGCTGCGTGCTCGCGCAGATGGCCTGGTATGCCCATCCGAAGGCCCTGGCCAGGGCTAGCAGAAGCGCTGTGAAGCCAAGCACTGCCCACAGGATGAAGTAGCGCATGAACTTCTTGTCGTTGCCCTCGTCGTCCTCGAAGGCTCTGCTCCACATGCTACTAGTCAGCTCGTGGATGTTCTGCGAAGCCTGAGCGAGCAGCGACAAAAAGATCAACCACCCAATGACCTTGTACGAATCACCCAAGGCCTTGACGAAGTACAAAAAGAAAACCTTGCTGTCCACACCACCCGTCTCGAGCCCTTCCTTCTCTATAAGCTTCCCCTCCTCCGTCTGGTCGATCTCGTTCTCCTGCAGCTCGACGTCCGACTCGCTGTCGCGGGAGGACGAGCGCATCCTCTCCAGCTTCGGCACGGCCTGCTTCTTGCTGTTGAACTCGTCGATCAGGAGCGAGAAAGGTCCCTTCTTCGCCATCAACTCGCTGTACGTGCCGATCTCCCCGATCTTCCCTTCCTGCATCATGATAATCCTGTCCACCTTGTCCAGCACGAAAAGCTGGTTCGTCGCAAACAACACCGTCTTGCCCTTCCCGTGCATCTCCTTCTTGATGCCCTTCTCGAACAAGTGCTTGCCCACGTGCGCGTCCACCGCCGACAGCGGGTCGTCCAGCATGTAAATGTCGGGGTTGGCGTACACCGCGCGCGCGAGCGCGACGCGAGCCTTCTGCCCGCCACTCAAATTAATCCCCTTTTCCCCAATCTCCGTATCATTCCCCGCCGGCAACATCTCAATGTCGTCCTCAAGCGCACAAGTCGCCACCGCGTGCTCGTACCTCGCCCTCTCATACTCCAACCCCATGATAATGTTCCCCCTCAGCGTGTTATTAACAATCCACGGGGACTGCGCCGCGAGACCGATCTTGCCACTCAACCCGCAGTGCGTTTCCTTCGCGCCGGGAGCCTTCTCGAGCTCGCCCAGGCAGGCGCCGATCAAAGAGGACTTGCCGGACCCGACCGTGCCGACGATGGCGATCAGCTCGCCCTTCTTGACGAGGAGGGGGGTGGCGGCGGGGATGCTGATTTCGAACGAGGTCACGGAGGTGGAAGTAGGCACGTCTGAGACCACAGTGAGCTCCACGTCGGCGCTGCTGATCTCCTTGTACTCCTCCTTCTGCACGAGCGAAGCGAGTGTTAGGGCGATGTGTGGGGCTCGTCTTTTCGCTCGTTAGCCTGTCATACCTCCTTCTTCTCCTTCTCCTCCTCCTCTTCCTTCTTCGTCTCCCCCCACGTGTACTCGCCCTGCAACTCAATACTGTTGCCTTCGTCCTTGCACGCCTCCCTCACCATCTCCATCTCGTCGAGCCTAAAGAACCTGTCCATGCGACCCAGCGCGAGGTTCGCGCTGACCGCCGACTGAATAGTCATGGGAATCATGACGAGCGGGAACCGGATGATGCCGATCAACGCCATGGCGGAGTAGATGGTCTGCGGGGACATGTCGCCGCCGAGCGCGTAGTGCACCGCGAACACGGACAGGTTGAGGGCGAGGGGGATGCCGATGAACATGAAGATCATCAACGCCGCGAGGTACCTGCGAGCGAAGCGAGAGTGAGTACAGGTTGACCGATTCGCGTGCGAGTGAAGGTTGACCGAGTGGCGTGCTCGTGTGCGTTGACCTCGCCAGTTCGTATATGCTCGCTCTCGCTTCGCTCTCGCTTCGCTCTCGCTTCGCTCTCGCTTCGCTCTCGCTTCGCTCTCGCTTCGCTCTCGCTTCGCTCTCGCTTCGCTCTCGCTTCGCTCTCGCACGTACACGTAGTTGCTTAAGTGCTTCACTTCCTCGTTCCTCAGCTTCTCGATGCGCTCCAAGTACGAGTCCTCCCACCCGTAAAGCTTGAGGATCTTGATGCCCTGAAGCGCCTCGTTGACGAGGTTGTTCCGCTTGTCAGTCTCCTTCGCCATGAGTTTCTGCGCCTTGAACGTCTTGAACGCGATGACGCCTTGGAGTGGGATGGAGAGGACGAGCACGGAGACGCCGACGAGGGCGGCGTTGCCGATGAAGTTGTAGAGGAGGATGACGCCGAGCACGATGATGATCGGGGCCGTCCAGAAGTTGTGGATGGTCACGAAGGTCTAAGTAAGGGCACGTATGAGCAACAAAGGAAGTCAGAGTGTGGTTCTCGCAGCGTAGTCTCGCGTCTACCTCGACCTCACCTGCGGCAACCTCTCGCAATCCGTGCTCATAAAAGTAACAAGCTCCCCCGTAGTAACCTGGTTCCTGGCGGACGGACTCAGTACCATGGCCTTGCGGTACACTTGGGAGTTGCAGACGGTCCGGACGTCCATTCCCATCGCGAACGAGATCATCGCGGAGTGTGCCCACACAACGCCTTGTCCTACGAACGTTACGAGTACGAGGAAAACGGCGTAAATGACGCCTTGTTTGGTGGTGGCAGTGGGATCGGAGAACCATTGGAGGAGTTTTGAGATCATGATGGGTGTGCAGAGCTTGGAGAATATCTCGATGGTGGAGAGGCACGCTGTGATCGTTAATGGACGAGCGAAGGTCCGTCCCAGCGCGTCCCGTAAGTGTCTCTGTACCTTCTTCCCGTCCTTGTCATGGTAGAAAAGATTCTTCAGGAACCGTTCATTCAAAACAGCCGTCTCAGAACTGGTTCTCACGTACGGTAAATCCTCGGCGGTTATCTTCCCCACCTTGTTAGCCAAGTTAACGTAGTCCCCCAGCCAGTACCAGACTGCCCGGGAAAAAATGGAGGGGGTTTTACGCTTAGATAGACCAGTGGGGGAGAGTTCGGCGGGGTCGTAGTTTCCGTTGGCGAGCTTGACGCCTTGGGATGAGGTGGACATGATGGAAGGTCTTTGGAGTGGTGGTGTAGAGCTTGATGGGTGGTGGCAAATGGTTAAATGCCTACAACTGTAAGGTACCTCACAATTAGAGCCTCTATTTGGCTATGTTGTTTGACGTTGACGAGTTGTACGAGTCGAGTGACTGGGTGCCGTGACGTCAGATGTCGGTCGGGCTGCTTTCGTGGCTCATCGGGGGGATGGTAAGTGTGTGTGTGTGTGTGTGTGTGTGTGTGTGTGTGTGTGTGTGTGTGCGTTACGCGCGATGTGCAAGTGAGAAGGAGCGAAGAAATGGTGGATTATTTTGATAACAATGACGCGAACTAGACATGCCGCCAAGCGTCTCGCACGGGGCGCTCCTCTCCTTAGAACAGTGTGCGGCACCTTATGGCGTGCATGTCGCACCTCACATAGAATCTACACTTATAACTTAAGTACACTTAGTACTCAACTAAGTAGTGTGTGTACTTCTCTCCAGCTTCTCTCGAACTTCTCTCGAACGCTCGAACGGCTCGCAACTTTGAGCCTTTGTAATTTGATAATGGAGGGCAGCTGATCGAGGGGAAGGACATACGACAACACCAATAGCTACCGTCACTTAACCCCCAACCCCCCCTAACAAACAAACTAGATACTGTACGTCTCAACCAGACTCTCTGTACTTCAATTGCGCCTGTCAACAAATTACGCTGAGCAGTGACCTTGGCGTATATTATTTACAATTTCCGGTTGATCAACTTCTGGCCGAGACTTCAGGGGTGATGGAATGCCTTGAGTACTGCCTCATTCGCACTGCCTTGAGTACTGCCTTATTCGCACTGCCACGAGTACTCGTAGCAATGGGCAATGTCTGCTGCGTCGTAGCTGATTCTCCTCTGCCGTGTTCCCTACTTGCTGCAAACACTTACACCCCTTCTAGATGGCTGAACTTGGAGACTTCCTCCTAGGGACCACAGACCCCGAGGTCGACAGAGTACAGGTGGACGTGACGATGTTGGACTACGACTTCGTGAACGCCTGCAGCAAACTCAGTGAGTTAAAGGCCGTGCTGAAGGTGCTCAAGAGCGGGAAGGAGGGCCGGTACCCTCACCTTGAGAAATGCGTGGAGGACAAGGTGATGTCAATGCTGAGCGAGAAGGACCGCGCCAAGGTGCTGTCCATGAAGTCCAACGCCACCGCGACGGAGGTGTACGACGCCGAAAAGGAGCTCGAGGACTGGATCGGCGACGCCAAGAAAGGCGACGGCTTCAAAGGACCCACAATCCCTTCCACCAACACCCCAGCCCCGCCGGACACGGGCGACATCTTCAACGTAGCTCCCCCAGCCCCCCCCCCCGCTTCCGCCACCTCCGTCTTCAACAAGCCCGGCATGGCCCCGATCCGCGGCTCGAGGGAGGCGAACGTGAAGATCTCCCGTGACGCTCGCGGCATGCCATCGCATGAGACGGCTGACCCTAGCGATAACGTCGCGACGAAGGACAGACTTAACAAGGAGTCCATGTCAAACCGCGACTACTTCCGCGCGTGGGACAAGTTCGACGTCGATGCTGAGATTGAGAGTCTGGATGCGGAGGAGCAAGCGAAGGCTATTCAGGCGAAGGAGGCGCGTGAGGGCGCGAGGGTGAGGGATGAGAAGAATAGGGAGAGGAGGGAGAAGGAGATGTATGAACTTCGCACTACTTTGAACTTCACTAACATGAGCGAGAAAGAAAGAGAGTGGAGTTCAGGTGAGAGAAACGCGCCCTTTGTTCACACGTGTTTGTGGTGTGTATACACAATTGGCTGACACTCGCTTCGCTCGTCGCTTCCACAGTCCGCGAGAAGAACAAAGGCAACGAGTGCTTCCGCGCTGGCGAGAATGAGGAGGCGCTGCTCTTCTACAGCCGAGCGATCGCCCTTAATGAGCGCTCGGCGGTCGTGTACGCGAATCGCGCGATGGCTAACATCAGGTTGAATAACTTCGAGAGTGCCGTGAGTGACTGTACGAGGGCGTTGGAGATTGATCCGAATTACACCAAGGCTCTCAGTAGAAGGGGTATGGTGCATCACAGGAGTGGGAGGTACGTGCGCGAGCGAAGCGAGCGTTGCAGGTCTCGTTGATGAGATGTACTCTCTCTCGTCTTGTTACGAACCCTCGCTTGCCGCTCAGTTACTCACACTCACGCTCGCAGGTACTCGCTTGCGGTGGATGACTTCGAAGGGTGCTTGAGGAGAGACAAGGGCAATGTGGAGTTCGAGGCGTTGTTGAAGAGGAGTAACGAGAAGAGGCGGGAGATGGAGGGGGATGTGGAGCACTTGAAGACGAAGAAGAAGGTCATGATCGAGGAAATGAGCGACAGCGAGGAGGAGGAGGAGGAGGAGGAGGAGGAAATCCTGGAGATGGGCGCGGACGGGTTTGACGTCTCCGCTGCCCCCGCGAAGCCGTCCAAGGTCGACAAGATCAAGGTCTCCGGTGAGTTCACGCCGGCGCCCAAGTTCGATGGCGTTAGGAAGAACTACGCTTACAAGACGGGGCACCGCGGGCTGGGGTATTACAAGGAAGGGGGCAGCAGCAAGAGTGCTTCAAAGACTGCGCAGCCTGTTGCGAGCTTTAAGAAGGTGCTGATTGTTGAGGAGGACTCGGATGAGGAGGAGGAGGAGGAGGAGGAGGAGGAGGAGGAGGAGGAGGCGTTGACGCCTGCGATGCAGTCCGACGAGCTCAAGGCCAAGGGCAACGCAGCGATGGGCAAGGGCGACACGCACTTGGCCATAAAGTTCTACACCCAGGCCATCGACATCAATCCGTCGAACGCCGCCGCCTTGAACAACGCGGCGCTCGCGTACCTCAAAGAGAAGAAGCCGAAGGAGGCCCGCCTTAGTGCCGACAGATGCGTCAAGCTGCAGCCGACTAACGTCAAGGCGCTGTACAGGAGGGGGTTGGCGAGCGTTATGCTGGCGGTGGCGGACGAGCAGCTGTTGTACAGTGCGAGGGACGACTTTGAGGCGGTGATGAAGGATGAGCCGGAGAACGCTGCTTGCGGGAAGGAGCTTGAGGGCGTCGAGGGCAAGATCGCCATGCTGGAGTTGGGCGACAGCGACGCCGAGAGCCCGGTGAAGAAGGGGTTGAGCGTCGACGCCGACAGCGCCCCGAGCTCGTCGTCGGAGAACTCGCCCAACGGCGGATTCACCAAGTTCACCAGCGCGGAGGTTGAGGAGGCCAAGATTGCGAGCCCGAGCAACGGCAAGACGAGGATCGCGATCGAGGAGGACAGCGAGGACGAGAGCAGCGACGAGGAGGGGGGAGATAAGGAGCTGAGCGAGAAGACCAAGGCGGAGGGCAACGAGTTGCTGCAGGCGGGCAAGCTTACCGAGGCGATCGCCAAGTACGACTCGGCCATGGCTTTGGACCCCACGAACATGGCTGCTCTGAACAACAAGTGCTTGGCATTGATCAAGCTCAAGTTGTGGACTGCCGCAATTGCGGCCGCGGATCAAGTGCTGGCTGTCGAGGGCGACAACATGAAGGCCATCTTCAGGAAGGCGAGCGCCATCGTGGGGTTGGGGGAGATTGCGAGCGAGGAGCAGCTGAAGGATAGCATTGCGTTGTTCGAGAGGAGCAACGACAAGGATTGCAGCGAGAGAAAGACGGCCGAGAGGTTGCTGAAGGGGAAGCAGGGAGGCGGGAAGAGCAAGATTGACATCGCCATGGAGAAGGCGGCGGCTGTGAAGGCGAAGGGAGGGAGCAGCGGGAGGAAGTACGAGGCGCCCAAGACTACGAGCGAGCTGGAGACGGCGGTGAGGGACCTTAAGGGCGATGCTAGCGGCGAGGCCTTGTGCGCGTGGCTCGGCGGATTCAAGAATGCGGTTTTCAAGAAGGTTTTCAAGGACAGCATGGACCCGGATCTGCTGGAAGACGTCTTGGTGGCGCTCGAGAGGAGCTGGGGCGGGCCGGGGAAGGAGAGGAACGTCAAGATCATGAACCAGCTGGCGAAGGTCGCCGGGGGCTTGGGCGTGGTCATGATGGTCATGGGCGACGACGGGAAGGCGAGCGTGGGCAAAATACTGGAGTCCGTGCAGGACGACACCGTGACGCACAAAGAATGGAGGAAGGCGTTCAAGGCGCTGCTGTGAGCCAAGTGTAGTGACTATGATTAGATAGATAGGGAGAAGAAAGACAAAGATGCGTAGCCTTCTCAGCACTCCGAACACTCCCTGTTTCCCAGTTGTCTGCACTGTGCTGCTTCTCCTCCAAACATAATTCAGACTTACTTTAACTTCTTCCCTCCTCTCATCCCCTGAGCATCTTGCCCATCCCAACCTTCATTGCTTCCTTGGCAACATAGGTAGCGGCCCCCAAAAGTCTTCCCTCGTCACTGTCACCTCCATCCACCGCATCGACCACCGCCTTCGCCTTGGGGATGGTAATCGCGAGAATAACACCGACGATGGCGAGGATGATGAACGCAATCGCGAGTTTCATCTTGAGGTTCTTCCACCACATCTTGTTCTTGATGTCCTTCGCGGTCTTCTTAAACACGCCAGCCTGCTGCTGCAGCTGCTCAGCCTGCTGCTCGATGGACTCGAGAGTGACGCAGTTCTGCAGAGCTAGCTCGACGTTCTCCTGCATGACGAGCTTGACGGACTCGACCTTGGCGGTGACGCCGGACAAAGTGTCGACCTCACTCAAGTTGTCGTACTTGCTGCACAGCTTCTCGAACAAGCTCTTGCAGGCTTTGTCGAGGGCTTTCTCCTTGCAGTCGAGGGACTTCTCGCCGGCTTTGGCGACAAAGGTGCGGGATAAGTCGTCCACGCACTGCGTGGCGACGCGGGCGGGGTAGTTGGACGCGGTGATGACAATGTAGATGCGGCTCTCGCCGTCCGCCATGAGGTGCCACGCCGTCTGACCGGTTGTGAAGGAGTAGTGAGTGCCGGGAGCCAAGCCCATCTTCTGGCCCAGGACCTCCTTGACGCCGGAGAGGTCCACGGTGGAGTTGTAGGAGAGGGAGGCGACGACGCAGCGGTCTACGATGCGGGCCACGCCGATGAACATGACATTTCCGAATCTAATGGAAGATTAATTAGGGATGTTAGCACAAGATTTGGGAGTTTAAAGGGTCAGGCTAGAAGGGTGGAAGAGTGCAACATAACACACATCGAGAATCCGGCGGCAGAGCAAGCAGCAACAGCAGGACAAGCAGCAAGATAGAAGATAGATCTCAAGCCCGGGGAGGAGAACAGGGGGAGGAGGCACGATTCGACGGCGGTACGGTGGACAATGTTTGTGGGACGGGGG
>Ga0307985_10001102_pt1 | contig 15318 bp, 15 predicted proteins | sample EllFjometageno80_FD_203155 | JGI IMG/M metagenome (GOLD analysis project Ga0307985, IMG submission 203155) | Marine microbial communities from Ellis Fjord, Antarctic Ocean - #80 | ecosystem: Environmental > Aquatic > Marine > Unclassified | place: Southern Ocean | collected 2014-10-09 | reverse complement strand
CAAAAGTAACTTTTTTGTATGCATCTCTTGAAATCCACCCCGGAATTCTTTGTTCCTTTTGGCTCCCTTTGTTGTCGGGATCTGGTAACATAAATGTTTTAGCATTGTAGTCATTAAGCATTTTTGCAATATTAGTTATTTCAATTAAATCATCATCTTGATTATCTCCAAGCTGATTAGTAGATGTCTTATTGTCTTCTCTAGCTGCTCTAGCGTCTGCCTCCATATCCTCAATCACTTGGGTGGTAGACACATTATCACCTTCTTGTTGGATGGTTATATACTCGTCCACAGGGGCTCTTTTATAACCAGCCTCTTTCTTCGCTACGATATCTTTCAGACTACTGTCATAACTTCTTTGGTTGGTTATACTTTGCGAAGCCAAGCTTATTTGTGCCTCTTGACTGAGAACATTTCTGCGGTTTTCTTGGGCTTCAATAGTTGCGAACCCTGCTTCACCTACACTAAGATTGATATCGTTAGCAGGATCTGATAAAAATGCTTGATATTGTGCTTGTCTTTGTTTTCCGTCTAGAAAGGGGAATTCTGCTCTCAATTGTTTCTGTAACTCAACCCCAGCCCTTATTTGATCAGGGGTAGCGCCTTCTTTAGCGCTAATTGTGCCTGAGCCATCAACAGAAAGAAAGTTATTGCCATTATTGATAAAAGCGTTGGCTCTTTCAAAATAGCCTTGTTTATTAGCCCGATTGCTTTCGCTTTGTTGAATTAAAAACCTTTCACTGAGCGCCTTGTCCGCAAACCTATCTTTATTATCGGCTAGAGTCAGTTCTTCAAACTCTCTTTTCTTCATATCAAAAGCAAAGGTTTCGTCTGCTTCGATTTCTGTTTTTACCGTCTTATACAAAGATTCTTTTGCCCCGTCAGATAGATTAGTATCTTCTGCTATTGCAGCCAGTATAGTTTCGGTTTGTGAGCCATCGTCATTATTAGGATTAGCTATCATTGACTGGAATCTTTCTAGTCCCTCACGATCACCCATCTCTTGTACTTTAAGATTGTAGGTGTCTTCAGCAATAATATCTTGCCTAATACCTGCTTCTCTACTTTTAGTGGCATTGAGTAATTGAGCTCTATCCACGTTATTATCAAAGGCGCCTGAAGCTATTTGTGCATTCGCAGCCGCCAATGTTTCAGGGTCTTTGATACTATTTATTTGTGCTAACATATCATCAGTAGCAGCTTTCTCTCTGTCACTTACAATATCATTACCTGTCTTTGCTAAATCATTAAAAGATTTTTTTAGATTATTGGTGTTCGAAACCAAAGAAGAAGTAACCGACCCACTACCACCTGGTTGGAAGGAGCTGCCTTTTTGTGCGAAATCACTGAATAAACCCATAATCTTTTCCTATTATACTTTAGCTTTTAATGCGGATGGATTGAATGCTTTTGCACCAAATCTATCTAATGTTGTGGCTGTGTCTTGCTCTAGAATTGTTCCCGAAGCCCTGTTTATACTGTTTTGTGTATCTCTGAACTGCTGACCTTCTAATCCTCCAAGCATAGAAAAGTTACTTTTTTTACTCGCTTCTTGAGATAAATAAGCTTTTTCTTCGGTTAGGAGATCAAGTTGTTTCTGTAAGGTGCCTTGAGTTTTGAGTCCGGCATATGCTCCTGCAGCCTGTGCTCCCATAGTACCTAGACTCATAAAGTTCTCAAACCCTGTTGGATTTCTGTATGATAATGGCCCAGCAGAATTTAAAGGATTTGTGCCTTGAGTAGTTCCTCCTAAAGTAGTACTGGTCTTAACACCAGTAAGTTTTGACGGAATCGTATTTTGAGTACTGTACACTCCTGAGTTGATCCCCGCCCTTGAAGAGTTATTCCCAAACAGCCCTTCTTTAACCTTGTCCCAAAATCCCGCCATCTTATTTCCTCTTTATATTAATATTGTTGGTTTAGGTAAATCGTAGTATTTATGTGAATCTAACAGTATTTCTGTAGATAAGCTACATAATTGTAATACACTTGTAGCTATATTGCAGGTTCCTACAGAAATAGCCATATATTTTTCAATAGATCCGGTAGTTGTTCTTGTCAGTTCATTAGTAAATTCATAGGGTTCTAGCCCAATACTGCCGTAGTTTTCTAATAGTAGCAGTTTACTAATATCTTCTTCTAAGTTATTTATCTCTATAGTCTCTTCTCTAATTTGGCTACTTAGTTCTTGAAGATCTTTATCTATTACATTCATAGTAGCGCCTATTAACTGGCTGGAAAAAAACATCATTTCTTGCGCAGTTATACTAAACAAACTATTAGCAGTTTTGGCTCTTCCGTAATACATAGCTAAAGCCGTACCAATTATGGCAACAATAATTCCTATTTCTGCTCCAACTAATTCTATTATAACTTCAAGTCCCATTGTTAATAAGATTCCTATTACATACGTAGATCCAAGATATATCAACCCTTCTACAACTGAGGCGGCAAACGCTGCTTCTAATTCAGTCAATAGAAGTTGGGCCTGACCAGTCCAAATCGCCACAGCTATTATAATTATAGTTACAAGTATTGAGAACGCTGAGGTTGCATACCAAGCTAGGTTTGTTGTCTTCTTAGCCATTATAAAATGATGGAGGGTTTCACGAAATATAGCATTTTGATCAGCGTAAGTGAAGAGTTTAACAATATCCCTACTAATAGGAAACATTAGTCCCCCATCAGCCATATCATTCAAATTTCTTATAACCCTCCCATATACGCCCTCCATACGGGCAATATCGTAAGAGATACTTAAGCCATAAACAACGACTTCCACATATTGCGTAGCACTATATTTCTTACGAAAAATTACATGATCAGTTCTATATGTGCCGCTTTGATCTGTTTCTAGTTCAGCACCAATCTTAACCTGCCTATATACTTCTCCTGATAAGGGCACAGCATTGTTCTCAATACCAGAAGGAAACTGTGTAGCTACTAAAGTTAAAGGGTCACGAGCGTAGTTTACCTGCGCAGCAGTACTAAAAGAGCCAGAGTATGTATATAACTTTACTGTAGTAAACTGCCACTCTAACGCAAAGCTAACAGTATTAGCGGATATTTGTATAATATTCTTGGGTCTATCTAGTGTGTTTCTATCACTATGCCCATTCCAGGTAAGCCATTCTTGTTGTGAGCCACCATCAATAGTATAATGATATCTTTTGAATTGCTCGTAAGCGTACCTATAAGCAATATCAAATGAAGAGTTCATGTTCACAGCAAAAAACAAAACGGCGTCATCTATATCATTTAGATCTGTTGGACTATCGGCAGGGGGAACTAACGCTGCTTCCATATCTTTTAGATTAACATTAATTGTTTTAAGTAACTCTGTTGTTTCTTGTGCCCTAGCAGCAGGATATCCATTGCCTGGATCTGACACCATTTCTTTATTAATTCTGACTGCAGCCATTGGGTAATATTGCCCACCTAACACAAGTGCAGCGGCTAGATCTAAAGTAGACTCGTTACCGGCGCCTACTGTATTATTCTTATAGTTGTAGTATCGTGTCACAGAAGATATATCTGTACCAGTAATCTGATACTGTACTTGATACCAAATAGAGCTTCTACTTACATTACCATAGCTTATAGTTACATACTCTGTCTTATAAAGACTTTCCCCAAACAAATCATTTTCATTAGACACTCTAAGTCTAACGGTAATAGTACTGTCACTTGGGCCTTGTAGGAACCTGTCAAGTTCATAGTGGACACCGCCATATAGAACAGTGTTAGTAGTGTAACTGTAGTTATGTACACCTGTGTCTTGAAGCACTTGCATACCTATACTATATAGTGAAGGGTATCTTATTTCTACTTTGTCTTTGACAAATGCAATACTACTAGCAGGCACACTATGTTTTGCTGCTAAAATCGTAGCTACAGCTCCCCACTTACTTTTTTCTAGTTCTTCGCTCGCAGAGAAGTTAAAAGATCCTGGGCTTGTTACCCAATCGGCTTTTGTCCCATATTGGTAATATTCTTCTACTTGTTTGTTAATTCCAGCGCCTCTGGCTCTTAAAACAGCTGCAGGTATAGAAGAGCCTAGCTTCACAGCTTTTACTACTGACTGTGCTAGGAAATTCTCATTACTAGGATCTAAGAGTTTTTTGGCAACTACATCGACCTGTATAACTTCTCTTTGGAAGATGCCTGACATTAGTTTCCGTTTCTAGGCTTGAATACCTGTTTTACCTTTATTCAAAATTTTACCAACTTCGTCCTGATCAAACGCCTCGTTTGTACCAGTACCAGCAGGCCAACTAAACGAGCCGCTTCCCTCAATAGAAGCCGCTACTGTCCACATATCAGAAGCGATCTTAGCCATCTTCTGTTCAGCGTCTCTATCAAAGCCATCTGTTTGTTTAGCGTACAGATCTTTTTGTTTTCCAACAATGCCTGTAATTGCCGTACTACTAGGGGATGAATAGTTATCCTGGGTCTGGGCTATTTCAGTCTTCTCTTTAGCACTTAATAACGCAGTCTCGCCAGCAACCTTTGACGCTTGATTACTAATTACTGTGTTTTGTGTTATTTCATTAGCTCGCTGAGACACTAATAAGTTTGTTTCAGCATCTAACTTGAGCTCTTGGGAATCAATAAGTAATTTTTCAGCGTTCTCTTTATTGGTTTGAGCAGTCACTAATGTTGTGTCTGCACCAGCAAGCTTTGATGTTACAGCTAATACTTGTGCTGCTTCATTATTGCTTTGTGTAATTTGTGCTGCAAGCAAGTCTGCTTGTTTATCAGCAACATCTTTTTGCAACACAAAAGCAATGGATTGCTGTAATACAGAATCCAATGCTCCTGCGTATGCTTTGGCATAGTCGCTGCCTGTAATCCTATTGTTATCATACTCTTCAGCTAAATGAGCTTTAACGGATACCATTAGTTCATCAAAAACACCTGTACCGTCTAATACACCTGTAGTTAAGTCGTCTGTAACAATTGCAGTCATGTGACTATGTCCTTATGTTTATCTATCTATAGAATGATTCAGCGCTTGCTTAGTAGCTAAATCTTTTAATTCTGCACCAGTCAATGGTACAAGTTCTTGTATGGCAAACTCATTTATTAATTTAGCCGACTTAATCTTTTGGCCTTTATGGTTTGTGCTGTTAACAAAGATTTGGCATTTACGTTCCCGCATCATACTTAGTATCATACGCGGAACATGCCAACCTTCATCGTTATTAAATGGTACATATTTTTTAATTGAGCCAACTGCGCTGTTACCTACTGTAAATATTTCACCTTCCCACTCTTTTTTCTGTGGGTTCATGCAATTCACAACAACACGTACAAGAGCCGTAGCTTCTCTGCGTAGTCTTGTGTGCATTTGGATGGTTGTTTCTACTAAGGGACTCGTCTGTACTACAGGTGATACCTCTTCTTCAACAGGAGCGTCTGACATGGCTGCATTAACTTTCTCTCTTAACTTAACTAATCCAATTGATGGATGGTGCGCAATACCTAGTGAGACTGCACGTTGTTTGAGAACTGTTAACTCGTCTTGTGCAGGTACAGTTGTTTCTGCTGTTTGGTCTGTGTTGTTAGTCATAACTTTTTCTTTCATTATATGTTTTAAGGAAGAAACCCTCCCCCGTTGGGGGAGGGCTCTTTAGTCAAGTAACTATTACCAAGGGGCAACAGTTTTAATCAGAGCAATACGCTCTGGACGTAGAATCAAAGATCCATAGTACCATTTGATACTCATGAAGCCTGTTTCGCCGTATGGGTCTGATGCATAAGATTCAGTTGAACCCGGTGCAGCATGTTTGATCTTAAACTTAACGGTTTTGCCGTCAGTTTGGAAACCAACTGTAGTAAACGCATCTGATCCAACAACAAGCATTGGATATACGTCATAGTTGCCACCAGTAGCACGGTAGCCAGCGTTAGTGCCTTCAGCGGCTCCAGCACCTTCCCAACGCATCATTTCAGGAACAACAATAATGCGGAATTGATCGATAGAACCAATTTCACCATTAGCGATGTTTCCGGCTTGAGCGTACTTCTCTACTGACATGAAAGCTTGATTACTGAAAGAATCAGCCATTGCTTTAAGTGCAGGTACAAGTTCAGAACCTACATACATGTAACGAGCAGCATTGATAGTTTTAGTATCTACCATACGAGTACCAGTAATAAGTTTGGTATTCTTAGGAGTACGGTTGTTATCAAGGTCTACTGCAAGACGCATAAGATCGTTGTATGTAACAAGTGATTTAGTCGCTGCAACACCAGTGACTGTAGCTGCTGAAGTAGCAACACCACCAAAACGAACAACACCCGCACCGTTAAGAAGATCAATCTGAAGAGCGTCTTCAGTAATCTCATTAGCGCCGTTAACCATTTCACGGTTAATGTGCATCTGAAGATCTGCATCTGTATCAAAGTCCATAGACTCTTGTGTGTACTCATCAAAGAAACCAAACTTGGCAATTGTACCAGTAAGTTCGATACGTTTAAAGCCAACACGGTTAACACGGCCACCTGACTCAGAAAGAGCAGGAAGTTTCGCAGTAATCGTACCAACATCCTTAGATGATCCGTAAAGATTGCCATAGGCAGCTTGTGAAGTAAGAGTAGCAGTGGCCTCAATAGTTGTGCCCGCACTAGTCTTAAAGCGGAAGCCTTTAACGTAAGCAAGACCATCAGTGCTATTAACACCGTCAGCAAACTTAAGAGCTGCAGTAGCTCCAACAAGTGACACAGCCAGGCCTCCAGCAACAGCAAGCTGCTCCATCCATGCGTTTACATGTACGATAACGTCAGCTTTAGCAGCTGCAGCATCAGCACCTAGTCCAACAAAGTGAGCAGCGTTACCTACTGAATTAGCAAGATTAATGCTTGGAGCTGATCCATCAGACATAGTAACTACGACTGTACAGTCTTGGTTAGTTGTTGCGCCAGCAGCATCTAGACCCTGATCGTTGATGTTTGCGTCATCAAGTAGAGGTAGATAATGGAAGACTTTGATGGTTTTACCCATGTTTTTAGGCATGGCAGTAGTATTAGCCAACTGGCCAAAGTACTGTTCTTTACGCGCTTCAATAAGCGCCTGTTTTCTGTAGTGATCGGTACGGAACTGAGTTCCAACCGAGCTGTCTGATCCGCCTGCGGGATCATTATAAATACGTGCCATTTTAGGTCACTCCTATTTAGTTAAAATCATTCACAGAAAGCTTTTCAAATTCTTCGTCAGATAAAGATAGTGGATTAAAATCTGCTATCTTTTTTCCTCCGGGAGCACTTTTAGTACCTCCTGCAGCTTTTCTTCTTTTAGATCGCTTGACTTGTTCCGCTTTATTGACAGGCTTTGGTTGGTTTACAGTGGCTACTGGGATTGGATCAACAGTGTTGAACGCTCCTTGAGCATGTAAGTCAGCACCTACTTGTTTATAAGCTTCTAAATCAGATACACCTTGCAGTCTACCTAAAGCTCTCTCCCTTTCTACTACTGTAACAATTTGACTGTACATGCCGCTGGCAACGTGGTCATTGATCGAACGAATAGCTTGAGGTTCATTTAAAATGATTCTTTTACTAGCAGTGTCCCACTTATTGCTGATGATGTCGATTGTCTCTTGATAACTACTAGTATGTTGTATTTCACTTAATACTGCATCAAGTTCTACTTCTCTATCATCTACATTGTAAGCGTTAGGCTTATATTGAGAATCGGATTCTATATCAACATTGAGTGGGTCTATACCACTGTCCTTGATAAGTTTAGTAATAGCGTCTGGATCTTTCTTATCCAAATCTATTAAGTAACTTAGCTTACTTTCATCCAGCAAGTTATTATTGTCAAGCATTTTTATAACTTTAAGGTGCGGTTTCATTGCCCGCATCTTCTGATTATAGTTAGCTCCCATAGACATTAAGGTTATGACATCTTCCACATTGTCTAACTGCATCTCTTTGCCATTAGCCTTAAAAGGTGCCATAATCTTGTTGTATTCTTTTTTGTAGTCTACTTCTTTTTTCTCTTCAGTATCTACTTTTTCTTCTTCATCTTCGCTGCTTTCCTCTTTTTCAACATCTTCTTCAATGTCTCCTTCAACGTCTTCATCAGCGCTTTCAGTTTTATCTTCATAAACGTCAGACACTTCTTCATCACTGTCATCGTCTGCGTTATCATTTTCATTAACATCTTCTGATCCTTCCTCGGTATCATCACTCACATTATCATTATCATTATCATTATCATTAGAAGTGTCTTCGGCTACAGCTGGTGTTTCCTCGTCAATATATTCCGGCGGAGCCATATTTAAAAATTCTTCATCAGACATATCTAAAGAAGATACCTCTGTTTCTTCCACTTCTGTGTTTACTTCTTCTTGTTCAATTTCTTCAGGCATACTACAGCTCCTCGGCTAGAAGTTCTTCTCTAGCTTCTTGAGCAGCGCCTATCTCTTTTTCTGCCATAGCACCATATTGTAATACCGTATGTAAATACTGCCTGAACGACCCAATACCATCAATAGCTTGCATAATTGCTTTTTGATTAGCTTCGCCTTCCATGTTCGGATCGGATTTCAAAAGTACAAGACGAATAGCCTCTTCTTTAAAATACCCATCATCAACAAGAGCTTTATAATTTTTATTGGAAAGTAGGCTCTTCAGGCTATTGGCCTTTGATACCATTTTTTTTGCTTCTTCAATAGACAGTTCTATTTCTTCAAGTGAATTATCACTCATAGTGTTTTACTCCATGTGTCCTCTCCCTTTATGGGATGAGATCGGTTATGTTACTGAGAGTTAGCGTTTGTATTTGCTGCAAATGTGTTTTCAAGATCAATCTCTTTTTTCTGATCTGCTTGAATAAGTTTGCCTTCCAAATCCATAGTGGCTCTCTCTCTTCCTAATTCCAAGCTTTTTGCTTGGGATGCACCAGACTCTTGTTCTAAGAAGTCTAGATCTTTTTGATCGGTATCACTATTAATGTTACCCATCTTAGCTCTGTCTAATTCAGCCTCTGCATTATTTTCATTAGCTTTAGACATTTCAACAGCTATTTTTGCTTTTAATAATTCTATCTCAAGTGCAGCCATTTCTTGTTGTTGTGGGTCTGGTTGAGGCTGGTAATCTTCTATCCTTTTAGCTAAGTCCGGCATCTTCCGCAATTTTGCTATATCACTTAAAATAATTTGTGAAAAAGATGGGCCCATAGTCTGTCCTGTGGTTTGAAGCATAAATGCTAACTCTTTAGCCTTGGCTTCATCTGCTTCTGGGGTGCTGATGGATAATTTAAGATCAAATTTACCACCAAGATCATCTCGTCTTATAGTAACAAACTCTTCACTTGTAACTCTAACAACCTCCTCTTCTGAAAGAAACTCAGCATTCATACTAATAATTTTATGGCCAATTGTTTTTACAGTGGCGGCAAGTCTTCTAAGAATACCTAATTCTCTTTTAGATGCTGCGTCCATAGCGGACTTAATACCACCCACATTATCACCTAAAGCTGATCCTGTTATTCCACCAGGCCCAGAAAAAGCTTTAACGCCTGTTAAGCTTTCTGCTTCATTATTTTGCATTGCTAACATAAATTGGGCTGATTGAGGGATCTCAGGATATGTGTGCATATGAAATGCAAGTCTTGGGTCTACTTGGCCATTGTACTCATAGTCTACCCCTTTATCAAACTTACGTTTATTGGTTATGTCTAGAGCGTCTTTACGTACACCTTGTTGTCCATTAGCGCTACGTCCCATAATATCAATCATACCACGTGTGACAGCTCCAACAATCTTTTGATTATCTTGAAGCAATTGTCCGTCAGGCTCTCCATATATAGATCTACGTACAGGTAAGTATTGTGCCACAACAAAAGGATGTTGTTGATCAGGGAATGGGTTCTCTTCCATTCGAATTTTAGTATCGCCAATCCATGCAGCAACAATGGGTTTAGTCACCCCATCTCCATCAATGTCCCAATGTCCCCAGTATTCTTGAACTACTACTTTCTTTCGAGGCTCATCAGCGAAAGAAAAGGAACTGTCCGTTGTATTTGATGCGTGATCTGGTTGATTTAGTACACTATTGGTCTCTACTATTACATCATCTAGGTTTTCGTATTTACCGTCCTTTTTTAACTGGGATAACGAGCTTTCAAAACTGTATATTACAAATGAAGCCTTATTAATGTCCCCTTGACAAGTAGGGTCTATAGATAAATTTTTATAATTACAAACCTCTAGTGTTGGATAATTTCTAATTATATTTGTTTGCTCTTCCATATGAGAGCCGGTTTCAACCGCTATAGTAGCCTGACCTTGTTGGGCTAATTGAATTCTTTGTTGTTGCTCTGGAGGTAATCCTTTTATGCTTTCTGGATCTGCCTCTACTTGGGATATTAACTGCTGCAATACTTGTATTATTTGTGGGTCTTGTGTGGGTTGTAGCTCAAAGTCAGGAACTTCTACTTCTACGACTTCATCCTCAAAATCCCAACCAACTCTTACAATAGCTGTGCCTTCGTCTACTGCTGTTCTTACAAAATCATCAATAAATCTAACTTTATCAATCTTTGTATTAAATTGATTATTGAGCATAAGCGCATTTTGGTAGGCTCCGGGCTTATCTTCATGTGTAATAGGGTCAACATCAAATAAATCAGAGGTAGATAGAAAAGGCTCGCTTAATGATGCATAACGCCATTCAGCTTGTTTTCTAATTAGTTGTGGGACAATGCTTGATCTATTTTTCCCATTATTAATTTTAGCATTACCAGTAATATTTAAGTTTTCTAGCCAACCATCTACTTTAGATATATGTGCGTCTACTTCGCTCTTAGCATCAGATAAATCTAATTTAAGATCCGCAACAGTGGGCTCATTTTCCCAATCTGTTAACGCATTTTCTTTTTCTACAGAAGTATCGCTATTGTCTTGTATATCATCTGTTTCTTTTTCTTTTGCCATAAATAAATACCTTAATTAAGTTAAGAGCCAGTTTTTGTATTACGTAGTTCTACGGCTCTTACTTGTAGATTCAATTGATCAAGCCTATGGGTGAGTATGTTATGTGCATCTGTGGCAGCATCTACACTGATATAAGTTTTACTGTTTGCTTTTAGCTCGGCTATATCTAAATGTATTGAATCCATTTTAGCACCTAATACCGCCGTCTGTATAGTTTGATTTGCTAATGTATCTATAATCCAAAAACACATTCCTGTGATTAGTACAGCCAATACTGTCCGTACATGTTTTTCCATCGGGCTTACTTCTGTGGTATTCGTCATATAGCTTCACCTGCTGGCTGTTTTTTATAAAAGTTCTTCACCTCTTCATAGATAAACCAAGCAGGCGCACCAATCAATGTATATTTTGCAAAAGGTTTTTTAAACTTATCTAGAAGTATGGAGATCATTACATAATCTTCCATCTACCAGTACGGATTTGATCAGTTATCTCTATACTTCTATCACCTACTTGTTCACTCCACCGGGAAGTCAGCATCTCGGCTGCAGCTTCCTCAAAGGCATGATTCTTCATGTGCCCTAGTGTAATCTTAAACTTCTTTACTGTTCCAATCCCAACATTAAAAGTAAAGTTAATCATAGCACTTATACGTGCATCATTTAGATTAGCCATCCAAGGAAAGGCATTAAGGAGCTGCTTTGATGCTTCGATAATATCATGGCGCAAAAGTGTTTCAGCTTCATCTTCAGAAATACCTACATCGTCTAGGTTTCTCCCAATACCAATTGTAAGCTTTCCAGCAGTACATTTATAAGGCTTTAACTTCATACCTTCATGGCGCTTAAGCTGTCTAATAAGTTTGTTACTCATTTTGGTCTTCTACGCACTGGTTTTTTTCTTGTTACAGTAGATCTAGCAATTGTAGCAGCACGGGCCATTTTTTTACTCCTCTGCACTGTTTTCTCAGACCTTAGAGATTCAGGGTAAGTAGGCAGACCTGTCGTTGGATTTTTAATATTACCAAGTGCGCCCTTTTGGATTGGATTTTTTCTGCGGGGCTTCGTCTTAGGTGGCCTACCTCTTGTAGTTCCGTATGTACCTTTACCTTGGGGCATTACTTTTGATTCCTTTTCTTTTTAGGGGAGGTTTTTTTAAATTTTCTAGGTGTTGTAGCACATGCACATTTCCCTTTAGACTTATTAGTTCTTTTATTTATACTGTCTGATAACTTATTAATCATCTCTCCACCAGTGTTCTCAAATAGAAATGGAAGGAAGGCATGTATTAAACATACTACAAACGCAGCAGCTATAGTACATGCGTATAATAGGGCTGATGCTAAATGTTCCAAGTAAGTTTCTCCTAAAGAGTTTGGATGCTTTGTAAATGATATCTTCATTTCTTTTCCTTCGCTACACCATTCTTTTTCTCGTATGACCGCATGGCGCCCATTCCAAGCATACCCATAAGCACCGGAGTAAGCAATGAGGGATCTACAGTAGGTACTTCAAACCATATAGCTAGAAACTGTGACAGTATGACATTATAAGCAAGCCCTATACCGCATACCCAGCCAACAAAGGGACGCCAGCCTCCAATAAACAGAGAGCCTGACTGGGCTTCAGCCTTGTTAACTTCAAGCTGCCCCTTAGCCAATTCATTAGCATGTTTCTCAGACATCGTGGCTATCTCATGTGCCAATGCTGCTGCTTGATCTTTGTCAGGTATGAACTTATCTAGTAGTCCTGCTACTGGGCCGATTAATTGTGCTAACATATTCGTTTCCTTTAAATAGTGTAAACTTGTAAAGCCTTACGCTTACCTTTTACATTTATACTTCCAACGTACTCACAGTCCTGAGATATGTTATTAACAGTAGCCTCTCCTATTAATATATCAACACCATGCTCTTTTGTAGAACTCTCTAACCTTGCTGCTGTATTAACAGCATCCCCAATCGCAGTGTAATCAAATCTTGTGTCACTGCCCATATTCCCAATAACAGCTTCCCCACTATTAATACCTATGCCTATAACTACCTTTGGTAGTCCTTGTTCTTCTAACTCTTTATTAAGAACAATCATATTATCTTCTATATCTAAAGCCGTCTGTACCGCTAATTCTTCATGGTATTTTTGATCCAAAGGAGCATTAAAGATAGCCATCATTGCATCACCAATATACTTGTCTACCATACCACCATTACTTTGCACAGCATATTGTTGTGCTGTCAAAGCTTTATTCATTATGTAAGTTACCTGCTCAGGAGGCAAAGTCTCCGACATACTAGTAAATCCTCGTACATCTGTGAATAGGAAAGTCGCATATCTCTTCTCCCCACCTAGTACTAATAGCTCTGGCTTATCTTGTAATTTTTTAACTTGTCTGGGATCTAGATAGTGCTCAAACTGTTTTTTAATCTGCTGTCTTAACTTATACTGCTCTCTGAATCTAAGATAGAAGGCTATTGTTGCTGTAATAAACTGACTTACTAAAGTCCAGGTAACATCAATTAACATCCCTTGGCTTATAAGATATATTCCTAAGCAAGTTGTTAAAGACATAATAGTACCTGCTGATATAAGCCCCCATGTTATGCCCAGTATATGCAACACAAGCCATATAAGTGTTACAGATATAATAAATATACTTAGCTCAAGAGCTGTAGCATAATCAGGAATATAAGGGCTATTTTGTATTAACATAGACTCAGCTAACGCAGCCTGGATATAGTGTGGTTCTAACAATCCAACAGGTGTTGCAATTTGAGGCATTACTCCATTAGCAGTTACACCTATAAATACATATTTATCTTGCACATGCATTTCTTGTAATGTTGTTACTTCTGGTTTAACCCAACTGATCCACTTACGCCCTAAGCTATCCGTCTTAACAGGAGGAAGTCCTCGTACTGCTATTTCTTGAATACCATTTTCATTTGTAGTTATTATATAGCTCCGTGACCCGGTTATCGCTTTTAGGACTTGTGTTCCAAATGAGGCAACCCACCCATTAGGAGTTCTGAGTAGTAAGGGGATCCGCCGCACTAGATTGTCAACCTCAGTTGGAGCAATTGCAATACCTTCTAGTGCGCTAGAGGCTAAGATTTCTATGTTTGATTTGACACCTGTAGTAAATACACCTCCTACATCATCACCCTTAACAACTGTGCCTGTAGGAGTAGGATACATGCCTTTGCCGTTCTCAAACATAGCAATAACACTTGAACTAGTAATTAATTCTCTTGCAAATTCTACGTCCCCACCCAATCTATCTTCTTGTGGAAATGAGATAACCCAACCAACTCCTAACGCCCCTCTTTCCATTATACTCTTATGTATTTCAGCCAATCTATAACGAGGGAATGGATACCCGCCTTCTCGTTCTACATCATCTTCTGTAATATTCAGGACTATGAAATTTCCGCTACTTGCGGGAGTTTGGACTAATGCGTCAAAAGTTCTGAGCTTTAGTACTTCGGTAGGAATGCTCTGCATTATTAACGGTATACTGAGTGACAGCAATATCAGAATTATGTACTTTTTCATTAACTGCCTTGGCTCATTGTTATTGTGCTAGTGCCACCACCATTAATGGTAATAGCTCTGGTTACACCGTCTTGGGTGAATATAACAGTATAACCCCCTGTTTTGTCAACATCTATTTGTGCAAAGTTACTGACACTTCGCTGTACACTTAGTATTTCACCATTTATGAATGTGGTGATTTGCGTATCTTTATCTTGCCCAAACACAGTGCCTGTAAGTTTAACAGAACCTGCGCTGGCTAAAGCATCCTCCTGTTTAGTCACTGCAAGAGCATCCAGTACATTAAGCAAATCTTCTAGGAAATTACCATCAAGATAGTTAATATCTAATTCTGTAAATTCTAACTCATCCTCTCCTAAGAAATCTTCTGCAAGGAAGTCTACATCGAGACCATTGAAGTCTAGTATGTTAGCTGCTTGGGTGGGCTGCTCTTCTAAGAACTCAACATTTTCTTTAGGTGGGGTGATGATTATCATATTATCTATCATATCTAGGGATAGATCTAGGATTACAGGCTTGCTAGGAGCTGATTCAAATACCGATACTGTAGTAGCTTCAAAGGGTTTATTTAACAGGACACTGCCCATAGCCGTTACCACTTCAATCTCTCCACTTGAAAGACCAAATTCATCAGGCAATAGGATGATAAGACTGCGTCCTAGTTCATCTACTGTTGCAGTGAAGTCAGTACCACGTATGGCAATGTTAGCGGTAGGGGTTTTCAGTGTGATGTTCTGCTTAGCTATCATGTTAAGCTTACCAGTTATAAACCTGGCAGTACCTAACCCGAATGTAAGGGCCATCTTAGACTTGGTGGGATC
>Ga0307985_10001101_pt1 | contig 15318 bp, 22 predicted proteins | sample EllFjometageno80_FD_203155 | JGI IMG/M metagenome (GOLD analysis project Ga0307985, IMG submission 203155) | Marine microbial communities from Ellis Fjord, Antarctic Ocean - #80 | ecosystem: Environmental > Aquatic > Marine > Unclassified | place: Southern Ocean | collected 2014-10-09 | reverse complement strand
GCAGAGGAACGGCGAGACGGCGACTATTTTGTGTGAGTCCAGCAAAACGTCGCAAACCAGAGCGACGCCTTTTTCATCTGTTGTCAACGAGCGCGCTGTGGTAGGCTGTACGACGGCTGGAGCTACGGTTACTTCTTCTCCTCCATCCTCATGAGATCCTCAATCAAGTTCCTCTCCTCGACCACAAGGTCCCAGATGTTATACCCCAAAACGCTATGCGCAGTCAAGATCCCCCCATTAAGCGCCCCCACAATCCCCACCGTCCCAATATCCTGCCCCGTACACCACAGCCCATCAATGTCCGTCTTCGGTCGCATATTGTCCAGTCCTCCCCCGTAGTGCGCCCGAGTATGCTCGAGCCCGTAACTGTCAGCTCGTCCGAGGTAGTACGCGTTGGTGAGCGGGGTGGCGATGGAGATGAAGTCGACCGTTCCCCGAGTTAAGGGGTAGTTCCTGCCATACACGTGTAAGCCATGCGCCACGCACACGCTGTGAACAAAGGGGGGGCGAACGCGACGTGAGGAGCAGCAGCTTACCTGTACAGTCCGTTCAGCATCTTCCTCTCGAGTCCCTTCTTGAGCGTGGCGTAGTCGTCGTTCCCGCGCTTCCCCGCCTGGGGTGCGGAGGAGGTGTTGAACTGCTCGAACCACTCGGGGTGCGCCGTCGTGATCATCTCGCACGCTGATCGCCCCGGGTGATTCGTTTTGTACGCCGGGTCTTTCACGCTCGGGAATCCTACGAACAGGAGCATATCCTCGTGATTGTCGCTGTCTCCCTTGCCCTCCCAGATCGTCCTGCCGTCGCTCGACTTGTCCGTGGCATCGAGGGCCGCGCCTGCAGTACACGTGTGTGAGCAAAGGGGGCAGACTGCTCACTCGATGCACCCTCCTTACCTTCGTAGTTGTACTCGTCGTCGACCGGCAGCACCCACAGGTTCGCCGCCCTCAGTCCCAACTCCTCCGTCGTCCCCTTCATGCCAATGAACGCATACGCGTGCGAGATGGACGCCTTGACGTTCTCCAACATCCGTCCGTACCCCAGCGCGTCCCTGTACTTCTCCGGCGTGAGGTTGTGAGTCACCTGCGCCCCCGCTCCTGATATGACGCCATACCTGCGAGCGAAGCGAGCGTGCGTGTGAGTAAATGAGGGGCGAGCGAAGGTTGGTGGGAGAGGAACAAGGCGAGAGTGAGTGTACGTTGAGCTCGTCAATGAGATATGACGAGCGAAGGTTGATGGGAGAGGAACAAGGCGAGAGTGAATGCACGTTGAGCTCGTCAATGAGATATGCTCGCTTCGCTCGCGCACGTACTTCGCGGTGATCGAGACGGCGTCGGTCTTCGACTGCCCGCTCTTGTCCACGCTATTCACCGTAACGCCAGTCGCCCTTCCGTTCACAATATCAATACCCTTCACCCTCGCGCTCACCAACACCCTCCCACCAGCCTCTTCAATCGTCGGCACGATCGCCTTGGCGATGTTCTGACTCCCTCCAACCGGATAGTAAGCTCCGCCGATGTAATGCGCCGTGATGCCAGCCTATAAGAAACACGGGTGGGTGAGGACATGCCACGCACACGTGAGAACAAAGGGGGGACAGACTGCGCTATTTGCGAGCGAGGAGCGCCAGAACCCTTTTTGAGCCGCTCGTAGCCTCGTACTTGTAGCGCCTTTTGAGCCGCTCGTAGCGCCTTTTGAGCCACTCGTAGCGCTTTTTGTTCACACCGCCAGCCCCTTATTCAAACACGTGTGTGGCGCCCTCACCTGTATAAGGAAGCTCGAGTCCTGCGGCTTGAGTCCATAATCCCCGAACTGCCCGCACAGAATCGCCCTCAATCTCTTCTCACCCGTCAACTCACTCACGACGTCCCACGTAGTCCTGTTAGCGTATCTGCGATGCTCGGGTTAATGGTCGAGAAGAACGCGAGCTCGAGTAAATGTGTGTGTGCGAACGTTACAGATCAAGGAGCGGGGCTTGCGCTCGTAAAACTTGACATGCTCGCTTAGCGTACGCTCACTTCGCTCTTGCACGTACCCAAAGTACTCGGCGTTCAGGTACTTGTTCAGCAGCCTTTGAATGAACTTGGGGAACATCTTCCCGTAGAAGTACATGTCAGCAGACTTGTTAGCACGCTTACACAACCTCACATACTCCTTAATCGCCTTCTCCTCACTCGGGAACTCAGCCACCAAGTCGCCGATGAAGTTCTCCTCGCCAGCCCTGAACTTGAACGGCGCCTCATCGCCCAACTTGATCTCATCATAGCAATACCCATCCTCAACTGTCCCCATCTTCTCCCACTCCACCATCTTCCCCGTACTAACCAAGTCAAACAGCGCCTTATACTTCTCCATTCTCCCCACATAATGCAGCCCCGTATCGAACGAATACGCGCCATCATGGAAGCTATGCGTGCAACCGCCAGCAACATAATGCTGCTCCAAAACTAGGCAGGTGTAACCAGCTTTGGAAAGGAGGCCGGCGGTGTAGAGGGATCCTATGCCGGAGCCGATTAGGATGTAGTCGGGGTTTGCGGGGAGCTTCTTGGGACGGTAAGCGTCTCGAGTGGGGTCAGTGTCAGGCTTGCGGGGGCTAGGGGTTGGGGTCGTTTTACGGTAACATTTGGGACGGGTTGGTTTGTATTTCTGGTGTGATGTGGGAGAGTTAGGAAAGATTTGATGAAGAGGGTATCCGGTTTTTCTGAGAAATACCCAAAGAGGGCTCTCCTTAGAAGGCTGTCCTTAGAAGGTGCTGATGGAGGGAACAGGAGGGGGGGGGGGGGCGAACAAGACTACGCGGTGGGGTGGGGTGTCACTCAGAGTGAGGGGGGGACGGTTAAGTGAGAGTCGACTGAGCTCTTGGCACAGCCTTTGAACCTTAGAACAACAGGCCTGTACATATTAGGGAATCATTGATTGTCACACCAAGTAAAAGCGGACGGGTAGGAGGGTGATACTCACGCGGCGGAGGAGGACGATTGAGAGGATGGTTGCGGATGATATGATTAGTGTGGCGAGGACGGGGCGAGAGGGAGGCATGGTGGACTAGGTGGGAAGTGGTTACTATCACTATCAGGGCGAGATAGGGTGAGATCGGGTGAGATAAATCACCCAAGTCGAGAACCAAGATGAGACGTCCTTTAATTCCAGGACGTGACTTCTAAGATGCCGGAAGACAAACGCAAATGTGGACGTGTACGCCGACAACTAGCTACTAGCGAGACCGAGTTCTCCGCAGCGGCCTCAATGTCCGCGAACTTGAGCATGGCGGGCAGGAACTCAGGGGCGATCGTCTTGACGATCTCGACGAACTGCGTCACGCATGCGGTGTGAACAAAGGGGCGAGGGCGGTGTGGACAAAGGGATAGCGGTGTGAGCGAAGCGAAGCGGTGCAGCGCTCTCTTTAGTCAGAGTTAGGGTCGAAGCGGTGCAGCGCTCTCTTTAGTCAGAGTTAGGGTGAGGACGTATGCTCGCCATCTCTTCATGCTCGCCATCTCTTCATGCTCGCCATCTCTTCATGCTCGCCATCTCTTCATGCTCGCCATCTCTTCATGCTCGCCATCTCTTCATGCTCGCCATCTCTTCATGCTCGCCATCTCTTCATGCTCGCCATCTCCTCATGATCTCCTCATGCTCGCTTCGCTCTCGTACTTCCGTACTTACTTGGCCGCCTCGGGGGAGTTCTCGAACACGTCGGTTGCGGCCTTGTCGGTCGCCTGGATCGTGTGCGTGACTTGCTCGCTGCCGAGCGGAGCAAAAAGAGAGCCACGCCGCGACACCCGGAAGGACGAAGCGGCGCGGAACAAAAAAAGAACTGTCGGAAGACAGGTTGTTACTAGTACTCGGGCTCGAACCGAGGACCTCTTCGGGTGTAAACGTTGGATCCATTTCAAAGAAACGGCTTCTGTTAACGCTGTGGGAGACGGTTAGTGTTTATTGGTGGACAAAGGCGATGAGGAGAAAAGACTTACAAGCGACATGACCCTATAGGAGATGGTTAGTGACTGCTTGGGATTACTGTTGAATGTTCGGAAGGACTTACAACTAGACTATACTGTGGTAGGGGGTTAGAAAGATGTTACAGAATGATTGTAATAGGCGATTTGTGCTTACCCAGCAACTATCAATTGCTTGATGAATATTTGTGCCGAATTTTACCTACCTAAACAGAAGCGACGCAGGCCGTAAAATAATGCACTGCGTCTCGCTGCGTCTCATTGCTTCTCACCCTGCAAAACGTCGGCCGTCGAAATATGAAAGCGTCAACTAGCCGTACAATCACGGCCCGACGCCCCCCCTCTCTCCATTGATACCCCGCAGTCTCCGCCACCCGCAGCTTACCCCCTGTTCTGCCCTAATCCCCCCCCATCCCATGGTGCCCGAACCACCATTTCTATGATGCAATAACCACCATGTAAAACACGTTACACATGCTCATCAATTAATCACCATGCCTCGCGCCCCTCTTTTGTGCTGAATTCTCCCAGTCTCGTCGTCTTCGTCTGCCCACGCTCGCCAACAACTTGGCCAGGAACTCCATGTTAATAAATCACCCCGATGTCCAATATCCCTTCACATATCACCCCACAAACAAGGCTCAAACACGCGTACACTTCACGGCGCGATGGTACCATACCACTCCCCCACTTCGCCAGAATTCGCCGCTCTGCAGGCCCCTTTTCTGCGACGAACTGGCCTGGCAAGCTCTATACAAATCCATCGGTTCATTTTCAAGGTATTGATGGGGGAAGGGTGGGGGAACTCGTACTGCGACCGAGTTGAAGGTCTAAAATTGGGGTGGCAGGTTGTCTTTCTCGGTTGCTCAGTTTGCTCAATGTGTGGTCCTTCTAGTGTCCCTTGTTAGGTAACTTTGTGCACTCATCTCGCTCAACTCCCCGGGGACCGTGAGAACAACCTTCCACACAGCCGGGCACGGCCGACACAGCTCAAACCACTTCTACACTTACCCTACACTTCACGGCGACGAACTGCCGCGTGGTACGGGCCGTGAAACGCGCGCCCTGGAGCACGTACCACTACACCCTCTGCCCTTCGGTACGGCCGTGTACCCCTAAATAAACGTCGTCGCTACCCGCTTCCAATCAACTGCCTCTCTATTAATGCCCAGTCCCCGCCTTCCCCTTAAATCCCGCCCTCTTACTCCCCCCCTCGTTCCTCTCAACCTGCATCTTCTGACTGTTAACCTCCGGCATTTCCCCCCCCCTCGTCCGCCCCGATCTCCCCGCCCTCTTGTACAAGTTACACAACGTCACCGCCTCCCGGCTTTCAAGCTGAGGGAAAAGGCCCATCATAACCGGTATAACCACGCTCCCCGTCCGTCCCCTCCCGCTAAAGCAATGAACATAAACGCATTCCCCGTCCACAATCCGCGCAACGAGCTCCTCGACGAATGCTACGACGAGGGCGTCGGAGGCGACGGAGAAGTCGTCGATGGGGAAGGAGACGCTTTTTAACTAGAGAGGGGTGAGATGAAGGGGAAGTACAAGGCGGGTTGGCGGGGAGTGAAGGCCGGAGGCCGGTCGTTTTGTGAACGAAGCAGGGCGCTTTGACGCTTTGACGGCGTGTTTGCGAGCCAGTACCGTGTTCTGAGCCGGTTGTTTGAGCTGAGCCATGTGGCGCGCCCATCTCCCACTCGCGCTTTGGGGCGTTGGCGCGCCACAAGCCCAGTAGAATGACAATCGCTCGCAGCGTGTTCGTTCGCCGGTCGTGCCGGTCGTTTGTGCCCGCTCACCTCCCTCCTTTGTTTCATCGTCGCCCAAGTTCTGGGCCATCGGTGTGTGCAAGGCGCTCGCTTCCCTCGCGTTACGTGTGTGTGTGGCGCTCGCTTCCCTCGCGTACTCGCTACTCGCGTACCTGCACTCCATTCTCCTTCGCTACCCTCCCCAGCACCTCCCTGTACTCCGGCTCGTACTCCAGCAGACTAACAAACGTGGTAACTCCTGCGGCGACGATCTTCTCCACGTCCCCTCCCGGCGCCCTATCCCACCCTCCTGGAACTTCTCCAATCAGCAACCGCCCTGGAATGATCCAATTAGATTCACTTGTCGGACCTTCAACCACAGCACTCAGCGCCATATTGCTCGCCATCGGTAGCCTCAACTCCTCCTCCTTCTCCTCCCCTCCCTTCCCCTCCACCCTCGTCCCATAAACAACACTCTCAGCCCTCCTCATTCCCCCCCCAATACTCTCCACTAAAACCCGACCATCCTCACGATCAATACCCATTCCCGCCGCCACTCTACCGACAACGTCACAGCCGCTATCCTCACCGACACTCTTCAACACCATCCCACCGACTCCCTTGCACAGTAGAAGGGCCAGTAATAGATCCTCAGTCTGCAGGACGCGACGGTGTGGGTTAGAAGGGGGGCGAATGAAGAGGAGATGAACGATTTGGAGAGGGCGAAGGGGGCGAGGTAGGGCGGTTGTTCGCAGGGCGTTTTGAGCGAGGATTATTCAGCCGGTCTTTTTGAGCCGGGCATTTCGAGCAGGGAGGGTTGTCGCAGCGCTTTTTCAGCCGGTCGTTTGTTCGCCGGCCGTTCTTCGCTAGTCGTTCGCCGATGTTTCTTCGCAGCGTCTGTCTCTCCAGCTTAATTCGTTCGCAATCTCAGTTGCTCGTGCGGCTTCTTTTGCAAGCATTTCGGTCGAGAACACCCTCCCGTCCAGCCAAAAACTCACCTGCACCTCCCCCTCTTTCTCCTCAACGATCGCTCTACTCGTGCTCCCCATCCCACTGATCGGCTTCCGCACAACCCGCTTCCCAGCCAACGATACCACGTCGGCAAAACCAAATGTAGTGACACTCGGCTGTTCCCACGGCAGGGCTTTCAGTGCTGACATCGCCGCTTGAATAGGATACTCAATGGATGCTAGGAAGGCGACGGTTGAGGACGTTGAGGGGGACAGTTCGAGGAGTTTGAGTGCGAGTTCTTCGGTCGTGAAGATGCCGGTTGTGCAGAGGAGGGAGTTGGTGGAGAGTTTCATGGTTGAGTTGTTGGGTTGATGAGGGGACTGTTTCTAGAGGGACACTTTTCAGGAGAAGGGGGAGGAAAGGGTGTTTCGAGGCCTGTGTAACGAGCTGGAGTTGTTAACGGTGGGAGTTGTTGGAAGTTGTTGGGAGTTGTTGGGAGTTGTTGGGAGTTGTTGGGAGTTGTTGGGAGTTGTTGGCGTATTGCAAGCCAAGATCTCAATCTCTTACTCGTGCCGTCCAACACGCTCCACGAATGACATTGTGCATCGTGCACAACCCAACGCCCCTCCATACGCTACAACGCACACTCCCTTTTATAAGCGCACACGAACGAAACGCGAGCTGCGTCAATACGAGACGTCACGATGTCTTGCTTGACGGGGCCCGTTTTGAACATAGACGACATCGCTCATATCTTTCTTGTGGGTTTCGTAGCAAGGTGTATTCTTATATAATAAAAGTCGTAGCCCACCCTCCACTCTCCTCAGTCCTTAAATCTCAAACTCCACATCATACTCCTTCCCCCAATCCACGTTGCTCCAGACTCTCTCGTAAACGAACATCATGGCGGTCTTGACTATGGCGTCGCTGCCGGCGATCTTGGAGGCCATGGATAAATCCTTCGAGATGAAGATGGCCATTGTCAGGGTGTTCGCGACGGCGAAGAGACGCCAGATGAGGCTACAAGAAGGGGAAAAAGAGGGTTAACATGAGTGAAAGAGTGTGCGGCACACACGTGTGTGAACAAAGGCGGCAGCGCGTTTCGAGCCGCTCGTAACGCCATGCTGGACGCGACGCGAAGGGGCACTGCTTGCTCGCGTCTGGCAACCAGCGTGTTCTTCGCCGATCGGGCCGCTCACACGAGTCTCGCAAACAGCGCGTTTGTCTCGCTCGCCGGTCGTTCCGCGAACACTCGCTCCCAAACAGAGCTTCTGAGCCGGCTGAGCAGGTCGTTGCACGAAACTCGACCCCCTTCTAACACACGCTTCGCTTCGCTCGCACTCACGCCTTCGTCAAACTCCTCCCCACCCCATCCCCCGCTCCACTCCTCCCCGCCTGACTTCTATTCATCATCCTCTCCCCAATAAACATCGTCGCGCTCTTACTAAAGAAGTCCGAGCTAACAATCTTCAGCGCCGTCGACATGGAACCTGTGAACTTGAGAGAGGTTATTAAGGTTACACTGCCGGCGATTATGCGCCAGCAGAGAGACTTTACGCCGGAACGGGCGGTGGTCTCTTTATTTGTCTGCCGAGCATACACGTGTGAGCCACAGAGGGGTGGTTTGGGTGCGAAAAGCGCTTGACGCTCGCGGCTCACAAACACGCTACTCGCGGCTCACAAACACGCTACTCGCGGCTCAACAACGCGTGACGTAACGCTGCCAGCCTTGTTCGCCCGCTCCTTAAAACCTTCTCGTTCCTTAGCTTGCGTGTGTGTGTGTCGCTCATCTCTGTCGCATTAGTTCAAGCTCACCTCCCTAGCATCATCCAGCTCCTTCCCCATCAAATAAGCGTCCTTCATCGCCTCCAGTTTCTTCAACTTGTTGTTACTCCTCTCCAACTCGCTGGATAACTTGTTCGCTTTCGAGAGCTCGACGGTGAGGATCTTGTCGAGACGGAGGATGTCGGCGGGTTGAGGGGAGGAGTGCATGGAGGACTGGGGGTGTGTTAGAAGGGAAGAGCTGGGGTAGCATGCGCTGCCCTCTGTCGCAAACGTCTAAAAAGTCAACGAACAGACACACAGTAACCCCCCCCAACAACGCCCATCCGTTCGCTCGCTCTGCGGCGCCTTTGCTGTAATTGCCAGATGCCCTGTCCAGGAAATAGCATCCCTGGACAATTTATGGACCGAGGCAGCTGGGTAGAAGGTATATGGGGCTGTAGCGGCACGAAATTGCGGCGGTTCACCGGGCGCCATCACTTGGTTCAACAATATGCATTGACGGGCCGCGTAAACTCTACCGGCACCCCCACTCTCTATGCATTTGCACTCTTGAAAAGAGCTTAGGGCACTTACAAACCGGGAGGGGCGGGTAGAGGAGTGAACGTGTGGCACAAAGGCGGCCGTTTGTAAGACCGCGGTGGTGATCAGCGCGAGAGTGAGTAATCGGGTAACCATTGTGAAAAGGTTAGGGCGTGGTTTTGGCGTTTTGTGAAACAGCAACTAAACAACTTAACACCAGGCGAGAGAGGGTGGGGTCTTGGATTTCTGGACCAAATTATGACCGAAGGCAATTAAGGCTGACGAGCCAGTCTTGGCAGTGAGAAGGTAGCAATAGGGGGGGGATTGATCGCTACACGAGACTACGGATTCAGCCGTTTCCACCACCGCAACGACAAGGGGTACGGGGCACCACAAAAAAATGAACCGCTACGAAATACCGCACCACCGAACGCCATAACGGTCATTCACGGAGCCACCTTTCTTGTTTAACAAGCTATCGTAGGGGGACTGCCGTTTACCCCCCTGTGACTTGATATTGGCACTCGTTGGGAGGAGGGGAAGCGGGAGGAAGCGTGCAAACGTGCAAACGTGCAAACGTGCAAACGTGCAAACGTGCAAACGTGCAAACGTGCAAAGCGAAATTCTCATCGGTTGACAGTTGACAAATTGACAGTTGACAACAGGGGGACGGACAGATTCTAACCCTAATCGGGACAGATCTTGGACGATACGAGGCACGGTTCAAAGCGTTTTAAAGGTACGTTTGGCAATCGTGACGTTGGCTGTATATCAGGTTGGTCTGTGGGAGAAGCAGCGATGTGGTATTGTTCATTGGTTTATCGGTTCATCGTTTCTTCGGTTCATCATGGGTTCATTCTTCTCACACTGTGGTGACTTATGTGGCAGGTAATTTATGCCAAGTGGTCCGTTGCACAGTGCGGCGTATGTGGGGAGAGTTGAGGATGTCCGTTCTCTGATCAATGTGGGAAGTGACGTGAATGAGAAGGGTTCGGGTGATTATACCCCTCTTCACAGAGCAGCTCAATATGGTCATGAAAATATTTGTAGACTTATGGTGGAACATGGCGCACGTGTGGACACGGTTGAAAAACTCGGCAGGCAAAACCCCTTCGCATTACGCGGCAAACGGAGGGTATCTGGAAGCGTGCCGGGTTCTCGTTGAAGAAGGCGGTGCAGACGTCAACAGCAAGAGCAACAATGGCAGAATTCCTCTCCATTACGCAACCACATGGAGACAGGTTGAGATCATCGCCTACCTCCAGAGTACTCAGAACACGGCTGGTACCGCCTCAGCTGGGCGCTCGGCCAAGAAGGTTAAGCACTGGTCGGGCTCCGCTACCGTCGCTGCGATCGAGGCGACCGCCCCATCCTCATGGTCCGCGGCTGAAGTCCAGGAGTGGGCCGGCGCGGTGGCCGGGGAGCGCCTGGAGAACCCACCGCCGGTGTCGTCCTCCATCAACGGCGCGTCGTTCGTGGCCTTTACTTCCGCGGAAACCTGACCTACCTGACCGCCGCTCGCAAAACTCACCGCGCCAACATTGCTGCTGCCTCAAAGGACAGCTTCGAGGAGGAGGAGGGTTCGCCTCTCGCCTCGGAGGACGAGGAGGAAGACGAGGCTGGGGGGGGCTCCGACGACGACTCTGACGACGACTCTGACGACGACGACGACGTGCCGTTCCTAGACTCTGATAGGGGGAACCTTCCCTACCTGACCACCGCAGTTAACGCAGCATGGGCAGCTCTAACTGATCTCGACGGCAGGACAGGAGCGCGTTCGTCAGTTGCACGGCGACGCCATCGCAGCGGCCACTACGATCCCCACGATCACGGCGGCCATCGCCGAGGTCTTTCCTGCTCTCGGAGAGAACGACACAGGGATCAGGGAAGGGCAAGGGCGCATCGCCCAGCTGCACCGCGACACCATCTCCGCGGCCACTACCATCCCCACGATCACGGCGGCCGCTGACGCGGCTTTTGCATGCGATAGGAAGGAACGACGTCGCGACCAAGGAAGGGGAAAAGCGCGTCGCCCGGCTGCGCCGCGACGTCATCACGTCCGCCACCGACATCAGCAAGCACCTCCCCGCAGCCATCACTTCGCAGCTCCCCGCCCTCTTCGACCACCAGACGAAGCTGCGAGTCGGCAACCGCGCGACCGCCGCCACCGCCAACCCCAACGTCTTCAAGGCTGAGGCGTGCCTCGCGATCGCGGCCAAGTTCAAGTACCTCGACGAACACAAACCCATCATCACGGCGCTCAAGGCCCATCACAAGGCGCTCGTCGCCGCTAAACTCCACGACTTGCTCGTGTCCCCCACTGGCGGCGACCTCGAGGATGACGAGGATCTCGTCGAGGACTTCGAGAAGATACTCGCGGCTTATAGCTTCCGCAAGCTGGCGGGCTGCATCAAGATGCCGGAGACGGACTTCGCAGGGCTCCCCACGGGCGACGTGCGGACTGTCCTCGAGTGCTTCCACAAACTCGGCAGTGCAGCGGCGGCTCACTCCGAGGCAGAAGTGGCGAAGTTTCAGGCCGAGTCCACGGTCAACATCGGGCGAGTTCGCGAGGCGTGGGAGGACGAGAGCAGCGGGACGATTGTTGGGGACGAACAGGAAGAGAAAGAGCAAGAGGAAGAGGAAGAGGGCGAACAGGGCGAACAGTTCGAAGAAGAGGAAGAGGAAGAAGACGAAGAGGAAGGGGAAGAGGAAGAGGACGAAGAGGACGACGAGGAGGCGAGTTAAGAGAAACGGGAGGGTTAATAGTAGTAGGAGAGAGGTTTTCAGTAAACGCGCCCACACCCATGTGTGAACGAAGGGGGCGGCGTAATGCGTCTCTACAGCGTGATTCGCTTTGACCCTCGCGTCGCTGCATTGGACGGGCCCGACTCTCTGGTAACTCCCTCCACAGAAAGCTCGACTAACAATACAACAAAGCATTCTAACAATACACCGCTCAATTCCATCACTCCACAATCGGGTTCTCCATAACTCCCCTAGCCCAGTCTTCCTCCTCCGTCGTCCCCCACCGCCACTCTCCCTCGCCCAACGTGCCCAAGCACATCTCACCGTACCGAGTCCGAACCAGATCCACCACATGAAACCCCAACTTGGCAAAAAGCCTCCTCACCATCCTCTTCTTCCCCTCCTTAACCCGCACATCGAACTTCGTAAAAACTTCACCAATATCACCCACACATCCCCCCCCCTCGTCAGTGCTCTTCATATCGTTCCGCACGCCGCCAACCGCGACGCCGGATACGGCAGCACGATGAAGGCAGGCGAAGTGGCCGTGATTGGACAAGGAGGCGAGGGTGCGAACTGTAATTGTGTGTGGGTCGATCTCCCCCTCATAAACCCCGTAATCCGTCTCAACCCCCCCTCTAACTTTCTCAACAAACGCCTCCTTATCCCCCTCGAACTCCCCCACACACACCACCGTATACCATCGCTCCACCGCACACCTTAACAACCGTTGATCCAACCTCCCATCACAGCTAAACGCCAACAACCCGCGAGAGTGATAGTCCAGCCGACCGACTGGCGCATGCGTGTTGGGCATTGGCGGGTGGATTGACGTCAGAGTACGCCGAGTTGGATCCGCGTCACGAGCCGCCGTTAACATGGCGCAGGGTTTGTTGTATATTATGAGGAGAGTTGAGGGGAGTAGAGTCGGTGGTGTGTTGGGTGGTAGGACTTGTACATTGGTCGTGTTTAAGGCGAGGCGTTTGGAGAGGTTAGTGGTGTGAACGTTGTTGATGTAGACGGCGTGGGAGGAGAGAAGCTTCTTGGCGGAGCGGCGGGAGTGGCAGAGGTGTGGGTGGAAGTGGATGAGGAAGGTGGCGAGGTCGACCTGAGGAAGGGAGGGAAGGGAGAGGGTTAGAGAAAGCACACAAAATGAGCGTTGAGCGGTGGAGGACGGTCTTTACAAACGAATAATCCTTCCAATCGTTCACAATGCTCTTGCTTGTAGTGTTCACGGCGTGTTGTGTTCGTGGGTGGGTGTGTTCGCAGGTTCACGCGTTTCACCCGGCGTGACAGCGGCGCCTTTTTGCGCGGCGGGTGAGAGCAGCGACGTGAGAGCAGCTTCGTTCTCTTGCGCCGTTCTCTCGCATTTTCCTTTCTGCTCCACTCACACTCTCACTCGGATCGTCAGGCAATGGCGCATGGTGTGACTTATGCAGCTCAGTTTTCGTTGTAACAGGTGGCACCTTGTTAATTCCTCCACACGCAGCCGTGTTGATGGCGGCAGGTGATGGCGGCGATGGGGGAGGTTGCGAGTACATGCCGTTTTTGGAGGGAGGCAGCGGAGTCTTGTAGATGGTGTCGTGTTGGGTCGTGTTTCGATGCAGTTTTTTCATATTCAGATGCTCTTTCAAGGGTACACTTCCCGGAAAAGATGGGGGGAAGAGGGGGGGCGCGCCGTTTCGACCAACCGTGCGTGGAAGAAGAGGAGGGGAACGGCGTCGAGTTCACGTTCGAGACTTGCAAAAGTGTACTGTAGCGGGCGTGGGGGTGGCTCGCAATTTCTGCCCTGAAGCGAGCGAAATCGAGAAGGACGCTCAACGAGCACCGTAAAGTACCGAGTGAGGCATCTACGCGAGAGCTGACTATCCGAGACAATCACACGCTACCTTGTCCACCAACACCAACTCTCCTAGCTGATTCAACGTACGCTGTTGCGGCAGCCCCCTGCCCCCCCTTCAGCGACACTGCAAACCTTCAAAAAGAGCGACAAGCAAACACCTCCACGTATCACGCTCACCCCCGCCGCTCCTCTCGCTCACCTTTGCTCACACTCGCCTCAGTCCCATGTCCCGCCCTAAGCGCACCAAAACAACCGCGCACTACCGCACACTCTTCCGATGAAGACGAGGACGCGTTCGTCATGGAAGAGAGCGACGAGGAGGCTCATGAGGAGGCTCCGCCGCCGAAGAAGAAGGCGAGGGTGAAGAGCACGAGGAAGAAGGTAAGTTGGGTACTATCGCGCAGTGACGAACACGCTACGAAGAACGCACAAGACGAACAAGCGGCATCACCGCGAGCCAAGAGCGAGGAGACGAGGGCGCAGCGCGTAAACCCCAGTCGAGAACAAGGGCTGCGCAGAACAGGCTGCGCAGAACGTGCTGCCGACGAACGCGCTGCGAACAAGCGCGCTGCATCAGCGCGAGCAGCGTACGCATCGCGAGTGCTTGGCGTAAAGCCCAGTATCGAACACGCCGCGAAGAACACGCCATGCTGCTCAGAACTTGCTGCTCTAAACCCCAGTCGAAGAACACGCTGCGAACGAACGTCACCGCGAGCTCACGCGGCGTTAAACCCCCGTCTCGAACACGCTGCTCAGAACAGGCTACGAAGAACGCGCAGCGCGAGCCGCGAGCGCGGACACGAGGCGAGGGCTTGCCTTAAACCCAGCCTCGCCGAAAAGTCGTGCAAGGCCGTCGTGAGGAGGCTGCAGACGCAGGCGAACGCGTACAACAAGCTTAAGGAGAAGGAAAGCACCAGGCAGCAGAGGGTGCTGGCGAGGATGGCGGGGTATGTTAGGGTTGTACGATCTCCGTGAACTCTGTCATGCGGCATGCACTGGTGCATCGGGTTTGCTTGGGCATCGGAAGTACGTCGTCGGGTCCCGCGTGTTCCGCAGGTGAATGCATGTAGTGTTTAACAAACGCAAAAATTGGCACTGGCTGGACGACACTCGCTGGGTGGACGACGTTTTCTAACCGCGGCGACACCGACGGGGTGTCGTTGGGCTGTTAGAAACAAGCACACTGAGGTTGTTAAATTCCTTGAGAGAACGGAGGTGGCGAATAGAGAGAAGGCGGCTAAAGTTATCGAGGGGCGCGACTCAGGAGATGATTTAGTGCAAGCTGCAAAGGAAGGTAATCTTCCTGTTGTGCTCGCGTTCATAGCTTTGGGTCTACCCTTGAACGCTGTGACGTCGGACGTGAATCGTCAGACACCTCTGTTCCACGCATCGTGCTGCAACCATCGCTCCATCGTCGCGGCTCTCGTGCTCGCACATGCATCCGTGGACGTCGTCGACGCGTTCGGCAACACCCCGCTGCTCATATCGGCGGCGAATGGGCAAGTTGAGGTGTGCAAGCGGCTCATTGAGGGCGGGAAATGTAAGAGCATCAATAAGGCCGATGGGGCGGGCAACACGCCCCTTAAGTGGGCGGTCGCCAACAACAAGACTGAGGTCATAGCACCTAAAGTCCAAAGGCGCCAAAGAATAACAAGGACGTTATGAAACACAAACTCCCCTTGATACGCCGCAAACCACGGAACCGCTCTTCCCTCCCTCCTAACTCCTTAGTCTCATATAATTTTTTTAGTCGAGCTACATTAACCCCGTCTTCATC
>Ga0307985_10001099_pt1 | contig 15330 bp, 8 predicted proteins | sample EllFjometageno80_FD_203155 | JGI IMG/M metagenome (GOLD analysis project Ga0307985, IMG submission 203155) | Marine microbial communities from Ellis Fjord, Antarctic Ocean - #80 | ecosystem: Environmental > Aquatic > Marine > Unclassified | place: Southern Ocean | collected 2014-10-09 | reverse complement strand
ATGCGTTTGCCATTCAGGCCACATTTTCCAAAGACCAACTAAAGTATCCCAATCAGATTCTTTTAATTTACGTACACTTAATTCCATTTAATTTAATTTAATATGATGATTCTACATATTGTGAAGACACTGCAAATAATTCTTTCATTCCACCTACATCAGTTACGCTGTCTGTAGATATTGTTACTGTTGCAAAATGACCTTTTATACCTGTCATGCTAGCTCCCCACGCTACGTTTTCTTGTGTAGCACGTAATTGAACTTCTCCTGCTGCCGCTGGACTATTATTTACCAGATTAGCCATGTATTTATTTTCTTTACGATTAAAACCGGCATGATTTATTGGTGGGATTAGTTGGCTTGGAAAAGAATTATTATAATTATCGTAAGATCCTTGGTTATAACTGTATACTAAAGCTGTTGTATCTCTAGTCCCTAATTGCCATTCATCATTCAAAGCGCCTTCTGGCACTCCAACACCGTGTATACCAGTTACATCCGATTCAAAAACATTTACTTCCCATCCATTACCCCCTTCGTAATTAATAGTCTTAAAAACTTTAGACATACTAACTTTAGGATTAAATATAAACTGTATGCTAGATTTATATTGAGTGCCATAAAAGTTTGATCTTAAAGCTGCTGGGCTGTAATGTAACCACATACTTCCATCTTTAATAGTGTAGTATTCGTCTTTAATACTATCACCGTGATCAGGCGCATACTGAAAGAAGCTAGGAAATCCATTAACACTATCATCGAAAGAAAGAGTTTTAAACGTTTTCGTAGAACCAGGTAATACAAATTTCTGTAAAGATAAAACATATTGTCTAGAGTGTATATCCCAAGCACCTATAGCTTTACCAGTTGAAGTTATAGCGTTGCCATTTAGATCGCTTAATTCATCTCTAAAGAAGTCAGACATACCGTAATTAGATATTTCAGTTAAACCATCGTTAGAAAGCCTCAAAAGCACGTTTCTGTTTTTATCTGTAAAGTACTTTCTTCTACCGTAAATAGCAAAACTTTCAGGGTTTCTACTAATACCAAAATCACCAGCATAAGCCGTTACGGGTCCAATAACAACTAAACCAGTTGTAGATATTTGGCCTCCCTCAGCAGAATATATGGCATTTTTGTCAATTAAAGCTCTACTTACTTTAGATTCTTGAAATATTATTAAATTAGTATCTTCTGCATATATTTTTTGTATAGAACCATGAGATGGGTTTACACTTTTAGTTATATCAGTTCCAACCGAAAACACGTTAGTATCATTTATACCTGTTCTAGAGTTAAAAATTCCAGAATATATCATGCTATTAGTTTTATTAATAGCATTTGGCTCGTTTTCAGTTAAATAAGCTTTAACACCTAAATCTGTTTGAGTATTGTTATATCCACCTGTTATTCTAGCTTCTTCAATAGCCCAATTGACCACGTTAGGTATAGCTGGGTTTTGCTGAGGATAAGTTCCATCTCCTCTAGAACCATTCCAAAAGGGGGTAACGTCATCCGCTAACACTGTTTTTCTCAGTATAAAACTGTTAAAAAATTTAACTTCTATTACTCCAGCCATATTATATTATTACTTGTTATATTAGATTTTCACCTAAATTAGTACGCGCTATTTCCAGTAGAAGGTACAGCTGTACCGCTTACTTTTTTACCATTAGCATCGAATTGTGCCATCCATCTTCTTTCGTTTAAAGAGTTACTGTTTTGTAAGTTGCCTGCTGAAACAGTTTGATTGTCTTCAACATTGCTTGAATTTTCAGCACCTACAATGGCTGAGCTTGTGGCTCTACCTGAAAACGAATGCCAATCACCAACAGCTTGACTTGGAGTCCATTTATTTGTAAGATCCGCATCTTGATAGAATTGAGTTACGTACTTGTAAGACCACTCTTTAGCAAACACAACAGTTGTTGGAGTGTTATACGATGCTATACCTGCATTAGCGTATCCGCTATTAGTTACTGAGTATGGATAGCTAGCAGCTCCGCTAGACACATTGTTGTAATAAAAATCTCCAAAAGAAATATCTACTTTAACGTTATCATTCACGTTAGAGCTACCCCTAAAAGTAAACGCGTTATTAGGGTATATCCATTGACCTACGTTAGCAGGACCAGGTATAGCTCTAATGTCCGAACTACCAGTTGATAAAATATCTTGTGGGTATCTCATTAATATTCTATAATCTCCAAACTTATCAGTTTGAACTCCATAACCTTGATCTTTACCAAATGCAAACACAAAAGATGCTGTAGAGCTGACTGCTTCTTGTCCTTGTTGTGGGAAAACCGTTGTAGCTTGAACGGCGTTAGGATTATCTGTATTATTAGTACTAGGTCTACCTATTGATGTGGTATTGTCTGTAACAACTCCTAGTTTAAAATTTGGATTGTTACTACCGCCAGTAAGTTGAACATTTTGTTGAGTTTTACCAAAAGTCATTGGGCTGCCTTCTACGTCTATAGCTGTAATCCAGTTTGAGGTGCCAGCTGCTCTGAACTGTATATAGCAAGGCCAAATAGCTCCGTATTTGTTATTAGGACCTGGCCAATAGCTTGCGTTTGGCGTTCCCCATGTTTTAAAGCTAAAATCTAACTTAACATAAGCGGTACCAGACTGAAGATCGTTACCACTATTAGGAACACTAGTTTGATACGCTTTAGGTACGCGGTTAGTATTCAGCCAAGTATATCCTTGACCAGAACCACCAGAACTTGGACTATAGTCTACATAACCTCCAGGATCGCCAATAGAATTACCTGTTGTTACATCTTCTTGTCTTCTACCATTTACATTTATTGGTGTATTTCCAAAAGTTAAATCTTTGTCAGGGTCATTTGGATCCACATAAACTGCTCTAGCTGTAAAGTTAACGTCCGCAGGCATATTACCAACAACATCACTATAATCATTAGCCCAGAACAAACCTGATGATTCAAGACCTGATGAAAACGGTTGTTTTTTAGCGGTTCCAAAAGTAGAATTTATTTGTTCTTCACCAAAAACAATATTTATAGTTTTTTCTACCGAACCTTGACCTGAATCTGTAACCCTTAGCACTACAACGAAAAGTCCACTAGCATCTCCATTTCTTTGAAACAGTTCAGCTACACCTGCGCTTGATTGAGTTGGTGTAGATTCTAAAGTTATATTAAATCCAGAACCTAAATCTGGGGTTTGAGAAACTATTTCATATGATAGATCGTCAAAAGAGTTAGCGCTTGTTATATTAGGCAAGGCAACATTATTGGCATCAACAGCTAAGCCGTTTTTAGCTGTAGCTGTATATATAGAAGTGTTTAAATCTCTATCGCCTGAAAAACTAATTGAACCTCCTGAAATAAACTCAGGTTCAACGTTTATTAGTTTTTGCACTATAGGCACTATAATATTTGTTGAGCCACTAGCAGAATTATCTGTTACTGAAATATTAAAAGTAATCCAATTATCCGCATCGTTTAATCGATGGTACAAAGTGTTTACGCATCTTAGGTCCCATCTTATTGGTGAAGACCCTGTACCTCCTCCAGCTCGAGCGGTTAAACTCCAGTTGTCTTTCCAAGGCGCGTTGTTTATAGCTGGTGACCCGTTTATGTAAACAGAGGAAAGCTCTAAAGTGCTGTCTATTATTGCGACAGGAATTAAACCTGGTGTTACAGGGTAAAATCCATCGGCGCCACTTATTGGGTCGTCGGCGCTTGTAGAACTTTCAGACTGCCGCCATGCAAAATCGTTATAGCCACTGGCGTCTATAGTGTCTGAAGCACTGTTGTATTCAGATATCAAACCACTAGTAGATGTTTCGTAAAATATATCAATTAAAGACTCTACAGGAGCGGTTTCAAAAACGCCTAAAATTATATTGTAAGCGCCTGTTAAGCTGTTTATTTGTGAAGAGCCTATTGGTTTAGATAATAGCGTTGAAGCGGCAGCTGAAACGTTATTTTGAGATATTCTAGCTATATAAGGATCTGAATCTGTTTGATATATAGTGCTATACGGAGGTAGTTTACTTCTCGCCGCATCAATGAACATGTTATCTTGTTCAGATACAGTTACAACTGTCATTGTATTGTCTTTTGGATAATAAGGTTCGTTATATGTAGGGGTAGTATTATTAACAAAATTAGGTGTAACTCTACCAAATAACTTAATATCACTTCTATACTGAAGTTGCTCAGGACCAACTTCAGTTAAATCTCTAGGCACTTTATTTATATTGTCACTTATAAGAGATATATGAGCAATAGTGTTTTGTGGATCAGGCATGTCAGCTCTTTGAGTAGAGGTGTAGTCTGGATAATCGTTTAATATACCAGGTAAGTAAACATTGTAATAGTCTTGTTCTGTTTGCTTAACAACAACTTTATAAGAATACCATCCTAATGGATTATAGTCAGCGTTAGTTATATCACCATTGTACAGTCCCGGCCATCCAGCGGCACCTTCTATTTTAGCTGGTATTTGACCGTCTATTATTATCTTAAGAGAATCGCCAGGCCAAGAATCTATATTATTAGAAGCACCAGGATCGGATTTATATGGGTTATAAAAGGTTGAGCCTGAGTATGTTATACCACCTTCAACAAACACTTCGTTTGTTTGGTTACCAACAGGAGATAAAATAACGGTTGATTGTCTACCATATCTATCTGAAAGCACAAAACCAACTTGATAGGTTCTGTTTTGCTTTAAAGTGTGCATTGGATATTCTACCTCACTAGTATATCTCAACGTGTTATTTGTGTTATTGTTAAAAGTGTATTTTTGATTAGCAGCAACGTTATAATTAATAGAAGCTGGAGGCGTATGCTTATCTTGAAAGTTGCTATAAACAATTCTATTGCTTATCACTTCTTGACCAAGGGCTCTAACTGGAACTCTATCAAACACTCTAATTATTTCTGATTCAGGTAAAGTTTTATATGGTTTTCTAGATTGATACTGATACACGTATAAAGATGAAGTGTTTGCCCCTGCTGCGTTTACGGAAAAAACATCTTTATTTATAGATTCTAAAACCTTAACACTTAAAGCGTCTGATTCTTTGTATAACACATCTATCTCGATTACATCAAGATTCGTGTATAAACTATTAGCAGCAAAAGGAAGGGGAATGTATAAAGCTATATTATTAACTTTGTTTTCCATAAAAGCAACAATAGTACTTCTAAAAGCATCGCTTTCGTCTTCTGCTAAAAAATAACCATCTTGCTTAGGTATAAAAGCTGGTTGAGTGAAAGGAGCCATTATAGAATACTCACCGTCGTTGAATTTAAATCTATAGCTAAATCTAACAAATTTGTCTTCTAAATAATCAGGATCTCCAGGCCAAGCAGCGTCTGCTCCAGTTTGATCTAATATTTGATTACCTTGAGGTGCATTTAAAAAAGGATTAGGATTTCCGTCTGGAAGCGTAGGAGAAACAACATCTTGCATTGAAGTATAAGAGGCTGATCCACTAGAATAATACATATGAATAGGCTGATATGGATTATATTTAGCAACAGACATTTTATCTTCTGTGTTATAATAAACACCGTCAGCTTCATTCCAGTTTATTTTACGAGGTTGGTTTCTATTATCTGTCCAGAAAAGTAAACTTTCTAATAAGTTTATTCCGTAAATAGGAGATGATTGAGAAAAGTTTAAAAACGATCCATACACTAATAGAGTTGGAGTTTGTTTTGTTGTAGAATTATATGCGTAAATAAAATTATTAGCAGAGGGACTGTATGTAATCAAGCCATTTGAAGCGTATTCTTCGTCGTTATAATCAGTTAAGAACACAAATATATTGCTAGTTGCAGTATCTGTGTACATGCCTATAGATTTTAAATCTAAGCTAGTAATAGCTGGATCATTCAAAAAAGATACAGCTAATTGATTAAAATCAACAGCTAAAGTATTTCCTAATGCATTCTCTAGAGCACCTACGTCTTCGCCTTCTGATTTACTAACTTGCACATTTTGTCCATCACGATATTCACCTGAAGGTAGTAACCTACTATCAAGATCTTTATTCATTTTAGACTTTATAAAAGCATTTTTAACTTCAGCCATTCAATTTAGTATTTAATCCATTTAGATTTACCTCGAGCAATCTGAACAAACTCATTTAATTTTATATTTGATAATCTAATCTTAGCATTTCTTAGTTTAGCACTTTTTTCTCTTCTGAGTCTCTGTACGACATACTCAGGTTGATTTATTCTAGTAGCTATTATAGCGTGACTAATGTGAGCATATAAAGCTTCTTCCGCTAACTTAGGTATTTTCATATCAGCATCATAACCTAAACCATCAGAAATATATTCTAAAATTATTAGTTTCTGTGCTAAGTCACTTGAAAAAGACATTTTACCGCTTTTTTCGTTTATAGTGAACCAACCGTTTACTTGAGCTGTTTCAGGTTGTAAACCATATCTCTGTCCAAAATAGTTATCTCCATACATACCACCATATCCTAAACCGTCTGACAATAGCATACCCGTCAAATTGCTTTGAGCGGCATTGATTTGATCTAGATTATTTGCGTTCCAGCGGGTTTCAGTTTGAGAAGAAAACTCTAAATTTTGACTGTCACTTTCTTGTATAGGTAAACCTTCGTTATCTTGAGCGGGTACTTCATAAGGATTACTAGTGAGCGTGGTAGGGTATATAATATGCTTTATTCCTTGACCATCAATCCAAGATACATTAACATAGTTTACGTAATCTTGAGGTAATGGAACGCTTAAATTAGCAGGTATACTAAGCTCTTGAGATCTTATACTTTTTAAAGTGTCATAGCTAAATTCTTGTAAACCTCTTTTAGCGAAAAATATTACGTCAGTTGTTTTAACGCTTGGAATTAATTTACCTGCACCAACGTAGCCAACCATAAAATTAGTTATAACATCTTCCAAAGAAGTGTAAGCGTAACCACCGTAGTTATCTTCCACTGTAGTTCCAAAAGCATCTCTATTGCCGTACGAACCTCCAAACTGACTTAACAGCTGAACTACAAAAGATTCTGTTCCAAGAGGTGGTATAGTTGCTAAAGTTATAACGTTATTTTCAACAGTGTATGCGTTTACATATTCTTGATATTGATTAGCTAATCCGTTAGGACTTACGTATAATCTAAAGTTGTTTAAGTTGTACGTATCTGTGTTAGGATTGTAATTTCCAAACGTTAAGTCTGTGTCAAAAGTAGTTATTAGCTTAGTACTGACTATAGGCGCCTCAAAAGTTTGAGAACCAGCGTAATACTGCGCATTTGTTTCTGTTATTAAACCATTATTGGGTGTAGCCATTTTTTAACTTTTTTTATTTGTTTCTTCGGCTTGAACTAAAGCGGCAGCTGTTTGCACTACTTCAGGATCTCTTATTATGATACCAGAGTATAATAATATTTTTAACACAACTTCAATTTGCTCTGATTCGTGTATTTCAAAATCAGTAGATCCAGTTGGATTATTTAAAGAATAAGCTGTTTCGTTCCATTCGTATTGACCTAATGTGCCAGGAGTAAAACCCCAAACCACATTGCTTGGCTTTCTTACGTAATCCACTTTTATTTTATCTATTATACTAGTTGGCTTTACAAAAAGCTTTTGATTTTCATAAAGATAAGCTGGGTTTATAGTGCTAGGTTTTGTAAGTCTAGATTGATTAGCATAGTAAAATTCGCGCCTATCAAGTCTTTGAACAACTTTTTCATCATTATAAAGTACGTTACCTAATCTATAAAAAGAAACAACATCACTGTAACCGTCTGATGTGGGTAGTACAAAATATGAAAGGCCAGCAACAGTAGTATATATTGCATTGCCGAATGTTTTAAAAATAGCTAATTTTTCATCAATGTTTTCTTGTCTATCAGCATAATCTGTATCTGCTTGAGGTACACGTAGTTGCTGATTAAGATCATCGAAGTATTTTTCAAATATTTCTAACTGTACTTGTGTTGCTACTGTATTAAACTCAGTCGGGGTCATATAACCACGCTGCTCTTTATTCAGTATCATTAAAACAGTTTGATATACTGTATTTACGTTTATAGCCATTTGTTGTTATTATTAAAATAAAGGAGGCTCTCGCCTCCCTTATAATATTACATGTTAAGAGAACTTTTTCTCTATAGACTGGAATACTTGTATCCCTTCATCTGTTTTGAAGAAAGATGCCATAGCTGAGTATGGATTTTCATCAAAAGGTATTGTCATTAATTTACGTCCATTAGATGCCCAAGTAAACGTTCTTTGATCGTCAGCAAGTTTTATAATATTTGCTTCAGTTGCTCTAATAGCAAAATTTCTAAGTTGAACATTATCATCGTTAGCTAGATCTAAGAACAGTTTAGGATTATACTTAGCAAATAAGAATAAGTCTCTTTTAAGTTCCTTAGAACTCATGTCTGACACTTTAGATCCTAACTCTACACGTAGTATTGCTTCGCATTGATCAATATCAATATTTTTAGCAACGTTTAAAGCCTCTAGCTCCATCTCTAATTCAAATAAATCATCTTTAGCATCTTCTTGAATATCTTGCTCTGTATACAGTATACTTAAAAGCGGGTGATATAAAGATAATATTTTTTGAAGTGCTTGATTTTCTTTAGTAACTAATAAACTTCCTTCTTTAAATCTAATGTGGCCAAGCGTAGCTTCGCCAGCTTGTTCATCTTTAAATGGAGAGTTTTGATTAGTTGCATATCTAACTTCTCTTTGTTCGTTTTTTTCAGCGTCATACCACAATAGTGGATGCCTTGCTGTATGTTTTGAAGGTATTTTTAATGTTAGAGGATTATGAGGTCCTTTTAAAAAATACGTTCTGTCTTTTATTTCCCAAGACGAATCTTGAATTGTTTGTTTTTTAGCCATAATATAATATAATTTGATATTTAATAAGAGTAGAAGTTACCCTCGTCAGTTCAACGAGGGTAAATCTACTAGAGTAATTACACTCCTTTGAATAATACAAAGTTGTTAGCAGCTTGTACTACTAAACATCTTTCAGATAAGAAGTTAACTTCCATTGCATCAAGAGTACTTGTGAAAGCACCACCTGCTGATCCAGTTAACCAAGACTTCATACGACGATCTTCTGTTTGAGAAGCTCTGTATCGCACGTGTAAGAATGGTCTACGGATGTTAGTTCCTAAAATTTGATCGTATACTGTAGAAGTTCCAGCTGGCACTAAGATACCTTCGATAGAAGATGGTCCCGTTTGCGCGCCACGAGTAGAAGCATCATTTAAGTATTTCCAGTCAGTTTTATAGAAGTCATAAGATCCTCTGCGGAAACCACTAAATCCAAGATTTAATGCCATTTCTTCAGAATTTTCAAATAATCCATAAGCAGTACCGCCTTGAGATCCTTGAGATACAGCACTTAGCATGTTATCAAATTCTAGTGAAGTTGAACGCTGTAAAAACAACATGTTTTCTTCAATAGCTCCTTGAGTATCTAAGTTTTTCAAAATCTCATCAAAGTCATCAATTCCGCTTGCGCCACTAAATCCAACTTCAACGTTACCTCTAGACTGTACAGCAGCAAATAAACCTTGAGTACCTTTAAACGTAGCTGCTAAAGCTGCTGATCCTGCCGCTGCAAGCTCACCTTCAATAACACTCATTTCTAAGTAATCTTCAAAACGTAAACGAGTTTCAGATTCAGCTTTTAAATACCATAAGTATCCAGAAGTACCATCTTCAGTAGCAACTTCTACCCAACCGATCTGAGCCATGTCAGAACCATTGATAGTATAAGTATTACGAATGATGATAGGTGAATTAGAAAACTGAGTAAATGAAGGATCAATACTGATGTTAGTAGTTCCAACAGCTGGATTAACACCACCTGCTACAGAATTAGTTGTTTGAGATCCTTTATTAAATTCAGAACCGTATACAAAAATCTTAACGATAGCACCTAAACCAGCTGTGTTTGCAGCAGTATAAGGAGCAACTGTTAATTGACCAGCAGTAGCAGCTCCAGGAGCGGCTAAGCTACTAGCTGTAACGATACATTTTAATTCTTGACCAGCTCCATCCATAGCAACTATAGTTTGCCCTGGAGATACCACGTTAGTAATAGCCGGAAGACCAGCTGCAGCTACACGAACAGGAATAACAAATACGTTAGCACCTGCATTACCTACATTGTCATAAGAGATATGTAGTCTGTTTTGTTCTGACCAAATAACTTGATCTGATGTCATTGGCATTTCAGCTCCAACCATACGTAAGAATCCAGAAAGAGTTCTATTTCCGTAACGTTCTACTTCTTGTTCGTAGATCTCAGGTAGATACTGTTGTGCGAAATCATTGGCGTTAGCACCGCCTGTGTTAAATGCTAAATAGTTTGTCGCTAACAGTTGTTGTTGTTGCGATGGTACTATCGAACCGAATTGTGGACTTAAAGCCATAATAGTTTAATTTTAATTGTTAAATTTTCTTGTTTTAATCTTAAGCTTTGAAGAATCAAGACCGCTAATTGCTTTCACTTTCAATCCATTAACAAATACATTACCATCTTGCGTTTTGCGAGGCTCTGTACTTATGTTTTTAGATTTAGCTAGTTGACTTTTAATCGCGTCAGTTTTACCTTGTTCATAAAAGTGCTGCGCTATAGTGTCAGCGTTTCGCGCTGCGTATAAAGCTTTGTGATAACCTTTCGTATCAACAACTTCTCCCTTGTCATTTAAGAACGTCTTAATGAATGTAGAAATGTCTTTTTGACTATCTCCAACCTTAACTGGATCCTTGATACCATATCTAAACTTTTTCTCTCCAACTTTAAAATCAAAACCTTTGAAATTGCTGTTAAGAAGTTCGTCTGTTTGGCCGTGGAACTTGTTTTGGTTAACTTTACTGAGCTCTTGCTCTTCGTTGTATCGGTTGAAAAAATCTGTAGCTTTTTGCTGCTCTTGATTTACTCCAGGTCTCAACTTGATCTCTGCATAGTATTCATCTTTAAGCGAACTCAAATAGCTTTTAGCTTTTGCAACTTCTTCTTTATATGCGAGTTTCTTTTTACGGATATCTCGCGCTTCATCTAAATCCTCATCAAAATTAAAATTATCTTCAATTACGAAGTCAATTTCTTCTGAATCTAAATGTGGTTTAGCTTGTTTATAGTATTCTTTTAATAATGCTTCTCCATCTACATTACTGTAGTCTGCGTTTAATCTTGCATAGTCATCTATAGTACCACCTGTCTCTTTCATGAAAGAAACTAATTTTTCTAGATTTTCTGGAACATCTTGTGTTTCAGCTTGCGGTAATACTTCTTTTTGTTCCTGTGAGGTAGTGGCGTTTTCAGTGCCTCCAACCATTGTGATCTCTTCAGAACTATTGTCTTCATCTTCTATTAATTCTAAAGGTGATTCTACTTCTTCATTTTTGATTTCAATCTTAGTAATCTCGCCGGACTGCTGTACTTGTTCTCCCACTTTAGGTATATCTCCGGTTTGTTTATCATCAACCACTGCTTCTGTTTCTCCGATCGGAATGGCATCTTCTGTTGGTTTTTTAGTTAAATCTACTTTGGTGATTTCTGGAACAGTATCCATGTCTTTGTACTTAGGCATGTGATGCTTAACTTTAAATTCACCTTCTTGTTTTACTTGTTCTGACATAATATAATATAATAAAATTAATAATTCACTATCTTGGCGTAAACTGCTCTAGTCCAAATCCATCTAGATTATCATTACCTGCTGATTCAAAATTCTTAGGTAATAAATCGTTTTGTCTTTGATCTATCAGTTCGCTTTGTTGTGTACCTTGCATTTGTAGTCTTTGATCTTTTCGATCTTCTATTTGTGCTTCTTTTTGTGTATCCGCTTTGGCTCTCATTTCAGCTAACTTAATTTGATACGAAAACTCTTCAGCCATTAAACCTCTTTTTATTTGAGCCTCTTGCTCCATTCGTTCGATTTCAAATTGAGATTTTGCTTGTTCTATTTGAACTGTTGTTTGAGCTAAAGCTTGTTGCTTCTGTACCTCTGCAGCTGCTGCTTTTTCTGCAGACTCACTATTAGCTTGAGCTTGCGCTTGAATGTTTTCCATTTGAGCAGCTCTTTCAGCAGCTTCATTTTCAGCTTGTCTAAACTTAAGCAATGTATTAGCTAGCTTTATATTCTGTATATTTCTTATATCTATAGCGTCAGCTAGTTTTATACTTCCAGCTTGTAGTGCTATTTGTATACTTTTTTCTAATTGAGCTTTATCTTCTTCATCTGGCTCTAAATCTAAAAATATTCCAAAGTCATGTAAAGACAATGAGTCTATTTCTTGAAGAGTAGCGACATTGAAAGCATTTATACTGTTTAATAAAGAAGCTTTAGTTAAAGGAAACTGAAGCATATCACTAACTCTTAAACTAACGTTTTCACAAGAGCGTATAGTTAAATACATTAAAGACTGTAATATATGTCTTGTAGCTGTATTAGAATTAGCTGCTGCTAGTTTTTGCAAACCAACTAGTGCGTTTTTATCTGGAGAGCTACCATCTCTAGCTTCATTAAGCCCGGTTACATCGCGTATCATTTGTAAGTAATATTGATACGTTTGTATCATGGCTTGTATCTTAGATATACCTGAAGAACTTTGAAGTTCTTGAATAGGTATTTTACCTCTATTCATTTCGCCATCTTGAGTGAGCGATCTACCTACTATTGTACCTGTTTGGAAGTACATGTTTAATGCTTCTGCTGCGTTATAGTTTGTTCCGTTACCTAAATCAACTTCAGCTAAACCATCAACGTCTACATATACTCCATCTGGAACTAGTCTAGCTAGCACTTGCTGTAGTTTAAGATGCGTTAATTGAATCATATCAGCAAAACCAGTTGTTCTACTTACTATAGACTCTATACGTCCTTGATACATTCTAGGAGCAGATATAACATAATTCATGTTAACCTTTGTAGTATCGCCGTAAGGTCGTGTCATGTTTTCAGACAATTCCCATTTAAGTATACTATCACCCATACCTAGTATTTTTGCTCCTGTATATAAAACCTCTATAGATCTTGAAGCTCTTTCAAAGTTATCACTAGGTGGTGGATTAAAAGTATCTTGCTTTTCTAAGATTTTTTCTAGTCCTTGCTCTGTTTGTTTTATTTTAAATACTTGATCTTGATATGTCTTGTATTCAAAGAACAATACTTGATGTTGATTAACATCACTATTAACCTGCCAATCGCTTTGAGCATAATTCTGACGTCCTGGATATTTTTGTATTCTTTCTAACTCTTCGTCTGTTAAAGCTGGAAACAATTTTTTTATTTCTGGAAGAGTTATGCTTTTTATCTCACCAACATAATATATGTCTTCAAAATTAGGATCATCTGTAGCTGAATAAACTAGATTAGCTGGATTTACGTAGTCTATAGTAATTCCTTCAGCCAAATTAAAACTAGTCTTAACTGCTGATATACCTAACACGGTTAAATCATAAGCTAATCTTTTTTTAGTTTCGTCAAATTTATTTGAATCAAGAACATTGTTTATAACTTCTTCTTCAGCTATCTCAATGCTCTGCTTATAATTTAGTTGCATGTATAGATCTAACTCATCTTGGTCTTTAGGAAGATTATCGGGATCTGTTGAGGCAAAGAAATTTTGACCTGTTGCTTGAGATAGTTTTTCTATCGCTGCTTTGTTTTTAATGTCACGCATGGCATTAGAAGCAAAATCAGTACGTTGTTTTAACGCAAATGGATCAGAGGCAAATGAATTTAATTCATATCCCTTTTCAGTCATACCATTAACTACGATATCTACAAACTTAGATAGCACAGGTATTGGTTTCCAGTCTAAATTTAAATAAGACAAATCACCATTATTTGACAATTCGTCCTTATATTTCTGCACAGGTTGTTCACCTCTAGCGTATAATCTTAGTCTATTAAAGTTCTGGAAATTATAGGAAAACCTATTCTGTCCACTGTTATTTCTAAACCACTCTTGTTCAATAGCGTTTCCAACAGCTAAACCATATTCAAATGATTTCTTTTCTTCTTCAGGTACCACCTGATCTGGAAAGATGCTATTATTATTAGTATAGACCATTTATTATATTATTTTTGAATTTTCACCTGTATTATTATATTTTCTAAAACCTAAAGACACTTTTGATATAACTCTTTGTGCTACAGGCGTATATCTATTTTTATTGCAAGCCATTATAGCTAAACCTGAGCTTATAGAAGCATCATGTTTTGTTCTGTTGTTTATATTGAACTTTTCCCAGTCTTCTAATGTTCTTTGAAAATACATGTTACCATAACCTTGATCTTGTACGCCTATATGGTGTTCTATATAATCTTCTATTGCAGCAGCGTGAGCTTGTTTTATATCCTCACTTGAGTTAGGTATTCCACCTATTTCTCTTTCGGTAACAGATAATTTATGCATGACCTTGTCTGGTCTATTCATAGAGTAACCTCTGTAACCTCTTCTTTTTATATAATACAAAAGTCTAGGTTTATTATTCTCTGCTAATATTGGCATACCATAAAAAACCAAAGCCATTAAAACGTCTTCAAAAAACATTTCAGCAGTTTGTGGTCTAGCTATGTATTCTAAAAAGAATAAATTAGGAGGAACGTCTTCCATTGAAAACTTAGTTAAACCATGTAAAGCACCGTTGGATCCTCTACCATCTACCGTTCCTGATATGTCATAACTATCACAGCCAAATGCGCCACAATGATCATTACCTGGATATTTTGTATTGTTTTTTAATATATACTTATTCTGCAAATTACTTGGAGGAACCCAACTAACGAAAAATCTACCATTTTTACTTGGTAAAAACATCACCCTAGTATCTTTAATCCCACCTTCCCATTGAAAATTACCCTGCGTAACAACATTAGTGTTACGAAGATCTTCATTATAGTCTATTTGCTCGTATATTTTAGTTAAATTAAACAAAGCTTGCTTAGCTTCATCTCTAAAAGCATGCTTAGTTGTTCTTGGAAATTGTCTATAGTATTCATTTAAACCGTCTTGATCTGTTTTCAAACCATCAACTTCATTCTCCCAATGCGATATAACACCTATATCTATGTCTTCTCCATCAATACCTTTAATTGGTTTTTTCGGAGTGTCGAATACAGGAAATCCATGAGTATCAATGTATCCTTCGTAGTTCCATTCCATAGGTATGAACAAACTATATAGTCCTGAACTAGTCTGTCCATTGCGGTTTCTTTCGGTGACGTCCGAAGCTTCGTATAGTTTCTTAAAATTTGCTCCACCTTTATCTAATGCGTTTGAGGTAGAACCCATCATACATTTTCCTACTATT
>Ga0307985_10001098_pt1 | contig 15352 bp, 17 predicted proteins | sample EllFjometageno80_FD_203155 | JGI IMG/M metagenome (GOLD analysis project Ga0307985, IMG submission 203155) | Marine microbial communities from Ellis Fjord, Antarctic Ocean - #80 | ecosystem: Environmental > Aquatic > Marine > Unclassified | place: Southern Ocean | collected 2014-10-09 | reverse complement strand
GTTAGTGAATCAAGCCAGCCGATAAAATCGGTTAAAGTTAAACTGACAGCGCTGAGTAATTTGAATTTAGCAGAACAGGTAACGGTAATTGCTAAACCGGCCATCGGTTCGGTGGTGAATATTGCTAATGTTCGGACGTTACTGATAGAGCAGGTTAAAAACTGGGCAAAGGCTTGGAATGATAAGGATATTTCCACCTATATCAGCTTCTATTCGGTTGACCATCACCCTGGCTTCGAAATGTATAAAGTCTGGGTTGAGCATCGCCGTAAACACATCATGCAACCCGGAAAAATCAAAGTGCGGGTGAGCGATATAAAAATCTATGAGCAAGGGGAGAACGTCGCTATTATTGACTTTAAGCAAGATTATAATTCTCCGAACCATAGTGACAAAGTATTAAAAAGGCTCAGATTTAGTCGAATTGGTTCGAAATGGAAAATATCGGATGAGCGAGTGATTTCGATATTATGAAAGAAATATTAGTCTTCCTGCTAATATTGTTGTTTCAACCGCTGTCTCAAGCGGTTGAAATACTCGGTGATCTACCCGAACCAGAACAATATGAGCAAGATATTTTCAAAACAATTAAAAAGATTCAAGCTCAGAATTTCAAACAGGCAATAGAAAGTACTCGTAACCTGTTGGGGCAATATCCTAAAAGTCGACTGGCCCAAATGATTTATGCCGACTTGCTGTTTGCTAAAGCCGGACCATTGAATGAAATTGGCTTTGGTATCTCGACAAATAAGGCAAAATACGATTTTAAATATGAAATTCAGCAGCGTTGGCAGCATCAAAATAATACCGAACATCTGACACGGATACCTGAAAACATCCTTTTTTTAGCCAACGACCAACCTTTTGTTATTGTGGTTGATCAGGAAAAATCGCGTATTTATGTATTTCGCAATGAGCAAGGCACACCAGTTCTAAAAGAAGACTATTTTATTACTATTGGGCTGAGAGGTTACGGCAAGCAAAAGCGTGGTGATCAAAAAACACCTGTGGGTATTTATCATGTCACCAAGGCCATCGATGGTAATGAGTTACCAGATCTTTATGGATTGGGTGCATTCCCCATTAGTTATCCCAATGTTTGGGATGTTCGTCAGAAGCGCACGGGCGATGGCATCTGGATCCATGGCACACCCTCACATACTTATAACCGTTCGCCTTGGGCGAGTAATGGTTGCATCGTTGTGAGTAATCCAGATTTCACTCGAATCGAGAAATACATAGACCCCGACATCCATACTCCAGTCATAGTTGCTCAACAGATAAATTGGTTAAACGTAGATGAATGGCAACAAAAGCGTCAAGAGATGTTAAAACTAATAAGTGATTGGATTGTTGACTGGGAAAGCAATAATCATGCGGTTTATCGTGAACACTATTCAAAGAAGGACTATTTTGCCAATGATCGAGATTTTGCAAGTTGGGATGGTTACAACCAGCGTAAGAATGACGATAGAGTTGATATCAAGGTTGAATATAGTAACTTGAATATATTTAATTATCCCGGTGAAGAAAATCTAGTCTTAATGCAATTCGCACAATCCTATAGCAGTAATAATTTAGATCTAGAATCCACTAAAGAAGTGTACTGGCGCAAGAGAGATAATCGTTGGAAAATTGTGTATGAAGGTGAACGTAATTTACAGCAGACCGGACCTCAACTGGTTCAGAATTAATCAGTCAAAGATGCCACTAAAAACTAGAATCTGCGAATTAATTCGTTGGTCTGTTGAAAGGTTTTGATTAATCGGGTTTAACCATATGGCTGTCAGTTTTGGACTGCTTCATCAAAAACTAACAGCTGGCTTTGCATCCGCATTGTTACAATGAGTGGTGCTGGTCCACAGTTTGAAAAGTGTCACTGCTTTACTGCTCGTAATACTACAAATTTTTGATTACTCGTTATCATCTCGCAATTGCCAAATACTTTTTTAACTTTGGTGTGATAGCCCAGATGACGATTACCCACAACGTAGAGTGCTGCATCCTTTCTTAATACTCTTCGGGCATCAGTAAACATTTGCCAAGCAATGGCGTCCCCAATGGCATTTAGTTGATGGAATGGCGGATTGTTTAATACTAGATCGATACTCTCATCCTCAACACCTTGCAGGCAATCGGTGACTTTGAAATTCGCTTTAATTGATTTGCCAAAAGCCTCACCAAAATTTTGTTTGGCCGAACTTATTGCCATATAAGACTCATCGGCAAATACAATGTTTGACGGTTTATTTAGCGATGAAGCAATAATGCCCAATACACCGTTACCACAACCCAAATCTGCAATATCTCGATATTTCTCATCAATAGGCATGTGTTCAATCAATAACCGGCTACCTTCGTCAAGCCGCCCTCGACTAAATACATTGGCATGACTGCTAATGTTAAATGTGCGGTTAGTCTCGAGTACAAAGCGATCACTGGAATTGGCGAATGGGACCTCTAGAGATAAATCCGGCGTTGCAAATATAAGGCGAGACTTTTTCCACGCCAGTGATGTTTTGGTTGGACCGACTATAGTCTCAAATAGTTGCAACGTTTTATTATGAATCGAACGTGACATACCGGCTGCAATGATCTGTGTATTGGCATTAATAGACGGTTTTAATAAGCGTAATTGAAACTCCAGTAAAGCGTGAGACTTAGGTGCTTTGATTAATACCAGATCAAATACTTTATTTGGTAGGCTTAAACCATTATTGAATTTAACGGCTGTAGGGTCTATTTTATTCGCCGAGAGATTCTCCATTATTGCCAGTTGAGCCAGATATGAATCTGACATCGTAGTCGGTTGATGTGCCGCTAAAGCAACGCTTAAAGCGCCGAAAGCATCGTTGATAATCAGCAGACTTAACGGTTCAGCCAACAGACTTTGCTCATCTATATACTTCAGTAGATACTCATCTGCCGCTTCCCAGGCCTGCAACTTGCCATCTGCTGGTTTTCGATTGAGCTGAAACTCCCCTTGTGAAACAGAAAGCTCGGTTAACGACTGTGATGCAGATTCATTGATTTTTGGTGCTTTTTTCATAGGGACTACTGTCAGATTTTGGTTTGCGCGAAGGCTACCACAATAACCGACGATATGATTGAATCGCTAATAAACAAATAGTAGAGTGACGTGAATTCAGGTAATCAGTGAAACTCGCACAGTCACACAAATAATTCAGTTAGTTGAAACCAATCATAGGAGCCGTAATGGAATCCACAATCTATAAAATCATTTTATTTGCCGGTCTTGCTGCGATTGGAAATGCCATATTTGTATTTGGGCAACGCTCATCGACAGTTTCACCCAATCCTTTTTTGTTTATGACCGGTGCCGTTACTTTAAGTGCGGTGATGTTTATAGTGGCAGCTTTCTTATCAGACAATAATGAAACAACTGCCTACCTGAAGCAAAATAGCTGGCCAATCATCATATCAGCGATCGGCTTGTTCGCTACTTTTATAGGATTCTATTTAATGTACAGCCGAGTAGGTGCTCATACCTACACAGTCTATGCAGTGCTATCGATACTAACGACCTCTGTTTTTGTTGGCATGGTCATCTTTCGTGAGTCATTTAACGCTTACCACGTTGCTTCAATCGGACTGGCAATACTGTCGGTCTTTTTCTATGGTTATGGGCAGTTTAAAATGGCAAATTAGTCAGGGAGTGTTTTAGAGTCACTCTTAGCATTAAAATGCTAACCATTATGGGTGTGCTGGGAATGCTGCCTTCAAATGGTGAATGTCTGCCAAACGAGCAATACCCACCTAAGCTTAGAGTGAATTGTTATTACTCCATGAGCCGAATAGTCAAAACTATTGCCAATGTGGTCTCTAATACAAAGCTCTATGTTAGATTGTATTAGTGTAATGATGGTTTATCCAGATTGATCTACTGTATGCTTGTGGGGCATCAGCTAAGATGACCTTCATTCAGACTCTTTAATATCAAATAAATGTAGTCCTTTGGCTTTCGCCTTAGGGCATAACTTATACGTTTGATGCTGCTGCAGATAGATTTTAATGTCATCTATGGTGATGTTACCCTTCGTTAATTCAAATAACGCACCCATCAAATAGCGAATCATATATTTTAAAAAACCATCTCCAATGATCTTTAGATAATATAAATTGTCAGCCAATGGTAGAAAGCTGGCCTGATGAATATCACAGTAAAAAATTTCCCTAACACTTGTGACGATACTTTTGTCACGACTACTAAAGTTATAGAAATCATGTCGACCAATAAATAACTGGCAGGCAGTCCTGAGTAATACCAGTTTTTTTGAACCTAGGTTGTTAACAGGCAGATGCAGCGCTATTTCAGACGTAATGACATTATCTATCGGTGAGGCCAAAAAGTAATAATGGTATTCCTTGCTAATACTCGTTTTATTAGGTTGATAATCCCTTGTGGATGGTAGACATTTTAGTATACGGATGTCTCTTGGCATTAATGAATTAAGGCCCATTAAAAGATGCTCAGGGCTGATTTCTATGGGTAAAGTGATCTTTGCCATCTGGCATTGGGCATGAACGCCAGCATCAGTCCGGCTAGCCGCTGATACAGTGCAGGGTTGGTAATTAGTTATTTTTTTCAGTGCTTTTAGAACTGTGCCTTCTACTGTCGGCCTTTCTTCATATAAGGTATCAATAGATTGGGCTTGCCAGCCGAAGTAATGAGTACCTTTATAAGCGATCGTAACGCGAAAGTAATGCATGAGAATAATATTTCCCCAAAGTTTTTAAGAATTATTTTAGGCTATGATAAATCCATAGATCCAAGTGAGTGATAGTGGATCCACGCTCTAAAACGGGCACTCGCTCACTCCCTTGACTCTTTGTCCGGAAACCGGATGATCAAACTCCAGCGTTGTCGCATGTAACATTAAACGCTGCGCCATAAAAAAAGCTTCATCCGTGGCATATAAATCGCAGCCCAAAATAGGATGTTCAATTTTTTGGCTGTGAATGCGTAATTGATGTGTGCGCCCTGTGACGGGTATAAAGATCACCTTGGTAGCAACAATATCAGTGAGGCGATCGATGACCTGAAAATTTGTTAGTGCAATTTTACCTGTCTCGGAGCAAATTTTTTGCAAGGGGAAGTTAGGTCTATCCTTGGCAATAGGATACTCAATCACACCCTTATCATCAGCAAGATGTCCATGCAATAATGCGGTATAACGTTTAGCAATAGTTCTAGCCTGAAACTGCTTAGTGATGTGTGCGTTGATCTGCTTATCGAGGGCCACCACCATAATGCCAGACGTACCAAAATCAAGCCGATGCAGCATAGTCGCCGTCGGGAAATCCTTTACTAGGCGGAAATGTACCGAATCTTGATTGAGTGGATGCTTGCCCGAAAGGCTTAGCAATTTTGTTGGTTTATTGATCAGTAGCAGGTGTTCATCTTGAAATAGAATCTCAATTTTTTCGTAACAAACGGGCACGATGAACGGATCAGCTTGTGGTTGCATTGGAAGACTAATGTATCTCAGAGTAAATTTTTGCTAGGGGGAAATTGCTATTAGATTCAACTATTTCTAATGACTCAACAGAGTAAATACTGGTGTCATTGGTCCAATATGACAACGTTTTGAGCCTATTAGCTGTTTTAAAGCAGCACAAGATTAAAACAAGTAAGAAAACTTAATCTTTTTTATTAATAGTGATTTCCAAATTTTTGCTGTTACCTGCAAACCATTTGTGTACATATAGGGTACACTGTTCTTAGTTTCTTTCTCGTAACTGAATTTCACAACGGTCTTTAACATGCTCTCCTACCCTATTCGTTAATGCTTAAAAGATTGACTTCAAATATGAGCGTTGAACCACCTGGAATATCGCTACCGGCACCCTTATTACCATAAGCTATCTCTGCAGGAATAAAGAAACGGGTCTTCTCGCCAACCACCATTAGCTGAACACCCTCTGTCCAGCCCTTGATCACCTGATTTAAATTAAACGAAATGGGTTGGCCACGTTTAATAGAGCTATCAAACACAGTGCCATTCAGTAGCTTGCCTTCATAGTGCACCTGCACTCGGTCTGTCGCTGAAGGATGCTTGGTACCCGTGCCCTTTTGTAAGATTAAGTACTGCAAGCCAGAGCTTGTGGCCTGCACCCCCGCTACGGTCTTGTTGGTTTCCATAAATTCGGCGCCAAATTTAGTGTTTTCGGCAATTTCTGCAGGGTTGGCAGCACCTGAACCTCGTATAAAATAATAACCAATCAAAACAACAGTAATCACTAAAATAATAATTTTTGTCATAGTAACGTCCTAAAAATAAAAGTCTGATTAGGTTAAAAGTGGTTTTTATATTGTGTGCAACAACCCCTAACCCACACAATTCAGTATTGTATCGTTTGCTGAATGCTTATAAAGCTTTTGTTTAGCCTGTTAATGGATGGTCTATAACGTAAGCCTATAGCTCAGAAATAAGTATAATGCTTTGAGATTACTGAAGATGCGCAGAAGTTTCTGGATAGGGTCGGGTAAAGGATGAATCCCCAGATAGTCGTCTAGCGTCGAGAAATTTTTAAACTGGCCAAATCCATGAAGTCACACAGAAAACTAAACCGCCTCCACTATAAATTGAAATCTTTGTTAATCGTGCTCATTATGACGTTAGGCTCAGGTTGTGCAGTTTATCAACCAAGAGATACTAATAACCTATGTAGCATATTTGGTGGTGAGCCCGATTGGTATGAAGCTGCAGTAGCGGCACAAAACAGATGGAAAACATCAATACCTGGCATGATGGCAATCATGCATCAGGAATCTCGGTTTGTCGGTCATGCTAAACCAAAAAGAAAATGGCTTCTTGGATTCATTCCTTTATTGAGAAAATCATCTGCCTACGGTTATGCACAAGCTCAGGATCCTGTTTGGGATGAATATACCGCAGATGGACACGCCTTTGACGTGCGAGATAATTTCAATGATGCGATCAATTTTATTGGGTGGTATATGAATGGCTCTACTCGAAGTTTAGGCATTAAGAAGTCAGATATTTACTCACAATACCTGGCTTATCATGAAGGTCGAGGTGGATTTAAGCGTAAGAGTTACAATAAAAAAGTGTGGTTAAAAAAAGTAGCTGGAAAAGTAAAGCGTCAGTCGCAGCGCTATCAAGGACAGTTTAACAGCTGTAAAGTTAGGTTAGATGATTCAATTAGTGGCTGGTTTTAATCCAGTTCTGGCCAAGTCAAAGTCATCACTACTGTTCTCAAAATAAACGGTATTTGTAGCTATAATAACTATATTATAAGTTCAATGAACTGAAAGCTGTCGTGAGTAAGAAGTGACACTTGGTATGTAATACCTTGGAAAGTATTTAAAAAGGCTTTATGAAAAACATGTCGAAACCATAACTAAAAGAAGTTTATACGACCTTAGTTAGATGCAGTAGATAGCATGGTAGAAGGCCTGGTTGCCTATGATTCTAGAGGCTGTTTACTCACCTGTAACCGCGTCTTTCGAGGTATGTATAGTTACACAGAAGTGCAAACGGCTCCGGGTGTTCATTGTGATGAACTGGGCGTCATTGATATATTAATGTGAAACGGAGTTGTTGGCGATGAAAATGGCGGCTTTGAGGAAGATTTTTTTAAAAGAAAATGGGCCTATCGGAAGAAACTAGAGGATTCATTAACGGTAAAAATGCAGGATGGACGTTGGATACGAACCACTGATCATGCAATGCCAAATGACTCTATCGTGTCGATTCATGTTGATGTCACTGACCTCAAGCATACTCAAGAAAAAATACAGAAACCCCAAGAAGAGCTAGCTGATCTAAACGTTAATCTCGAGTATCAAATTGCATAAAGAACGATGGCGTTTATACAGGCTAAAAAATTGGCAGAACAGCAAGCACTGATTGATCCGTTGACTGGCATTAAGAATCAACGCGCTTTTTTGAGTCTACCAATGTTATCCATCAACAGGTGATTAGCTTTGGAATTGAATATGTGCTTTTGGTTATTGATGTTAATAACTTTAAATTACTAAGCGATAGCTATGGAAATCTGTTTGGTGACCAAGTACTTATTCTATTAGCCAGGGCCATAGAGTCAATGACGGATTCGAGTAACGTGATTAGTAGAATAGGAGGGGATGAATTTGGGGTCTTACTACCCAAATCATCTGTGAATGCGGGTAAAAGTTTTGCGAAGAAACTATCGTCCTGTTTTACTGAAAAAATAAATACGCGGAGTGCTCTAATAAAAAAGCTAACGCTGAGTATTGGTATTGAGCAATATTGTAATGGAGACAATGACATAAAAAGTGTGATGCTTCGTGTGGATGGGGCTTTGTATCTTGCAAAGCAGAATGATCAAAACTGTATTATGTCATCGCCAAATCAGTGCTCTAAATCGGTGATAGAATGGAGATAAGATAATCGTCCCTTGGATCACTTTAGTAAAATTTAATTTCGTTGCGTAAATCACCGTATTAATCTGATACAGTTCAAAAAATACCGAGGAGAATCAAGTGGGTAATAAATCAGATAATAACCGACGAGTGATTGATACCCGAAAAAGTAAATATGAAGTGTATGAATTTGGTGGACCAAAGCTTGATAACATTAGCCAGCTCGATCTTTCTTATGACCATAAAACTGGCCATGGTGCGTATATGATTCGAATGGAGCCGGGTTCAGAGACAACAGCGCACAGGCATACTGTTCGTGAGGAGTACCTTATTATTGAAGGTGATTTGGTCGAGCCAGGTGGGTTAACACTAGGGCCTGGTGATTACATTATTTATGAGCCTGGCTCGGAGCACAGTAGTCGGACAGTGAATGGCTGTTTACTCGTTGGGTTTGACTCTAAAGCAGCGGGAACTGTTTAGCGCCTGTTTTATAACGGCGACGTTTGGTGCCCTTGGCTATTAGCTAAATGGGTTGCATGCATTGGGTTGTCGGCATGGCGTTTAATGTTGTGTCTTGCTCAATGGTAAACTGTCACCACCAATAAATAATTGTTCAAGATCGACTCTATCAAACGTGTAATTCGCATTACAAAACTCACAGGTAATAGAGACTTCATTTTGTTCTTCAATGAGACTATCAATTTCCGTTTTCCCTAATGACACGAGCATGTCACGTGTTCTTTGTTGTGAACAGGTGCAGGAAAATTTAATTGGGTTAGGGGTAAAAACTTCCAACGTTTCTTCGTGAAATAAACGATGTAATAATGTTTCAACTTTCAGTTCTAGTAGCTCACTTTTCTGAGTGGTCTCTGCAAGATGCAGGATCCGATTCCAGGCATCTTTATCATTTTCTTCTGCCGGTAGTTTTTGCAATAAAAATCCGGTAGCTGATGTTTCGTCGCAAGCAAACCATATCCGGGTTGGCAGCTGTTCAGATTGATTGAAGTAGGCTTGCAGTGCATCGGAAATACTATCCCCATCAAGTGGCACAATACCCTGGTGTGGAGGACCTGTTTTATTTTTAATCGTAATGACAAGTTTGTTAGATTCAAATATTTTCTGAAGATTAGTTTCCTCACCAAGCTCTCGTGATTGGCGCACGATGCCTCGAATAGTATGAGATGAGGTTGCTTCAGCAAGTAACAAATGAATAGCACCGGTGCCCCGTATCTGCAGGCTTACGCTGCCTTCAATTTTCAATGTTTCTACGAGTAACGTTGCGGCAGTTAACGCGTGACCGAGTAGTGTTAATGCATTACCCTTTATGTTTGATTGGGCGACAATTTCACGCCAGCTGTCATCTAAAGAGACATGCTCACCACGGATTGGGTTATTGGTAAATAGAAAACGTTTTAGTTGGTCAGGCTCTTTCATTAGGCTTTTAGTTTATCTCGTAGCATTTGATTGACCTGTCCAGGATTTGCTTTGCCCTTGGACTGTTTCATAATTTGTCCAACAAAGAAGCCTAGCATTTTCTCTTTTCCAGCTTGAAATTCTGTCACCTGATTCGGGTTGGCAGCAATCACTTCGTCTATTAAGCCTTCAATGGCACTGCTGTCCGTAATTTGTTTTAAACCGCGGTTTTCTATAATTGAATCAGCATTACCTTCACCTTGCCACATGGCTTCGAACACTTCTTTCGCAATCTTGCCAGAAATCGTATCGTCAGCAATACGCTGTAATAAATTAACAAGCATAGTGGCACTAATGGGCGATGATTGAATATCGAGATCAGATCGATTCAACGCACCGGACAAATCGCCCAATATCCAGTTAACCAATAGTTTAGATAGTTCTGGTGCAAGCGCTAAAGCGGTTTCAAAAAAGTCTGCGAGTTCACGGCTACCGGTCAGTAACTCGGCGTTATAATCCGACAAGCCAAGCTCATTAATAAAACGCTGGCACTTTTGTTCGGGTAGTTCAGGCAGCGTATTCCGGATGGCTTCAATGTCTTCATCCGTCACAATTACAGGCAATAAATCAGGGTCTGGAAAGTATCGATAGTCGTTGGCTTCTTCCTTACTTCGCATCGATCGGGTCTCGTGCTTGTCGGAGTCATAGAGCCGAGTCTCTTGTGCAACTTTTCCACCGTCTTCAATGAGATCAATTTGACGTTCGACTTCATAATTAATAGCGCGTTCTAGAAACCGAAATGAATTAATGTTTTTAAGTTCAGCACGCGTGCCTAGTTCAGTTTGACCCATTGGGCGAACAGACACGTTGGCATCACAACGGAACGAGCCTTCTTGCATGTTGCCATCACATATTTCGAGGTAGCGAACCAGAGAATGAATCTTTCGAGCGTAGGCGACGGCTTCTTTTGCTGAGCGCATGTCAGGATCTGACACTATTTCGAGCAAAGGCGTACCCGCTCGATTTAAATCAATGCCGGTATGGCTGGCAAATGCTTCGTGCAATGATTTGCCCGCGTCTTCCTCAAGGTGAGCACGGGTAATGCCAATAGTTTTAGACTTACCTTTGTTGGGACCGTCTTGAAGGCTAATATTAATGCTGCCGATACCGACTATCGGTAGATCAAGTTGCGATATCTGATAGCCTTTTGGCGAATCAGGATAGAAGTAATTTTTGCGATCAAAAACAGAGCGTTTACCGATCTCAGCACCAATTGCAACACCAAACTTGATCGCCATGTCGACTACTTTGGTATTCAATACCGGCAATACACCCGGCAAACCAAGGTCGACCGCACAAGCTTGAGTATTAGGCTCAGCGCCGTAGGCAGTCGAAGCACCAGAAAATATTTTACTTGAAGTGGCTAATTGTGCATGAATTTCGAGGCCAATAACTGTTTCCCAGCGTGACATTATTTTACCTCCGGCGCTTGCAGGTGCCAATCAGTGACCTGCTGAAATTTATGTGCAGCATTTAAAATCTTGGGCTCTTCAAAGTAGTTACCAATTAACTGTAAGCCAACGGGCATCGCTTGAGAAAAACCAGCTGGAATCGACATACCAGGCAAGCCAGCCAAATTAAGTGACAGTGTATAAATGTCTTGCAGATACATGTTAACGGGATCATCTGTTTTTGCGCCACGCTTAAAGGCAACTTCAGGTGTGGTAGGGCAGAGAATGACGTCAACTTGTTCGAAGGCTTTAACATAATCCTGTTTAATTAGGCGTCGGAGTTGCTGGGCCTTTAGATAATAAGCGTCATAATAACCAGCAGATAGTGCATAAGTGCCGATCATAATTCGTCGTTTGACCTCATCACCAAAGCCTTCGGAACGAGAACGCTTGTATAAGTCTTCTAGGTCGACTGGATTGTCACATTGATAGCCGAAACGAACACCATCCATGCGTGACAGGTTAGAAGAGCATTCGGCAGGTGCCACTACATAATAAACTGGAATTGACAAACCCATGTTAGGTAAGCTGATGTCGACAATTTCGGCCCCCAGTTTTTGAAACTCGGTAATGGCTGACTCGATTACTTTTGCAATATCTGTATCCAGTCCGTCGGCAAAGAACTCTTTTGGCAAGCCAATCTTAATGCCTGCAATATCGTTATTGAGATCGATTGAAAAATCAGGCACTGCTTGATCGGCAGAGGTTGAGTCACGTGGATCAAACCCTGACATCGATTGCAGTAATAAGGCGCAATCCTCTGCGGTATGTGCAAAAGGGCCTGCTTGTTCAAGGCTAGAACCAAAAGCAACGATGCCATAACGTGATACACGACCGTAGGTCGGTTTGATCCCAGTAATGCCGCACAGTGCGGCAGGTTGACGAATCGAGCCGCCGGTATCAGTGCCCGTGGCACCTGGCGCGAGCCGAGCAGCAACAGCGGCAGCAGAACCACCTGATGATCCACCTGGCACCCGACTGATATCCCACGGGTTGCCAACCGAACCATAAAAACTGTTTTCATTAGAGGAGCCCATCGCAAACTCGTCCAGATTGGTTTTGCCGAGCATTACCGTGCCGCTTTGATTAAATTTTTCTATAACAGTCGCGTTGTAAGGTGCAATAAAGTTGTCGAGCATTTTTGAGCCACAAGAAGTCTTAACGCCATCGGTGCAAAAAATATCTTTGTGCGCGATTGGAATGCCAGTAAGGACCGACCCTTTGCCATTTGCAAGTACAGTGTCTGCCTCTAGCGCCTGCTGTAACGCAAGTTCATCAGTTACGCTGATGAAGCAATTAATCTCTGCATTGTGCTGATTAATTTTGTTGAGGTAATCCTGCGTAATCTCGACACTCGAAAACTGCTTTTGTACGAGACCTTGTTGTAATTGCTTGATTGTAGTTGTCATACTGGATCTCACTCGATCACTTTTGGTACACGGTAAAGATGCTGCTCAACGTCTGGCGCAATGGCCTGAAATTTTTCACGTTGACTAGTTTCACTAACAACATCAGGGCGCAGTCGTTGGGTTGCATCCATTGGATGTGCCATAGGTAGAATACCAGTGGTGCCATGCGTTTTCATTTGTTCGAATACATCGAGAATCTTCGATAATTCGCTAGTATATTGTTCAACATCAGTGTCGTTAATTTGCAGGCGAGCCAGATGTGCAATGCTTTGCACTTCTTCTATTTTCAGTGTCATTTTGGTTGTTTTCCAAGGCTACGATTGAAAAGGCCGCAAAGTTACCATAATTTCACGGTTAGTATAAGCAAAACGCCACTATTTAAGACTTTCTTCCTTGCCGAAAGCCTGTCCCATTGCTAAAATATGCATTATCTTGGGCAATTCCATTAATGCTCCCAGTTATCTGGGCTTTAATGGGCACATAAAACACAAATTAGGTTAAAAAACGTATGTTTTCAGCTATTAGGGGATTGCTATCTAACGATCTATCGATTGATTTAGGAACTGCGAATACACTTATTTACTCACGAGGACAAGGTATTGTCCTTAACGAGCCGTCAGTAGTTGCAATACGACAGAATCGTGGCCCGGGTGGTCCCAAGTCGATAGAGGCTGTTGGCACCGAGGCTAAAAAAATGCTTGGTAGAACGCCTGCAAATATTACTGCCAAACGACCCATGAAAGATGGTGTTATAGCCGACTTCACTTATACCGAAAAAATGCTCCAGCACTTTATTCGCAAAGTACACGAAAATCAGTTTCTGCGCCCTAGTCCACGAGTTTTGATCTGCGTGCCTTGTGGCGCGACCCAGGTTGAGCGTCGTGCTATCCGTGAATCGGCGTTGGGTGCTGGCGCGCGAAAAGTTTATTTGATTGAAGAGCCAATGGCTGCTGCGATTGGTGCTGGCATGCCTGTTGACGAAGCGCAGGGTTCCATGGTGCTTGATATTGGTGGTGGCACTTCGGAAGTGGCCGTTATGTCACTAAACGGTATTGTTTATTCGGCCTCTGTCCGAATTGGTGGTGACCGCTTTGATGATGCCATTATCAATTATGTTCGTCGCAACTATGGTATTTTGATTGGTGAAGCAACCGCAGAAAGAATCAAAGTTGAAATTGCAGCGGCCTACCCTGGAAAAGATTTGCGAGAAATTGAAGTCAAAGGTCGCAACCTGTCTGAAGGTGTGCCGCGTAGTTTTACCCTAAATAGCAACGAGATACTCGAAGCCCTCCAAGAACCTCTTTATGGGATTGTCAGTGCGGTAAAAAATGCGTTAGAACAAACGCCACCAGAACTCGGCTCAGATATTGCTGAGCGTGGTATTGTCCTCACTGGTGGCGGTGCACTCTTGCTTGATCTGGATCGTCTAATTATGGAAGAGACCGGTTTACCAGTGATTGTTGCTGAAGATCCTTTGACCTGTGTTGCTCGTGGCGGTGGTCGTGTGCTTGAAATGATTGATCAGCATGGTTTAGATTTTTTAGCGGTTGAATAATTAGGATACTTTGCGCATGACGCAGTTATATCAGCAGGCGCGAGGGGTAACTATTCGGGCGTTATTGCTAGTTAGCATCTGCATTGGGATAATGTTCGTCGACCACCGATATAACCATTTAGAAATCGTTCGTTCAAATATTTCTTTGGTGTTATTACCCGTCAGGTATCTGGTTAGCCTGCCAGTATTAGGTGGGAACTGGGTGAATGACTGGTTTACGTCGCATACTACATTGTTAGAAGACAACGAATTTCTTCAGGCTCGGGGCAGAATTCTGAATGGTCAGTTGCAGCGAATGCAGATATTGCAGGCAGAGAACACTAGGCTCAGGAACTTACTCGGTTCTTCTCGCAAGCTGACGGATAAAGTGATTGTTGCAGAACTCCTTTCAGTTGATCAAAATCCTTATCGCCAATTAATCGAAATCAATAAAGGCAGTAGTGACGGTATAGAAATTGGGCAAGCGATCATCGACGACTTTGGTGTGATGGGCCAGGTCATTCATATCAATCGTTTCTCCTCGACAATTATTTTGATATCGGATCCCGATCATGCCATTCCGGTCCAATTTATTCGCAGTGGTGTTCGGTCAGTCGCGTTTGGTAATGGCAATACTGATCACCTGGAATTACGGTTTTTACCCACAACCGCAGATATCCAAGTTGGAGATGAATTGGTTACATCAGGACTAGGAGGGCGCTTTCCAGCCGATTATCCTGTTGCGACAGTCGCGTCAATTAGTGATGACTTAACAGATGGATTTGTTTCTGTGCTGGCAGCGCCAAAGGCTAGACTGGGAAGCAGCCGAGAAGTGCTAGTGATTAAAGTGGGTGATTTTGATGCAGGCAATTAAAAAAATATAAGCATGCGTAAGCTAAACTACCTCATTATTTACCTAAGCTTTATCGTCGGCATGATTTTGTTGATACTGCCTCTGCCAGACGGGGCTAAAATTTATCGCCCAGATTGGATAGCGTTAATACTAATTTATTGGTCAATGGCGCTACCAAAATATGTGGGCCTTTTCACGGCGTTCATTATTGGCTTACTGGTTGATAGCTTATTAGGAGCTTTA
>Ga0307985_10001096_pt1 | contig 15362 bp, 17 predicted proteins | sample EllFjometageno80_FD_203155 | JGI IMG/M metagenome (GOLD analysis project Ga0307985, IMG submission 203155) | Marine microbial communities from Ellis Fjord, Antarctic Ocean - #80 | ecosystem: Environmental > Aquatic > Marine > Unclassified | place: Southern Ocean | collected 2014-10-09 | reverse complement strand
CGGTGGTGGCCGCGGACACGAGCGAGATCTGGGGGGGGAGGCACACGTGTGTGAGCAAGGGGGGCGCCACTCACCACACGCATGCATGTGTGAACAAAGCGGGCGCACAGAATGCAATCGCGGGCGTGTAATTTGGCTCCTCGCTCTCACCTGCATCATGAAGTACACCATGACCTGCCTCAACCTCATGATGGTCTCAATCATCTGCTTCCCAAGCTCACTGTAACTCTCCGAGTTCTTCGCCTCGGTATCCAGCGTCGTCAGCAGCCTCGTGATCTCGCTACTGACGAGGAACGGCGCCTTCAGTCCCTGGGTACAAGTGTGCGTTTCACTGTTCGCAACGGCAAATTCACCGTCGACATCCACACACTTCCCAAGACGACAACACGTGATCGTCAAATCCGGCTCGAAAACCCTCCCCTCCCCAGGATACCCGGCCAGCGCGTGTCCCATGTTATAGAACACCACAAGCTGCGTCAAGCAGAACGTAAACTCGGTAATCTCCGGCCCCGTCGGGTTCGCCATGTCCGCCGGCATCGGGCAGAACATGTAATCGCCCATCAACGCACCCGGCGGCCCGCCGTAGCGGTACGCGGCGGCCTCGCGTGGCGAAACGATCTGGCCGGCCGCGTATTTCGTCAAGAAATTTGGGTAGGCTTTGAGGGCGGCGTAGCATTGGTCATCAGTGATGGCGTTCCCGCCGATCTGGGCGGGGCAGTACTCGTTCCTGTAGAATCCCCCCTCGTGCTTCTCGTACTCCGTGTTGAGGTAGTTAGTCTGGTTCAACGCCTGCGCGAGTGAGCCACTGGCCTCCCCCAGCTGCATCCCAATAAACGCCGTCAATCCATTAACCTCCAGCATGAGCAACTCAATCGCGTTCCCGTTCATCCCGTACGCCGTCCACGCGTTCAGCACGACCACGAAGAGGCAGAGCGCGTTCAGGCCGAGGAAGCTACGCAGGTTGGAGTGGATCGTGTAGTCGAAGCCGCGCCCGAAGCTCGTCAGCGGCTCCGGCCTCACGCAGTTAAACACGAGGAGCACAGGACCGACGACCATGATGAGGCACGCGAGGATGATGGGGATGATGGAGTTGTCGACCATGATGGCCCCGTACGCCTCCGTCGCCGAGATCGGGACCGGCGACGAGACGAGGGCGGGCGGCGTGATGAGCGTCACGGCGTTGCATTGCGGGGAATCCACGGTGATTTCCTTCTTGAGGGAGGACGACCACTGCTGCTGGAGGGTGTTGTACAGCTTGCCTGAACACGGTGTGAGCAATATGAGAGTCGACGTGAACAAAGAGGAAGGCGGCGTGAACAAAGAGGAAGGCGGCGTCATGTGCTCATCACTCACCACTGGGTCCGCCCCACATGCTCTGCTCGAACCCGCAGTTCAGCACGAATTGCTTCTCGCTGTTGCACTCCACCGCCACGACCTCCGCCTCGGGCGTGTTGATCAAGTTCGGCGCGTACGCACAGCACGTAAGACGGTCAGTCACCGTCGTCCAAACCCCGGACGTAGTGTCCTGGGAACTCTTCTGGTCGCCGTTGCAGAAGTACAATGGGTTCGCGTCCACGGGCGGGCTGAGGAGGGAGCGTGCGAACCACTGTCCGAACACGGCCGCGCCGGCCAGCAGGCCAATGAGAGCCGTGAAGTACGCCGCGTTGGCGGCGAGGGTCTTGTACAGCTGGTACGTTGACGTGGTGACTTGCAGTTTGCAGACGAAGGACGTGCCGTCCTCCTTGACGCACGTGATGGTGTAACGACCGCAACGCTCGAACGTCCACTTCCAAAAACGGTCGTTGTTGAGGTCCTCGAACGTGACCTCGCCGTTGGGGATGTGTTGCCCCTTGATGACGAGCTTGCACCCCTTCTGGAGCCACTGGAACTTGATGGTGTCCATGGCGGAACCGTCGATCTTCGCGCGATTCCAGCCGGACATAACAGTGGAGTTGAAGCAGGAAGACTTTTCGATCTCGGAGACGCACTCTAAAAGGGCGTAAAAGGCGGTGTGAGAAGAGGAAGTGTGTACCATGAAGGGTAGTGATAGTGTGGCTCTAGTGTCAGTGCACTTACCAGTGAAGTTCGCGTTCTCAAAGTTAGAGGAGGTGGAATTTTTGTGAATCATCTCCGCCTGTTTCTCGGGAACTGGAGCGCCAGTGGTGGCCTCAGTCGTGGGCTCAGTGGTTGCCTCAGGGGCTTCCACAGGTGCTGAAACAGGTGCTTCCACAGGTACTTCATCACCAGCAGGGGCTAGGTACGGTTCTGCAGCGACGGGGACGGCTTCTTCGGGGCGGGGGGAGGGGGTGGGCGATGCGGCGGGAGGTTCTTCGGGCGCGATTTGGGCCATGTTGAGTTTTGCTGGGGAGGAAAGGGGTTAGAGTTATGAGAAGAGGGGGGTGGGGCGGGGAGTTGGAAGGGGTAGCAAAGTCTGTTCAGTCTCGGGGGGGCGATGGACGGGTGTGTGTGTGTGTCGGACCTTCTCCTGCGCTGGTACGCTGGCAACTGAAACTTTAACCCTTTCGCAGCGCTCGGCCAATTTTCAAGGACTTCCAGACATCCCAGAATGAAGAGAATGAACGGACGGCACGTTATAAGTATGTAACGCTTCCACAAGGCAAGGTACTGCTGGGAACCACGAGGGACAATGCGACATCACCGCGTTCCTTCATCACCGTACGTCGAACGTCGTTCAAGGTCACTGTTAAAGGTCCGCAACACACATACTTGTCATGCTCTATGCTCGCATCATTGCCGGGAGTGCTCGGCCGTTCTCACCACGCCGTTCTCACCACGCCCGTTTGGTTCCTTTACGCTGTCTCTGCGACCGTTGCCTGCGACGCCCGCAGCTTCCCCAAAGTTGCCATTCGCGAGCCGCGTTCAAAGGCGATCTCCTGGCAGGCGGGCGCGGTATCGCTGCTTGTGACGGACGTGAGTGGGCTGTAAAATGGCGTGGGGGGTGCACGTGAAGTGGGAAGTGGGACGAAGGAGACGGGGTGGCGGGTTGATGTTGCGATGCACGACGGAAATTGCTGCTGTCATTGGCTTTTTCACAGTGGGGTTTTGCTGTATCCGGACACATGGGTGGCTGCACATGGGCTGCTAAGGTTGCGACGGCGCATGGTTGGTCGACGCCGTGGCGTGGGGGGGCGATGAGTGGCGATGACTGGACACTGTTGAGGAGCATCAAGCGATCACGAATGCTGCAATCCATTACTTCTAACCCCCCCCCCAGCCATCAAACCCCCCAGGACTTAAGATGCCCGTATCCACTCGCCGAACGCAGCACAATGCCAACCCCAACAACTACTGGGGCAAGTACATTTCCTCCCAAGGCGCCGCCAACCTGCACAACTACAAGTACGCCGGCTCGGATGCCTCCTACATCTACAACTACATAACCAACCCCTACCTCTACCCCGCCGTACTCAAGTGCATCCCGCTGTGGGTCGCGCCGAACCTCATCACGCTCGCGGGCCTCATCTGCACCTTCATCACGCACGGCATCATGATGTACTACTGCCCAACCCTCGACGGCCACGCGCCGACCTGGGCATACGCTCTTAACGGCGTGTTCTTCTTCGCGTACCAAACCCTTGACGCGGTGGACGGGAAGCAGGCGAGGAGAACGGGGAATGGGACGCCGCTGGGGCTGCTGTTCGATCACGGGTGCGACGCTGTTAACACGACCATCTCTGCGCTCACGTTGCTGGCCACGCTGCAGTTGGGGCCGACGTGGTGGAGTTTCTCGTTCTGGGGTATCGGGGTGTTGGGGTTCTATGCGGCGACTTGGGAAGAGTATTATACGGGAGAGGTGAGGGGGAAGAAAGAAGAGAGCGAGGGCGAGGGTGACTGAAGGAGCGAGCAAGGGCGCCCGTGGATGGCTCGGCTCCCCGTGGATGTTGAGCTCGGGCGCCCGTGGGTGGGAGATTTGTCGGCGGACCGCTTCGTGTTCGTGCCCTCCTCGTGCCCCCTTTGCTCACCCCGTGTGCGTTGTAGCTGGCGCTTCCCGTCATCAACGGCCCGAACGAGGGCATCATCCTCGCGTGCTTGCTGCACATCTTCACGGCGTTCGTGGGGCCTGACTTCTGGCTGACTGAGGCGAGCGCGGTCTTCGGAGGGTACCAGTACAACCAGCTGGTGTTCTTCTTTATTCTAGGCAGCGGAATTCTCACCATTCTGTCCAACGTTTACAACGTCATCCAAGCTGTGCGTACGGACGCCCTGGACAAGAACTTCAGTCTGGCAGTCGCCTTGACGCGCATGACGCCGTTCGTCATCTTCGTGCTGCTGGCGCTCGTGTGGGTGCTGAACTCCCCTAACAACATCATGGAGCAGCACCCGCTGCTCCTGATCTGGGCGATTGCGTTGTTGTGGAGCAAGCTCGTCACGCAGCTTATGATCGCGCACCTGTGCGACGAGGAGTATCACCCGTTCGGGAAGACGCTGGCTTGCGCTTTCTTCGTGGGGCTGCATGCGGGGTGGGACATGTACACGCAGCACAGCAAGGTGGACGAAGAGATGGTGCTGTGGGAGATGTTTTCGCTGGGCCTCTTTGCGTACGTGCATCTGGTTGTGAGCGTAATTTGGGAGGTGACGGGGATTCTGGGGATCAAGTGCTTTACTATCCCCTACGGGGGCGCGGTCAAGAAGCTTAAGTAGAGGAAGCGGTGTTGTGAAAGGACGCGGGGTTAACACGTTGAAAAGGATCGCTTTATCGCGAGGTTTCGAGACACCTCTCCCCCTTCCATGAGGTTCTCTCCCGCTTTGCTTCTCCTGCCATGCGTGCACGCCAAGTACGCCCTTGATCCCACCTGGTCCGTTGATCTCCCACCTCAGCTCTCTTACTTCTCCGCCATTTGCAATTAACCCGATAGAAATATATCTGGAAGCGTCTGGGCATCCGACGGCGACGGTGGCGTGAACAACCGCGTGCTGCGTCTCGACACGTCCAACAGCGACAAAACCATCCTGCACCCTGATTGGGTCGTCGGCGACGACGCAACACGCACTGATATCTTCAACTCGCCCCACTGCATCGTGTTCCACTCGCAAACCGAGTCCCTAATCGTCGCCGACCGCGACAACTACCGCCTGGTGGTCCTCGACGCCGCCACTGGCGCCCTAAAGGGGCACTTGCACGACTGGTGTCCTCCCCCACAACCGCGCCCTAGGGCGTGCGTGTTGACGGCGACAGGCTAGTCGTGGCCGTGTGCGACTCGCCGGAGACTGGGAGCAACCAGAGAATCATGGTGCTTGATATGCTCGATGTGGTTGACGGAAAGTACACCGTCACGGACGAGATCGAGGTGGATCCTAAGCTGTGCTTGACGCCGCACGAGATGGCGGTGAGCGTCAACGGAGACATCTTCCTCGCGTGCGTTACGTACGACAACCCGAAAACAGGCGCGAGCACGAGTCACGTGCAGCTCTACAATAAGTTTTGAAGGATTGTAACTAATTGTCCGACTCTTATTGTCCAACTAACTGATTGTCCGATCTCAAGCACTCGTGAACGTGTTCAGTTCCTCGTTAAATCCTTGTACAACATTACTGTACTCTCATACGGTCCCGTTGTCGTCCAGGGGTTACACAGTAACCTCCCTCCCTGCGCCCGCCACAATGCCCAGCCTCCTCCCCTTCCTCCTCCGCCTCCTCCTCCTCCTCCTCATCCCCTCTGCCACTGCCGGCGGGCAGCAGATCTTTGGCATTGGTGCCGAGCTAAACTCTGAAAAGGCTTGCCTTAGCCTCATGCTCATTATCGTATTCACGGTCGCGTTCGAGGTGGGCACGCTGAGGATTCAGCAGAGGCTGAATGGGACGCCGTTTTTGGAAATGGTGAACAAGATTTATGCGGAGTTGACGATTCTTGGATTGGTGAGTACTGTACACACTGTGTGAACAGAGCATTGTGTGAACAAAGGGGAAGGGGGCGTGGTCGGTATAGTTGGGAGACTGCACAAGGCGACCCTGGCCAACGCTGCAAGCTACGACGGCCTGGCAAGCGACGACTGCCTTTCCTCCCCTTGTTCACAGTGTGACCATGCTAACGGTATACTCTGTATTGTGGCAGATATCGTTTGGGGTCTTCCTTACCCTCCAATCTGGCATCCTCGACTCCCCCTCCGAGCTCTCCTGGCTCTACGCCTTCGAGTTCTCCCACATCGTAATCTTCTTCGCCGCCCTGATGTTCGTGCTCTCCGCCTGCTTCATGATGGCCACCAACCGCACCATCAAGGTGCACATTGACCGCGCTGCGGCCAAGAGCTCGGGGCAGTGCATCGCTGCGTTCAACGCGGGCAATGGGGACAAGAGGGGGGGACTGCTGCCCTCCACCGCCGCGAGTGAGTTGGAGTTCAAGATGTACAACATGCACTTCGTAACGCTCCACAAGCTGCCCGTTTCTGCGTTTGATTTCGGAATGTACATGAGGGAGGTGCTGGATGAGCATGTTGTGGATCTGATTGAGGTGGAGATTAGCTCGTGGATCATATTGATCATCGCGCTGGGCGTGAATATTTTCATGATGGAAATACTCGGCCTCGGCGCGAACGACGATCCCGTGGCCGTCGCCGGCGCGAGGCGACTTCGGAATGCCGTCGGCCGGGCGCTCGGCGAAGCCGCGACAGCGAGTTGCGGGAGGAGGTTGGGGGAGACGGCGACCGACTGCTACCGCAGGTACTTGGGGGAGACGGCGACGGAAGAGGGCGCCGCTTGTGGTTGCTGCGAGGAGGAGACTGCCAGCGAGATTGACGATGGACATAGAAGAGCGGGTGGTGTCGTCGACCCGTGCGCGACGCCCGGCGGCGACGGGATGGAGTACGCGCTGATGCTCGGGTGGTTGTTGGTGCTCGTGACTGGCATTCTCCTGGTCCTTTACAGAAGGTCGGAGATCAAGATTCGGAAGGTGCTCGGATGTAACACGCTGGAGGAGGCGGGCACATACATCAAGGCCCAGGAAGACGAGCTGCTGGCGGAGGAGGCCAGGCTGCTGAAAATCCACGAGGCGGCGGTGGCGAAGAAGAAGGCGGATGGGGAAGCCGCTGGAATTCACCACACCAATAGCGCGTTCGGGCACGGCCAGAACCTAATTGGGGCGATGAAGGCGGGACACGGGGAAGATGACCTGTACGAAGAGGGGGGGGGGGGACACGTAGCACATGCGCACTTCCACGAGCACGACCCGGTACGTACAAGCCACAGTTTGCGAGACACCGCTGACCCGTTTGTTAACACGTGCGTGGTGTGTGGCAGGTTAAAGGCGACCACCTCCTCAACGAGGTGGGGGCCGCTGTCCTTGGGCTCGCTAGAGGGACGTCATCCCTAACAGGTATGCACCCAGGGACGTCAAAGGTGTCTGCGCTCCAGGAATCAGAGCACCCGAATGCGGTGCCGGTGAGCGAAGAGGAGGGGGCGGTGGTGGCGCCGGAGCAGCAGTTTGCGAGGTCTGTAACGTTCACAGAGATGCGCGAGTCGAGCAACCTGATCAAGGTCAAACTGTCCGCGATCGCGGCCTTGGTGCAGTGGCGGTACAAGAAGCTGCTCGACATGATTATGCTATTCAACTGCTTCTACCTGGCCGTGTTCGGCGCGAACTACGCGCTGATTGCGCTGCGCGAGGATCATCTGCCGTGGCTGTGGTTCTTTGCGCTGCTGACTCCGGGGTTCTTGACGCTTTGGGTGTGCGGGAAGATCATCAGGGTGCAGGCGATTATCGGGGCCGTGTGCAACATCAACCTGGAAACGATCGACAAGGTCATCAACGAGACGCAGGAGCTGTACGAGACTGGCAAGGAGATCTTCCAGCAGTTCAGGGCCAAATTGGACTTCCTAGGCATAAAAAGCAAGGATCTCGCCGAGGAGTTCGGCGTGATGGACAAGGACGGAAGCGGCGACCTCAACGAGGCCGAGTTCAGGCAGAGTCTGGCGGCGCTGGGGGTGCATCTGACCGGCGGGAAGGCGAAGAAGCTGTTCAGAATCTGCGACGAGGACAGGAGCGGGAGCATCACGTTCGACGAACTCTTTAAGCTGGTCTTTCCGGAGGAGAACAAGGCGGGGGAGCTGGTTAGCCCAAGGGGTCAGAAGGGCGTACTTATATAGGTATAAGTGCGTAAATAATAGTAGGGATTGAGGGAAACCAACGTACAGGCGCCGCGATCAGCGTGTTGGGCGAGCAAAGAAGGCAATTTCAAGCTTCCGGCCAACGTTTAACACCGCCAGCTGTACAAACAACGTATCCCGTCGTTCTAAGCTTGCTCCCCTCTCCTCCCCCCCTCACCATGCAGCATCCGCAACCCCCCACGCCCCGTCAAGCCACCCCTGCCAAACTTCTATCTTCCAGACGGTCCTCAACCCAGCTGCCAGTGGAAGTGATAACAGCCACAATAATAAAGTACGTTGATCCCTCCACCGGATGGCCGTACTTCTACGACACGGTGACCGGCGAGTCCAGCTACGACCGCCCCACAGGCTTCCAGACTGCCGCGTCGCCGTTCCAAAGTGGGCAGGATCAATCCACCGGGCCCTCAACTGGGGAGGATTATCAGGTCATGGAGCCCGCCGCAATGCTGAGCACGAGGAGGAAGGGGAACGAGCGGGGAGTGGAACAGGGGGGCGATTGGGTGAAGTACGTTGATCCTGAGACTGGCCATCCTTACTACTACAACGCCAAGACTGACGTCTCCCAATACGAACGCCCTCAGACGGGGTACCAGACCGTCCGGCGCGTCTCGAACCCGGCTATGACTGTGTCTCAGCGCGCCAGGAGCGAACAGCTCGCGCTGTATAACGCCGGCTGCGAGCTGCGGTCGCAGTGCGACTACGCCGGCGCCGGCTCCATCTTCAAGAAGCTCAGCAGGGACAACCACCCCCTCGCCAGTCACAATCTTGCCATCATGTACCAGAAAGGATTGGGGATGCAGCCGGACCTCGTGGAGGCGATGAAGCTGTACAGCGTTGCTGCCGAGAAGGGCATTCCGGAAAGGTGAGGTCAAGCTAGCGAAACAATGAACGCGCCACTCTAATACTCTCCTCTAACACTCTCCTCTCTGACACTCTCCTCTAACACTCTCCTCTAACACTCTCCTCTAACACTCTCCTCTAACACTCTCCTCTAACACTCTCCCACTCGCCTTTAGTCAGTACGCGTTGGGCGTTCTCGTACGCGACGTAATGGGCGACTTTGACGAGGGGGACGCGTTGTTCGAGCTCGCTGCGGAGCAGGGGCACGAGTTGGCCATGTTCAACCTGGGGGTGCAGTGTGAAGCTAGCGGGCAGTGGGCGGAGGCCATTGAGTGGTACCGTGCGAGTGCTGAGAAGGGAGTCGTCAAGGCGGCGGTGAACTTGGGGAGGCTTTTGGTGTGTGACGAGGGGAATGTGGACGACGACGGGTTCAAGAGGGTGCCTTATCAGAGCACCTCGGAGGAGAAGATCGAGGGAGGGCGGTGGCTGAAAGTTGCCGCCGATGCCAAGGATCCGACGGCGCTGTTCAATTTGGCGATCAAGTGCAAGAAGGAGGAGAAGATACTCGACATGGTAGAGTATTTGGAGAAGGCTAGCGAGGGGGGGCACGTCGCGGCTAGTTACAACTATGCGAAGAGCTTGATCAGGGGCGAGGCGGGGGAGGGGAAGAAGGAGGATCTTGACCGGGCGGCGGACTTGCTTAACTTCTGCGCGGACGAGGGGGATCCGAAGGCGACTCGGGACGCTCGGAAGCTGATGAAGAGCATGCGAGTGGAGGAGAAGGAGAGGGCGAATGTGGAGATGGAGAGGAGGGAACGGGAGGAGAGGGAGGCGGGGGAGGTTGAGAGGTTGCGGTTGGAGGGATTGCGGATCCAGGAGGCGCAGAAGGAGATGGAGAAAGGGCTGGCCGCGCAGAAGAAGCAAGAGGAAGGCGACGAGGACGAGGATGAGGCAGAAGAGAAGAGCGGAAGCGGGTGGGGCGACGCCGGGCCGAGCACCAGGGGGAAGCCGACGAACGACGCGGTGATGAGAGTTAAGGCGGCCGTAGCCAAGAGGAAGGCGGAGAAGGAGAGAATAGCCAGAGAAGGAGGCTGCTGATATCGCGACTCCGTGCTCGCGTAACTAACCAGCAACCGGACGCAACGTTATTTATCGCCATCTACTTCACTTCTCCTCCGGCGCCACCTTGCTCTCGCTGTTCCCCGCCGCGTCCGCCTGCAGCACCACGCTCAGCTTCCACCCGCACCACAAGCAGCTGAACCCTCCCATCAAGCCCACCCACACACCCGCATCCAAGTCAATCGCCAACTCCATCAACGCGCCCGCCTTTTCCGGCTCGTCCACGTACCCCATAGTCTCGCTCATGCTCTCCGCCATCATGCCAATCTGGCCACTCAGCACAATCGCGCTCAAGCAGCACACGTCCAAGCTGGCCCACTCGTTCAGCAGCTGCAGCACGTGAGCACACACGCCGTACTTCGCCACCGGCAGCACGCCCAAGAACAGCGCCACGCCCACCCCCACAATCGCGACCGGCTGCACGAGCGCCAGCACCACCGCGAAGAAGTACATGACCGCCACCAAGAACCCGTTCACACCGCCGCCCTCCGCGCCGACCGCGTTCACCACTTCGATCAGCGTGTAACTCTTCGTCTCGCTCCCCATGACTACCGTGTTCATGCCGCTCTGATCGTATGTCAGGCTGTACGTGCGCGTGATGAAGGACAGCCCGAAGGACGAAAACGTAAGAACTACTGGCACAACGAGCATCGCCAGGAACGGGAGGCTAAGTCGCGTGTGTGTCAGCCACCGGGACAAAGGGGGCGGCGGTGTGAACAAGGGGCGGCGGGTGAACAAAGAGGCCCACCTCCAAGCCACCCACCCTTCGCGGCGGTGTTCACAAAGAGCAGCGCCTGCTTAGTGTCGTTTGTTTGCGTGTAGCGGCCTTCTTTCTCACCTGATGCACCTCTTCTCCGTCGCTTCTCGGCGCTCGCTTGTGTGGAACACGTGCAGCAACGAGCTCGTGAGGACGCGGCTCGCGATGAGCGTCGCGATGACGATGAGAGTCCCCGCGGCGGGGAACGTGCGCACGTAGCCGGTTATTCCGAGCTCCTTGGATGCAATTGGGATGTTCATGGTGGTGATGATTAGGCAGACTACAGCGATGTCCAGGAACGCGAGCTTGCCGGAGACGCCAAGGATCTGCAAGTACGTGGTCTGTCTGGCGCTGCCGTCTTCCAGTGAGATGGCGTGGATGGTACACGCTTGCTTCAGAAAGGGCCATATCCCGCTGAAAATGAGCAGCATAACGCTCAGCATCGGGCTCCCCTTTTCCCACATCTCCACCACGCCCTCGTAGAAGTCGTAGTTCATCTCCTTCCCCGCCTGAATGCCCACGTCGTAGCTCACGTCGAAGCTCTTGCACGCCTGTCCGAGGGTTAGCGCGGCGGCGATGAGGGTGGCGGCTACTGAGGTGTTGCGAGAGCGGGGGTTCTTGCGGGCGGAGGGGGTAAGGAAGAGGAGGGCGAAGAAGAAGAGGAAGGTGAGCGGCAGGGCCCAGGCGAGCCAGGGCGAGATGAGGCCTTCGGAGATGGCCGTGGGCGCCGGCGTAGGTGCGCTGGACAGCGTAGGAGCGGGAGATAACGTCGGGCTCGTGGTAGGGTTTCCTGGAGTGACAGTGGGCGCAATGGTCGGCGCGTCGGCGGGAAAGCAACCGCAGGTTAAGTCACAGAGGCCGGGATTGCCGCAGGTGGGACAGAGGCCGGAGAGGACTTGCCCGTCCACGCATCCGGGGCCTCCCGTGCAAGCTTGATACACACCAGAACCGTAACAAGCGGCGGGGAGGCCGTCGTCATTGAGGCCGTTACTGTCGATCTTACTCTGGCAGAAGGCGGACGAGAGCATGTCTGAGCAGCCGAACGCGGCGGGGAAGAGGGTGGCCAAGAGGATTCCCATTAGGATGCTGACGGTGGACCTGTCTGGGTGCATACAAAGTAAGTCAAAGTGTATTTGGAGTCCGGATGAGGTGATCTTGTTGCGACGCGGTGCCAATAGCTCAACGATCTTGGATTCTCGCAAAGCACTCGGCAGCGCCTCGTCGTCAAGCAATCCACTCCTCGTCCCTCCCGCCGGTCCCTCGCTAGTGTCAGCTTAGTCTCAGTTCTCAAATAAGTCTGTCAAGCTAACCAGCCCGGAGATTTGCAAATCTCGACCGCGTTCCCTGCTACAGAAAGCTTACCTTCAGCCGATAAGAGGAAGCCCATGTTTGATGAAGTTGGCGTTCGTAGCGTTGCCCTAGTGTACTGCGAGTCCTGCCCTTGCTGCACGCTGCTTAAATAGCTGCCGGTTCGTTTCAAAGTACAGTTAGTGAGTACTGTAGTTTGTTGTCTTAATTTATTTCTTATTTATTTTTATCTGGGCGACATTATTTGTTTGTACACCAGCACATTACTCTGGACAGACTCAGAACAGACTCAAAACAAGCCGCACAAGAACGCAGAGGTACTAGCGAGCGCGTGCGCGTCTATGTCACATCACAATCAGAACAGATACCAGTTGTACAGGGCATAGAACTTTGCATCACCAGTCCTAACACCCGTTTCAGATGTCAGTATCTTTCAAGTACCTCCCGGTCCGTGCTCGCCTCGAGCCTTCCTACATGTTCCTGTCCTCCCTGAACATCCCCTGGAGCACAGAGACTCTTGATTGGAAGGAGTTTGCTGAGCAGAAGCGGACCGTGCTGCCGTTCGGCGGCCAACTCCCCCTGATGAACCTCTCAATCCCTCCCAACTCCACTCCTATCTCCACGACGCAATCCAAAAACATTTTGAAGACTCTCCGTGATGTCTACCAACCCCAAGAGCTCCCCGCCCGCATCACTACCGACGAACACGTCGACGCCGCAGACGATCTGTCCATCATCACGCGCCTCATGAATTTCCCCCAAACTCATGGCTCCGGCGCTGCCATTCCTAACCAGCTCCGCAGTTTCAAACCTTATCTCAAGTTTCTGAACCACGTGTCGCTCGAGGACACGCCGTTCCTTAAGTCCGACACTATCACCATCGCCGACTATGCGTTCTTCCACATCGTGGACTGCCACGAGACAGTCGAACCCGGTGTGCTCAAGGCCAGTCCGAACGTGATTGCGTGGCAAGACAGAGTAAGGGCTACTTCAGGGGTCGGCGACTATTTGAATGGAAGAGTGCCGCTCGGCATGCTTGGAGAGCATACTCTACCTAATGCTAAATAAAGTATATAAACAAAGCAAACGAAGCTGCTAAATAAAAGCCTTAAACAAATGCAAAGTGCTCGCTTCGTAATTCCTGATTCGTTGTTCCTTATCAAATAGTGCTCGCGCTGGCTGCGAAGACTCTGCCCTTGCCGTGCGGCTCTCGGTTCCCCATCTTCATTCCCTTCTCTCTCTCCTCCTCCTCGGCCGCCTGCCTCGCGATGTAAAGGTCCAGGTCCTCGAAGGTGATCTCCCCGCTCCCGTCCTCGTCCATTAAGTTGAACTCCTTCTCCACCTTCTCGACGTCGTCGAGCTTGATGAGGCCCATGAGCATGAGCTTGCGTAGTGCGAACTCCGTCTTCTCGATCCGTCCGTCGCCGTCCACATCGAACGCCTCGAAGTCAGCCCTCGTCACCTTTTTGCGCAGGACCTTCTCCATAGCCTCGCGCTGCTTCTTCTCGACGAAGTAAGACGCGATATTCGAGAGCACGTTGCCGACCGCCGTGACTCCGAACAGCGCGTAGAGGCTGCCGAAGAGTTTACCGGCCTGTGTTCCCGGAGAAATGTCGCCGTACCCGATGGTTGTGCTCGTAATGACCGCGAAATAGAGGGACTCGACGAAGGTGACACTTTGGTCGCAGGCAATGAACACCTGCCCAACGACAAGAACGATGGCGAGCGTGCCGAAGCAGGGCGCCAGGAACCTGAAGTCTTCGCTGAACGTCTTCTTGTACCACGATATGAGATTGCCCGCCGACCGTGTCGATTGAGACTGCTCAGCCTCGGCGGCGCCCACTCCCCCTAGAGCAACGCTCTTGGCCGCGGCCATCGCCTTGTCGTTGGCCTCAATCAGCTCCGCCGCGATGATTCCCAGCGCCGTTCCAAGCAGCAAGATTCCGAGCAGGGTGTAGATGGTGACGAAGAACTTGGCGCCTTGGCTGGTGAAGCTGTCGCACGGAGAGGGTTAGAACAGGAGCTGCACAGGTAGACAAATGACTTGCGCATAGCAGAGAAACAGCACAGAGAAACAGCACAGAGAAACAGCACAGAGAAACAGCACAGAGAAACAGCACAGAGAAACAGCACAGAGAAACAGCACAGAGAAACAGCACAGCACAGCACAGCACAGCACAGCACAGCACAGCACAGCACAGCACAGCACAGCACAGCACAGCACAGCACAGCACAGCACAGCACAGCACAGCACAGCAGCAGCAGCGTGGACTTACCTCGCCTGATCGCCGTAGCCCACAGTCGTGAGCGAGATGACGACGAAGTACAGCGAGTCGATGAAGCCCCACTTCTCCCAAGCCCAGATAACCAACACTCCAAAGGAAATGTAAGCCACTGTAAGGAAGAGGGCGAGGCGGAAGATCTGCTGAGAGTTCGCCTGCATTTCTTGGTCCTGCGAGGTAGTCACCGTCATCGTGGAGGTCCGCTTGATCCTTGGCGCGCCATTCTCGACGTTGTCCACCAGGGAAGACCTGCCTGCCTCATCATCTTTCTCATCTGAGAGCCCGGTAGTTTTTTTCCCCTTCTTCGTCCTGAAGACGCTTGAGAACGAAGAAGTTCGGTTCTTCTGCTTCTCCATCGCCCTCTTTCCTGCGCCAAATGCTTTGAGGGCCATGTGTCAAGGTGGTGGAAGTGCAGTGTAGTTTGTGAACCTCACGTTTCCAAGCCAGCCGATATTGTTTAAAGCTCATGTTTTTGTGATATATACGAGTAAAAAACCTTCTCTCCCACGGGCCGAAATGTCCAGCGACCTGCACTCCCTCATCAACTGCATCTCCGAGAGGACAGCCGAGGTGAGGTGGAGGGGGATGCTCGCAATCGACGTCATCCACGCCAAGGGCGTGATCAAGACCATGATCACGAACAGCCTCGGGATCCTTGGGGCGCGTGCCGAGTGCTTGGAGGACAGGCTCGGCATCATGGTGGGGGACGGGAAGGCAGCGTTCGGTAGGCGCAGAAGCGCGGATGCGGCCAACCGGGAGGCATACGAAGAGTACAGCAGGCACTACTGCTCAGGCGACGGCGGCCACGCAGGTGGCAGGTCGCGCACCTAAGCGCCGCTGCGGCGGGTGCAGGGGAGCGGCGGTGCGATTGGAACCCCAGTCGCCGTACGGGAGGAGGTAGAGTACGGTCTCGTGTCGTTGAATAACTTTTAATT
>Ga0307985_10001094_pt1 | contig 15370 bp, 15 predicted proteins | sample EllFjometageno80_FD_203155 | JGI IMG/M metagenome (GOLD analysis project Ga0307985, IMG submission 203155) | Marine microbial communities from Ellis Fjord, Antarctic Ocean - #80 | ecosystem: Environmental > Aquatic > Marine > Unclassified | place: Southern Ocean | collected 2014-10-09 | reverse complement strand
GACGCGCTTCAGATCAAGACGCGCTACAGATCAAGACGCGCTTCAGATCAAGACGCGCTTCAGATCAAGACGCGCTTCAGATCAAGACGCGCTTCAGATCAAGACGCGCTACAGATCAAGACGCGCTTCAGATCAAGACGCGCTACAGATCAAGACGCGCTTCAGATCAAGACGCGCTTCAGATCAAGACGCGCTACAGATCAAGACGCGCTTCAGATCAAGACGCGCTACAGATCAAGACGCGCTACAGATCAAGACGCGCTTCAGATCAAGACGCGCTTCAGATCAAGACGCGCTTCAGATCAAGACGCGCTACAGATCAAGACGCGCTTCAGATCAAGACGCGCTTCAGATCAAGACGCGCTTCAGATCAAGACGCGCTTCAGATCAAGACGCGCTACAGATCAAGACGCGCTACAGATCAAGACGCGCTACAGATCAAGACGCGCTACAGATCAAGACACGCCGATAACCTCCCACACCGTCGCGCGAACCCGAGCCTCTTGCGCACTCGCAGTAACGCGTTGATGTCATCATACAGCTGTACGCTATGACAAACGTGGCATTCCAAAGCCAGGGATGCTCCTCGCCAAGCTACACACCGCTCTAACGCGTCCCATAGCACACCTCCTACCAAACCTCCTTTCCAAATCCCTCACACCGCCCTACACTCCAAATGTGCCCTCAAAAAGAACGCCACCAACCTTCTTACTAGATGCTGCCCTCCCACTATTATCCCACGAGCTAGCCCGAGTTCGCGCCGTGCATCGCCAACAGTCCCTCCCAGTTCTCGAGATGCAGCAGAAGAATTTACACTCTCTCCACAACACCGTCCCTCCCGACACCCTCTATCCCAAACCCCACCCCCTCCCCATCACCCCAACAAACCAGCAGAACTACCTGCTCCACAACGCTCCAACTCGCCTCATGCGCTTCCTCCGAACCGAGTACCTCAACTCCGTCCTCCTTCCCTTCTTCAACTCTCCCACCCCAACACATTTATCCATGTACGACGCCGTATCCGACCTCACATCCACACACATCACACCCACCCTCCCTATCCCATTATCCCGACTCGCCAATACCTTCACCACCACACGCATCTCCCACAAACTCCCTCCCGCAGCACAACTATCACACCTCCTCTCCCCATCTCCCATCCCACCATCACCCCTCGGCTCCCTCCTCAATGCAGCAGCCTGCAACACCACTTTCATCTCCCCCATTATACTATTCATGGAGTCCCTGGCATGGTACGATCTATTCCCCGAAGAGTACATCACCCGCCTCCACAAACACCTCACAACCTTCATGACCACTCACTCCTCCGGCGTCATCCTCGAAATCGCCGCCGGCGACGGCCGCCTCTCAGCCTACCTCAACGTCCCCCGAAACAAGTCGCGACTGCACGTGATACCGTCAGATGATAACACGTGGGGTTACAACACGAAGGGGGTGACGAAGTTGACGGCGGGCGCTGCGTTAGCAGCAATCGACGAGACGAAACCCGCGTCCATCCTCGTCTCCTGGCCTCCGCTTGGCGTCGACTTCACCGAGGAGTTTCGTGGAACGTTAATGGTGGCCGAGTATTACGTCATAGGCGATCCGACGTGTACTGGCACGAGAGAGACGTGGGGGGAGCATGAGGGTTGGCGTCGGACGGTGTTGGAGGAGTGTGTTGCTGTGCAGGTGTGTAGGTATGATAATCACATGGAGAGAGCTAGCAGAACTATCAAGTATGAGCGCCTTTGAAAGAATTAAACAAGGGCACGTGTTGGGTTGCTCATGCGACTTCCTTCTTTAGATAGATTATGCAGTTCTGGAGCAGAATGGTAGCGTGCTTGAACTTGACGTTCGCGGCAAACAGCTGTGCGTTGCTGGCCATCATCTCTTCATACTTGGCGTAGAACGGCTTGTCGTTCCCAGAGTGCTGCACTGCGAGACCCAGTTCCCCCGCGGAATCCTCGTAGTACCCTGTCACGAGACCCCAGTGCGCGCTGCCGCCACCGCGCGAGCACGCGCGGTTGCCGACGACGTCGAAGGGCAGCAGGAAGACGCCGCCGCGGTCGATGCCGGTTTGCAGCGTGGCGGGGGAGGCGAAGTTGGGGGAGAAGGACGCGAGAAGGGACGGAACGGACGAGGCCAGCGACGCTAGAGAACGAGCGTTGAACATTTCGCCGTCGACGCTAAGGTTTCGTGCTTGCGCCACCTTCAATAAGTTCGTCTCGTCCGCGCTCTCCGCGCTCACGACGGCTTCGAATCCGTCCAGCGGCCTCGCCTTGGGGCTCGCCGGCATCGAACTCGCCATGTACACCGCCGAGATGCCGCACATCGGTCCCACTTGCGGCTCCCACGTTACGGCCACGACCTGGTGCGCCCTTGGCACCGGGACGAACTTGCGCGAAGCCGCCGAACTACGGTACCTCAACCGTCGACGCATCCACTTCTCCCCCGACGACCCCGCCAACCCCGCCCTCTTCCTGAAAAGGTTAGCAATCCCGTCAACTTCCGTCCCTGCAGCAGTCAATTTTGCGGATAACGCAGAGCCCAGAGCCGCTACATCGTCCCCCTCCCGCATCAGCGTGAACCCACATCGCTCATACAACCTAATAAGTTGCTCCTCGCGCTCCTTCGCCGGCGTCAACAGGCAGAAGTCAATGCTATAATCATTTCTCAGAGTCTCACAAATGCCACTTACCATGCCTTGCCCAAAGCCATTCCCCCGCCACTCCGAACCTACGCACAGGCTATGCAATATCGCCTCCTTCCTCCCCCCCTCCACGTTACTACAATGATGCGGTTTCACACACCCATACGCAATGACCACGTTGTCTACCATTCCCACAAATGAGCTGTGGAATAACAGTTCCTTTCTATGTGATGGGGCACATTGGAACGAAATGCTTTCCTTGCCGAACGCGGCTAGCGCGATGGCGCGCGCGGCAAGCAGCCTTTCAGGTAACGAGTCGGTGAGCAACGGCGCCACGACTAGGCGTTCCCCGTCCGCCATGTTGTACAGAGCGAGGATCGGCGATCAACGCGAAGGTGAGGGGGCAGTGCTAACCGGTGAGGCGTTCTGCAGCTCCGAACGCGAGAGCAGCCCCGCCCAAGCAGCCGAGCGCAACCTGCGAGCGCCCAAGCATCCCGCCGTCACTCACGTAGATGAGCCCTGATGAACCCGACTCGACGTCGCCCTCCTCGCCCCGCCGCGCCCGTGCCCGCAGTACCTTACCGAAGTGCCAGTGGTGCCACGCCGTAGGGCCGGGCCTGGGAGCGACGGAGATATGGTGTCCAGTGCGGTGTGTGAAACGCTTTACCTGAACACGATGAAAAAGACTGGATCAGGTGAGGAGCATCTTTCGCACTGCACGAAGCGCTCCTCCTCCCGCGCTCCCCACACCGTCGAGATCGCGTCTAGGCCGCTCGCCCCGCCCCCCTTGACCCCCCATCCAGCCCATCCAGCCCGCCCCCCCCCCTCCCCCCAGTTCTCCCGATGCCCTCCCCCTCCACCCCCACCCCCTCCACCCTCCCCCGCCACTTGGCTATCGAGCAATGCGTCCTCATGGACACGTTCTACATCCCGGGCGATGGCACGTCCAAGGCGTGTTGCGCCCGCATCAACGGCTTCGCCCAGGATTTAATCGCTGACCTAATGGACAGTTCAGCTGAAGGAGCCACGGTTGAACAGTGTTCAGGGGATGGTGTTAACGTGGGAGGGGACTGTTATGAGACGACGATGGGCGCGTTGGAGGGAGCGGAAGATAGCTTTGGGCAGGAGAATATGGTGGCGCCGTTTGTGGAGGCGTGTGAGACGTTGATGACTATTACTGAGAGTCCTGTGAGTGAACATGGATCCATAGACACACCACGCGTACTGCTTCACTTGTACAGCTGCACATGTACAACTGCACGTGTACAACTTCGCATGCACTACCTCGTCTTCGCCCTGCTTACTATATTACTTCCACCCTTTGTTCCCACGTGTGTGAGCTCCCACTACTAACTGTACATGACTAACTGTACATGTGTATGGCAGACCATCGCCCCGACCGGCACGCCCATGCCCACCCCCTTCGTGATCTCCCCCGACGACTGCGGTGAGTTCGACTGGATCCGCGACGAGCAATGCCCGCCCACCAACAGCACCTGCGACGTTCCTGACTCGTTCTTCGACAAAATATGCAGGTGAGTGCAAAGCAAAACGCCCAATTCAGATTATGTATCCCCTTCGTTCACGCCGCCTTTCCCCTTTGTTCACACCTCGTTTCTCCCGGTACAGCAAACCCGTGGACAACGGCACCCGGTGGGACGGCAACCTCGTGCCGCAGTGCATCCCCTGCTCCCGCCTCAACGGGTACTACATGTCCGGCTCCTCCTTCGTCAACATCTCGGAGTACCTGGACATGGGGTACATACACGACCCGACGCGGGCGTGTGCGGCGGGGTACCAGTGCGTCGCTGAAGATCCGTACGACGCGTTACCGGACTACGATCGGGACTTTAGTAAGACGCCGGGGTGTTGCCAGAAGTGCCTGAATGGGCAGAGTTGCCCGCCGATGACGGTGGCGGCGACGGGGTATTACTTCGACAACCTGTGCCCGGATGGTTTCAAGTGCGAGGTGGGGGAGTGGCCGGTGCCGTGTGAGATTGGGGAGATGTGCTACAAGGGGGTGCAGATTAACTGCAGTATGGTGGTCGAAAGTGTTAGGGGGGGGGGGAGCGCGTTGGGGGCGGTGGAGGGGGTTGGGGACACGGTGGATAATTTCAACAGCAACGGGATGAGCGTGAGCACTAACAGCAGCGAGGGGAAGGCGGTGGGGTTCCTTGATGGCGCGTACTGCCCCGGGGGCGCTAACCTCGAGTGGTGCCCCGGGGGGTTTTACTGCCCTTCGCCGGACCAGGTGAGGTTTCGGCGCGAGCGCCAGAGCAGGAGACGCTATTCGCTCGCGACAGAGCAGGAGACACTAGTTGCTCGCTCCCCCTTTTGTTCGCGTTCGCCCTATACATTTGCTTACACTTTTCGCCCAGATGATCGAATGCCCGGTGGGCTACTTTTGCCCTCCCAAGACGCGCTTCTTCGAGTTCAAGTGCAACGAGGCAACCTGTGGTCCCGGGGCGATGTTTAACGAGACGCAGATCAAGGTGCAGGTTATGATTGCCGCCATCGTTGTTGGGATGGCGATGCTCCTGGGCATCACGCATAGCATTTCGGAGCATTATGACAGACTGGATGAGCAAAAGAGGTTTGAGGAGCGGCGTATTAACAACGCGGAGAAGGACTTCCTGGTGCAGGAGTTGATGAGTCTTAGGATCGCGAAGAAGTTGGAGGAGGCGAAGAGGATGAACGGGGGAGGCGAGAGCCAGGTGAGGCGAGCTGTGTGTGGCCGCCAGTGCGCTTGTGTACCCGGCTTGTCGCCCTCTTTCTCGTCCCCCCCTTGTTTGCACAGTGTGCGCTAACTCTCTTTCGCTCGCGCAGGATGAGGTGGGGGAGCTTAAGAAGACTTCGTCAGCCACCATGCCGAAGCAAAGAAGGACGAGGAAGGTTACTGAGATAGTCATGGGGGCGTTTACTACGACGAGGAGGAAGCCGGGGAAGCTGTCCTTGCTGGCCACCGTTGCGAGCGCGAGCCCTAACAGCTCTGCGAGAGGGGAAGGCAGGGGGGGGGGGGGTAGCGCTTCCTCCCAGATTAACGAGGACGCCTTAGCGATTGCGAAGAAGCATATGGGGTCCAAACTTCGGGATAATGACAAGGATGGGGAGGACGAGGACGAGGATGAGTTTCCGGATCTGGAAGCGCCGGAGGGTACGCCGAGCATGTGGAAGACGGCTAGAAAGAAGACGACTAGGGTTTCTCGCAGGACCACGAAGGTAAGCCTGCGTGAGCATGGCTCAGACGCGATCGGAATTGCCCTCGCTTCCTTTGTTCACACCGCCCCGCCCCCCCTTTGTTCACACATGTTTGTGGCCCCCCAGGTGACCCCTGTTTTGACGGACACGAACGCGATCACTGGGAAGGAGGAGGTGAAGATCGACGAGGCCGACCTCTTGGCCATGGGCGTGCCCACGTACGACGAGATCAAGGAGATCTTCGAGTCGATCGACAAGGACGGTGACGGCCTCATCACGCTCCCCGAGCTCAGGAACACCAAGCTTGGGAAGCACTTGAACGAGAAGGAGCTGCAGAAAATCATGGACGGAACGCTGCAGGAGAACAAGGCGCCGATTCCACCGAAAGCGTCCGGCGTAACGGGGAGGGGGATGGTGAGAAGAGGATCGATGTCGAAGATGATGGGGGGGATGATTCCGGGCTTGGTCTCATTGGGAATGAGCAGCGCGAGCGACGACGAGACCGACCGCGGCAAGCTGCCGTCGGCGGGCACGGGCGTATTGGGCGCGTTGCCCTCGAGCTTGTCGTCGATTAAAAGAGAGAGCCACAGTCCGACGCTTCAGACGTTTGCGGAGCAGCACAGCCCGAAGCACGGGGAGGTGCGCATGCCGGCGGCCTCGAACGCGACGCATGCTCTGTCGGACACCAACCAGCAGCCGGAGAGAATGCTCGAGAGGCGCAAGTCGTGAGTGCTGCTGATCCTTGTTCACGCGCGCTGCTCACTCAACTCACACCAACCAAATCCATTTAGATTCGTGGCCGATCTGCAATCCGCGTTTGCGGATCCGGGCGCCGCCATCAGCAAGGCCACCCCGTCGCCCTCCAAGGTTTCTAAGAAGGGCAAGCACCTGGCGCACTCCAAGGGCATCACGTTCGAGGAGTTTTCCAAGCAGTTCTTCGAGCTCATGACCGCCAAGGTCAAGGACGAGGGCATCATATCGGACCCGAACATAAAGGGCGTCGAGCTGGACTTCCAAGACATCAACCTGTACGTGAGCGTGGCTGGGAAGGAGTTCCAAGTCCTCAAGAACGTGTGCGGAGTTGTCAAGCAGAAGTCAATGGTGGCCCTCATGGGCGGGTCGGGGGCTGGCAAGACTTCGCTGCTGAACACGCTGTGCGGCAGGGCGTTCTACGCGACGAGGATCTCGGGGACGCTCAAGATCAACGGCAAGGAAGACAAGATGGAGAACTACCAGGACATTATTGGCTTCGTTCCGCAGGACGACATCGTGCACGGCGATCTCACGGTGTACGAGAACCTGCTCTACTCGGGGTTGTTCAGGCTGCCGTTCGACACGCCGTTCGAGGAGATTGAAGATTTGGCGGATCAGATTCTGGAGGAGCTCCAGATGACGCACATCCGGGACAGCTTGGTCGGCACGCAGGACACGCGCGGCATCAGTGGCGGCCAGAAGAAGCGCGTGAACATCGGCTGGGAGCTCATGGCTCGGCCCAAGATTCTGTTCCTCGACGAGCCGACTTCCGGCCTCGACGCCGCGTCGTCCAGCGTCGCGCTCTCGGCGCTCAAGCGGTTGGCGAAACGAGGCACGACGGTCGTCACGGTCATCCACCAGCCGAGGTACAGCATCTTCGAGATGTTCGACAACGTGCTGCTCTTGGGCAAGGGCGGGCAGGTGGCGTACCAGGGCAAGCCCAACAACGTCGTGCCGTACTTCAACAACTTGGGCTTCTCGCTGCCGTTCGGGGAGAACCCCGCAGACTGGATGCTCGACATTACGAGCGGGACCCTCAAGAGCTCCAAGAAGGGGGGGGAAGAGGTGGCCGACACGTTCGACGCGAGGATCACGTTCTTGTACGAGACGTGGAAGAAGGAGGAGAGCAGGCTGAAGCAGGAGGCGGAGCCGTCGGTGCACAATGGAGAGAGGAGTCTGAGAGACGACCTGGACGAGACCTCGCCGCCGGGCATTTACGGACAGTACATGCTGTACTTGGAGAGATCGTACAAGCAGCGCTCGAGGAAGTTCAAGATCATCTGCCTCGACATGCTATTGATCGTCGGCAGCGCTTATCTGGGCGCGAGCATCAGCGGCAACTACAAGCCCATCCAGCCCGACTTCGAGGTGCTGGACATCTCGGCCGCGGCGATCATGAACGTCACGCTGCCCGGCGCCGAGAAGGTCGAGTTCCCCACCCCGTTCTTGAAGAGGTGAGCCCCGCGGCGAAGCGGAGCGGAGCGCACGCCAACGATCGTTCTGAGCGGAGCGTCGCGCACGCTCACGTTCGTTCCTCGCCCCACCATTCTCGCTCTAACCTTCCCTTCGCTCGTTTAGCTTCGAGATGACGAACGAGTACGCCATGATCACCAACTTGCTGTTCGTGATCCTACTCACGCTGTCGTCGCTGCGGTCGTTCGGGGACGACAAACTCATCTTCTTCAGGGAGGCCGGGTCGGGGTTCAACGTCACGTCGTTCTTTCTGAGCCAACTGACGCTGGACCAGGTGCTGTTCAGCGTGCAGGCGCTGTGGGCGGCCATCGCTAGCTACGAGCTTCGGACGAGCTTGGTGCCGCTGAGCAGCTGGATTATTCTTTACCAGCTGACTGCTTTCTTTTGCAGCGGGTGGGCGTACGTGTTCAGCCTGGTCATTCCGAGGGACAACTTGGTCATGTTCAGCGCTCTGTTCGTGAGCGTGTGCGGCACGCTACTTTCGGGGAGCCTCACGTTTTTGAGGTACACGGACATTTACTCGAGCGGGTTTTTGAGCGTCTTCGTGGGCATGCTGAGCTCGACGAGGTGGTTCACGGAGTGGATGATCGTCAGCGAGTTCAGGGCGCTGCCGCAGCAGTACGGATTCACGAGTGAGAAGCTGGATTACTTCAGGATTGCGGGCTACGGGATGGGGGACTTGGACAGGGCGAGGCTGCAGGACGGCGGGGGCTGGTACTACAACGTCGTGCCGATGGTAGCAGTGGGCGTGGGATTGAGGCTGGTTTGTTATAGTTTGATCCTCACGAGGAGCAGGAAGAAGATGAACAGGAGCAGCCTGGGAGAGGTCGCGAGGAGCGGGGTGGGAGGGCTTCTCTGGGCTTTCGTGTTTGGGGTTCTGTTGCTCTTTATTGGCTTCGGAGCGCCGGCGTACGTGATCCACAGCTACGCTAAGGGTATTAATGTACTATTTTAGATTAAAGAAAGGTAGTGTTCGCTTAACGTCGTCATGGTCTTCCAGCCGCCGCCGTGTTCCTACTGGTACCTCTTCACAAACATCTCGTGGTGCTCCTTCATCTTCTTGACCCCCTCCTGCATCTCCTCGGAGCTGGGCAAAAAAGTGGTCCTGAAGCCGACGCGCCCCTCCTCCTGTCCAAAGCCGCTCGCGGGGACGACGCAAATGCCCGTCTCCTCCAGCAAGCTCATGGCGTAAAGGCCATCGGGGCTCGTGCCCGCCGCCTTAGCAGCCGCGATGGCACCAGCGGGAATCTCGACGCGAGGGAAAACATACATCGCTCCCTCCGCGGGGTTACACGTGAACCCGTCGATCGCGTTCAGGCCCTCCGCCACAATCTTCGCCCTATTCTTGAGCGAGTTAAAAATAGTTGCCTTCTCGAGCTCGTGGGAGTCGTAGCTCGCGTCTCCAGGGCTCGGTCCGCGGCACATGAGGCTCGTCATGACCTGCCCCGCGAGTCCCGAGCACAGCGAGGAGCTCGCGAGCTTATAAATCTCGTCCACAACCTCCGGGTTGAACCCCGTGAGCTCCATGTACCCCCCGCGGCGGCCACACTCCCCGAAAATCCCCTTACTTGTCGAGTGAAAGCTCGCCATCTGCAGCTTGTCGAGGACGCCCGCGTCGCTCGCCGCCTTCTTGCACGACACGAACTTCTTCGCGTCCGTGTACACGTTCTCCTGGTACACTTCGTCCGCGAGGAGGACGAGGCCGTGTTTCGCGCAGAAGCTGCACACGTCTTGGAGGGAGGACTCGTCGAGGACTTGGCCGGTGGGGTTGCCGGGGTTGATGATGACGAAGGCTTTCGTGGTGATGCCCTTGGCCTTGGCGGCGGCGAGGGACTCCTCGAGACCTGAGAGAGTGCACGACCAACCCTTGGACTCGTCGAGGTTGTACGGGACTTGCGCACCGTTGAGCATGGCGAGGGTGGCGGAGTAGATGGGGTATTGGGGGATGGGGATCATGCAACCGTCGTTGGGGCCTGAGATAACGGTGGTGAGAATGTGCGAGATGCCGGTGGACGCGCCGTTGGTGAGGAAGATTGACTCGGGGTCGGAGGGGAGGTTGTCGCGGTTCTGGATGAACTCGACGACGTCGTGGCGGAACAAGGTGTTGCCCTTGGAGTGCGAGTACGCGCCGGTGCCGCCGCCGAGGGCCGCTTGGATCTCCTTGGCGCGCGCGATGGCGTCGGCGGGGAAGAGGGTGGCTGCGGCGGGGTGATCGACGCCCACTTCGGCGGGGAGATCCACGAGCGCCATGACCTGGCGAGGCCACGTGAGCGGCTTCTGCCCGACGGAGTGCGGGTTGCCAATGTTGGTGTACAGGATCTTGCCGCCAGCCTGCAATCAAGATAGACGCGAGTTAGCGTGAAGAAGTCTCGCTCAGCAAGTAAGGAAGTCTCGCTCAGCAAGTAAGGAAGTCTCGCTCAGCAAGTAAGGAAGTCTCGCTCAGAAAGTAAAAAAGTCTCGCTCAGCAAGTACCAACTCCTCTCCTCACCTTACTAATCTCATCCGCCTTGATAACAATAGGCCCCCTAACAGCATACTCCATATGCCTAAGATTCTGATTCATGGTGGAAAGCGTGAGTGTAGATGAACTACGGCGGGCGAGGATGGAGGCGAGCATGAGGATGAGGAGGGTGTGGAGACGATGCTGGGGGGTGTTAGGGTGATTTGAGGAGGGAATTGTTAAGATTTGATGGATCCGGGAAAGGGGTTTAGGAAGGTGTGATGCGGTAATTATTTTGGTAGGGTTATAGCTGAGGGTGGTGAGGACACAATGTGATGTGTGCTGCTCAGTACATTGGGTACGTACAGTGGGGATGAAACTGCAAAACATGGACCACGTGGATAGGGATACAGCTGTACGTACAAGGTGTTGTTCGTTGTTCAGGCCAGCTGTTGTTCAGGCTGCTGTACATTTACAACTGTAGGGGCTGTAACCTTGGTTGAGGGAGGGTTTTGTTAGTTGAGCTTTGAAGCGTTTTGAATGAGGCCCCAGCCGGCCAATCACGGCCAATCACGGCCAAGAGCGCTGTTTGGGAAAGGGGGGAGGGGGGGCGTGGTGCGCTTTACGCACGCGGGAGCCGCTCACCCTCCGACTGTTGCATCGTTCACTTCAAAATTAATATTCGCTTCAAAATTGACGTGTAAATATCCTTACTTTTTCGAGTCTACTTTTTCACATACACTGTGATCAGGGATGCTGATGGTCGTGGTTGTGTTCGCGTGCGTTTTGCGTTTGATGGCGACAAGATATTTGCAGCACCGGCATGCAGGAATTTGTAGTTAGTTGGCTACTGTTGGAGCCCCCCAGACCCCCCAATACCCCACACACATCCTCCCCTCTAACTGAACCATCTACCCGGCATCGACCATGAGTCCGTAGCCAACTACTACGCGAGATCGCGAGATCGCGACTCCCCGGACAGCGAAGAAGAGCCGTACATCTACCACATGGACGTGGGCGCGATGTACCCGAACATCATCCTCACGAACCTCCTTCGGCCCGGCGCCATTGGGGACGAGGCAACGTGCGCCTCCGGCGACATCAACCAGGCCGAGAACGGCTGCAAGCGCTAGATGGAGTGGACCTGGCGCGGTGACACCGCCCCGACGAACATGTCGGAGTACAACCAACTCAGCAAGCAGATCGCCTCTGAGACCATCGGGGGCAAGCACTTCCTGGACTACGACCAGAAGGAACAGGTCATGCACGAGGCCAAGCGAGTCAATGACAACTCGCACACGGTGTACAAGGCGTCCCCCATGTGTGCCCATAACAGCAAGATTCCAAATCGCACTTTCCCCTAACACCACCCAGTCGCCGCCGCCAACCCCAAGATCGTCCCCGTCCAGCTGGACGTGACCTCCGAGCCCTCCATAATCGCCGCCCCACTCCCTCATCTCCTCCCGCACCCCCACCCTTTCCGCCCTCCTAAACGTCGCCGGCGTGCTCCAAGACGACGCCATGAACATAACTCCCGAGCGGCGCATCAACGACTTCACCCCCGAACATCATCCCTCGCCTCCTTCCAAATCAACGCCATCGGTCCCATGACAATGGCCAAGCACTTCCACTCCCTCCTTCCCGGCACCGTTGACACGGATTTGACGAGGGCGTTTCTTGCTGCGAGGGCGAAGTACGAGGTGCAGGACGTTGATGAGGCGGCTTTGAAGTTGATGACGCTGTTCGACACTTTCACGGTGGAGGAGCATGGCGGGAAGTTCTTTGATGATGAGGGGGAGGAGGTACCTTGGTAAAACGTAGACAGTCGCAAGGTTTACAACGAGACACGAGACGCCTAAACCTCTTCTCGCACCACGCGCAAGATAGCGGGTTGTTCGCTCAACTCTCTCCCCCTTCCTTGTTCGTTACTCTATCTTCTGGCGACGGCGATCTGGTGGAAAACTTCGAGCACCCTCGGCGCGAGGGCGCTCACGCTGTCGTTGATCAAGCTCAGGAAGAAGTGCTCCGCCTGCTCGTCGTTCAGATCCAGCCGGAACTTCTCCTCTACCTTATTAATCACCTCGTCCGGCTCCAAAGTGGGGTGGTTCGACAGGTCGGGAATATTCGCCTCCTTGCTCAGGTTCAGCAAACTGGTCACGAGCGGCGCGCTACGACGCAGACAGTTGTACGTCTGGCAGCACAAACTCTTGAACTGCGTGAACTCCTTATCTCCCCCCATCCCGTCGACCATACTCTGCGTCAGCCTGAACGCGGGCGGGAGCGGCTTCGGATCTCTGCCGAAGATGAACCCGAAGTCAATGTGGAAGAACTGACCCCCGCCGAGCAGCATGATGTTGTCCAGGTGCCGGTCGCCGATGCCCAGGATGTACGTGATGACGCAGTACCCCGCGCACGAACGAATGTACGTGTTCAGGACGTTCGGGTCCACGGAATAAGGCTCGCCTACCGAGGGCGCCTTCTTCTGAAAGAAGGCGAGAATGCTGCCGTACTCCGCGAGCACCGCAGAAATGGGCGCCGAGCCCTTGACGAACTCCACCAGACCGGTATCCGGCGACGTCGCCAAGATCGAGTACGGCAGCAGCGACAGGTCCAGCCCCTCGGCCTGCAGCAGCTTGTCGAACAGCCGAGTCAAACAGATGATGAGCTGGTCCTGCCTGAGATCGTCGCCCGACTTGAAGATGACCTGCACGAGCGAAAGAGAGTCAGCACAAGTCGGCGTGAACAAGTCGCGCCCCCCCTGCCTGCCTTGCCTTCGCTCTGCGCTCCGCCGCTCGCCTTACCTGATACTCCTCAGACAGAGTCGACGTCCCGCCTCCCATGTTCGTCGGCGGCAGCGACGTAATCGTGTTGAGCATGGCCGTGAGCTTCTTCGACTTGCGGTGGGGGCCCCCCCCCCGAACGACGAGCTCCCCTCGTCGTTCCCCAACAGCTTCGCCAGCTTGCTGTTGTTCTTGTCCGTCCTCGTTGCGGCCTCCCTCTTCCTGCTCTCCAGTTCCTCCTTCAGCGCATTCTCGTCCGGCTTCTTCTTGAACGTAATCACGGCCGGATAAAGCGCAGACTTGAACATGAAGCAACCATTAGCGAGCACCCCCTGTACCTCAACGTCGGGCTGCAGCGGCACGGGCAATCCGGCGCGGGAACAAGAAGAGTACTGCTTCAAGCGCTTCCGCAGCTCCTCCTCCTTGGCCGCCTTCTTCCCCTTGGAGTCACGCGACGCGATCTGGCTCCCCATAATTCCCATGAAGAACGACTCCTGCGACGACCGGTTAGAGCCAATAACGGCGAACAAAGGGGGTGGCGACGTGGGGCGGAACTCACCTGCTCTTCCATAAGCGTCCACATGTCCAGCATGGCCTCCGTGCTGCTGCTCCGCTTGCTCCTCTGGGCGTGGGAGGCGGCCTCGCCGTCGCCGACGTTCGGGTTCTCAAGCTTGGTCTTGATGGACGTCAGCATGTTGCCCATATTCTCAAACACGTTGCTCCCCGACACATCCCCCTTGTCCTTGTCAGGGGTCGGCGTCGGCTCCACACTGTTCGCCGTGCTACTGAGCGTCGGGTCCCGGTGATACGCCGGACTGGATGTGAGCGCCCGCTTCAGCTCCTCAAACACCGCCGTGTAAACGTGCCCATACTTCAAGTCTGTCATCTCCACCTTGAGGTACCAGAACAGATAGTTCGCCATGCTCATGTTCTTGGCACTGCGGGAGACGAGGAAGCTGCCCAGACTATCGGAGGCGAGGGCGGAGGATTTGCCTGTCAGCGCGTCTGTCGCACACATATGTGAGCAAAAGGGACGCACGCTTGCGTGGAGAGGTGCACAAACACTGCAAGAACCAGCTCCCGTTCGCTTAGCATTGCGCTCTCTCGCATCGCGCTCTACGTCCTGTCCTTCCTCACCAGCTCTCCCATCTTGCTTCTCTCCGTCCGCCTTCTCCGCGCCGTCGCCTTCCTCCCCCTCCTCCTCTTCCCCTTCCTCCTCCTCCTCCTCCTCCTCCTCCGTAGCAGCAGCAGCCACCACATCATACTTCACCGCCATAACCAGCTGCAGCAGATACAGCACCAGTTCCTCATCCGTGCACCTCCTCAACGTATCGACAGCAAACCCCCTCACCGCCCTCCGCCTGTACGCATTCTCCCCCCCCAGCAGCCTCAACGCGTCCGTAATGGTAATCCTGCTGCGACTCCTCCAGTGGCTAAGTAGCTCGGTAGCCTGCACTGTCTCGTCGTTACTACTCCAGTCGACACACAGCAAAAACTTGGGCAGAGCGCCCCCGTCATCCACGAGACTGAACCTGAACTGCCACAGCATATCCCCCTCCGCCTCCGTGATGACGTTCCTCGGGTGCTGAATGATCTTGTTCAGGATCGTCTTCTGCGCGACGGTGGGCTTGAGGGAGTAGTCGATGATGGAGCGCTGGAGGTTAGTGTAGAGGGCGCGGTGCTTGGACTCGCAGGGGGAATTGGTGAGGGGCTCCCAGTCGACGACTTGGATCAGATTGAGCGGACTCGTGAGCATCGTAAGTTTCTGAATCTGCCCCTGCCATGTCATACACATGTGTGAGCCATACACACGTGTGAGCCATACACATACACATACACATCCACATACACATACACATCCATTGACATGTGTTAACAGAAAGGGATAACACAAACGTGTTCACAAAGTCGGTCGCCGTGTGTCTCCCCTCAGCTCCACTCACCTTAACCTCCGCCCCCTTCTCCTTCCCCTTCTTCCTCAGCCTCCAAATCCTCCTCTCCACCTTCCTCAACATGTCGATGTCATACGGCTTGATCCCCCCCATCCCCTCCGCCGCCCCCCCCCCCCCGCCCCAC
>Ga0307985_10001093_pt1 | contig 15370 bp, 19 predicted proteins | sample EllFjometageno80_FD_203155 | JGI IMG/M metagenome (GOLD analysis project Ga0307985, IMG submission 203155) | Marine microbial communities from Ellis Fjord, Antarctic Ocean - #80 | ecosystem: Environmental > Aquatic > Marine > Unclassified | place: Southern Ocean | collected 2014-10-09 | reverse complement strand
TAATACGTGCTAGTTCCTCCGCGTAAGTAGCATCGGTATACTCGATATTCTGAAATTTCTTCTTGTCAGCATAATTACCAGGGTTTACCCGAACTTTTTCTACAATCTTAGCCGCCAATTCTGCAGCATTGGGCGTGAAATGAATATCCGCTACCAGTGGTGTATCATAACCTCTACTCTTAAGTCCGGCCTTAATTAATCTTAAGTTCTCTGCTTCTTTTATGCTTGGCGCTGTAATCCGAACGATCTGGCAGCCCGACTCAATCATTCTTATAGATTCTTCTATTGAGCCCTCGGTATCCATGGTATCTATGGTAGTCATAGATTGCACGACAATTGGATTATCGCCTCCAATAATCACATTTCCAATTTGCACAGGGATAGTTTTTCTGCGGCTGTACTCAACCAAACTATTACAATATTTCTTAGAGGTATCAGTCTTGTCCATTAGAATTTTCTCTTCCCCTCAAATTTAACCTGATTGAATCAATAATCGTATTTTAGAGAAGGATAAAATAACAATATGAAAATCAATTTTTTAGATCATGTGGCAATAAGAGTAAGTGACATGGAGAAATCTGCCAAATGGTATGAGGAGATTCTTGGTTTATCGCATTTTGAAGACGCAGAAAATTGGGGTCATTTTCCATTCATGATGGTCTCTGGAGCATCTGGAATTGCCATTTTCCCTAAAAAAGAGGAAGATGATTTGGATTATGTAAGTGCCCGAATACACATTGCTTTTAATGTTGACAATGAAAGTTTTGATCAATTTCAATCTTCATTAAAAAATAAAGGGGTCGAATTCCATTTTAAAGATCACCACTGGTTTCATTCCATTTACTTGAAAGATCTTGATGGTTACACTATCGAATTGACAACAAAAATTATGGACGCAAATAAATAGAAGAATCATAAGTGAAAACACACTATAGATTCTTCCAATAACTTTATAAGCGAACTATATTATGGTATGTTTTGTAAAGTAAAAATAGGCGCCAAGAGCTAAGCACATTAAGAGGGCTAAAAGTCGTTCTTTCCATCTACTCCTGATCCTTTGATTATAATAGTCTTCGACATAGAAACATGCCCAAATCTGCACAAAAACACCGATTCCCAAAAGCACCAGCATTGGAGTCAGTTGATTAATCATCAGAATTGTGATCAGTATCAAGACCATTATGCTTTCAATTGTCTTGATTTTTGTTAGGCTCATTTTCATATCAACTCAATTTAACAAATTAAATTAACGCTCAGCATTACATGCAGCATAACTAGTATCGGCATTATAATGACAATACTCGTTTGCCACAATCACAACACCCGCGCATAAAAGAGCCCCAAATAAAGTAGGGCTAAGGAGGCCACAAGCTACAGATCCAGCAAGTGCGTTGGCGTGACAACCTTCAAGTGTTCTATTATACTGAACACTACACCAATTACCATATGGCGGGAAGGAATTATCATCAAAACGTTTGTCAATTGCTTGTCGAACCTTTGAATAGCGCTCTTCCTCTGACATATTCAGAAACTCTGGATTGGAATTTCTAAAAATCTTAAAAAAGTAATACTGAATTTTAATTAAATTCAATATTTCTTCCGGCTCATTGGTTATAATATTTAGAGCTCTAATTAAATCATCATCATTCTTAGTCTTTGAGACAACATCCTCGAATTTGGCCATATCAGGATTCGTTTTAATGTTAGTTTCACTCAAACTTATGAATTTAAATAAGTTATCTGTTGCATCAATGATATCTTCAAATTGTTCTCCGCCTGTCAAAGGAATAGTGGAAGGTTCATTTTCCACCAAATCCCCACAAGAGGACAGCAAAACTAAAAAACAAGTTAATAAGGTTAATGGTTTTATATTTATTTATAATTATTTAAAGTAAATATAATGAATTTTCATTAAATTTATACTATTATTTATTAATTACATTATTTATTTATATTATAAAAATAAATTAATAATATACAGATCACTCCACACACCATTTTCTCTATTTTTTTACTTATCGGAAAACAAAAAAAGGTTTGATGAAAACCAATAATATTATGACAAATCTGTTAAAAATATTATTAATAAATTTCACTATCGCAGGTTCTCCGAACCTGTAACTCACCATTAAAAAAAGGGCGCTATCCTCTTACAATTAGGCAAGGGTTTTACTTTGGGAAAAGACATACAGGGGCGACCTACTTCACCAAAGCTACGATGGCTAAAATTTCAGTTTTATGCATTAAATATCCCCCAACTGAGGGCGCACCAATATCTCTTCGACAACAGTGCTGTCAGACAAAGTGTATGCTCCATAAATAGTACTGGCAATGTCTTCGGCTTTTATAAATCTCGATGCCGGCAGATCAACCCCTTCCCAGCTCGCAGTCAATGTAGCTCCAGCTAAAACAGAAGTGACTTTAACCCCGAACGGCTTCATTTCCTCTCTTAACGATTTTGTAAAACCAAGCAGTGCAAATTTTGAAATAGAGTAACTTCCTCCATTTTCATAAGCTTTAATACTGGCAACGGAACCTATAGTGAATATATGTCCAGCCTTTTTAGCTTTCATGTCTTCAATCAAGGCCCTAGTTAAATAGTATGCACTGTATAAATTTGTTTCAATCATCAATTCAAGATTGCCTTCTTCCTCGCTATGCACTGCGCCAGGTATAAAGAGGCCCGCATTGTTAACCAAAACATCAATTGGCCTTCTAATATCTTTGATGAATTTCGCAAAACCGATAATGTTCGATTTGCTTGATAAATCAGCCTGTTGGCACCAAAATTTTTGTTCTGGAAAGTTAGAAGACACTTCTTTAGAAAGCATTTCTAAGTCGGATAAATTTCTAGAACAACTAATCACATCAAACCCTTCTGAAAGAAATTTCACAACAGTAGCGTTTCCAATTCCCTTTGTTCCTCCAGTAATTACAGCAAGCTTATTCATTGAATCGTAATATTTTAGAAATTATACGTTAGGTAGAAGTTAATATTAATCCCTTTTATCTTAAAAGGAAGTAATGATTTCAACCAAGTTTTGTTACTTTAACGCAATATAAACAATCACTGCAATCAAAATCAGCCGTTATTGATTAAAATATATATATGCGAAGAATTGGTCAATACATTATTTTTTTAGGTGCCTTATTCCGAAATCCTGAGTCTTTTAGGACTTATGTCAGGCTTGTTTTTGACGAGTGCGTTTATATTGGTTGGAATTCTATACTGTTAGTAACCTTGACTTCAATATTTATAGGAGCCGTAATGACCCTCCAAACTGCCTATAACATCGTTAGTCCTTTTATCCCTAAATCAGTAATTGGATTGATTGTTAGAGAAACTACGATCTCAGAACTGGCACCTACCATTACTGCAATTGTTTTTGCTGGAAAAATAGGCTCAAGTATTGCGGGTAATTTAGGTACTATGAGAATTACCGAACAAATTGATGCACTCGAAGTTATGGGCATAAATTCGGTCTCCTATTTAGTGCTGCCTAAAATAGTCGCCAGCATAATTACCTATCCCCTTCTTGTGATTTTAGCTGCCTTTTTAGGCATCTTTGGTGGGTATTTGGCCGCTGAATTTACATCCGTTGTAAGTCCTGCAGATTTTGTGCAAGGATTAAAAACAATGTTTGATCCTTATATAATCGCCTTTGCATTAATCAAGTCGGTAGTTTTTGCTTTTGCAATTTCATCGATCTCCGCTTACATGGGATTTTATACTAAAGGAGGTGCATTGGAGGTTGGTCAGGCAAGTACCAAAGCCGTAACCATGAGTTGCATCGCTATATTAATGTGTGATTTTATTCTAGCTAAATTACTACTTAACTAATGATTGAAATCTCAAATATTAGTAAATCGTTTGACGGAAATACAGTCATTGAAGACATCAGCGCAAAATTTGAACCCGGAAAAACCAGCTTAATAATTGGTGCCAGTGGTTCTGGAAAAAGTGTTTTACTAAAGAACATGGTAGGCCTATTAAAGCCAGAAACAGGTGCAATTCTTTACAACGGACGTGATTTCATCAATGGCAATAGAGATACCATTACGGATATCAGAAGAGAAATCGGTATGCTTTTTCAAGGAGGGGCATTATTTGATTCCAAAAATGTTGAACAGAACATTAAGTTCCCATTGGACATCCTCACAAAAATGTCTGAAGAGGAAAAAATGGACCGAGTAAACTTCTGTTTACAAAGAGTAAAACTTGAGAATACTAATAATAAAATGCCTTCTGAAATTAGTGGTGGAATGCAAAAACGCGTGGGAATTGCACGTGCAATTGTCAATAATTCCAAGTACTTGTTTTGTGATGAACCTAACTCTGGATTAGATCCTCAGACTTCAATTCAAATTGACAGGTTGCTCCAAGAGATTACAGATGAATTTCAAATCACAACAATCATAGTAACACATGATATGAATTCCGTTATGGAAATTGGTGAATACATTTTATTTATATGTAATAGCCAAAAATTGTGGGAAGGTAATAACCAAGACATCATCCACTCTGGTGTTCAGGAATTGGATGATTTTGTCTTTGCCAATAATATGATGCGCAAATTTCGCGAAATGAGTTAATTATTTTTTGTCCTTACCTGTCTTTACTGGGTAATCATCACTCAAAGTATCCCATTCGTTGTATGATCCGTCATACAATTTGGCCTTATAAGCTAGTCTTAGCGACAGTATATATCATAGAAGCCCTTAAACCGACATGGCAATAAGCAATTACTTCATCTTTCTTTCCGACACCTTGTGCCTCATAACGCTCTAATTGTATCATAATCTCGAGTATCTTCGGCTCCTTCATAATAATTAGCCCTGCGGGCATCTATTATATTCAGCCTTAAAAGAGTGCGCTAACCTGGACTCTGCCAACATGAATCATTTGACTATCACCAGATTGCCTCCCATCATATCGAAGATTTAACTGAAGTCCATTGCCTAACCTTTGCTGCCAATTCAAATTCCATTTGAAATTCTGGCCTGGACGGAGTGCTTCTAAAAGTTCATAACCAATAGGCGAATTTTCATCTCCGACAAAATCTATATTGATAAAATTAAAGTTTGCACTAATTGTACGTTTAGCTGCTTTAGCAAATCGAAAATCCAAAGAGATTTAATTTATGCGAGCCGTTTCAGATGAAATCGTTTCATAATTATTCGCTTTATCTTTTAATGAATAGGTACCGGTAAATCGAAAAAAAGAAGTTGGTTGCCAAGAGAAAGAGGGTTGGTAAGTTGAACTGTAAATGAGAAAATTTCTTGATGTCAAAAAGTCGGAGCTACTTCCTTTTCGCGAGTCGATAAATATTAGATCGAAATTTACTTTTCTCTTGAGGTTCCATCTAGCATGTACTTTAAAGTCTCTTTTATTATTGTTTTGAAAGCCATTAAGAAGCAGCACTTTATTCTCTGCATTTGCCACTCCTATGTCAGCCACGAAAGCAGCACGGGCTCTATTATAAAACATAGTTGACCGGAATATCTTTCTCATTGACAAGATATCCTCATCATTTACATCCTTACCAATGGGCCACATTCTTTTGCCCAAATCATCATCCGTTATTTTCGAATCTAAAGTCCATGCAGTTGTGTTTGAAAGTTGCGAGATGAATTTCTTCATGCCTCCAGAATTACTCCAATCACTCGGTGGACGAAAATTGAAGCGATAGCTGATGTTTGTATTAAAAGCTTCTTCATAGGTATCAGATGGCACAAAAATCTTTGCATAATTCTTTTCATCAGCATTAATGGCAATATAAAATTCATTCAAGTCTTGAATTCCATCCCCATTATCATCTCTCCAGGTATAAGTACCCTCTCCTAGTGGTACCGGTATAAAGACGTATTCTCTCCTTAGTTCTCTACTATTGCCCAAGGCATAAGTCAGCTCGGATCGTAATACATTATTCAGGAAATTACCCGTCCAGTCTATTCTTCCCATCAAGGTTTCATCATTCGTGTCATCACTTAGAGCATTCAGGTTTTCCAAATTGCGGTAGGTAAATATCAAATTGATGTCTTGGGTTTCATCAATGCGGGTTTTTAAAAATGCATTCCAAGTCTCTGATATATTATTATCCACTAATTCTCCATTGAAAGGAAGCCTATCTTCACGTATCTGGTAATCCAATCCGTACTGTGCCTTTAATGGATTTCCATTTTTAATATAAAAGGTATGCTCAGAGAAGTTCATTGCAGTGCTGATAATGCTATTGTCAGCCTTATTTATTACCTCATTTCTATCTGTGCGATATCGATAACCTGGGATGGCACATTTTGTATTCAATGATAGATCCAAATTGAGTCTTGTCCAGTCCGATTTGATCATTTGTCATGTTGAACAGGTCCGCTTTTAGCAAAAATTTTCCAACCATTTTTGCAGCATTTAAAGTATGTTGAAACCCATTCACAGCCTCACCACGTTTACGATACGCCATTTGATAGGATAATTTATTGTTAAAGTCTTTGCTTAAATTCAAATTCGCATTCACAATGTTCTCACTAAAAATCTCTGTGAAATCATCTGGGTTATAACTCCAGTCTCTATCAAATTCAATGTACCTGACCCGATCAATGAACGAAAAATCCGCTGAATTATACTCGTAATTAGCCTCGGCATTGAACTTATAGTCCTTCATAAAACTCAAATTCCTATTGGTGCTTTTGTAATTTACTTTGTATGCATTACCCTTGTCATCCTCGGCATCTAGATCGGAAAAAAGATTTAGATCGTTTTTAGAAAATGCAGTTTCAATTCTAATTTCATCATACTTATTTAGCTTCCATCCACCACCTAGCGTGACCATACTTTTTTGGTTCGGGGCTTTGAGTAAAGAAATAAGCTATAGTTTCCTTGTAATTGCCCATTAACCGGTGAAACCCACTTATAGATCCTTCCATTTGCCGTAGTATTAAGCAACATGTAATTTCCTCTACCAGTCCCTACTTCAGAAAATTGCACGTTAAAATACACACTATCAGGACTTGAAGAGTATTTGAAAATTTCATGCAGTTGTCCAACATCATCAGCCGCTGTTACTTTTTTATAAAGAATAATATCAGAGCTAAAGACGACACTATCGGTTCTTGAGGTAAAAGCATTGTCCAAATCATCTCCTGCATTTTTCAAAACAATCTTGTCTTCCTGAGTTAAGCTAAATGCCAAAAGCCTATTCTTATCAAAAAATCTAGAGTATTGTTCGACTGAAAGTAGTTAATATTAAAAATTGATCTTGAGTAATTTTGATCTGAAAATTCAAAGTCGACCCTAATTCTTGAGAATTTAGTGATCAATATTTTATTGGTAAAAGTGATTTCACCTAGGTTTTAATCTATGACATAGTCGTTACTGAATCCTCTTGTAAGTTGAACTCCATCCAAATACACTTTTTCACTTACTGCTATAATTATAATAAACCGTTCGTTATTCAGGCCTCTTACTTTGTATGGTCCCATTACACCTTCAAGTGGTGCAATGGTCGATGAATTAAACCGATCTTTGGCAACAGATCCCGCAAAGGATGTTTCGGCTTTAAAACCATTATTCATATCATACTTAGTTGTGAACTGAACACCTTGGACATTTTTATAGAATTTCAAAAAATCAGAGGGCTTACTTTATAATAAAACATCACCTGCAAGCAATGACCATTTATCATTATAGAGTTGGATATAAATATTGTCAAAATCTTGAACATTTTGCGTATTTCCTTCAGGTTGAAATGGAATATTGGTATCAGAAATAACCGCCTTTAGCTTAACATTTTCGGTCAACTGCCCTTCCATCTGAAGGTTTAAACTGGAATTCACAAAGACATCCTGCCGATTACTAAAAGAAACTCCTCTCGTAATACTTCCTGTCTTAGTAATATTCTCGGTTTTAAATAATTCCTCGCGCCTGACCACATTGATGTCCTGCTCATACAAAACTGCATCCTTAAATCGAGCTGCAGAATCATATATATCAAGTGTCTTTCTTGCCTGTATTGAATGTAGATCATAGGCCAAGGTATTAAAGCATACTTGGACCGAATCAGTTTGATTACTTTGAAAAGTGATCTCATTTGTAGCTAGATAAAAATCAAAAGGAATGTCAATAACTATTGGCTGTTTTATACGAATACTTTCGGGTAGTGCTGTAAGAGAATCAAGTACAAATGGTTTGGTCGTTACTTTTATCCAGACGCATTTTTCCTGAGCTTCTTGTGCTATTAGCATAGAATTTAGAAACAGAAAAAATGCAAAGCAACTTAGGGCACGTAGCACAATTAGTCCATTAGTGGAAACTCAAGATAAAAGGTTGTGCCATTTCCTTGCTGTGACTCAAACCAGATGCTGCCTCCCGCATGTTCAACACCTCTTTTGGCTATTGCTAAACCAATTCCTGACCCTTCAACCTTAGTACTAAATTTAGGGATAAAAATCTTTTCTTTAATATCTTCTGGAATTCCTTCTCCATTATCTGAAATAGAGACTCGTGCTTTGGTGCTTGTTATTTGTAGTTCAACTTCAAAACGAGGTACAACTCCATCAGCTACTGATTGTTGTGCATTAAGAATCAAGTTATTAAATATCCTACCAAGCATTTTATTATCCCCTTCAATCCAAATAGGGTTTTTCGGGATATTGGATGAAATTTCAACCTCTTCTCTATTGAATAATCTTACCGCTTTTTTAAGTGTATCTGCTATATCCAGCTTTTCACTTAATGGTACAGGCATTTTCGCAAAGGAGGAAAATGAAGTAGCGATATCACTCAACGTATCAATCTGCAGAAGTATGCTATCAATTGGTTTTTTATAATCTTCACCAAGGTCTTCTTTGCCGGTCATAAGTACTCTCTGTAGGTGCTGCAATTTCAGCTTCATTGGCGTCAATGGATTTTTTATTTCATGTGCCACTTGCTGTGCCATTTCTCGCCATGCACTTTCTTTCTCACTTAGCGCAAGTGCTTTTTTACTCTTTTCAAGGTTAACGAGCATTCTGTTATATGCCTTCACCATCAATCCTATTTCATCATCGGCAGTCCATTCTAAAGGTTCATTGTATTTTGAAAATGTTGTTGCTTTAATTTTTTGCGTTAAAAATGTGAAGGGATAAGTCAACATTCTTGATGCGAAAAAAGAGAGCACAACAAAAATGATAAAGATAAAAGTGAAGGCATTTAATATATTCGACAAGATCTCAATTTGCTGTTTTTGAAGTTGGCCTTCAGACTCAAAAAACGGCATACTCAAAACACCTATTAATCTATTATCTGAAGGAGATCTAATGGCGTAATAGGTTGACTCAAATGTTAAATTTCCCAGAAATTCACTGTAAAGCTGTTCATTGCTGCCATTTTCAACTAATGAGGCCATTGCTCTTGGATTAGCAAACGGTGCCAATATTTGATTCTCGAAAATCAGACTCTGGTTTGAAGCGATAAGTCTCCCATTTGTATTAAAAAGATTAATGTCGGCTTGTGAATATTGACTTATTTCAGTCACTCGGTTTTCTAAAGAATTATTACTCTCGTTCGTAGTTGACAAAAACTCTTCAAGCGGAGTAATCAAATTGTTGCCAGCGCTTTCAGCTCTATTTAAATAACCTGTCTCTATATTTCTTTTCACAGTGTCGTTTACCATGTTAAGCACAACAATACTCACTATGATCAGCGGCAGGAAAAAAGCGAAATTGAGCAACAGTTGAATTTTTGCTGAAATCCCTACTCCCTTTTGCTGGGAATTATTGAATACTGCACTAACTAAAAAGATCAGAATTATCAAACCTACCAAGAACAAAAAGAAGACAGAGAAATTAGTGATAATAAACCTTCTTGGGTAGATCGGACTACTAACGATGTAATATTCATCAATCGATTTTCCTTGAAATGCCATATGGTGATAACCATTTTGAAAGACGCCATCAGTCATCAAAATGTCTTTGTCAAAATTGGCAATTGAAAAGTCACGCTCATAATTAAAATCGCCTTGAAAACTCAATAAATCCCCATTTCTATAGAGGGCATAATCGTAGGGCATTGTTGCCGCTATTTCATCTTTATTTTCGACAAGGAGCTGTGGTAGAATGCTGTTTCCAAGGCGTTGTTGTCTGTCCAATTTCAAAATTACATACCCATTAATTGTATTGTACCTCTTGATCTCACTAAACAAATAATACTGCGTGAATGCTTTGGGAAATTCCTGTTTTACAAAAAACAATGAGCCAAAATCTGTTTTGTATTCATCTTTTCCATAAGCTGCAATTAGGTGATTATAATCGAGCGTTGCTCCACCATTCATCGCCCTTCCAGTTCCACTGAAGAGTAACACTTCAATGTCAAATTTGTCGAAATAATCGCCCAAGTAGGTCCTTCTGATCTTCTGCCTTATTAAATCCTTTGGTGAAAAAGGATTTGAAATATTAGCCTGAATTAAGATATCGCTTTCAATTCTTACTTTGGCTTCACTTAGTAAGTACTCCGCTGTCAAGTCATTTTCAGACAGTAGCTCTGTTGCTAACTCTCCTTTGTCTCCAAAATCCGTAGACTTAATATGATCCATTAAGACATACGTGTGAATAAAAGCCAACACGAAGGCCGTAATGAAAAAATAAAGAAAGGCTTGATAACTAGTCTGACTATCCTGAGAAGATAGTTTTAGTCTGAAAATCACAATAAGATATAGTGAATGCAGCAATAAAGCCATCAGCCAAATGGAATCATCAAAATAGATCAATGGCAAGCAGATCAATAATGGAATACCCAAAAATGCATAAACCTGAGATTTCTTTTTAACCCTATTGAGATTTGCTAATGCATTCTTGGACACCAGAAAGTAAATTATCCCATTGATAAATAAGGCCAGGTAACTTACCATTTTCATCCAATCCACATTAATGTCTTTTGCAATATCCAGTGTCCATTGAGAATTATTAAGTATCGATTGCAACTCTAAAATGTGGTAAACAAGAGCACCAAAAGAAATAGACGTTACAAGCGATGAAAGTAGAATTGAAGCTGTCTTTTGTAACGCAATATTTTTTCGCAAAACACGAAGCGTATAGATGATAATAATTAACAGAAACACTTCATTAATTAGTAAGTCACCGAGAGAGGCTTGCCACCATGAAGAAGCATAGAAAGCTGGATCAAACAACCCAATGTCCAATATGCTTCTAGGGAACTCATAACGAATCAGAACAAACCGTAAAAGCACTAAGCCAGAGACCATTGTCACAATGCTAAATATTGGTTTAGTAACTAAATCGAACTTCTCCGCATATTTGAATATTGCCCTTATGAAAAAAGCCATAACAAAAAAGTACAGCGTAAATATGAACATCTGGTACTGAGGGTAATTAAGATTCATCAAATCTGGACCTTCAATAGAAAATAAGAAAATCCCCTCTTTTGAAATGATATTATGCTTTTCTGCAGGTTTTCTGATGTCCAGCAATACGAAATTAGTTTTGCCAAAAATGCGTTTGTTAATACCTCGAGATTCAAAGGCATCATCTATGGGAATATTCGCTGTTAATGGAAGGAATCCGAAAATCTCCACCAACTGGTTGGTAGAACTATTAAATACTTGCCTTCTGATTAAGTACTGGCCACTTTTAATACTTACAAATCTGTAGAGGTATGAACCATCCACAAGCCCGTATCGAGGCACGAACCTACTCGTAGACCAAAAAGATATCTCTCCATCAATAAAGATAAAATAGGGAAAGGATTCATTGGCTTCAAATCGATTAAACATTCGATTTAAATCTACTACCGCTTTATCCGCTACATCATTTAACTGTGCATCGAAACGATCAATCTGAATTTCTAAGTTTTTCTCAATGGTTTCATTACTGTTTACTTTTCTTTTTTGGTCTGAGAATATGGACTCATCAATCAGAACTGCCGTAGCTAACAACAGCAAACTGACTAACAAATAAATATGTTTAGTTATTACTCTTTTGAACACAAAAAATCTGTAAACCTTATTACCAATAAGAACTGTTATAAAGTACTAATTATTTTGATCAGTTCCCATAGCCTCGTTATACCTTATACTTCCAAAAGCAAATAGAAAGATGATTCTAGAATACCTGAACAACAATGGGTAAAGCAAAATTACTGCCACAATAATAGAAGTCATGTATACTGAGACAGGTTGTTTACCAAAGAAGTTGTGGATTATAAAAGCACTTGTAAGGAAAAGCCCCACGTTTAATACATAACTGATATACATGGCACCTTCAAAAAAACGAGGTCCTCTAGCAAATTGAACATTGCAATTGGAACAATGATCATTTACTCTGGTAAATTTCTTGAGATTATAAGCGTTGGATTTGAACAACCGTCCTTGACGGCATTGCGGGCATTTACCCTGCAATATGGCCCGTCCTAACGATATTCTCGCCATTTCTTTTGCTTTTACGGTACCAGAAATACGCAAGAGTTCCTAATAGGACATATGGCGCGAAAAAAAGATACATGATCCCCAAATTAAGATTCGCAGCTAATGTAGTATTGCCAGCACTCACCTGAGATTCTAAAGTACCTCGACACATGGCACATTGAGAAAATACCATTGATGCCTGAAAAACAAGGAACCCAAGTATTAAATATATCCTGAAAAAGCCTCTCTTCATATCTTGACAAATCTACGATAGATAGTCCTTAAAACCCACTAAAACTGATAATAAGGACTAATCATCAAATAAACTATTACTCCCGTAACCGATACGTAAAGCCAGATAGGCAATGTAAATTTTACAATCTTCTTGTGCTTTTCAAATCGCCCTTTTAACGCATGATTGAAAGCCAATAGGACCAAAGGCACAACACCGATAGATAGAAGGATGTGGGACAGTAAGAAGAAGTAATATATACTTTTCACTATGCCCTCTCCTCCAAATGGAGTAGACTCCACTGTGGAATGATAAGCAATATAAACCACCAAAAAGATGGCTCCCAAAATAAAAGCAATAGACATGAAAAGCCTGTGGTAATCTTGTCTACCTTTTTTTATTGAAATAACTCCCGCAATAAGCACCAATGCGGTGGTCGTATTTAACATCCCTATCAGATGTGGTAGAAAATAGATCCAACCTGCATCTGTTTCCACCTTTGACGGCATAAACAATAATAATGCAACTGCCAGTGGGATTATCACTGAAAGCACTCCTATTAACCAATTACTTTTTTTATCTGTACTCATTTGTCCTTAGCTATGAGGATTTTTAACTCTACAATCAATCGGTCTGTTTCTTCTCGATCCATAATATCATAATACCCACGAATTCGTTCCTGATTGTCGACTAACACAACTCTATCGTCAATATCGTCCATTACTAACTCACAATTCTTAAATACACGATAAGTGTCTGGATTTACTGGGCGAATGGACCAAAATGTTGGGTCGTAATTAATCCGATCATCGAATTTTTCAAAAGCTCTTTTGGTGATCGAAGGATTATTTAAAAAAGAAAATAGTAAAACGCCATTATTGGGCCCTATAGCATTTTGAATCCGTTCTAGTTCTTGTAGCCTAAATTCTAATTCCTCAGTTATGCTATTCTCGAAATGATAAATCTTATGTAAAACTTGAGAAGCCGGTTTGGTGTTTACCAAGTAAGGAATAGCAGTGCTTCGTCCACAGTTACTGTCTAGAGTATCAATCACTCCACTCTCATAATAAACTGGAATATCGAATTGATTATTACCGAATGATTTTAGAAATAGGAAAATCACTACCGGAAGCAGTATTATTAATACTAAAAATATGGATTTAATCTTATTTGACTTCATACAAAAAAATCAGGCCGAATACTCAACCTGATCCCTATTTAAGTTCATATTTCGCTTTAGTGGCCGTCATCGACATGTTCAACTGCAGCAGCTGGTGTATTTGCGTCTTGTATACCTCTTGCGCTTTTAATTGCTGATCCTTCCATGTTGACTAATGCTTGAATTAGCCATATTACAAACATCATTGGAAGAATGATTGAATAAATCAATCCTTTCACTTCATGACCAAGGTGCATGAACTCACTTACAATAAAGAATGCCTTTACGATTGTTAGTGACACGAATATGACATTCAATAACATGCCTTTCGCCATAGTAAATGCAAATACATATTCAATGAAAGTTATGATGGCCAAATACAAAGCTACTTTCCAGATTCCTCTGATCTTATCTTTGTCTGCCGGTTGTACTACTATGTTAGAAACTTGTTCCATTATCTTAAAATATTTTAGGTCAAATTAAGTAGAAGAATGTAAATACGAAGACCCATACCAAGTCAACAAAGTGCCAGTACAGTCCAACTTTTTCTATCATTTCATAATGCCCTCTTCTTTCATACATGCCATTGGCAGCGTTAAAGAAAGTGATGACGTTAATTACAACTCCAGAGAATACATGGAAACCATGGAAACCTGTAATGAAGAAAAACAATGCTGCAAATGCCGGAGGTCCATATTGGTTGAAGGTCAATCCAGCACCATGAATCTCATGGTTATTAACCCACATTCCATTAATTACTACATCTCCAATAGTTGCGATATCGGTACCGTTAATGAAGTGATTCCACTCCCAAGCCTGACAGGCTAAGAATGCAATACCGCCTATAATGGTCCAAAGCATCCATTTTACGACATTCTTCTTGTCCATTCTTTGTCCAGCTTCAACGGCCAAAACCATCGTTACACTACTCAGGATCAGAATGAATGTCATTAAACCCACAAACATCAATGGTGCTTCTACTCCATGTAGCCCTGGAAAAGCTTCATATACCTTTTCAGGAATTGGCCAGTATTCTGTTGAAAACGTAAAATCTTCAACCGGGCCTTTATATGCCGAAGCACTGAATCGGATGAACGCATAGGCGATCAATAAGCCAGAAAAGGTAAATGCATCAGAGAGGAGGAAAAACCACATCATGAGTTTACCATAACTTGCCTTAAAAGGAGATTTTCCTCCCCCCCAAACGCTCTTAGACTCGTTGATTGCTGTAGCAGTCGTTGACATAAAATTAAGTTCTAGTTAATGGTTCATTAATAAAAAGATAAACAAATATATCCACAGCCCTCCTAAAAAATGCCAATAAGTTGAGCACATTTCTATGTTCAGCATGTTTTTAGAATTAACCTTTTCTTTTAAAGATTTAACTAAGATATATAACAAATAAAATATTCCACTTACAAGGTGCAAAAGATGCAGCCCCATGAAAACATACAGAAATGATCCTGATGGATTACCAACAAAAAACACGCCTGCAGCCACTAATTCTTTCCAAGCCCCAAATTGGCCTAAAATAAAGGATGTCGCCAAAAGTACAGTAAGCGTCATGGCAATTTTAACCTGGCCATA
>Ga0307985_10001092_pt1 | contig 15372 bp, 25 predicted proteins | sample EllFjometageno80_FD_203155 | JGI IMG/M metagenome (GOLD analysis project Ga0307985, IMG submission 203155) | Marine microbial communities from Ellis Fjord, Antarctic Ocean - #80 | ecosystem: Environmental > Aquatic > Marine > Unclassified | place: Southern Ocean | collected 2014-10-09 | reverse complement strand
AATCTTGTGAGAAGGCTACATGCGCAGGGGCTTGTTTGTTATTGGAGGGCTGGTTGGAAGATGAGGATATCGAATATGTGCCACTCATTTTCATGCACGACGAACTTGACTTCATGACGCGAGTTGAAGACTCTATAAGAGCTCGCGATCTAGGCATTAAGGCATTTCAAGAAGGGCCGAAGTTATTCGGTGTTACAATCATGGATGGCGACGGTAAAATAGGAGAAGACTGGTATGATATTCACTAACTACAGGCTGTATCCTAATGGCGAAGTAGTTCACCAGGATGATTTCCACGAGAAAGATTGCAATGAGCAACCATACGACGACTACATAGTGGTTGTCATACCAGATGAGGTAGTTCTCTATATTGAGGAGGCTGCTTCGTGAGGAAGAGGTTTCGGATAAGAATTTGCGCAGTTATGTTATGGGCGTATATAGACTGCGCGCAGCTTTGCTACCCTATGAGGGGCGCAAGTATATTAAGGAGGTGGTGAAATGAAGGTAGAATTAGCTATTAGAGGTAGCAGTGATGAAGACTTTGGGGATATGCTAGTCCTGTCAAACGGTGCGCTCGCTCCTCACACAACGCTGATCAATGCTTCGACAGCGTATTATATCAAACGGCATTGGGACTTCGAGACCCTGTTGGCTTTGATCATTGAGTTTAACAACCCCACCCCTCGCCGACGGGAGGAGGTGCCTGGGGTGATACCTGAGAGGGCCTTCGAGGCAGCTCAGCCGCAGTCAGCTAGCGACGCGGTCACTGCTGCAACTGCCGAAATCCATGCCTGCCTCCTTGTATCGTTACGCGCAAAGGATGACGTAGCAGTCGCACAGCATCAGCAGCAGGACGCAGAGACGGCGCTCCTCCTCGCCATACAGTGTTTTGACTCGCTAGCACCTGCTGGCGGCCAAGAGGGCTCTCAAAATGGATAGCGCTAAGATTCAAGTGTGTGACAGCTGGCTCTATGCCGAAGGTTTTGCAGCCGCTCTCAAAGAGTCTAACGAGACGCAGTACAACCAGACAGACCTAGGGGGTGCTATCGCGTTACTAGCACAGCCATCCCCTGAGTTGCTCCGCACTCTGCAATGCGCAATAGCCATCGAAGAGGGGCAGCAGCTCTATAGCTTCTCCTCATATATGCGATTGAATCCAGAGAATTTTGACACCAAGCGCAGGATACACGAAGACAGCAAAGTGGATGATGCTCGGATGACGAGGGCTGCAATTCTATACCTGACCGACAATGACGGCTGTTCAGGTACCGCCTTCTGGAGCCCAAACCCTGAAGAGCGTAAAGAACCGCTACATTTCGTAGCTGCGCGTGTCAACAGGCTGCTTATGTTTCCCGCGCACTACCATCATTCACGCTATCCATTCGCAGGTTTCGGCAGGGTAGAGGCAGGCAGCCGCAGCATCATAGCCATGTTTTATAAACTCAAAGGAGACTGAAATGGTCAATAGAATCGGTGTAATAGCAGTGAACCGTGGAGCGTTTTACAAGCAGCTTATTTACAAGCAGCTTAGTCAGCTCGAAATACCGTATCTAACGTCGTACCACTACATCGAAATGGGCGCATCCAGCCTTGACTATGATGCACTAGAGATCTGGGGGCTGGGGCGGATGCGCTCAGACTACCATTCAATACTTGCATCGTTTGACGCGCCCGTTAACCTGGTAAAACCCCCGCTTCCACTAGATACGGTTCAGTATTTATTGGTACAATTGGCGCAAGAGGCTTCCGAGGTGGCGCAAGCCGCCACAAAGTGTCTCATGTTCTCTATGGAAGATCAGCACCCTGAGAAGCCGCAGTCTAACCTCGAGGCGTTGGAAGCGGAAGTCACAGATCTGCTGGGGATTCTCGCCCTCCTAAGAGAACACGATGTCTACATAGATATCAATAACGCTAGCGGCGTGACAGCCAAGAAACATAAGACGGAGCATTACATGAAGTACGCAGCACGCATCGGCACCTTACAGCGCGGCAATACGTGATAGCACTCATTGACATGGATAGCTTGGTATACCGGGCGTTCCCAGGTCGTAGGGCGGGAATTGACGGGGATACCATAATAGCGACAGATGGCGTGGGTGGTATCCGCCCGATGGAATTCACCCATACGGAGGATATGGAGTATATCAGAGGGGCCTGGGAGAACTTCTCTCGAATGGTAAAGGATATCCAAGTCTTCACATTCTCTGACTCGATGAAGGGCGCAGTAGGCGGCAAGGATAACTTCAGGGATCAGCTCTTTCCCGACTACAAGAAATCTAGACGTACCCAAGCTAAGTCATTGCAGCGCGATCTTGTGCGAACGGTGACTGGAATGGCCGTTGAACAAGGGATCGCTACTCCTGCTCACGGGCGAGAGGCTGATGACCTCATTCGTATCTGGGCTGAAGAGTGCAGGGCTGCGGGGGAGGAGTTCATTGTCTGTAGTATCGATAAAGACCTCCAGTGCATCCCCGGGACTCATTGTCTCCTGCACAATCCTCGTGCGCTCGTAATAAAGGAGGTTTCAGAGATGCAAGCCATACGGCATTACTACACGCAGCTCATCTCTGGTGATGCTGGTGATGACATCCCTGGTGTGGCTGGCTTCGGCCCGATCAAATCTAATGGCGTTATCTCCAGGTGTTTCAATGAACCGTCAATGCGGAGGGCTGTTATCAGGACTTATCAAGGGGTCTATGGGGAGGAATGGTATGCCAAACTACGTCTGTATGGCTCGCTCATCCACATCCAACGCACTTTTGATGATGTGTTCGAACCAATGGACTGGGATGAAACGGAGGATTTCCTATGAGTAATGGACACTGGCTCTTTTCGCGCCAGATGGGTGTAGCCGGATACACAGGCTTCGTCTATGTGATACGCGACTATCTCAGTGGTCATTTCTACATTGGTAAAAAGAACTACAAGGTAGAGAGAGGAGAGCACAAGGGGCGGGAGAGTGATTGGCGCACGTACATGAGCTCTTCCAAGCATCTTAGAGAGCTTTTGCTGCATGTGCCGAAGGATGGCTTCCAGGGCATTGTCCTTGAAGAGTACTCGCAGAAGGCCTCACTCCGCTACGCTGAGACGTGGTCACTGTGCCGTATCAATGCGCCCTGTAACCCTCTTTGCTTTAACGTGCGCATTGAAGAGATTTCATGGGCGATTAAGGAGCCTCCGACAGATCTGCACATAGAGCGCTTGACCCGTGCTACTACAGGTGGGAACTTCAGAGAGGACTATCTGACAGGACTATTCGAACCAACTTAAGGAGGAGACATGATGGCGCAAGTATCTGTACCATTGCAATGCAAGTGGCGCTGGATGATGGTCTATTGCCGGTCCCGTAGACTGCCTCCCGCCCAGGGCTGGGCATGGTCACGCGCCCAGGCTGCTTATGAGCAGGCGTGTTCTAGCGGGGGAACATAATGGGAAAAGTCATTGGATCAGAGCGATGGCCCTGCCCGGATGCATCATGCGGCTCCTCAGATGGCGTGCGACTGTTTAACGACGGGACATACTACTGCTTTCCGTGCAAGACCCGCTTTGAGACACTCGGCGCCCAGCCACCACCGCCTGCTACCGCGCTAGCTCAACCAGTATCCCAAACAAAATCGCGTCTGGCTAGATACAGTGAGATTGCTGAACTGCCAATAAGGGGCTTTAAAGAAAGGCAGATAACAAAGGACATCACTGCCTACTACAAAGTCAAGGTGTCGTACGACGACAGGGGTAAGATCGCTACACATTACTACCCCTATGATGGGGGTAAGCGCTATAAGGTCAGGGAGCTGCCCAAGAGCTTCACATGGATTGCTCCAGGTGCCGACAAAGGTTCCAAGAGCCTCTTTGGGGTGGAGCTCTTCAGTAACGGGGGCAAGCGCGTCATCATCACTGAGGGCGAGTTAGACGCGTTGGCTGTAGCACAAGCATCCTACGACAGATACCACGTCTTCTATCCTGTGCTTTCGGTGGCCTCTTCCAGTAACTTACAGGGGCTAATAACACACCGTGAATGGCTACGAACATTCAATGAGATTATAATCTCATTCGACATGGACAAGGCTGGGGAAGAAGCTGCAGAAGCTGCGGTAAACATCATTGGCATAGACAGAGCGCGTATTGCACGGTTGCCTCAGAACGATGCCAGCGCGACTTACATCGAGAGCGGCGGTGAGGTGCTAATCAAGTGCATGCTAAACGCAGGCGCCTACTTGCCACTAGGTCTTGTGATGCGAGACGAACTGTGGGCACGATTGACAGCGGCAGGCGTTGCACCAGGGATCGATTACCCGCCGTGTCTTGCGGGAGTGGCTAGTAAGCTCCAAAAGATACGTGAGGGCGAGATAGCCTTGCTTGTCTCAGGGACAGGCTGCCATGCGCCAGGCACCAAGATCCTCATGTTCAATGGAAAGACAAAGCTGGTCGAGGATATTCGCATTGATGACGAAGTTATGGGGGAGGATGGCCTCGCAGCTCGAGTCCTAGAGCTTCATAGTGGCAGGGAAGCTATGGCACGAATCACATTAGCAGACAGCACAAGCTTTACTGTCAACAAGAGCCACACCCAAACTTGCGTAAGCAGCTCTGACATGCTAGGCTTTCCGCTAGGTGCTACTGTAGACATCAAGATCCGCCAAATACTTCAACTCACAAAGTCGATCCGTTCCAAGCTCAGACTCTTCAGATCTGGACCTCTAAAGTTCACCAAGAAGTCGCTGCCTATACACCCGTATGTTCTAGGTGTCTGGCTTGGCTCAAACAACAGTCGTGCAGTGAGTTTCCCGAAGGTGAGGGGCTTTGGCTTCATCAAGGGGGCTTTTGAACGGGAGGGTTATTTCCTTTGCGACTCTGAGCTGACAGATAAGGAGTGGTCTGTAGACGCATCGTTGGAGTCTGCGTTGGTTACCCTGGGCTTATGGGGCAACCCGCATGTTCCTCCCAAGTATAAAATAACAAATATCAAAGATCGACAACGACTGCTAGCAGGTCTAATCGATGCAGGTGGGCGATATTCACACACCCATAAACGATACGAGTTTCCGTTAGCAGATCCTCAGCTGCAGGACGATATTGTGTTTGTCTGCAGATCGTTAGGTTACGAGGCAACTGTACTCAACGATGTTGTCCGCTTCAGAGGGCCAAGGTTTCACGAGCTGCCTGTTGCACTTAGATACAAGGTGGCTGACAAGTATGATCCCGGCGCAGGTAACAGGGACTGGCTGACATTCGACATAACACTACTACCACCAGGAGATTTCTATGGTTTTACTTTAGACAATGACGGACGATTCTTACTAGGTGACTTCTTGGTGACACATAACAGTGGGAAGTCTACCGTACTACGGGAGATCATGCTCCACGTGCTGGAGACAACAGACGCTAGTATCGGTGTGGTTGAACTTGAAGCGTCCCCACATGAGACTGCGCGGCAATTAGCGTATATGCAGCTGAGGCACAACCCCGTCGTCAAGATGTTCCCTTTGGAACAACTCAAGCCTGGCTTCGATAAGGTCTTTGGCGATGACAGGGTGACCATCTTAGACCACCAGGAATCGCTCGAGAAGAGTATCGCCGATAAGCTTGAGTATATGGCGTTGATGGGCTGTAAGTATCTCTTTATCGATCACATCACCCTCCTTGTGTCTGAGGGGGTGGATAACTTGACAGGTAATGAGGCGCAAGACAAGCTCATGAATGATCTCAGACGATTGGTAAAGAAATATCCGATATGGATAGGCCTGATATCCCAGCTTAGAAAGACGAGTGGTGATAAAGGGAAGTCCTTTGAGGAGGGCCGTATGCCCTGCTTGGATGACATAAAGGGCTCAGGCAGTGTAAAGCAAGTTCCCTTTGACATCGTAGCCTTTGCAAGAAATATGTCATCACCTGATGCAAATATCAGAAACAAGATGAAGATTAGTGTGCTAAAGGCACGTATCACAGGATTGACAGGGCCGGTTGATGGCGCCACGTATGATTTTGTGACAGGCAGGTTGGTAGCATCAGGTGCCCCGCCACCAGAGCAAGAGCTGAAAGACTGCGGAGCGATGAAAGTAATAGGTTCCGGTAGGTTAACTAACGAAGAAAAGAAGGAGATTGAATGAATTCAGATGACATCAGCATGCAGCTGGGTATAATCCGCAGCACAAAAGGTAGCCAGGCAAAAGCTGCTGCATTGGCACAGTTTGACTCACCGCTGATGCGAGACATACTACGCAAGACGTACGACACAGGAATTGCGTGGGGCATCTCCGCCGAAGCTGTTGATGCCTTGCGGTTTACATATAACGCTGATGACTTTGTAATAGGGGCCGAGACTTGGGGGCTACTCGACGCTCTCGTGTTGCGAACCCTTGTAGGACGGGCGGCTGTAGATACAATCAAGAATCATTTAGCTTCCTTATCACCAGAATCGGCATGGGTGCTACTGGGCATACTCAGAAAGACTCACTCTATTGGGATGGGCGTGACTTCAATCAACAAGGTCTTTCCCGATCTGATCGCTAGCTACCCGTACATGCGCTGCAGTCTTCCCAAGGACGTCAAATTCGAAGAGTGGCCATGGACTGATGGGGTATTTAGCCAGTTAAAGGCCGATGGCATGTATATCGACATCTCGATCGCTGCCGATCATACAGCGACGATCCGTTCTAGAGAAGGGCAAGACCTTACCGCCGCTCTTCCTGGGATCGCACTACAGGCGATCTTAAGCCTAATGCCGAGATTGAGCTGTCAGGGTGAGTTGCTAGTCAAGCGAGACGGCAAGCAGCTTGACAGGCAAAGCGGTAATGGTATTGTGAATAGCATTGTTCAAGGGGGGAGCTCTGCAGGATACACATTACATGCTTCGCTATGGGACATGACATCACCTACATACGGCGCTGATGTCCCATATGAACGGCGCTTTGGAGCACTGTGTGAACTGCTTGGGACAGGGCGTGGGGTGCTCTGCCCTATCGAAAGCAAGCTCGTAGGCTCGATGGACGACGCGATCGAGCATTTCGAGGAAATTCGAGCGCGTGGGCTTGAAGGCACCATCCTGAAGAATCCTCAAGGCTTTTGGAAGAATGGCACCTCGCGAGACCAGGTTAAGATGAAGGGTGTCGCGGAGAATACAATGCAAGTCACAGGCTTTACCGAAGGGCATGGCATGTTCAAAGGGTTGGTAGGGGCGCTCTGTTGTGCAAGTGAAGACAGCAGAGTCGCTACTAACGTTAGCGGCTTTAGTAAAGATCTGAGAGTGGACATCACAAATAATGAGGCGGTTTGGTTGGGTGCTTATGTGGATGTGCAGCACAACGGGCTGATTCTGAATAAGAATACCCAGCTCTATTCCCTTCAAAACGCGCGATTCTCTAAGACTCGCATCGATAAATCTTCAGCCGACGTATTAGCTGATTTTAAATAGGAGCGTATTATGTTTAAGACAGAAGCAGCGCTGATTGCAGCAGTTCGCGAGATTGATATCGCAGCTGCTAAGTACCTCATGGAGCTGATGCCTCTGCCGCTTGGCGGGGATGACAGCTATTACCTTGATAATGTAATGGACTGGAGCGCCACACCGCAAGGGCATACATATTGGGCGAGGATTGAGGGAGACCTGGACGCTATACACCGAGGGGGAGCACCTATGAAGAAAGCTGCTAAGATACGGATGAACACCTTCGATACGAGCACGTCGCAATTGAATCTTATCAAGGACTATGAACAAGCAAGAGCTGCCTATTATGAGCAGCGGTACACAGACTTGTTCGAGGCCGTCAGAGCTATGGCGACCCCGGACAGTGAGCAAGTCTTGGTGAGGTTGACCGAGGCGAGGTAGCAACAGAATACAACTGCAGGGGTCGTTAGCCTTTTGCAGCTGGTGATATGCCAAAAACGCGTAAGCTCGTTCAGGGACTTGCGTGAGTAAAGTACGGCTTGGTGAGGTATTCACTAGGCTGGGATGATACATCTCGAACTTTAAAATTAAGCAGCTTTTCCGAAAATTCTCGACGTAAACGGTTGATTTCATTGGGCATTTTGCCCGTTAAATTAACCCTAACGGAGAGAGAAAAGGGCAAGCTGCTATGCTGGGCGTTGGTCATTGCGACCCTCCCCGGCATATATGAAGCAATGGATCCGTCCATTGCAACTTTATTTTAAATTTGAAAAGGTAAGAGAAACCATGGCAAAAGTTATATACGTAGCTAACGACGGTACACAATTCGAAAACAAGCCTGATGCAGACTTCCATGACATGAAGCCTATTGTAATGGAGCATCTTGCAGAGCTTGGTGAATTCACTGACAGCGTTAAGGCCTTCGTGATTAACAACAAGAATGCTATTGTTGAGGCCTTCAACTTTGGTGTGACAAAGCTTGAACTTGATACCCTAGGCGCTGAGCTTAAGCTTGTGAAGGAAGCTTTCACAACAACTGGCACAACAACTACGCCATTCATGGTCGCTAACGGTGACGAGATTCGTCGCGCATTCAAGTCACTCCGCAAGAAGTTTTCGGACTCAGACAAAGTTCGCATCGCTATCGAAAGATTGATGACTGCTGGTGCTGATGAGCCTACCGCACGTACCGTCACTCAGTTCCAAGAGCAAGTGCTTGCTGCCTACAAAGCTGCATCACCGCGTGCAAACGTGAGCCCGAAGGTAACTGAGCAATTAGTCGCTCAGCAAGAGCGCGTACGTATTGAACGTGCTGAAGATGAACGTCAAGCAGAGCATCGTGACATGACGTACAAGCAGTACAAGATTGACCTTTACCTAACTGCAACTGATGCTGAACTATCAGTTGCCGATCTTCGCGAGTTGCGCAGCGATGAGTTAGGTGAGACTGCTACCGAGAGCTAAGCTGCAAAGGGTGTTCCTGATCGTGGGAACACCCATTTTTTTCGCAAAAGGAAGGTATGGAGATAATACGAGAACGTGTAGCAACGGACTACTCCCTAATATGGGTTGACAGAGAGCATCACGAGTGGCCACTCCCCGCAATGGCCACCAGTCACATCCAGAACGTCATCCGAAATGTATGGAATCAAGGTGTCCCCGAGGCATATCGGGTAGGCTCGCGCCAGCGTGTGCTTATCCCCCGAGAAAACACCCGTGACCTCCTCGTACGCTTGTTGGCTGACTTCTCTCACCGCAAAGATCTAAGCACGGAGGCTACTCAATGGATTCGGCACATGCGCAAGAATATGGAGCATTATGATGCGACCCTGCATACCTCGGTGGGCCGAGCAGGACGGCAGGATCAGGCCACTAAAGGGGCTCTCCACGGCAGTCCTGACGAATAAACTGGTCACGCTGTGGAACACCGTCCACATGCGTACAGTGCACCCCTATAATGTGTCGGCTAAAATAAAGGCTGCAAACAAGACACCTCAGATGGTCGCGGCGATGCTTGAGGAAGCAAAGAGCCGCCCTGACTTACTCAGGTTCCAAAAGCGTCAACTTCGACGCATAAATACTTTAATCAACAGAGGACTTCCTAAATGACGACACTAGCTAGAATGTGGGTGGATGTAGCAGGTTACGTAAAGGTCGCTTTACGGCCCTCACCCAACAACACGCAATGGATGGGGCCCGGCCCCCTGCATGTCGAGTTCGCGCGTTGGATTGGGCCCTGGTATCATGTTGCCACGGGCGAGCTTTACGTTGTTGATGTCACAGCGCAGCCTTCCGCTGCCGCTTCCAAGGCACTCCCTCGATGAGCGGCAAGATGCATAAACGTCTTCGGCGTATGGCTCTTCTTGTGAATCGTCTTGGCCCTGAAAGGACGTACAGCCTCGAAAAGGAGAGGTCTCCGAGGGGCGACACGACCTCGAAATTGGTGCTCACGCCGGATTGTCGCCGTAAGATAACACAACAGCTGAAGCATTATTACGCTTCAGGGGGGGTGGGCGCCGTAGCAGACGCGGTGTCACGCATGAGATGCAACCCACACACTACGCAGTCTAAGGTATTAGGCAGCAATGGAGATTCTAATGACAATAACGTTAGCGACGCTGCCCCAATCGACAGCACAGGAAGTATTTGATCAAGTAGTTGCGCATCTTTCGCGCCAGGGTGAAGCTTGCTACCTGCTTGGTACCTGCCAGTACCACCGCGATGACCTGCGATGCGCAGCAGGTTGCTTGATCGCCCCGTCGGAGTACAAGCCGAGCATGGAGCGGCACGTTTGGAAGACCCTGGTTGCATCGGAGATGGTGCCTGACACGCATCGGAATCTCATAATGGCGTTGCAATCGGTCCATGATAACAACAATCCCGATGCGTGGAGCGAAATGCTACAGGCGGTGGCTTTTCGCTTCAAGCTTATAAGCGCGGAGTGCAGCGACCACACTTTGAAATGCTTTCTCGATAGCTTCGACAGCCTTTATCACAAAAGGAAGCGAGCTGATATCAGGCAGAATGATCGTGACTTCAAAGTAGGGCAGGAGATTCTCTATCAAGAGGGGGCGCCAACAACAGAGGGTTATAGTCTCACGGGGCGTTGGCTGCGCTGCGAGATAACCGATATCTCTACGGACATGCTACCTCCTCGTGTTGTCATGCTGTCACTCGCAATCAAGAAGCGGTCATGAAACGACATTATTTTAAACAAGCAGATGAGGACGATATGACTTTACGATTAGCAAAGATACAAGGGTACGTGCCACCACGCTGCCTTCTGGACGGCGCGACCGCCATGGAGGAGTACAACGCGGGGAGGAACCCTTGCTGGATGTGCGGATGCCCTCGTGAAAAATGCGAGAGCAAGGTGGCTAGACGATGAAGAGCTTGCTATCTATCCTGAGCAGTGTAATCTTTTTCTTAGCAATCTACGCGATGTACAGAGGTTCCTACCTGATACTACAGCTGGAGGTGTGGGGTCCTTACGATTGGGTCGTTCTTGGGGCGTGTGGTGTGTTCACCGGTGTAGCAATCCAGGGGCTGTTGAAGGGTGAAAACGAAGAACGAAAGGAGGAGAGAGCATGACAACAGGGATTTTAGACGCTACTGCCACATCAGGTGAGTACGCTGCATTACAGGCCATCGACTTGATGATCGACGTAGAGACATTAGGGACAAAGCCGAACAGTGCAATCCTCAGCTTTGCCTTTGTGCAGATGGATTTTAAAAACAATAAACTCGGTCACTTCCTCGAGGTCGCCCCGATCAATATCAACTCCTGCCAACGTGTTGGGATGAAGGTAGATGGCGCCTCGATAGACTGGTGGTTCTCGCAAACCAAGGAGAACCAGCTGTCATTGAAGCGTGCTAAGGACGGGCATCAGGTGCTCATTAAAGAAGCTGCGCAGGCGGCAGGCGAATGGATTGTGACTCGCTTTGGCGATAAGCCTGTTCGTGTCTGGGGGGATAGCGCACGCTTTGACGTGGGTCTGATGGCGAATATGTTCGCCTCTTGTGGTTTTAAAATGCCCTGGGATTTCAAGAATGAGATGTGTTACAGCACGCTCAAGACAATGCACCCTGCGACGCCAACCGAGTTCAGGACTGGTAGAGCTGATTCCGAACCCCTAGGCACTGCCGCTTGGCAAGCAACCCACTTACTCAAGCTGAACAAGAAGCACGAGCTTGCCCTAGACTGGAGACCATGATGTTAGAGAGTACCGTAGAAGCCATGCGCTTCCTAGCGCGAAACAACCGTCACATAGCACTCTGGAAGAAGGAGAAGGCGACAGCTGACACCAGGATGTTGATAGCGAATCTCAAGGTAGCAAATGTGTCTAGAGAACTTATCGTCGCTACATGTAAAGCAACAATGCCCGAGCTATACGCAAAGGCGAAAGAGTGCTCCCGCTGACACATCGGTACTAATGTGTCGAGCGGAGGCTGCTGGGCGAACCTTGCCATGCGCAAGCTAGTCGCCTATCTCCCGTATCACGCAGTGACTCCGCAATTTATTCAAAACTCTTTTTGGAGAAAAACAAGAAATGATCTCAGTTGAAGGTAGTATTGATATTATATACCCCCGCAGTACAACGCATCTAGCTCAGAATGTTGATGGTCTGATCATGGGCTTCATCGAAGAGCCTACACGTTCCGTCAGCGTTGGTGACCGTTGGGTAGGTGAGCGTTCTGGTGTGATAGCGCGACTTGCCCCAATATCCCCGGACCTCATCAGCCAGCTTGATGTTCGGCTATGGGCACCGGCAATTGTCAATGGGGTGCTAACCCCGAAAAAGAAGCGAGCTACTGTAATAATACGAAACGTAGACACCGCACCCTTCGCGGTGCCTGATGATACGGAGCGACTGACCCAAGATATGGATGGGCGCATCTGCTCTATAGTGCGAACACCATCTCTCCGTCGTCCTCCCATAGAAGTGCTGAGGGGTAAGCGACGGGAGAGTTGGATTGACATCGCCGTAGAGGACGCTGTTGTCTCAAATGGTGTACTATCGGAGCTCGTACTATGAAGATCAATATAGTAGACGGTGCATTTACATTGGACAACGACACAGTCTGTGTCACACAGGATATGACGGGTGAGGTTACAGCCTTCAAGGATGTCCCAACGTTAGTCGCAGGGCGCTTTCGCTCTTCTACGCCCTGCATCGTTATCACACGCACAGTGTGCGCCCCGACCAAGCCTCTTCGACTTGACCCCACAGAGGGTGAGCTTCATATCGTAGAGGGTATCCTTTTACAGAAGAAAGACGTCACCCAGAGAATCACGCTCCCCCCTAGTGAGAGTGCTACAGCTGTAAGCAAACCTGCTGCGGTCTCCGGGGGCAAGTCGTTATACTACCATACAAAGCTTCATTACGAAGCGCTGTTGGAGACTGACAAAAGGGCGCATCGGCTACAACTTGGAGGCGTGCCGTTCTGGGTCCCACTCGCGTTATGTAGAGCGCACAAGGAGCACGAGCGTACTATATACGTATGGACAGAGTGGCTTACCCAGAATCTGCCTGAACCTGCATACAAGCAGACACCACCGGCGATAGACCAGATCATAGTCTCTCCCGCAGGTGGTGTCATCAAGCGAGCAGAGTATGTGCCTATCCTGACGAAGCTGCTCTCGGAACGAATGGGGGTGCCTATGCATCAGATCCGAATTACAACAGAGAGGGGGAATATTAGATACACTGTAGTAACATCTTGAAGCAACGATAGTTCTTTCACAAACAGGAGATAAAATCATGGGAACACCAATACCCCACGCAGCAGGGTACTATACCACCGTAGGTGAGATCACGTTCATAAACAAGCTAGGTACGTATAGCGAGGTGGGCAGACGGCTTAGCCCCGTAACGCTTCTTGAGCGGTATCTGGAGGCTTGTAACAAGCGAGCCGTCTGGGAAAAGATTGACGCGGTGACTGTCATCCGTCACGCAACCAAGGCACTACGGCTAGCTCGTGCTAGGGAAGATGGCCTTGTCACTACTCTTTAAGATAGGCCTTACAGTAGCCATCCTCCTCCCAGGTGTGGCGGGTGTGGCGGGCGTATACGAGATTGCATGGTTGCTGGATCTGCTGACTCTAGTTGCTGGAGGCGCTCTCGTCGGGATGCTCGTCTACGCACTTGTATTAATCTGGGAGTAACTCAACAAACCACCAGCTGTTGCTCAGGCGCAGCTGGTCATAGGAGACGTTATGCATTGCATGATGACAGCAGCATTATTGAGGAAGCAGCGACATGGACAAGCCGTGTACATCATTCGCGGGGGTGAAGCATGACCTCGAGCATCGACTACTCGATGCTCCCTGAGCATATGCAAGAAGGTTTTATGCGATACTTCGAGCAGGGCATCGTAGGGGGGAGCTTTCAGCGGGGACTGCTAGAGAACAACTTGAGCCATGCTGTCTTTACGTGCAATGGCCCACCTAAGCAGAACTGGCTGACATTGCGAACTTGCGTGATGTTCCTCCACTGGGAAGTGCCTAGTGCAGCTTGGGGCTCTAAAGAGAAGGTGGAGGCTTGGTCAAGAAAGCAGCAGATTATCCTCAATGATAAACGACTCTCAGAATCGGGGGACTGACCAACGAACTGGAGGGGCTGCTCCGTCTAGCGGACGCCATCCTCCATTCTGACAAAAGAGATACTAGAAGCGCTTTGTTACTGCCTCATCTGTTTGTATGATGGACGCGGCATCTAGCCTAAGGTTTTTTTTTTTTTTTTCAAAGCAAACAAGGAGCTCGTATGAAAATCATCACAGCAGCTGAGGCTGCGGAAGCATCCAGCAAAGCTAGGACAGCTCTCGCCTTTAAAGTGCAGTCTGAGCTTTTACTCTACAAAGACGAACGTGCTCTTGTAATGCAATGGCTTAGTGTGCGCATTGAGCGTGCTACCAGACGGGGCTACAACCAGGTAGCCTTTAAGTGGCCCAGTTTAGCCGCCGCCCACCCTGCCGCCTGTGATTATGGCCTGGCAGAACTGCGTTGGCTGACCACACTACGAGACCTCGGCTTTGAGGTTACACAGGGTGGCGTCGTGTACACCATTAGCTGGGAGGCGGAATGAACAACAATAATGGACGAAGCCTTTGTTATATTGCGGTATCTGATCGGTAAAGTAATAACTAAACATTAACAAGGAGAAAAGAATGGGCAAGCAAACAGTAGTAATAGACATCCCTGATGGATGGGTCTACGCCGACTACCGGAAGCCCTGTCTGGGTGAGGCTCTTGTGGAGGACGGCGTTGTCGTACGTGCGCAAAGCACATACCTACACAGTCAAATAATTGTCACGCAAGCAAAGGTCTTGCTTCGCCGAGTGTTTGACTTGACAAGCGAGACAAAAAACGTGGCTCACGAGGGTGACTATTTCTCGATGTTCTTGACCACCGCAGGTATAGGTCGGTGGTCACTAGCAACTCCCTCAACAGGTTACTTTTACATATGGCGTGAAATCACTGAGGCAACCGGGGTGACCTTTTGACAAGGGCGTTATAATGCTAACTACAACACTGAATAAGATAGACGCGCTTAATCCTTGTGATGATGATAGATGGGAGAAACTACTTAAGCACTTAGGCAAGACGCAACCTGATGATGAGCCGCTAACATACTTAACCATACTAGAATCTAATGGGTTCGAGGACGCTCTATGGTGTTGTCGTGCTGTGGAGGATAAGTACCAGAGACGTATGCTTATAGTAATGCTAGTGACGGAGAGTCGGAAGATGCGTGGGATAAAGCGCGTACAGCAGAAGTAGTTGCATGGACGTTCGCTAGAGCAGCTCAGGAAATATACTTTAAAAGGATGATTAGTAATGCTAACTACAACACTGAATAGGATAGCCACGCAAAAACCTTGTGCGCCTGGGTGGAAAACGTTGCTCAAGCACTTAGGTAAGACGCAACCTGATGATGAGCCGCTAACATACTTAACCATACTAGAATCTAATGGGTTCGAGGACGCTCT
>Ga0307985_10001091_pt1 | contig 15374 bp, 23 predicted proteins | sample EllFjometageno80_FD_203155 | JGI IMG/M metagenome (GOLD analysis project Ga0307985, IMG submission 203155) | Marine microbial communities from Ellis Fjord, Antarctic Ocean - #80 | ecosystem: Environmental > Aquatic > Marine > Unclassified | place: Southern Ocean | collected 2014-10-09 | reverse complement strand
GGCGTTTAATGATTGCATCAATCTGGGGGTGTGCTAATGAAAATTAATACAAGGGAAAAATTACAAATATTAATTTTTGGATTAAATGCAGGAAGAAATTTAGATGTTTCATATATGGGAGGTCATAAATTAAAAGATGGTTCTTTTTTTCCTATTTTTTCAAATGACGAATTAGAATTTAATCTAAAACTAGATGGGACTATCAATTCAGATATTGATGATTCGAGCGAGACATCTGATATGTATGCCGCTAAGGGTTGCATTGCATACTCAATAGAAGAAGCCAATGAGTTATATGCTAAGATGTTTAAAACAAAAAAAATCAATCTGGGGGTGTGCTAATGTCTAGGGAACTAATTAAACAAAACCTCGAATTGCAAATAAGCAATATTCAACCTAGATACAAGAATTGGGATGGCGATTTAATCGACCTAAATGATTACGACAAAGACACCATTTGCTACACGTTTTTAAGGCAGATGGAAAGTTGGTGGGATGATATGCTTCCTCCAGTTGTTATTAATCAAGCGCAGTTTTTAGATGCCCTGTATCACGACACGCCTGACTCGGTTTCTACTATGTTAAGGGGTGCTATTTATTTAAGCCTTGAGTTAGCCTTGAGGGATTTAGTGCAGGAAATCTATGACGAGTTAAACGAAGTTCAACCAGAGCCTTTTGCGGGTTATGAGGGAGGACAATAATATGTTTGAAGTTATCGGCATGATTACAGTGACATTTATTCTGGCGTTTTTAATGAGGGGGGCATATCTTATGGTAGATGATGCTCAGAAACGATATGAGGAAAGGAACAAATAGATCAAGGCTCCCTCGCCTTTTGAGCAAGCCTAGTCCACTTGTGATCGCAACGGACTATTACTTTTTAGTATAAAGGACATCCATAATTATCATTTTTAATTATATATACTAGAATATACAATGCCGCTCCATTCACCAGAGAGAGGCAGTCGTGATTCTTTACATGCTTATATTCGTCATCGTGTCCTTATGCGCGGTAGCACAAGAAGACTTGTAGTTTACATTTCCATTAACCTAAAAAATCCCTTACAATACAGTCACCTAACCTTTTATGGTGGTCGTATGAACGATTTTAATATTACAACTAGGATTGATGAGTGCTACGAAAACGGCTTTGATGAACTGCTTAACAGTTTTAACGGCATCATGTTATCAATCATTGAAACCGAAGTACCTCAATACCATTTTAAAGCAGAGTTGATGCACTGGTGCTATCATGTAGATCATAAACTTGACCTAATGCGTAAAGAAAGAGAAAAAAACACTCAATTAACTGCCGATAATATCCTTACTCAGTCGAGTGAAGTATTCGGAACAGAGGTATAAATGCTATCCATAGAGTATAAGTCTACAGGGGAATTAATACCTTACGTTAATAACTCCCGAACCCACAGCGAACAACAAGTTCAACAAGTAGCGGCAAGCATAAAGGAATTCGGTTTTACAAACCCTTTGTTAATTGATGAAGATGGGGGCATTATAGCGGGGCATGGTCGCTTACAAGCGGCACAAATGCTTGGAATGGATGAAGTGCCGACTATTACGCTGAACGGTCTTACAGAAGCGCAAAGAAAAGCGTACGTTATAGCGGACAACAAATTGGCTCTCAATGCAGGATGGGATGATGAACTTTTAAAGGTTGAGATACAGACTTTATCTGATTTTGATTTTGATTTAAGCCTATTGGGTTGGGATGTTCTTCCAGACTTTAAAGATGATATTGATTACTCTATTCTTGATGATGATGATCTTGATGACGAACTTGAAGAAATGACTGATGACGTAAAAAAAGCTATTCAGATAGAGTTCGAATCCCAAGATTACGAGGAAGCTAAAGACATTATCAGCTTTTGGAGGGATCAAAACGCTTATGTTGGCGGCCTTATCCTTGACTATCTTCGGAAAGAAAAAAATAAATTATGATAGTTTGCATACCAAGCAAAGGCAGACCCGAAACTTCAACCTATAAGGTCTTTGAAGATGCTGGCTATGAAGTTTATCATTTCATAGAGCCTCAAGAGATGGAGGCATACAAGGCCGCGCCTAATAGGGTTTGCATTGAATTAAATGACAAAGGCATAACATACGTTCGCAACTTTATGCTCGACTGGTGTAAAGATAAAGGTGTTGAATGGGCTTGGTTCTGTGATGATGACGTTATCGGGTTTGGTATATATAACGGTAAGACTGTTAGGAAAGGCGCAGAAGTGCTACGAAATGTTGAAAAAAAGGCAATGCGGTTGCCATTTGAGATAGTCGGGTTAAGTTACGTTCAATACGCTTGGACCGAAAAGAAAACTTACAATATCAATCGTAAATTTGCGGAAGTTTGCACTTTAATGCATGTAAGCAAGATTAAGTGGAAATACAACGAAGACACTAAAGAAGATCGTGATTTTGCTATGCAAACTATTCAAAATGGTCACGGTATATTAAGGTTTAACCATATCTGGTTTAGTTGCCCAAATGTTGGAAGCAATGAAGGTGGATTGCATGAATGGTATGCGAGCAAAAAAGACCATCAGGCGGCTAAAAAAATGGCATTATCTTGGAGTCCTTGGGTAACCTTGACGGCTAAAGGTGACAGGTTAGACATAAAGACAGACATAAAAGGTTTCGCTAAACATTGCATGAGGAAAGTCGTATGATTAATCTGCAGATGCAGAAAGTCGAGCATTCTAGAAAGATAGGATCAAGATGCGAATACATAAAGCCTAACGTAAAAGAATCCTGCTACCTGTATGATGAAGATGAACTAGTGGGCGTCTACATATCTGACGTCAAAAAAGATTACCCGAAACTTGCAAGCGTTATGGCCATAGCTAACTCAGAGTTTCTTTCTGATAGGGTTCCTAAGACCTTGCTTGAAAGGGCTGACGTGATGGCTAAAGTTAAAGCGGGAATGACCAGAGCCGATGCTAAAAAAGCAGGGACAGTGCAATACAGCACTATCATCGGTAGCATACCGCCAAAACCCTTAATGAGAAGAGCGTACCCTAACAGAAGTAGCGTTCACGCAGTTAAATCAGCCAAGACGTTCATTAAAGCGATGCTAGTATCCGCAAAAGAGATGTCATTGGTAATGGGTGAGCTAATGCCAGGTCATCTTAAATCTCAGTTAGAAGCCGTTTCAGGAGTTGATGATAAATGGATGTTTGGAGAACTATTTACAAGCAGTATTAGCAATTTTAATATTTCAGCGCCTTTTCATAGAGATACGGCTAACATAAAACAAACCTTAAATGCTATTTATACTTACAGGCACAATTCTAATGGCGGCTGTCTTTATGTTCCTGACTATGATGCTTGCTTTGCGATGCCTACTGATAGTCTACTTTTGTATCCTGCATGGAGGAATGTTCACGCAGTAACACCTATTGAGCCAACGCATCAAGGTGGGTATCGTAACAGTCTAGTGTTCTACGCTTTAGCAGGGTTTTTAAAATGAAGCAAGGTAATCAAGGTGATGGCGGCGGTAGACCTGCAATAGAGTTTACTGAAGAGCAGACCATAGAACTAAAGGCTTTGGCTTCGGTGCTTACTAAAGGTCAGTTAGCAGAGTATTTCAACATATCAGAGACTACTTTAAGGGCGATTGAGGCTAGACAGCCAGAAGTTTCTGACGCCTATAAAAAAGGAAAGGTCAACCAGATAGCAAGCATGGGGTTTAACCTTGTGAAATTAGCCAAAGCGGGTAACGTGGCGGCCAACATCTTCTATCTTAAAACCCAAGCAGGGTGGAGAGAACAAGAAGCGCCCCCTCAAGATATCCCCGCCTTTAATATCATAGTGGATGGTCGTGCAACTAACGCTCCCACAGAGTGAAATACTCTTAAACTATTCCCGCTTTAAAACGGTGGTCGCAGGTCGAAGATTCGGTAAGACTTACTTGTCTGTCAATATGCTTTTGCAAGCCGCTGTCACAGGCAAAGACAGGCACTGTTGGTATGTTGCCCCCACTTACGGTAGTGCCAAAGAGATCGCTTGGGATATGCTTATCCACACTATTCCGAGAGAATATATCAGCAGGACTAACGAAAGCAGTTTGATGCTTAGACTTATCAATGGTTCTGTCATATCCCTAAAGGGAGCAGAAAAGCCAAACAACTTACGGGGTAGAGCGCTCGACTTTGTGGTACTTGATGAATTCGCAGACATGAGACCAGAAGCATGGTTTGAAGTAATTAGACCCAGTTTGAGTGACCGTCAGGGTTCTGCCGTCTTTATTGGGACACCAAAAGGGAGGAATCACTTTTATGACTTGTGGGCTAAAGGCATGGATGGCGCTGACGATTGGTCAAGTTTCCAGTATACTACCCTTGATGGCGGCAACGTCCCTGAAAGTGAGGTACAGGCCGCTAGGAGTGATCTTGATGAGCGAACATTTAATCAGGAATACTGCGCAGAGTTTGTGACATACAGCGGATTGATATATTATGCATTTAGTAGAGAGTTATCTGTCAGCGATTATGTTGAAGATAATGCTCCACTTCATGTAGGGATGGATTTCAATCTTGATCCCATGTCAGCCGTTATCTGCATACGAAAAGGCGGGAAGCTGTATGCGATAGACGAGATTGTCATGTATGGGTCAAATACTGATGAGATGGTTGCGGAACTAAAGAACCGTTATCCTAATCGCCAGATAATTATCTATCCAGACCCTGCTTCAAGACAGCGCAAGACAAGCGCGGGTGGTCGTACAGATTTGTCGATCTTACAAAACGCAGGATTTAGCGTTAAGGCGAAGAACTCACATGCATTGGTCAGGGATAGAATCAACGCAGTGAACAGTCGGTTACTGTCTAGCAACGGTGAGCGGAATTTGTTTGTCAGCCCCAAATGCAAACAAACAATTAAAAGTCTGGAACGACAGACATACAAGGAAGGGACTAGCATTCCAAACAAAGATGGCTTCGATCATATGAATGACGCGCTTGGTTATCTTGTGGAATACTTATTCCCTGTTCGCACAGAATACGACACCCCCCAACCTACAAGGTGGACTTGATGAGATTAACGGCAGACACTACTCACCCAGAATATGATGACAATGAAGCAAGGTGGGAGTTTTACCTTCGATCTTATATGGGTGGGGCAGACTATATTAATGGTCAATATTTAACCAAATACATATCAGAATCTACGGAAGAATATGACCGTAGGCTTGAACTGACTCCTTTAGATAATCACTGTAAGAACATAGTGCATATCTATTCCAGTTTTTTATGGCGCGTTCCTCCTACTAGGTCGTTTAATTCGCTTGCTAACAACGTGTCCCTCGACCCATTCTTAAAAGATGCTGATTTAGACGGCAGAAGTTTTAATGCTTTTATGCGTGAATGCCAGATATGGGCGAGCGTTTATGGTCACGTATGGGTAATGATGGACAAGCCTAAGTCTACAGCAGGTACAAAAGCCGAAGAGTTAGCACAAGATATTCGTCCTTATGTCACGATGTTCACCCCTGAGAATGTATTAGACTGGGAGTATGAAAGAACCCCAAGCGGCCGCTTTCATCTGTCTTACCTGAAGGTTAGGGAATCCGTTATAAGGAATGACGATACTGAGGTAGAAAGCTATTACCGAGTATGGACGCCTGACACTATTGAATACTGGCATTCTATTAACGATGACGACAAACTAATTGAAACAGAAGATAACCCTCTTGGCAGAATCCCTGCTGTATTCCTTCCTGCTAACCGTTCAGTAGTTCGCGGTATTGGTATTAGTGACCTTTCAGATGCGGCCTATATGCAAAAGGCAATCTACCAAGAACTGAGCGAGATAGAACAGCTTATACGGATATCCAACCACCCCACTCTGGTCAAGTCATATCAAACAGACGCTAGTGCTGGGGCGGGTGCAGTCATTAATATGCCTGACGATATGGATGCCAGTTTAAAGCCGTATCAGATGCAACCCAGTGGTCAGAACTTAGATGCTGTTCGCAACGCTATTGACGACAAAGTGCAGAGCATCAACCGTATGAGCCACATGGGAGCAGTCAGAGGAACTACGGCCGTAACGATGAGCGGTGTGGCTATGGCTACCGAGTTCCAAATGCTCAATGCAAAACTATCCGAAAAGGCTGATTTGCTTGAATTAGCAGAAGAGCAGTTGTGGGTTTTGTTTTGTGATTGGCAGGGTGTTACTCCTGATGTGGAAATCTTCTACCCTGATGCCTTTGACCTTCGTGATTACGATAAAGAACTCATGTTTTTGCAGCAAATGCGCTCTACTGGCGTTAAGTCAACGACCCTTGCTATGGAGATAGATAAGAAGATTAGCGATCTAGTGCTGGATGATGAGGCTTTAGCGAAGGCTCACGCTGAGATTGAAGCAACCGCATCTATACTCGGTGACTTCTCAGACAAGACTCAGATATACAGCTACCACATTGATGCTGGTGTTGTTACTCCTAACGAAGTCAGAGAGAAGATTGGCCTCGATGGTGTTCAAGGTGGTGACTCTCTCATTGATCCTAAAGTAGAAGGTACTGAAGCTGACACGAGCATCGGTCAGTTCTAATGCCCGCTGACGTTGACCACGTTGAAGAACTCGCAAGGTTAGCCGCATTACATCAAGTGCGGTTAGCCGAGGCGTTAGCGACCCTAGAAGATCGTGTTGCTGACCTTTTAGCCTCTGCTCCTTTAAGAGATGGTGATTTGTTTGACCTAGAATGGGCTGTGCAATCAAGGGCTGAGATACGCAGGTTAGTTGAAGAAGAATACCTAAAGACTGTTGATGGTATTATTAGGGAATATACGGCTGTTGCAGGTGGTACTGCTGAGATGCTTGCAACCTATGGCGCGTTTACTAAGCTAGACCCTAGCATTATTAACCAATTACAACGACTGTCTTTTCAGGGCTTTCAGGATATAGGCACAGAGTATCTTGATATCGTTGCTAAAGAAGTCTACCAAAACACACTCACTGGGAGAGCGTTTGCTGAAAGCGTTCGAACTGTCAAGGAAGCTGTTGGTGGTAGGTTAGCCAAGAACGCTAATCAGTTAGTCCATGATTCCCTTATGCAGTTCGATGCCTCTGTAAACACAGCCATTGGCATGGAAGCGGGTGCGACCAAATGGAAATACGTTGGTAGGATTATTGCCACAACCAGACCATTCTGTCGAGAGCATGAAGGGCAGGTATTTACTAATGATGAGATTGAATCTACTTGGTCAGGCTCATGGGCGGGTAAAGCATCAGGTGATCCGTTTATTGTTCGCGGTGGTTATAACTGCGGGCATCAATTTAGACCAGTATTTGATGGAGAAGAGTAATGCCAAAAGGTAAAGGAACATACGGTAGTAAAGTAGGCCGACCCAAGAAGAAGAAGCCAAAGAAGTAGCCCCCGAAGGGGCGGTTGGTTATATGCTAAATTCGATATCGCAAACATCTTTATAAAACGGCTTGTTCGACAACCCCTGTTCGTCTATGGAAGTAATGACATGACCATAAATTCTTTCACATTCTTCCGCATCTGGCTCAGGGTTAGGGCAACCATTTTGCGCCCAGCACAATATGGCGCTCCATGCTTCTTCAGCTTCCTTGCTGTCCAGATTGTATAAATTGGCTAAAACTTTATCGAACTGCTCGTACCATTTTAAATAATTCATTTTGTATCCCCTTGATTGAGATTACATTATCGCCTATATATACATAAATGTAAACACTTTAGGGGTAAATAATTACGGTTTTTGTAAATTAATTTAAATGTGCTACAATCCAGACTCACCAACACTCTATATGAGGCCGCCACATGAGCGAAGAAAACATGGAATCTGATATTGAAACAAATGTAGTTGAAAGTCAGGTAGCAAAAACATTTACACAGGATGAACTAGATAGAATCGTAGCTGACCGCATAGCTAGAGAACAGCGTAAATTTGACAAGAAGATTTCAGGCATTGACTTGAATGAGGCTAAAGATTTGTTGGCCGAAAAACAGGCCGCTGATGTTGAACGTCAAAAGGAACGCGGAGAGTTTGATTCGATCTTAAAACAGACTGTTGAAAAGAAAGATATGGAGATACGCAGTTACAAGAACAAGCTACAGCAAACCCTAGTTGATGGGGCTTTATTGTCTGCGGCAAGTCAGAATAACGCTGTATCGCCAGAGCAAGTGTCTACACTACTCAAGAACAATACTCGCCTCTCAGATGATGGCGCTGTAGAAGTGCTTGATGGTAACGGAGTGCCGCGCTACAATGACAGCGGTGAATTGTTATCAGTCAATGAGATGGTGACAGAATTCTTGACCGTAAACCCTCATTTTGTCAAAGCCACTCAAGGTGGTACAGGCTCACAGGGTAACGCGGGTGGCTCTACACAGAAGCCTCAATCTGTGGCAGATATGGTTGCTAACTGGGATCAAGGCGGTAAACAAGCGTTTGCGGCAATGAAGAAAAAGTAACCACTAACCACAAACTAATTTTTTAAAAGGCAATATCATGGCTTCTACAACTAGTACCACTCTTGACGACCTGTTTGTAAACATCGTTGCTCAAGCACGTTTCACCGCTGAAGAAGAGTCCCTAATGCTTGGACTTGTAACTCAGTATAACATTCAGTCTACTGCGGGCAAGGTAGTTCAAGTCCCTAAGTATTCAAACATCACTGCGGCCGCTGTTGCTGAAGGTACTGACCTATCTTCAACTGCTGTTTCTACTTCTAAAGTCGATATTTCGATTGGTGAAGTTGGCGCACAGGTTGTTCTAACTGACATGGCTACTTATGGCGCTGACAGTCCTGCTAACGCAATGGGAACTATTCTTGGTTCTGCTATTGCTACTAAGATGGACGTTGACTTGATTGCTTTGTTCACAGGTTTGTCTGATTCTTTAGGCACTGCAGGAGCAGAGATTACTGTTGCTGACTTGTTTAAAGCATCTGCTAAACTTCGTGCTAACAAAGTGCGTGGCGCTATCAATGCTGTTATTCACCCTTATCAGGCTTATGCTTTGAAAGCTAACTTGACCAACACATTCGCTAACCCGAATGGCGCTGACCTTCAGAACGAAGCCATGCGTACAGGTTATGTAGGTACTATCGCAGGTATTAATATCTACGAGTCTGCCAACATCTCTATTGACGGTTCAGGAGATGCAATCGGTGCGGTATTCGCTCCAGAAGCATTTGCTATCGCTATCAAGCGTGACTTCAACCTTGCTCCACAGCGTGATGAATCTCTACGCGCTTGGGAATTAAACGCCACTGCTGTATATGGTGTTGCTGAGTTGGATGATACTTATGGTGTTAAGGTTCTCGCTGACGCTGTAGTGTAGTTTAGGTAATAATGATTTGCCCTCTTTCGGGGGGGCATTTTTATAAAGGTGAAACATGGCATTTTCTTCCGACAGTGATTTAATGAAACTCATCCCTGATATTTTAAGTCTAGGAATTGAGTCTTTTGTTTTAGAACACCCTAAAGCCCAAGCTGATATAGAGCGAGAGTTGCGTATTAAGTGGTGGCCTAAAAAGGGCATTAGCGGAGAGATGGTCAATTCAAAGCTAACCAGTTCCCAATTTACCCAAGCATCTGCATACCTAGTCTTATGGCTGTACGCCTTACCCAAGTTAACCAACTGGGTTGACGATGATAGGTTTATGCACATGATTACTTTCTACCGCGCTAGATACGGTGAAGAAATGGAAGCCATTTTAAATGATGGCGTTGAATACGATGCGGATGGTGACGGCACCATTCAGGTAGATGAAAAGATAGCTAACGATGCCAACAGGTTAGATCGGTAATGCAAATAAAGCTTGATGCAAATTTTCAGCAAGCCGCAAACGATTTAAAGAAACGCGGCAAGAGCCTGAACGCAAGCGTAAAAAAGGCATTATTAATAACTGCCCTTAAAGGCATCAACATTATTGAAGACCGTACAAGCAAGGGTCGCAGTTACAAAGGAACATTTTTTAAAAAATATAATGCAAGTTATGCGGCATACCGACTACAGAAAGGTCGCAGTACAAAGCCTGATTTGCAATTTACTGGTCAAATGATGAGCAGTATGTCAGCCATATCTACAAGCAGGTATGCAGAGATTTATTTTACACGAGCGACTGAATCTAAAAAAGCCGCTATGAATGATAAGAAAAGACCTTTTTTCGGGTTTAGCAGAAAAGAACAAAAGACCCTCGGCAAGACTTTTGAAAGGTATTTGAAATGAGTGTAAGAGAGGAAATAGCAGATAACATAGTAATTACATTAAATGGAATCATAAATCCTGTGGCTATAAAATATGCCACTAGAGAGCCATTTGATTTTAACAAATTATCGAACGCACAATACCCTGCTATTCTTGTTCGTAGTGCAGATGAAGAAAGGCAAGACAGTTCTATAGGAGGTTCACTGACTCAGCGCATGGGGACTATCAACTATGAATTGGTTTGCTTTGTAAAAGGCGCATCTATTGACAGCGCAAGAAATAACATAATCGAAGCAATCGAAGAGGGTCTTGATGTAGACCGTACCAGAGGCAATAAAGCCATTGATACGCAAGTAACAAACATCGAGATTGACGAAGGTTCTATTGACCCCATTGGTGGGGTTATTATGACAATCCGCGTTGTATACCAATATACTCGTGGCACAACTTAACTTAACTTAAAGGAAATTATCATGGCGACTAAAACAGGCGCATCTGGAATAGTAAAAGTACAAGTCTCAGGCACGACTGTTGCCGTGGTAGGCGAAGTACGTTCTTTCACGTTTGACGGTTCAGCAGACACTATTGAAGATTCAGTAATGGGTGATGTTGCACGATCCTACAAAACAGGTCTAAAGACTAACACCGTATCACTAGAAGTATATTGGGATGAAGCTGATGCACAGCAACTAATCCTTGATGAACGCGCTTCTGTAGATTTTGAAGTTTATCCTACTGGAAATGGCACTGGAGAAACTTTCTTTTCTGGTAGCGGTATTGTTACATCTCGCTCTATCAGTGGCGCATTTGACGGAATGGTTGAAGCTAGTTTTACCATCCAATGTAGTGGCGCTGTAACCGAAGCACAAGTATAAGGGGATTAAACTATGGGATTAGCTAAAGAGTTACGAGGTAGAAGAACGGTAGAAGCTAGAGAAGTTTTAGTTCCTGCTTGGGGTGACGAATCTGGAGCGTTTAAATTATATTGCAGAAGCATTACCTGTTATGATTTAGATGTGTTGCAGAAGAAGCACCCCAATTTTTTACAAAACACGACTATCGGTGCAATGGTAGATTTGATTGTAATGAAAGCAATAGACGAAAGCGGTCAGAAGATATTTAATTCTGGCGAAGATCGAATGGATTTGATGGGCGAAGAAACAAGCGTGATTTCAGAAATTGCTAATCAAATGTTTTCTGACATTGAATCGGTGGAGGCACACGAAAAAAACTAAAAAGCGATCACTCTAGGATGACAATGTTATCTCTGGCTGATCGCTTGCATATGAGCATAGAAGAGGCAGAGCAAACGCCTATCACTCACTTAAATGAGTGGATCGCATATCATAAATTATCTGGTAAAAGTGAATGATTAAACCTATTAAAATTGCAATAGCGGGACTAGATAATACTGAGGCGATGTTTGCTAAAGTTAAAGCCAATTTTGCCAAAGTCACTAAAGCCGTTGACAAACTAAAAAACCGATTCCCCACTTTATCAGCGGCCGCATCTAAAGCGTTCAATGGTTTAAAAAGTGCTATCGGTGGATTGGCGAAAATGGCGGCAGGGTTTGCGCTTGCCTTTGGTGCGGCATTTATTGCTATCACTATAAAAACCATGAAGTCCATTGACTCACTTGGGAAAATGGCATCTAAGATCGGCACAACCGCAGGGTCACTTGCTAAACTTCAATTTGCCGCAGAACAGACAGGTGTATCCGCTGAAACTATGGGTATGGCAATGCAACGCTTTACACGCAGAGCGGCAGAAGCGGCTAGAGGCACAGGCGAAGCTAAAGGTGCGCTCAAAGAGTTAAACCTGAATGCGGCAGAATTACTCAAAATGCCTTTGGAAGATCAGGTGCTTGCCTTATCTAAAGCGTTTGAAACAGTAAAAACTCCTGCCGATAAAGTCAGGCTTGCTATGAAGTTGTTTGACTCCGAAGGTGTTGCGCTTGTAAATACTTTAGGCGCAGGTTCGGAAGGTTTAAAGGCAATGTTCAAAGATGCAGAAATGCTTGGACTTGTCTTGTCCGAAGATGCTGTTGACGGTGTAGAAGCCGCTAATGATTCTATGAATCGTTTGAAGAAATTGTTTGTTGGGTTTAGCCGACAAGCTGTTGCTACTTTTGCTCCCGCTATAGATGAGATTGCACAATCATTAACCAATATGGGGCTAAATGCCGCAGACGGTGACGTTTCAAAGATTGGCGAAGTTATTGCCAAATCTATTGTTGGCGGTTTAGTTTCTGTGCTTCAAGTCATAGAAAAAATGATGAATGCGTTTGGTGAAATGGCGCATAAAATCCAAGCTATATACCGAAGTTTCTTTCCTACTAAAGAAATGGAAGCTGATCAAAAACAATTAAATAAATTGGAAGCACAGTTATTAAGAATTGGAAATGCAAGAAATTTAAGTGGCGCAGATTTATTTGCTGACCCACAGGCAATACAAAATACAATTGATGCCCTTAAAGAATCTTTATCTGGCGGTGAATTTGTACCATTTGATTTTAGCAAGTTAATTGAAAAATTATTAACGATTCAAAATAAAGTTGGAGAAACCACAGAGAAGATTAAAACCGATTTTGATGATGTCGCAGGTTCTATCGTTTACAGTACAGGTTGGTGGGTTGATAACGCGATTGGAGAATTATTATTATTTAAAGACGCGGCAGGAGAAGCGTTTGGTCGAGTAGGCAACAGTATTTTCGACTTTGATAAAGCGATGGAAGGTTTAGTGACAGGCTCTATCAACGCAATGACTCAAGGCTTTACTGACATGATTACTGGTGCGAAAAGTTTTGGTACGGCTATGAAAGATATGGCTAAAACGGTCATTGACGCTTTGATTAAGATGTTTGTGCAGTATATGATCGTTCAGCCTCTGTTTGACATGATGTTCCCAGGACAAAGGCCAGGATCTAAAGGGTTCGTTCCAAAAGCATTAGGTGGTCCAGTGCAAAGCAGTACGCCTTATCTCGTAGGAGAACGTGGTCCTGAGTTATTCGTGCCTAATGCGGGGGGTAATATTATTCCCAACAATAAGATGGGCGGTGGTGGCGGTGGCGGTGTAATTGTTAATCAAACTATTAACGTAACCACTGGCATACAATCTACGGTAAGGGCTGAGATCGTTCAGCTAATGCCTCAGATCGCACAGGCCGCTAAAGGTGCTGTAGCAGATGCTAGGCTACGCGGTGGTAACTTCTCTAAAGCAATGGCGGGTGCATAATGCCTTTATCTTTTCCCTCAGTTGGAATACAAAGCATGTCAATGCGATTGCGTAGAGTAGTCGCTGTTGCTGAATCACCTTTTACATTAGACACTCAGGTTTATACGCATCAAGGCGCACGGTGGGAAGCAGAGATCAGTCTACCGCCTTTAACTCACGCAGAGGCTAAATCCATAGAGGGTTTTATTGTTGGCTTAAAAGGCCGCGAAGGGACGTTTACGTTCGGCAACCCTTTGGATACAAGCACCCTTTCTGATAATACCGTCAGCAGTGCGGCTATAAGGGCAGAATCATTTACATTGGGTTCAGGAACAGCGGCAGTTTCAGCAGGAACATATTTTCAATTAAATAATTACCTTTATTTAGTGACTTCAGACAAAGCGGCAGGGGCAACAACACTAAATTTCCAACCCCCATTGCGATCAGCAGTTACCTCATCCCTCGCGGTCAAATATAACCTGCCTACGACTACTTGGCGTATGTCTGCCAATGATTTTGGTTGGTCAATCAATGAAGCCAGTATTTACGGTTTCAGCTTTTCTTGTGTGGAGGCGTTGTGAGTAGAACCCTAACCAGTGGAATGCTAGGCGTTACAACAGCAGATATTGTTCGTCCTGCTTACTTTGTCCGAATGGTTTTTGACTCTGGTGAATCACCTAATGTCTTGAATATTTGGAACGGCATTGGCGATCTTGCCTATGGTGGAAACACTTACACAGGCACAGGCGACTTGCTCTCTATATCACAGATAACTGAGACAGCAGACATCCAAGCCAGTGGTATTAATGTTAGTTTGGCAGGTGTTAAATCGTCATTAATAGTTATTGCAAAAGACCATGAGTATCAAGGCCGCCCATTGACTGTTTCTCTAGGAGCATTTGACGCGTCTGGTTCGTTAATCGCTGACCCTGTTATTGTGTTTTCAGGCTTTATGGATACGATGACGATCTCTGAAAGCGGGCAATATTCAACTATCAGCATTGCAGTTGAGAACAAATTGATTTCTTTTGAGCGATCTAAGGTAAGGCGCTACACCGCAGAAGATCAGAAAATAGATCACCCAACTGATAAAGGCTTTGAGTTTGTTACTGCTATTGTCCAAAAAGAGATAATATGGGGTAGGCCTACAGGTCAATCAGCAGGAGGCGATACTGATGGTGCTGATAATGCGGGACCAGGATTAAATTTGCACTAAGGGGAATCAATGAAAATAGCACATGAATGCTTTTTTAATGTAAAAGAAGACATTAAGCCCTTGCTAGAAATGCATTGGGCAGAAACAGAGCCTAATCAAGATACCATTAAATTAGACCCTGATTGGAATGAGTATTTTCGTTTATCTGAGGCGGGGATATTACGCATATTTACGGCAAGAGATAAAGGTCATTTAATTGGTTATTGTGTTTTGATGATATCAACAAGCGTCCACCATAAAGGCCATCTTTTTGCGGGCACTGACGTAGTATATATTCACCCTGACTTTAGAAGGGGTGCGACAGGCTCAGATTTAATACACTTTGCAGAGAGTCATTGTAAAGACAATGGCGTTTCACTTATGACGCTAAATATGAAGACAGATTATCCTTTTGATAGCTTAATGTTAAAAATGGGGTTCAATCTGCTTGAGCGCGTTTATCATAAATGTTTTTTAGGGCGGTAAAATGGCATCTGTAGTTATAGCAGGATTAGCGTCAATGGGTAGCGCGGTAATTGCCGCAGGTGGTTTTGCGGCTTTTGCGGCCGCAGGTGGATCATTATTTGCCGCTTTTGCTCTTGGCGCAGGTTTATCGTTAGTGTCTCGCGCATTAGCACCCAAATTAGATATGGGTTCCCAAATGGGAGGCCGATCTGTCACCACTAGGGAAGCGGCACAGTCCCGCAAGATCGTTTATGGTCGCGCCCGAATAGGCGGCAACATTGTTTACCTTGAAAGTACTGGCACTG
>Ga0307985_10001090_pt1 | contig 15378 bp, 17 predicted proteins | sample EllFjometageno80_FD_203155 | JGI IMG/M metagenome (GOLD analysis project Ga0307985, IMG submission 203155) | Marine microbial communities from Ellis Fjord, Antarctic Ocean - #80 | ecosystem: Environmental > Aquatic > Marine > Unclassified | place: Southern Ocean | collected 2014-10-09 | reverse complement strand
TCGAGTACGTCGAGAACGGGAGTCTCGAGGACTGGATCCGTCGCACCGCTGGCGGCAAGATGTACGACCCAAGCAAGGACAAGAAAAAGAAGGGGAAGAAGGAGGAGAAGGCCGAGATGCCGCTCGCGGAGTCGGTGTACAGAGGTTACGATCACGACGGCAAGTACGACGAGACGCTCCATAGCAGCGAAGACAAGAGGCAGCTGGAAGCGGCCAAGGAAACGATCGATCGCTATCATCTCGAGTGCCACGGAATCGCAGAGGCACCTGTCGCGCACCAAGGCAAGTGGGCAGCGGCGGCCAAAAAGGGCGACCCCAAAATTCGGCAGATAGAGTCGTCAAGCTTCAGACTGTCCACCGAGAGAATGTCCAACGGAATGTCCGCCGCCGTGCGAGGATCGGGTGAATGGAAGGCTTTGCTGAACCCAGACAAGTCGCCCCTCGACCACAACGCGCACTGCTGGTGGCGGATGCACGGAAAGTGCGGCGAGGCAGTCGCGGGTGTCCAGGTGAGCGCGTCGCCCGCCCACATATTCGGAGTGTACACGGATCGAAGGCTGGTCGCAAACACAGAGGTTGTCCTCACGGGCGATTGCATAGAGCACAACATCACGACCGAGCTGAACTTCCTCAAAGTTCCGGCCGTCGTGTATGGCATGCACGACAGGGAGTCGCTTGCGAGGGGCGTTGTCAAGAAGCTGGATGGCGGCGGCTTCATGGAGGTCCACTACCAGGTTCTGGACGAGAGGAAGCCGATAGCGAAAAACGCCAAGCGCGTGTGGTCGGAGTACGTCATGGTTGCGACCGAGAAGGCGGGCTCTGGCGGCAAGGTTTCCGAGCTGAGGTGCATGCTGAGGGTCGACCTTAAGTTGGGGGGCGTCGCCGCTCTGATCAACGGGGTGGTTGCGAAAAACAGCACTGCAAGCACGTACGAGCCCATCATCTTGCTCAAGATAGAATGCGAGCGGCTGCTGGCGGAGTATAAGCCGGCGCTGGAGGGGGACGACCAGGGCGTGGTGGGATTGACCTGGAAGGGGCAGCTGCTGGGGATCGCGACACAGGTAAAGGTTACATACACGCCACACACATGCCAAACAAATGTGCGAACAAAGGGGGCGGCGGAGGGAACAAGAGCCCACACACATGTGTGAACAAAGGCTCGAACACAGGTGTGAACAAAGGCCGCGCTTCTGCTTCGTTTATAGACACGCCACCAACACAACACAAACACGCCACGAAAGCTCGTTCAGAGTAGCTTGTTCAGACCCGCATGATCTTCGCCTGAAAGACCGGCGCTCGCTAACGTTCTTGTTCTCGTGCACTTCGCTAACACTCGCGTCGCTCGCTTTCAGTGCGCCCTGGGCGTGCAGTACCTGCACCACGAGCGGTACTGGGCGGAGGAGGAGGTGCAGGAGGATGGGGAGAAGGTCGCGGCGGGGTACAGGGAGTGCATTATTCACAGGGATCTGAAGCCAGACAACATGCTACTGACGAAGGACTGGAAGCTGAAGCTGACGGACTTTGGCGAGGCGAGGGCGGTGAACTTGAACCAGGTGAGGAGCGCGAGCAAGCACCGAAGGAACGGCGACCGCAGCGCGACCGCAGCGCGACCGCAGCGCGACCGCAGCGCGACCGCAGCGCGACCACAGCGCGACCGCGGCGCTCATGTTCACACGCCTGTACAATTGCATTGCCGTTTGTTCACGCCTGTGTGCGGCAGACAATGACGAGTATCGGCACGCCAATCTACGTGGCGCCGGAGGTGATGGCCGGGTACAAATACGACGCAACCGCTGACAGCTACAGCTTCGGCATCTGCTTGGTGGCCATGATTAGGGGAGAGAAGGACGTGATGGAGTTCTACTTCCAGGCACTTCGCAAGACGATGAAGCGGAAGTCGAAGAAGGGCGTGGGGATCATGATTCTGAACAACAGGATGTACAGTCAGGGGTGGAGGCCGCTACTGCCTATCGAGGTTACGAAGAACTATCCCCGAATGTGCGCTTTGATTAAGAGATGCTGGAGCCAGAAGAGGGAAGAGCGGCCGGGGTTCGACGAGATCGTGAAGGTGATGCAGGGCGAGATCGCGGACGAGGTTATGCGTCGGACAGAACCGATCGTCATGGTTTACTCGCTGGAAGACGACGCCGTTTACCACTCGAGGATGGGCGTTACCGAGGAATTGGGCGGGCTCGAGGAGGACGACGAGGGGAAGTTGGACAGTAGCTTGTTTGTGAGCAGGACGGTTCACGAGCGACTTATGGCGGAGCTGCAGGGGAGGATCAGAGAGCTGGGGGGAGGCAAGGAGGAGGTGAGGGAGGAGGTGAGGGAGGAGGAGGAGGTGAGGGAGGAGGTGGTGCGGGTGGTGCAGCAGACGACGCAGCAGATTGCGCAGGAGAAGAAGGCTGACGAGGAATTGAAAGACGTGATGGCAATGATGGGGAAGTAATTTTGTATGTGATGGAGACGTTTTAAACTGAATTCATTCCAACTTACTTAATTGCTGAGCTTCTCAATGGGCAACAACACGCTCCCCGATGCTACCCTGGGTGATGCTGCACCCCATCTGCGCCTCACACTCCGCCAGGAGGTCCGCGACGAGCGCATCTTCATCCGGGATCCTGCCGGTGAGCCGTTGAAGGCAAACTGCGAGGCGCGGAGCAAACGCGAGGTGCGGGGAGACGAAGGAGAGCGGCTCGGGGCTCGGGGGGCTCGGAGCGGGCTTGGCTGCGGGTTTGGTGCTGCAGACGGTGCCGTTCACGTGCTGATCTCTCCCTTGTTTGCTGGCGAAGTGGCGATTGCACTCGGGACACGTGTGCTTCTTCTCGTGGTAGTTAGTGACGTGGGAAAGCTTTCCCTTCTCTGTCTTGTAGCTCTTCGGGCAGAAGTGACACTTGAACGGCTGCAGGGTGGAGGGGGGCGGACAGTCGGCTTCTTCTTGGTCGGACAGGCTGAGGTTTGCGCTGAACGACGAGGACGAGGCGGCGTCGTCGAGCGGGGTCAGCACGGCAACAGGCGGCCCGAACTGGGGCTGCTTGGGGCCGTAATCGTGGAGCTCGTCGTCCATCTGCGAGAGGATATGGAGCCGTGGGTGCGAGGGAGAGAGAGAGAGAGAGAGAGAGGGAGTGAGAGAGGAGAGGTACGGTACAAACCCTGTACAGTACTAACTGCTGACGTTTGCGTGCAGTTAAACTCGAATCTCGAAAAGGTGAAGCCTTTTCTCATTTTCAAATAGCGCCTGGCTCAACCTGCAGCTCCTCCCTCTTTCAATCTTCTTCAGCAGCACACGCATGCCATGTCCCCTCCCTCTTCCCTCCTCCCTCTCGTCTTCTCCCTCCTCCTTCTTCTTCATGTCACCTCCCTCGCTCCTCCTTCGGTTAAGCTTCCCCCCACAGTCCTAGTAATCGGATCAACTGGCAAGGTTGGCCGGCGAGTCGTCGCTGAACTACTCTCTCGCTCTGTAACCACCCGTGCTCTTACCCGCGATGTGGATAGAGCCAGATCCTTACTCAAGTACTCCCCTGATCTACACATTGTCAAGGGCGATGTAACAAAACCTGGTGAGTGGCTTGTGATGCACAAAGAGTGTGATGCACAATTCTCGCGTACCGCCTCTGAACAGACCGCCTCTGAACAGACCGCCTCTGAACAGACCGCTTCTGAAATTTTGCCGCAGAAAGACCCGCGAAACGCGCTACCACAAAACTCACGGCTCAAGACGCGCCCCTCAAGACAAGCTGTTCAAGACGCGCCGCCCCACAAACGGCGCGTTCTATTTGCAAACAATTTCGCTTCCTTCGTTCCCCCCTCCCCCCTCTGCTCTTTGTTCACACCCTTCCGCGCCCCCCAGACACCCTGGACGACGCCATCGAGGGCTGCACGCACATCATTGATGTTCACGGCACAATTCGCCTGTCAAAGCTCCACCAGGTCTTGCTCCCGTTCTACTGGTCCGTGCACGCGCCGGCGAGGTATGCTAGTCATGACAAGACCCACCCATACTTTGTCAACTACCGCGCAATGCAGGTGAGCAGCACTAGCGCAACCCGTTTCGTTTAGCACGGCGCGTGTGTGTATGTCCCTTGTTCACACACGTGTTTACACTTGCAGGACATAATAACGTACGCCGAGAAATACGAGGTGGCAAAGATAGTGAGATTGACGGGAGTCACGTGTTCCCTCCCGCCGTGGCACTTTGTTAGTGTGCTGTTCAACGCCATGTTGAGCTTCTCGGGTAGATATCATCGGATGGGGGAGCAGCTTTTGTTGAAGAGTGAGAAGGTTAAGGTTTCGGTGATTCGGCCGGGGGGACTGAGGGACCACGAGAGGGACGGAGAGAGGACAAGAGTGCAGGTAAGAAAAGCGGTAGAGCGGCGAGGAAAGCGCAACGAGAGGCCCAAAACGCGCCACGAGCGGCCCAAAACGAGCCACGAGCCGCTCAAAACGCGCAATTTGCTCACCAATAGCGCAATGACCGGCTCAGAACGCGCTATCGCGAGCGCGCTATCGCGAGCGCACTGCGCGGAATGACTGGCTCTGAACGTCCTTTACGCCCACTCTTTGCGCCAACGACCGGATCAGAACGCGCAATTCGCTCGCTCGCTTCGCGCCGCTCTTTTAACACTCGCTTCGCTCCCGGCTTGACATGCGAGCGCCGCTCACCCCCCCTGTTGACACAAAAACTAGAGCTCCCTAACCTCTTCTCCCAGGTCTGCATGTCTGGGTCGCTGCCCCCCCCGCGCTCATCACACGCGGCGACGTGGCTGATGCTGCCATTGCCAGCATTCTCGATCCCGCCCTCGAGACCGAGACTTTTACGGCGGCCGTGAGAAACGTGGGGGACGTGAACGGACGCAATGTGGGAGTGTACGAAGAGGGCGAGGTGAGTGCGGGCGCGGCTCTCGTTGCAGAGTTGCCATGTAACAGGGTTCGTAGGGACAGCGTGAAGAATTGGCAGATCGAGCTCTGTCATGGCGTCGCTGTTTACAGCTTTCTTGCGATCGTGGTGAAGGCGGGGATTGGGATCGGCAGGCTGGCGTGGAGAGTGAAGGGCATTATCGTCAAATAAATGAACGGATGGCTTTGGCGAAGTAAATAACACACGCACTGGGGTCTCTTATCTCACTGATAAACATAACTTGCAGTTCCTTAGTCCCTTACATTCACTTGAGCGCGAACCCAACCCCCAGAAACGGCACGATGTGCTCGCGGACGAGCGCGTCGGGGAGCATCGCGATGCGGATGAGCAGCGGCGAATCGACGCCTACGAGCCTGATCATGCAAGCGCTGAGCACGGCGCGGAGGGCGGCGCTGCGCTTCTGGATCTGGGTGGCGGCCTGGGTCCTAATCACGGCTTTGGCTTCGCCAAGCGCCACAGCCAGCACCTCGATCGCGAGCTTGTTCGAAATGCACGGGAGGAAGCTCACCCTCATCGCGTCGGCCTCGGCAAGCTTCTGCTCCCTCTGCGTATCGAGCGCCGCGAGGCTCGTGATCGCGATAGCCATATCAGCCCGCACCGCCTGGTTCACGACTTGTGCCGCCAACGCCGACAGCAGCTGTTCCTGCAGCTCCGCCTCCCTGTCGCGCGCGATCTTGATGCACGCGAGCACCGAGAAGCGGAGGGCACGACCGCGGATCCACTCGTTGATGGAGGGGAAGCCCAGCGCCTTGGCGCTCTTCAGCAGACGGTTGCAACCGGAGAACGCGTTATCGTTCATGTCCACCTCGATTTGGAGACCGTGCAGGTTAATGAGGCCTGGGCAGTAGCCGAACGCGTACTCCTCGATCTTGCGCAGCCCGGGCGGGAGACACTTGAGTGAAGTGATGCCGGTCGATTGAAAGGAACAGACGCCGATAGTCGTCACCGACGAATTCTGGAGGCCGGCGAGGGAGGCCAGCTGCTCGCAGTTCATGAAGGCGGCACTCCCCGTCTTCGTCACACCCTGGACCATAGTGAACTCCGTCACCACGCTCGACCTGCTAGTGAACTGGCGCTTGCTCCCGTCGTGCTCAACTTTCACCATACCAGTAGTGTTACAAACTGTACACTAGTAGGTTTGGATCTTACAAATGTCGCGCGTTTGAACTCGTATTCGTTGGAGATTTTTGTTTGAGATTTTGGAGACTTTAGAGATTTCGTATTCGTCACTCTCTCCCCTGCACTGCACAAGCGTTGCACTCTGCACAGCTGCCAGCAACCATGGAAGCTGCGGCTGCCTCCTCGTTCCCTCTCCCCCCAGTCTCCTCATCGACCACACCACCACCCCTCACCCCTCCCAACGACCTAGCCACTCCACCCAAACACTTACCATCACACACCGTTCTAACACCCTCAAGGTCATGCCTGACTCCATCCAAACCCGGCCGCTGGTCCCTCCCTCCCCCCACCGCAACAACGCCCTCCAAAGTCCGATTCCCCCAAGCCTCAGCAACTGCAACAGCAACCCTCCCAGATTCCCCTGCCAGACCATCTTACAAGGCCTACCCCGTCCAGCAATCACTCAAAGGAACCCACTACGAATTCACCAAAACCCTCGCTCCCCTCCTCCCCCAAAATACCGTAGCACTTCCCCCTCCCCCTGACACCCGCTTCTGCGCCTGCGTCGACGGCTGCTCCACCGACTGCTTCTGCGCCCTCAACGGAGTCGGTTGTTGGTGGGATTTCCCCGGCCACGGGTGCGCGTGCTGCGCGAAGACTAGTGGGCCTAGTAAATGCAAGAACCCGTCTTGTGCGGAGAACTATCGGTGAGGAGATGAGGGGATGAGGAGAGCGAAGGAAGAGAGGAGGAGAGCAATTGAGAGAGAGAAACGAAGAGCGGCGAACAAACGTGCAAGCAGCGGCCCTAAACGCGCCATGAAGCTCGCCCGCCACGGGCAGTCTGAGTTTGCTTGCAGTTCCAAGTTGCGAGCGGCTAGAGAGAGAGAAACGAAGAGCGGCGAACAAACGTGCAAGCAGCGGCCCGAAACGCGCCATGAAGCTCGCCCGCCACGGGCAGTCTGAGTTTGCTTGCTGTTCAAGTTGCGAGCGGCTCACTCGCCATGCTCTCACGTGCAGCCTGAGTTGCGTACAATACTAGAAGTCAGCGGCTCAATACTCGCCACGCGAGCCCTCTCGCCCGCCAACAAAACCCTCGCTGTTCAAAACGCGCTATTCGCGATCCATCCTCCCCCATAACACACAGGTGTTGTTGTATGTCCCATCTAACCTACTCCTCTCAGCTACGACAGCAAGAAGATCAACAAGAGGAGGAGGGAGGTAATGGAGGCGTTGAGGAAGGCGAGCGAACCGAGGGCTGAGAAGCGGACGAGGCGGGCGACGAGTAAGGTTGAGAGTTGTAGTAGTGAGGCGCAGGTTAAGACGCCCACGAAGGGGAAGAAGTGATAACGTTTAGACGAGACATTTCGAATCCCATGAGGGAGACGAGGGCAGGGTCGGCAACTTGGATTTGATGTGCTAAAGAGTTATACTACGACGTAAGATTTGGGTGTGACTCTTGAAGACACTACACAACAAACGCTGAACATATGAACGTTGATGTTTTGAAACTCGCACGTACGGCCGTTGTTCGTGTCGGCCCGTCCTTGGTCGTCATCTCAAATCGTCGTCTCACAGCGTCGTACCGGGCGCGAAATCATGGCAGAGCAGCGTTGTTGCAAGACAAGGTGAAAGACGGCAGGAGCAAGACATGAGAGCGCTGGCGGTCGAGGCTGAGTAGTCACCACACAACAAAATAAACCACGTTTTAAACCTGCCCAACCCTTTTTACCTGCCCTACACTTGCCATATCCAGGCGGTGTTGAGACGAAGAAAAGAAAGGCCCACTCTCATTCCCCTCCTCTTACTAGTTTTCCCACAAAAATAATAATGACCCTTTTGAGATGGCGGTTTCTCCGCTACACGTTCAGTTGCATCATCCCCCTTATCCTCCTCTTCTCTTTCAGTTCAGAGAATCGCTCAATCCAATTGCCCACAAACCCCTTGGCCGGGGGCATGAAATCCTCCTCAGGGCCTGCCCCCCAAATCCCCCAAATCCCCACAATCCCCCGGATCCTCGTGCAGACCCACAAATTCGCTTCCCTCGACGACTTCCCCTCCTCCATGAGGTCCACTATGGACAATCTCAGATCCGCCAACCCTTCCTGGGATGCTCGATATTACTCCAATGAAGAAGCCCGCGCCTTCATAGCATATCATTTATCCGAGCTTTCCCTCCTAGGAGGCCGCCGCGTCCTTCGCGCGTACGACATGCTCAATCCCTCCTACGGTCCCGCCCGCGCCGACCTTTTCCGTTACGTCGCAATTTACGTAAACGGCGGTGTATACCTCGACACAAAGTCCCACCTCCGCCCGGGTTTGACGCTGGACGAGGCGTTTGCTGAAGAGCAACAACTGGTGATGTTGCACTGGGACAAATACAGGCCTAATACACGGGAGGTGGGCATGAAAGAGGGCGAATTCGTTAACTGGGTTGTCGCAGCGCCGCCGCGGTCTTTGGAGTTGATGGCAGTGATCAAAGAGGTGGTGCGGCGGATTGATGAGCAGGCGAGGCAGGTGAGTCGTGCGCGCCGTGAACAAAGACTACGCGCGAAAGGGCGTTCTGAACCGGTCGTTTTGTAAGACTGCGAGCGAACCCTGACACGACGCGAATGGCGAGCGAGAACGAGAAACGCGCAAAGAGCGGCTAGAAACGCACATAGAGAGCGCGAGTGGCTCAAAACGCGCCATTCGTTAGGAATCAGCGGCTTGTTCACACAGCCTCCCTCCTTGTTCACACCGCCCCCCCCTTGTTCACACATGCGTGCGCTGTTTCGCACTAGCGTCGCTCCCTTGTGTTTCCCTTTGTTCACGCCGTGTTTGTGGCAGCCGATGGATAAGAGACTGCGAAAGAAGGATGGCGTTCTGAGAATCACGGGACCTATCGTATTTACGGTGGAGAGTAAAAGAAGCATGGAGGCGAGACAGGCGACAATCAGTCACAGAAAGGCGAGCCGACTTGGATTGGTGTACAGCGACAACGACATGCGGCACGATGACGCGCTGCAGTCGTGGCACTACAAAAAGCAAACATCGCCGATCGTGATCGGAAACTTGACTTCAAGCGACGACCAAAACGAGTGTGTGGGAGTATTTTGCAGTTCTTCTCCACGCATTTCGCCTACCGTTATTCCTGCCCCGCTTCCCGCAGTGCCGTGGGACAGGGCGACGATATATGCCCGAACGGAGGGCATGCAGTCTTGCCTTTGGCACGGGCGACGTCAACAGAGCCGTTCCAATATGCCTGCACGAGACCGGCGACATATTTGTGTCGACACAGGGCTGAGTGAAGGAAGTTGGGCAGACTGCAGGTGAGGCGAACGAAGCGAGTATTGCTACTAAGTATGGATGCGAAGAGACGCGAGGACCAAGCGACCGGCGAGAAAAGAGCGGCGGGAAGCCGCGCAGTTCACAGCGTTCGGCTCCAAGCAACCGGTTCGACATGCGCTGCTCAAAACGGCCGGCTCAGAACGACCGGCTCAAGAACGACCAGCGAGAACAGACCGGCTCCGAGCGGCCGGCTCAAAACGCGCTGCTCAAAACGATCGGCTCGGGACGACAGGCTCAGAACGACAGGCTCTATCGCGCTGCTTTTCTCTTCCGGCTCTTGTTGTTCGCTCGTCCAATGCGCTTGCCCTCCACCTCTCCGCTCATTCCCCCTTCTTTAATACTCGCGTCGCTCGTGCAGAGGTCTTCCGGGACTGTACGAGCGGCATCGGCGGAAGAAGGGAGTCAGCGAGCTATACTTTGATGTAGGAGCCAACATAGGAACGTGCGTGCTATAGATGTTGCTGGAGACGGACGCTCGCATTCTCGCCTTCGAGTTGCGACCCTCGCTCACGCTGGCCTTCTTTCCCCCCTTCCCATCTTCCCTCGCTAATATCTCTAGCTTTGCTCGCAGGTACATTACATGCGCCGCTTGAGAACTACGGCAATGGCGTCGTAGGGCAAGTCGTCAAAGATCACGCGGCGCACGCTGTGCCTATCACCATCATTCCGCTTGACACCGTAGCGCCAGTAACGGAGCACGTGCCGGTCATGAAGGTAGACATTCAAGGGTACGAGTGCGAGGCCATTCGAGTTGCAGAGATTGCAATGTCGCATGCTGAGGTTGTGAGCATGGAGATTGCAGACCAGTTTCTAGTGCCGAACCACGAGAATGGCTACTGCACGAAGGCCAAGATGCTTGAGCTTATGGATGGACTGGGCTTCAGTTTACGCGACGACGACTATACGGGAATGTTTTCCCGTGAGAGTGAAATGGAAGACCGCCGATGAGATGAAGGAGGCGAGTTAAACTAGTCCCTGGCATTTGAAGAAAGAATGATTGGTGGGAGACGGGAATGTACTGGAGCGTGTGTTTGGAAAGGAAAGTGCCGGGTTGCTAGTTGCTAGAGAAAGGTCATGATGTGGGACCAGACGTCGTCGTTGAGCGCTTCGTACGCGACGCGAGTGTCGAGCTCGAGGCCGGTCGCAGCCGCCTCGTTGCGGCGGACGTTGGCGTAGCCATGCTTGATGCAGAGGAGGAGGGTGACGCGGACGGCGAGGCGGGCCGGAGACAAGCAGCGGCGGCGGATCGTGCGCGCTCGTCACAGTGGACGCGGGCGGCAAGGGCGGCGTAGTCGCCGGTGGCGAGGGCGTTGGTGGTGTCGGTGAAGAAGGAGATTCGGGCAATGTCGTTGAACAGGGACGTGACCACCAAGGGGGTGCGACTGATGCGATCGGTTGCGCACAGCGCCAGCGGGTGCTCGCGGATCAAGAGCTCGAAAACGGCGGGGTCGCTGTGCCAGCAAGCAGCGCAATGAAGGACCGTGCTTCCCCAGAAGTTGGTGTCAGCCAGCAGGCACCTCTTCCTCGGGTCGAGCTTGGCCTTCGTCAACATCAGCTGAACAAGTTCCAGTGGCGCCGAGCATGATGGCAGTGAGTCCATACAGGCCATAGTGGGAGAAGAGCTGGTCGACGGCATCGTCTGCTAGGTAGTTCAAGTACGCCTGCGCTGCCGGCCAATCGCTGTCCTCCACGAGCTCGTATAGGGCTCTCTGTTCGTCCTGCGGGAGCGGCGAGGGTGAGAGTGAGGAGCGGCGAGGGTGAGGGTGAGGAGTGGAGGTGTTTGCTTGTCGCTCGTTTGAAGGTTTGCAGTGTTACTGAAGGGGGGGCAGGGGGCGTCCGCACCAGCTCTCGTTGGCTTGTTAGGGGAGTGGATGATGGCGTTCAACCTAGCGTGTGGTTGGCGAAGATTGGCAGCTCTCACGTAGATGCCTCACTCGGTGCTTTGCGGTGCTTGTTGAGCGTCGCGTTGTCGGCGAGATGGCAATTTCGCCAACCATCAACACAGGTGACGGCCGCTACGAGCTACCCCATCCGCTCGTCCGTTTCATTCAGAACTATCAGACCTACCGGTTTTGAATCATAGTCGCCTACTACGCGCCGCTCCTTCCGCCCTCCTCAACGGCAAAATTTATCTCACTGACTTTGTCACTCTCAATCTACCCGGATCTAGACTGACCATTGTCATTGTGCCAGTGTGCCATTCGGGTATTATCCCCTTATACCCACTTACCCAATTTCCGCAGCCCCAATGTCCCTCGTAACCGTCCAGCTCTACGCCGAGGCCCTCTGCCCTGACTGCATCGCGTACAGTTCCACCCAGCTCGCCCCCCTGATGGCCGCAATTCCCCAACTTGTGACCCTTTCTGTGTTTCCATGTAAGGCCCCAAGACCATGAACTATTTGTCTACTTATTGCATCTTCTGACACCGTTACCTCCTCAGACGGTAATGCCGAAGAAACCGAGCAGGACGACGGATCGTACACCTTCGACTGCCAGCATGGCCACAACGAGTGCGTGGGTAACATGTACGAGGCGTGCGCGATCAAGTACAACCCTGACGACAACAATTCCCATTCAATTCCTGATTGGTACCCGTTTTATTCCTGCATGGAGGCGTCTTCATACAACCAGAACCGGGTCGGGCCTTATAACACGACCGACGCCATGGCCTGCGCCGACGGTGCTGGGATAAAGTGGGATCCAATTGCTCTTTGCGCTGGCGACAACCCGGCAGTCGGCTCCCCCACCGACGGGAATCCGCTCATGCACAGCGTTGCTCTCGCGACGCCGCAGCACACGGGGGTACCATGGGTGGTCGTAAACGGCGTCACTCTCACGGACGAGCAGCTGGACGAGTCGCTGATTGGCATTGTGTGTGATGCTTACCGGGGCGCTGACAAGAATCAGTACTGTGAGGGAAAGGGGGGCATTGCGTGGGGGCAGTGGGGCTTAAAATAGACAAGCAACGCTAGAACATCCGTTCCTTCGCTGCACTCAATGCCTCCGCCCATTGCATCTTAAACAACAATCGGAGCGTACTTAACGCGCTTAGGCGTGAACTCTCCCAGCCTCTTCTTCCTGTCCTCCTCGTACTCCGCCCAGTTCCCCTGGAACCAGTGCAGCTTCGAGTCGTCCTCAAACGCGAGAATGTGCGTGCACACCTTGTCCAGCATGTATCTGTCGTGGCTCACAATGACGGCGCAGCCCGCGAACTCGAGCAGCGCCTCCTCGAGCGACCGGATCGTCTCAGAGTCGAGGTCGTTCGTCGGCTCGTCCAAAAGCAGTACGTTCCCGCCGCTCTTGACCATCTTCGCGAGCAGCACGCGGTTCCGTTCGCCGCCCGACAAGTCACGGATCTTGGACTGCTGCAGTGCGCCCTGCAGCCCGAACCAGGAGCAGTACGCCCTGCTGCTCACTGACGATCCGCCGAGCACGATCTCGTCCAACCCATCCGTGATCTCGTCAAACGCGGATTTGTCGTCGTTCAAGCTCTCCATGCGGTCTTGCCCCACAGTAACGAGCTTGACCGTCTCGCCGATCTGAATCGATCCCGAGTCCGCTTTCTCGTCGCCCGTAATCATCTTCATCATCGTACTCTTCCCGGCGCCGTTCGCGCCGACCACGCCCACGATCGAACCGGGCGGGAAATCGAAGCTAGCCGAGCGAAGCGAGAGTTAGAACGCGCCACACAGGACAGGCAACAAACGCACGCACCACGCATGCAGTGTGAACAAAGGAGGCGCTGAATGTAATCGCGGAAATTCGCTACGCGGTCGCGCCCAACGACCGGCCTCACCTTGCGTCCTTCAGTAGGACCTTCTCGCCCCACGCCTTGTTCACCGAGTCGGCCTTGATGACGACGTCGCCCAGTCGAGGACCAGGCGGGATGTAGATCTGCCCGTGGGTGGTGAGCTCACGAGGAGCGCTGGCCGCCACCATGTCAGAGTACCTGCGAGCGTGAGTGCGAGTGCGAGTAAAAGAGCGGCGAGCATATCGAATAAACGGAAAGCGCATAACGTGCAGTATAAATCGCATTGGGCTGAACGTCCGGCTCAGTCGGTGGCTCGCAGCTCCTTTTGCACCGCTCAGACATGCTCGCTTCGTTCGCAAACGCGCGCTCGTACCGAGAGAGTCGGGCTTTGCTCTTGTTGCCCTTGGCCTTGGGCGTGCTGCGGATCCATTCCAGCTCCTCGTTGAGCGCCTTGGAAGCGGACGACTCCTCCTGCTTCTCGCGCGTCAGGCGTCGGGCCTTCTCCTCCAGCCAGCGCGAGTAGTTGCCCTCATGCGGAATTCCTTTGCCTCGGTCCAGCTCGAGAATCCACTGCGCGACGGACTCCAAAAAGTACCTGTCGTGCGTGATACAGACCAAGGTCCCCGTGAACTTGTCCAAAAACGTCTCCAGCCATGCAACCGAGTCCGCATCCAAGTGATTCGTCGGCTCATCAAGCAGCAACAGGTCGTGATTCTGCAGCAGCAAAGCGGCGAGTGCGACGCGCCTCTTCTCACCGCCGGACAACGTCGCTGTGACCGCGTCGTCAGGCGGGCACCGCAGCGCCGACATGGCTCGCTCCACCGTCCGGTCGAGCTCCCACAGGTTCTGCGCATCAATAGTCGTCTGCAACGCATCGAACTTCGTCATGACTACCTCCATCTCATTCGGTGACATGTCGTCGCCCAGCTTGAGCGACAGGTCGTTGTACTCATCGAGCAGCGCCTGCGACGCAGCCACAGCGGGCGCGATGCATTCCGCCACAGTAGCGCCAGTCAAAACGGGCTCCTGCGCGAGGTAGCCGATCTTGGCGCCGGGGCGGGGGCGGGCAGTGCCGTCAAAGTCCTTGTCGAGGCCGGCCATGATCTTGAGGAGGGTGGATTTTCCCGAACCATTGGAACCGACGACGCCGATTTTAGCGCCGGGGAGGAAAGAGAGGTTGATTTTTGAAAGGACAGTGCGATCCGTCGCGACGACCTTTTTACTGAGGTTCATGAGAGAAAACATGAACTGAGAGTCCAGAGAGTCAGTCTTGGAGGTCGAGGAGGACGACTTGGACGACTTCTGCTGAGCACGCTTGTCGTAAGAATTGGATTTCTCGTACCCGCCGGCTTTGTTGCCCTTCTTGCGGCCAGCATGCAGGAGGCTGGGGGGGGAGGGGGTTTGGTGGAGTAGGGAACGAGTGGGGAGGGGGAGGGGAGAGAAGGGGGAGGTCACGATCAGCAGGGGTAGGAAAATGGAGAGGAGCAGGAGGGGACGCATGGTGAGGGCTGAGGGATGGGGTGGACGAGCGGTGATTATGGCAGTATTGGTATTGGTGAGGTGTCGATAGTAACAAGGTTGGGATTGCTGTTGAGGGGGACGGAAGGAGCGGCGCGTTGTAGGCGACTAAGGTCGGATAGCCGGTAGGTCAGGGAGATCTGACTGAAGCGGATACGCGGATGGGGTAGTTAGTAGCGGGCGTCACCTGTGTTGATGACTGGCGAAAATCGCCATCTCGCCGACAACGCGACGCTCAACAAGCACCGCAAATAAATGAGTACAGTTGTACTCCGTGTCTTCCCCGTATTCTCGTACTTATTACTTGCGCAGCTCATTGAGCAACTCCACCGCCGCCATCCTCTCCTCCCAGTCCGCATCGCCTGGCAACCCCAGCACCTTCTCACACGCTAACCATAACGAACGCTGCAGACATGTGCTTGGGCGCCTTGCCTTAGACGGACTCGTAGATGGCGGCCAGGGCGTCGCAGGGTTCCCCGGGTCCCTCCCCTTCCCCAGCAATATGCGCTTGAGCGGCCGGCTACCTCACGTCCGCAGGCACGCTAGGCTCTGCTGCGGTAAGCACCGCCGTGATCTCCGCCAACTCGATGTCCTGAGCCGCCTCGACCTCCGCCGCCTTCTCAGCCGCCGTCGTCGTCGTCATCATCATCATCATCATCATCATCATCATCATCATCATCATCATCATCATCATCATCATCATCATCATCATCATCATCATCATCATCATCATCATCATCATCA